>JGI25150J39212_1000389_pt1 | contig 20909 bp, 18 predicted proteins | sample AraplaF_Col_mTSA_FD_39212 | JGI IMG/M metagenome (IMG submission 39212)
TAGGCTCAGGACTCGTTAAATCAGAGCCAGAAGATGACGGCGGCTGCGATGCATATGCTTGAGAAAAAGGTGTGAGCGCACCGGTCGTATCGGGTGTGAATTCTGCGCCAGTCCTTGAGCCTGCCAAACATGTTCTCGATCTTGTGGCGCTTTTTGTAGAGTGTCGGATCGTGTGGGATCGGCACTTTTCGATTGGCCCGCGATGGAATGCAGGCCGTTATTTTTCGTTGCGCCAACGCGTCTCGAAACCAGTCAGCGTCATATCCCTTGTCGGCTAGAATCGTCTTAGCCTTGGGGAAAGCATGCAGCATCTGCGCGGCACCTTTGTAGTCACTCATCTGCCCCTCGCTCAGAAGCAGGATCAATGGTCGACCGTGACCATCGCAGACAGCATGTAGCTTAGAGTTCAACCCGCCCTTGGTGCGTCCGATACGTCGGGGAACATCCCCTTTTTTAGCAGACTGGCTGCGGTGCGGTGGGCTTTCAAATGTGTAGCGTCGATCATCAATTGCTCAGGCTTGCCCCGTTTTGCCGTCAGTTCGGCCAGGATGCGATTAAACACGCCAAGCCTGCTCCACCGGATGAAGCGATTATAGATCGTCTTGTGCGGCCCATATTCTTTGGGAACATCACGCCACCGCAACCCATTACGCAGAACGAAGATGATGCCGCTCAAGACAAGCCTGTCGTCAACGCGAGGAACGCCATGGGATAGCGGAAAATATGGCTCGATACGGCGCATTTGCGCTTCTGATAACAACATCAAATCACTCATGGCGGTCCTCCGTTCAATTCAAATGAATCAAAACTGAAGAAAGCACGCAAGTGATTTAATAGGTCCTGAGCCTAGCTATTCGTGTGGATAGAGCATGTAACTGATCATCGCGTCCTTTACCTCGGCATGCTGTTTAACTTTTTACCCTTATTTATCCCAGTCCCCAAGACCGCCAATGATAGTCCTTTTCTCCAGAGGCGCAGATGTTCTGCACCCGTTCAAAGAGGAAAAGGTCATGAAAAAATATCTTCTTACCACTGTCGCACTTCTTATGATCATCTCGCCAGCAGCGGCCGAAGCCCGCTGCTTGCCGAACACCGCGGTCACCGCCGCGAAGGCTGTTCCTGTCATTCAATACAAAACCACCACGATCGACGGCGTGAAGGTTTTCTATCGCGAAGCCGGTCCCAAGGACGCGCCCGTCCTCCTGCTCCTGCACGGATTTCCGACCTCGTCACACATGTTCCGCAACCTCATCCCGCTGCTCGCGGACCGCTACCGCGTGATCGCGCCTGACTATCCGGGCTATGGCCAGAGTGACGCACCTGATCACACCAAGTTTGAATACACATTCGCGAACCTGACCAACATCGTCGACAAGCTGACCGAAAAGGTCGGAGCCGATCGCTACAGCATGTACGTCATGGATTATGGCGCACCGATCGGATACCGGCTGGCGCTCAAACATCCCGAGCGGGTGGAATCGCTGATCGTGCAGAACGGTAACGCTTACACCGAAGGCCTCGCCGCATTCTGGGATCCAATCAAGGCCTACTGGGCGGAAAAGACACCAGAACGCCGGGAAGCTCTCGCCGGCCTTGTCACGCTCGAGACCACGAAGTTCCAATACACCGACGGGATGGGCGATGTCGCACATATCAGCCCCGACAACTGGGTCGTCGATCAGGCCTTGCTCGATCGACCGGGCAATAAGGACATCCAGCTGGATCTCCTGGGCGACTACGGCAGCAATGTGCCGCTCTACCCGCAGTTCCAGGCCTTCTTCCGCGAGCGCCAACCGCCAACGTTGATCGTCTGGGGCAAGAACGACAAGATTTTCCCAGAGCCCGGCGCGCACCCCTATCTCCGAGATCTCCCGAAGGCCGAGATGCACATTCTCGACAGTGGTCATTTCGCGCTTGAGGACAAGCTCGACGTGATGGCGCCGCTGATCCGCGACTTCCTCGACCGCAAGGTTTGCAACTAATCCACACAGGCCCCCGCGGGGCCAACGGCTCCGCGGCCACCCCCCATAGGAAAAAGATCATGAGCAATCCTCTTTCGGGCACCCAGGCAACTGGGGCGCCAGCCCTTTCGATCGTCCTCGTACATGGCGCTTTTGTCGATGGCTCCGGATGGCAACAAGTCCATGGCGAACTTGTAGACCGTGGGTTCGAAGTGCTTGTCGCTCAACATCCGACGATCGCACTTGAAAGTGACGTTGTCACTGTAGAACGCCTTATCGCATTGGCTCGCCATCCGGTCCTCCTGGTGGGCCACAGCTATGGCGGAGCGGTCATCACCGAGGCCGGTGACAATCCCAAGGTCAAGTCGCTGGCATACATCGCGGCTTTCGTGCCGGATGTTGGCGAGTCCGTCGCAGCGCTGAATGAAGCCCCGGCGGAGCCCGGCGAAACGAAGGCGCCGTTGTTGCCTCCGCAGGATGGCTACCTCGTTGTCGACCCGGCCCGTTTTCCGGAAGCGTTTGCTGCCGATGTCGATCCCGCCACCACGCGGTTCTTGGCGGCGGCGCAGCTACCCTGGGGTCTCGCGGCAGTCATTGCGCCCCTCACGCATGCAGCCTGGAAGACCAAACCCAGCTTCTATCTCATCGCTTCCGCCGACAAGATGGTCCCCCCGAGTGCGCAGCACCGAATGGCCAAGCGTGCCGGGGCAGAGGTGACCGAAATCGAAAGCAGTCACGCCGTGATGATGTCGCACCCCCGGGAAGTCGCAGCGTTCATTGAGGCCGCCGCCTCGGGTGCAACGCCAGCCCAGGGAACCGGACGATGACCCGGCCCGTCACCTACCACCGAACCACCAGCGTTGCCGGCGTGAACATTTTCTACCGGGAAGCGGGAGAGCGCGGCACTCCGGTCGTGGTCTTGCTCCACGGCTTTCCGAGTTCGTCGCATATGTACCGTAACCTCATTCCCGCGCTCGCCGACCGCTATCATGTGATCGCGCCCGACCTTCCGGGGTTCGGTCTCTCAGAGATGCCTTCGTCGAGTGACTTCGAATACAGCTTCGCGACATTCTCAACCGTTGTCGCCAGTCTTCTCGAACAGATCGGTGTTGAGCGGTATGCGCTCTACGTCATGGATTATGGTGCACCGACCGGGTTTCGTGTCGCACTCGCGCACCCGGATCGGGTAACCGCTCTCATCGTCCAGAACGGCAATGCCTATGAGGACGGCATGGGCGACTTCTGGGCACCGACCCGCGCCTACTGGGCAGACAATGGCCCGGTAAACCGCGACGCGATGCGGCCTTTTCTGTCGCTCGACGGCACACGCTTCCAGTATCTCACTGGGTCAAAGGACGAGGCGCGGATCGACCCCGCCTCGTGGCTATACGACCAGCTCTTCCTCGACCGCCCGGGCAGCGTCGAAATCCAGCTGAATATTATCCACGACTATCGGACAAACGTCGTGCTCTATCCGGCATTTCACGCCTATCTGCGCGACCATCGCCCGCCGACGCTTATCCTGTGGGGCGAGAATGATCCCATCTTCCTGCCCGACGGCGCGCGGGCCTACCTCCGCGACCTTCCAGACGCTGACCTGCATTTTTTCGATACCGGACATTTCGCCCTTGAGGACAAGGCGGACGAGATGATCCCGATCATGCGCGACTTCCTCTCCCGAAACATGACCCGCTAACTGAAACCCAAAAGAGGATAATGACCATGTACAACAGCAAATCCAAGCCGAGCGTCCTTCCGACCGGTGGCGGTGCAGCCCTCATCGATCCCTCCGACGCGCTGATCCTGCTACTCGATCATCAGTCGGGATTGTTCCAGACGGTCAAGGACATATCCGTGTCTGATCTGCGCCGGAATGTGGAGATGATCGCCAGGCTCGCCACTCTCTTGAACATTCCGGTGATCACCACCGCTTCGGAACCTGCCGGCACCAATGGTCCGCTGATGCCAGAAATCCATGAATTGGCTCCGCACGCCGTCTATGTGCCGCGCAAGGGGGAAGTGAATGCGTGGGACAATGACGATTTCGTCGCAACAGTTCGCTCGAGCGGCCGCAACACCCTCATCATGGCAGGCGTCTGGACCAGTGTCTGCGTGATGTTTCCGGCACTCGACGCCCGTGTCGCCGGCTACGACGTCTATGCGGTCCTCGATGCGTCGGGTGATCCAAGCGAAATGGCCTCGCAGATTTCGCTTGCCCGTTTCGTGCAGGGCGGCGTCAAGCCGACCTCGACCAACGCGTTGCTGTCTGAGCTTCACCGGACCTGGGCACGGCCCGAGGCTGCCGAACTTGGCGAGCTCTATGGACTTGCCGCTCCCAACTATGCTGCTGTCGCCGAAAGTTATGCCCGGGCGCAGCAAGCCGCGCGAGAGGCGCTATAGCGTCGCATTCCCAATGCCCTGCGAACCGACAATACAATAAGGAGATACGATGTGACCTATGGCTTTATGGATATCGCGATCACTCTTTCAGTTCGCAGGGCGCAAGCGGAAATGGGAGCGGATCGTTTGTGGTCCGACTTCAAGGGGCACCGGGAATTCGACCGGTTTTCAATCAGGGAGACCGCGTTCATTGCCCAGCGCGACAGTTTCTATATGGCATCGGTTTCGGAGACAGGCTGGCCCTATGTCCAGCACCGCGGCGGACCTCCGGGCTTTCTCAAAGTGCTCGACGATCGCACGCTTGCGTTCGTCGATTACCGCGGCAATCGGCGGTATATCAGCACCGGCAATCTGGCTGAGAACGACCGGACATGCCTGTTTCTGATGGACTATCCCGCACGCACACGTCTGAAGATCTATGCTCGTGCCGATAAACTGGCACTCGATGCGGATCCAGTGCTCACGGCAAAAGTCACCGATAGCGATTATGGCGCCAAGACTGAGCGCATTTTCAAACTCAAGCTCGAGGCGTTCGACTGGAATTGTCCGCAGCACATCGAGCCGCGGTACACTGAAGCCGAATTTCTTTCGGCCTCACAGCACCTGATCGACAAGATTGCACAGCTGGAGCGATAAAATGCGTCGCTGCGAGAGCGCGTCGACACGCGAGGAAAAGATTGAAGTGCTAACGTCAGCGGACATCCGCCGCACCCATGGCAAGCTGGGTGCGTTTGGTCGCGGCGTCTGCGCCCATGACAATCGCGCTATCCAAAGACTTCTGGAAATAGCGCATAGCCTTGTCGGGCCGCCTGTTTCCGGCTGCAATCATTCCTGCAACGCGCCAAAGATCCGGATGCCACCAACGCTCTTCTCGTATGCCAGTTTCTGCAAGCACAGCGCGCAGACTATCCTCAGCAAGCTGTAGTTCGCCTGCGGCAAGATATGCCTCCGCCAACAGGCTCCGGTAGAAGGGCACGCGAGCACGCCAGTTCCCCCGAAGCAATCCGCTGATACTGTCTTGCATCAGGGTAAAACCTGCCTGCTCACCTCGAGAGGACTGGATAGCGCCCGCGAAAAACTTGGCTGTCCCCTCGTAAATGCCGACGCTTTCCCGCCGGCTGACGTCGGCCAGTTGGTGCTGAAGCCGCGAAGCAGTTTCGAAATCACCCTCCACGAAAGCGATCGGAAGGGCCGCAAGCGAGATCGCATTGCCCAAGGAGATCATGTGATCGAGATCGGCGGCACGATCAATCGCCTGACCGGCCAGCCGGGAGGCACGATCAGAATCACCCTGCAGCCAAGACAGAAATGCCTGAGACAAACGAATACCGGCAGGCAGATCGACCTGGAACCTGGACAAGCCGTGCCCCTCCTCCAGGTGACCCCATTCGTCCATCAGCGCCTCCAGGTGGGCCGATGCCGAATTGAAGTCGCCTGCATAGATCTTGATATGCGCTAACAGTCGTTTGCCGTCGGGCGCCGTCGTCCAGTCCAGAGCCTTTGCTGCCGCAAACTCGTTCATCTTGCGTAATGCCGTGCGGGGCCGGCCGGAATAGGCCAGAAAAACGGCCTGTCCGCACACCGATCGTATTTGAAATTCCGCGTCGCGTGACCCGTTCGCATGAAAGATGCTTTCGCGCCAAGCATCATCGGTTTGCGGGTGCATGTGGCGCGCCAGTGTCATGGCCCAAGCCCGCGCCGTGGAGAGCTTGGCTCGGCCCAGTGGCGCGAGCCCCATGAAGACAGCGCTGTTCGACCCGGCAAGGTCGATGGCTTCCAGCATTTCTCTAAACGCCGATAGTTCTTGCCACAGCGGCAAGGCAGCGACCACCAGTTCGACACCCAAAGCCGCATCGCCTGCGGGATCAAACGCCCAGCCGATGGCTGCGCGAACGTCGTCGATCTGCCTTCGATATTTGCCGAGCCATTCGCGAGACGTCTGCGACGACCATTCCCGTTCGGCGATCTGCAGCTTGTCCTTTGTTCGGACGGCAAAATTCCGTCTTGCCTTTTCTCTGTAAAGAGAACCTGACAGACGCCGCGCGGCATAGGCACCCGTGCTTTCGGCAAGTCTGTAATGCACAGTCCCGCCGTCGTATTCCTCTGATACCAGCGACTTTGCTACGAGCTGCGAGAGTGCGTCCCGCCCGGTCCTCGGCTCCAGGGCGCCGGCGGAGTACATCGCCTCCACGTCGTCGGCGTTGAAACGGCCGGAAAATACCGAAAGCAGACCCAGCAAGACCGCCTCACGGTCTGGAAGAAGTCGATAGCTCCAGTCGAGCGTCGCTTCTAAGGATTGATGGCGCAAGGGTGCATCCCTTGCTCCCCGGTTCATCGTATCAAAGCCATCCCTGAAGAGGTCATCGAGCGCCGAGGGTGCAAGAACACTGGCCGTACCGGCGGCCAGTTCGATTGCGAGTGCCAAGCCGTCCAGCCGTGAGCAGATCGAAACAACACTGCGGACATATTCATCAGTAGGCTCTGTATCGCCTGAACCATACGCCTTTGAAATGAATAGCTGGATTGCCGGAAACTGTAGCGCGTCGCTGATGGACAGCGTCGTCGTCTGGTTGGGATAAGCCAATCCTGAAAGAAAGTGGATCTGCTCGTGCCGCGTCCGTAACGGCTCGCGGCTGGTCGCAATGATCCGCGCCGAAGGAACGTCCGCGGATATCCTCTCAACGATCGTCGCGGCCATCGCGATAACGTGCTCGCAATTGTCGATGATGAGAAGCAGCCGGTTGCTGCGAAGGACGTCGATCACGCCTGCGATTGGATCGTCAAACCCCAGCGACACGCCGAGCGCGGACGCGATCGCTGGCACCACAAATCGCGGGTCGCTCAGCGTCGAGAGATCCGCAAAGGCGATGGCTTCGTTTGCCCCGCAGGATTGCTTAGCAACCGTGACCGCGAGAGAGGTTTTTCCCGCGCCGCCTGGCCCGACGATGGTGAGATAACCCGGTTGGTTGAGCTGCTCGGAGATTTGTCGGATCGCGTCATCGCGGCCGAGGAGCTGCCGCGTTTGGGGTGGAGCGATATGGTGACTCGTAGTTGAAGCGACTTGCCTCGCTGGCGCTGGAATGTTGCTTTCCAAGCCACCAACGAATTTGTATCCCCTCCCCGGGATCGTGGCAATGTACTCGGTAGAGGGATCGAATTGGGCCAGCGAACGTCGAAGATTGCCGACATTGACCTTCAAATTATGGTCGTGAACGATATAGTCTGGCCATACGTGCGCAAACAAATCGGCTTTGCTGACAACTTCGCCCGCTCGCGACACGAGCAGGGTCAGGATGTCGAAACCTCGCCCACCGAGGCCGACGGGTTGCCCCTTGTACAGGAGGGATTGAGCTTCTGGCAGAAAACGGAAATCTCCGAACTGGAAAGCGGTCTGTTTCGACAATGTCTTGAACCCGAGATCGTGTGACACCTTGCTCTCACAATTTATAAAAATTCGACGATATACCGCACTAGCCAGTTTTCAATACCGGCGGGAAGACGGTCCCGCCACCCAGCCAATTCAATTCTCATCGCAGGTATTCCACTCGCGGACAATGCACGACGTCCCGCTCCAATTGCTCTGTTTTTGATCCCATAATTCCTTTATCTTCTTTCGGCGAAATTATGATTAGGAGCCCTCCTTTGGATTCTTGTTCCTCCAATTATTCGTGCCCTACCGAAGAAGACGCCATTGAGGCCAAAGCTTTCATCGATCTGCATAATGCCGCACACAGCCTATTGACGGCCGAGGAACGGTTTGAATGCGTTTCGACAAATGGCGGATGCATGATTTCTCTTCCGAGCGCACCTGCGATCGGTCTCAACCGCATCCTCGGCCTCACCAAGAGTGAAGATCTCGACGAAGCCTACGATTGGATGAGGCAAAGGGCGGGAAAAAGGTTTTTGCAGGTCAACACGGACGCTGCGTCCGACGGGGTGAAACGCTGGATCCAGTCGAAGGGACTAACGACATATGGCCCTGGTTGGGTAAAGTTGCGACGTCCCGCGGAGGTGGCTTCTTTTCCATCACCGAGCACAGTGAAGACACGAAAGGTTCGGCACGATGAAGCGAGGGTATTCGGTGCCATGATGTGTGCCGGTTTCGGTTTTCCGGAAACCCTTACCGCCTTATGGGCTGCGATCGTCGGACGAGATGGATGGTCATGTTTTTACGCGTTGGACGGGGACACACCTGTGGGAACGGGAGCAATGTTTGCTTCAGGATCTTTCGCGTGGCTCGGCGGGGGAGCAACCGTGCCGGGCTTTCGGAACCGCGGCGCGCAGAAAGCGCTTATACAGGCTCGACTGGAAGACGGCGCGAACCGTGGCGTGTTGACCTTTGTGGTCGAGACTGAGGTGCCTTCGGCTGAAAAGGCCAACATCTCTTACGCCAATCTAGTGAAATTGGGTTTCATGCCAATCTACAACCGGAGTAACCTCATCATATGAGGCGTTATTGTTGCGCGCCGAGGTCTCACACTGACTAATTTGACCGGGATCCTGTTGCGACCAATGTTGGATGACACCTCGCCTTGATGGGAATCAAACTCGCGGCGAGCTGTCAGCTAAGATCTAAACGCCTGAAATTAGTATGCATCCCAGAGGATGCCGAATATCGGCATCCTCTACAGTGGCCGCACGCAGTCCAGAAATCAGACTTCCTCGACGATCGGGTTGCGCAGGATGCCAAGCTTGTCGATTTCAACCTCGACAAGGTCACCAGGCTTCATCCAGAGCGGAGGGGTGCGCTTGGCGCCAACGCCGCCTGGCGTGCCACTGGCAATAACATCGCCAGCTTCAAGGCGGGTAAAGCTCGAGCAATATTCGATCTGCCGCGCGATGTCGAAAATCATCTGGCTGAAGGTGGCATTCTGCACAACCTGACCGTTCAAACGTGTCTGTATGCGCAGATCCGGCAACGGGCCGAGCTCGTCCGGCGTCATCATCCAGGGACCGAGGGCGCCCGTATCCGGAAAATTCTTGCCCGGCGTGAACTGGTGTGTGTGTTTCTGGAAGTCTCGAATGCTACCGTCGTTGTAAATGGCATAGCCGGCGACGTGGTTGAGCGCGTCTTCACGTGAGATATACCGGCCGGGCTTGCCGATGATGATGGCGAGCTCGCCTTCGTAATCGAGATCGGTCGAGACCTTGGGGCGCACGATCGGCGCCAGATGGCCGGTCTGGCTATTGGCATAGCGCGCGAAAATGGTCGGGTTTTCGACTGCCGAACGGCCGGTTTCCTGGCGGTGCATCTCGTAGTTCAGCCCGACGCAAAGGATCTTGTCCGGGTTCGGCACGACGGGCAGCCATTCGATATCGGCAAGGGATGTCGCCGCAGCGGAGGCCGCAGCCTCCGCCACGCCCGCAAGGCCGGCCGTGATGGCTGCCTTGAGATCGGCATAACGGCCGGCAAGCACGGCACCGACATCGTGGAAGCTCTCCTGGTCGACAACGCCCCATGTGGTGCGGCCGGCTGTTCTGACGGTGGACAGTCTCATACGTTCTTCTCCTTGAGTGCTAGGAAGTGGCGGGCCGTCAGGCCCGCTGCATGTGATCGGAAATGCGGCTACGCTCGCCGAAACGCTGGATGGTGCGGTCCGGGAAGATCAACGCGAAGGCGGAAATCGCACCGATGATGAGGATAGCGGCGGTAAACATCATCGCGTTCGCATAGCCCTCCGGAAGGTGCTCGGGGCCGGCGCGCTGCACAATCATGCCGGTGATGGCATTCGATGCGAGGGCGGAGACGGCATTGGCGGAATAAATGACCACGATGAGCTTGCCGCGCTGGACGGCCGGAGCGACGGCACCGAGCGTGATCGGGCCATAGATGGTGGTGAGGCTAGGCGCCGCAAAGGCAATAGCGATCAGCACCAGCTGCAACACACCGCTGACATGAACGGAACCGATCAGGGCAAGACCGCTGACGAGCAGGGCATAGCCGGAGGCACTGCCGAGCGTCGTGCGCTTGCTGACGCCGCGCTGCAGCATCCGCTGTGCGATCCAGGAGCCGATCAGAAGAAGTGGCGACTGGAAGATGTAGACGGCGGAAATGACGCTACCGGTCTCTACCTGGCTGTAGCCCAACCCCTGCTGCAGGAACGGCGGCAGCCAGGTCGCGGACATGCCGACGATCCAGTAGGACATGGTCGACATGATGATGACGCCGATAACCGTTGGATCGAGCCAGAGCTTGCGGGCGGGTATCGGTGCCTCGGAAGGCTGGCTTGCAACGGTCTTTTCGTTGCTCGCCGCATAGGGACCTTCGCCGCCGATGAACAGCCAGGCGAAAATCCAGCAAATGCCGATAACGCCGCAGAACAGGAAGCCGGTGCGCCAGCCATACTGGACGATGATATAGGTTAGCAGCGGACCGCCCGCGAGTAGACCGACGCTTATGCCCTGAAGAACGACGGCACTTGGCACACTTCGCTTTTCCGGGCTGAACCAGTTATGCGCGGCATGCAGTGCTGTCGGCAGGCCCGGTCCCTCGCCAAGACCAAGAAGGATGCGGCAAACGACCAGAACCGTTACCGAACTGGTGAAATAGATCGGAATCTGCGTCAGCGACCAGATCGCCGCCAGCACCACCAGGATCCACTTGATCGGCACGCGACCGATTACGAACAGGCCGACGAGCACGCCCGAGATCGAGAACAGCAGGAAGAAGCTGCTGCCGATCAGGCCGAACTGCTGCGGCGAGATCTGCAACTCCTTCATCATCGGTACCGCGGACAAGCCGAAGACGAGCTTGTCGAAGAAATTCAGCGTCTGAAACAGGAAAAGTAGGGCGAGAACCGCGAATGGGCGCCACGCACTGCCTTTCTGGATTACCGTATCGGTCATGTTTTCCTCCCAGAACCGTATCAGGATGTGATCAGCAGATCGCGCCGCGCCTTATGCGAGGCGGCGATGCAGATCCGAAAGTTGTTCGTTGAGATCGGCGAGCGATCTTGCCGCGCCGAATACGTAGTGGTCCGGCCGGACGATGGCGGCGACCGCACCAATGCGGTCGAACCAGTCGGCCAGAACTCCGTCTTTCTCCTGAAGAACGGAGGCTTCACCATTGCCCTTGCCCGCAGGAACGACGGCATGCACGGCAAAGCCTGCGAGCTGCGCGCAGAGCCCAGCCCACTCGCCGGACGCGATCTTGCGGCCATCGAGGAGGACGCGCCAACCGGTACCCGTTACCTTGTCGAGCAGTGTCGTGGCCGATGGCTCTAAGATCGAGGGCTGCGGAAACAGGACACCTCTCGCCGGCGTTCCTTCGGCTGCAATCAGGCCTTCCTCGATTGGCGGAACGATATCTTGGCGGGTAATCGTCAACGGCTGTCCGCCGCCCTCGGCAAGAATGCGCGCATCGCGCGCTTCGGCCGCTGCCGGATCGCGCTCGCAAATATTCTGGCCGATCGCCTTGATCTTGCCGGTCAGCGTGCGCACGTGGCGGCGGCGTTCGACGGTATAGGTGTCGAGAAGGTCGGGTGAGGACTCTTGCCTGAGTACACGGTCGAGCTTCCAGACGAGGTTCGACACGTCCCGCAGGCCCTGGCACATGCCCTGGCCGATGAACGGCGGCTGCTGGTGGGCGGCATCGCCGGCAATGGCAATGCGGCCGCGCCGCCATTCGTCGGCGACGAGGGCATGGAAACGGTAGGCGGCGGCGCGCCATAGCTCGCCATCTTCCGGTGAAAGCCAGGGCGCCAGCAGCATCCAGACATTTTCCGGCTTTTCCATTTCGCGCGGGTCTTCGCCGGGCAACAGCATGATTTCCCAGCGACGATGATTGTTCGGCCCCATAATGAAACTCGTCGGGCGCGCCGGATTGCAGAACTGCGCGGATGTCGAGGGAAGTTTAGACAGGGCTCCGTCCAGAACCTGGACATCGACGACCAGCCACGGTTCGTCGAAGACGAGATCTTCGAGCTTCATGCCGGACAGCTGACGGACCGTGCTCCAGGCGCCGTCGCAACCGATGACATAGCGCGCGGAGACGGTGCGGACGCGACCATCGGCATCCTTCAGCTTGGCCAGAACCTCTTCGCCCGTGTCGGCAATATCGATCAGTTCGGTGCCAAGTTCGACTGTTACGCAGTCGAAGCTTTCGGCATGGCGGCGCAACGCCACTTCCACCGGCGGCTGGGTGAAGACCATGCTTGGCGTATAGCCGAGCGGATAGGGCTTTGCGACCATGTCGATGCGACGGATGAGTTGTCCCTTGGCGCCGAAATGCTGGGACGCGGTGAACGGTGCGACATAGGGCAGAACCTGATCGGCAACGCCCATATTGTCGAAATGCCGCAGGATCTCGTGATCGATCGCAATTGCCCGCGGCTTGTCGTAGATCTCGGTCAGGCGATCGACGACCAGGGTTTGGTGGCCTTTCTGTCCGAGCATGCCGGCGGCAACGGCACCGGCCGGGCCGAAGCCGACGACGAGGATATCGATATGATCGGAAACTTCGCTTTCAATATGCACTGGCATGCCTCTAAAAACTGTTCGTCGGGTCGGTCTATTGGGCGAAGGCGATGGCGGTCTGGGCCTTCTTACAGGCCTCGCTCTTGGGTGGCGCGATGCCCCAGTGATCGGTCCGGCCCGGTGGCCAGACCCACTCGGACGGGCCTTTCACCCGGTAGTCGTCATCGACCTGGAGGACCTCGGCCGTGTATTCGATGACGACGCCGGTCGGATCGAGGAAATAGGCAAACACATTGTCCCCCGGTCCATGACGGCCGACACCCCAGCCGATCGGATAGCCAGCATCGACGATCCTGCCGGAGCCGCGCATGACCGATTCCAGGCTCGGAACGAGGAAGGCCACATGGTTGAGCCCGTTTTGCTGCGCCTCGGCCAGCACAACAGCATGGTGATCGTCGTTGCAGCGCAGGAAAGCCATCAGCTTGGAGCGGTCGGTAAGGCGAAACCCGAGGACTTCCTGATAGAAGGTAGTCAGAGCCCCGATATCGGCGCTATTAATATTCACATGCGCCAGGCGGGTCGGACGATTTTCGACCTCCGTGCCAGCCTTACGGCTGTCGCCATGGACGAATTCCAGCACCGAACCCTGCGGCTCGCGAATGACGAAGCGGCGGCCGCCGGAGGGGGCATCCGCGTCTCCGATCGTGCGCAGGACCGTGCAGCCCGCTGCCATCGTTTTGTCGAGAAGGTCGGCGAGATCCTCCGCGGAACGGACGCGAAAGCTGATCTTGCGTAGTTCGGCACGTTCTCCCTCCTTCAGTTCCAGCACATGGAAATCATCTCCGCTGGCCGCCAAGAACACCTTGCCGTCCGCCTCGGCGACCACTTCAAGGCCCCAGACACGTGTGTAGAAATCAACGGAACCGTTGAGATCGGGCGTCGACAGCTCAACGCTGCGCAGCGCCGAAACGGGAAAGTCGCTCATCTGAAGAAACCTTGTCCAAAGCCAGATATTCTTGCGCGTTGGCGAATGTCAGCCGTTCGCGCAGGGTGAGATCCGCGAAAGTCGCCTCGATACGGGCGACCGGGTCCGCCTCGCGGAAATTGAATGGGTAATCCGTGCCAATCAGCACCTTGTCTTCCCCGAAAATCGAAACGAGCCGGCGCAGCGTCTCCTCGTCGAAGACGAGCGAATCCACATAGAGGCGGCGCGCAAGCTCGACGGGCGCTTTGGGCATCACTTCCCCGACGGCCGGAAAGACTTCATACCCCTGCTGCAGACGCGGCAGCAACGAGGCGAATGTGCCGCCGCCATGGCTGAACGCGATGCGCAGCTTCGGAAATTTTGTAAGAAGTCCGCCTGTGATCGCCGAGGCGGCCGCAAGCCCGACATCGGTCGGATAACCAAGGATCTGTTGCAGGGGGGCCGGCCCAACGAGCCTGTCCATGCCGGCCGGCCTGACCGCATGAACAAAAACGGCAGCACCCAGCGCTTCCGCTTCCGCAAAGAACGGATGCAGGCGCGGATCGCCGACCGGCATGCCGTTGATGTTGCTGCCGATCTCTACGCCGGCAAAACCCAGGTCGCGTATCACGCGATGAAGTTCCGCGATGGCGAGATCGAGATCCTGCAGGGCAACGCCGCCGAAGCCGGCGAAACGCCCCTCGCCCTCCGCGACCAGAGACGCGATCGTATCGTTGACATGGCGCACAAGATCATTGGCCGGGCTGGCGTCGAGCCAGTAACCGAAGAGTTCCGGCATGGGCGACAGCACCTGCAGCCTGATCCCTGCACGATCCATTTCCGCAAGCCGACGTTCGGCCATCCAGCAGGCATCGCTGACGGTGCGGTAAGGCTTATCGTTGATGACGATGGTGGCGTGGCATTCGCCGGCACCTACCATGCTGGGCCAGCCTGCTGTCGACACGCCACCCGGCGCCCCCGGGAACCGTGACGGCACGACATGGCAGTGGATGTCCACGGCGCAGCAAGTGCACGCCGCTCTCCTCTCCGGCATAGATGTGAAGGCTCCAACCATTCGATCTCTCCCTGCCGTACCTTTAATTATGCAAATTTTGGAACGCAAGCCAAAAATTTATAAATTCCAAGTCGGAGATGATCTGTGTATATAAAATAGGAAGTCATCTGAAGCTGGGAGCATCATGAGTATCGGGATTGTCCATCGAGACGTTGAAGCGCCTGCTACCTTGGCCACCGGCATCTATGAGCGATTGAAAGCCGATATCCTTTCCGCACAGCTAGAGCCGGGGCGGAAGCTGCAACTTCGGTTTCTCATGGAGCATTACGGTGCGGGGCAAACACCGCTACGCGAGGCGCTCAATCGGCTGACCACGGAGGATTTGGTAGTCGGGAAGGAACAGCGCGGTTTCTTCGTCCAGTCCATCAGCCTGGAGGAGCTGGCGGAACTGACGAAAACACGCGGCTGGGTCGAAGGAACCGCACTACGGGAGTCGATAGCGAACGCTACTCCCGCCTGGGAAGAAGCGCTTCTGGTTGCTCATCATCGGCTTGATCGAACCCCGAGATCGCTCAACCCTGACAATTTTGAGAACAATCCCGAATGGGAGCGCTGCCACCGGAAATTCCATGCCCTGTTGATCGGCAACTGCGGTTCTCGTCCGTTGATAGCGTTTTGCGAGCAACTCGCCGACCGGCTTTCGCGATATCGAGCTCTATCGAGCCGAAAATCGTTCAGAGTTCGCAAGGTTGGTGAGGAGCACGATGCACTGTTGCGCGCGGTGCTAGATGCGAAGTCCGAGATAGCGGTTGAACTTCTTGTCGCACATTATGGAAGGACTGCTGCTTTCATTCAGCAAGGCATTTCCAACCCGGCGTGATCAGATCGAATAATGCCTCTGCTTTGAACGGAATCGAACTAACGACCTATTGTTCTTCCCTACGCCAACCCTATGGGATTGCTCACCAGGTGACACCTATTTCGCGCAGCAGGGCGGTCACTCAGACAGGTCGCTTCTCGGGCCGTCGCCTTCTACCAAGGGCGATACAATCGCCTCTCGATTGTCCTAACTAACGTAAGCGAATAGAAGTGGCTAAAGCAGCGGCCGTCCCGCCGAGGTTGCCTCGGCGTAGGTGACGATGCTCCTGATGGCCTGAGGATCAACTGCCCTCACGTTACGCTCAACAAGAGGACTGCTTGCCACACATGGATCGGTATGTGCAGCATCATCTTGCTCAAGCCTCGTTTCTACTGGAAAACGTTAACGGGTTCGCGCTATGTTCACATGACATCACAGGACACAAATCCAGACGTGTAAACCTTGTGGACATGTCGAATGTTTCAAGCCTGGAAGCCACACGAACGATACACCGGCCGGATTTGACGATAACGTGCGTTTTGCGGACATGACGCCGAATGGATGAAGATTGCAAAACTGATGACGACGGCACAACATATAGTTGCTCTTCTCCGGAGCCATATCGACGGGGATGACGCACGTTTTATCTCCGTCGCGACGCAGCTTGCCGCCCATGAAGCCCGGCAAGGACATGGCAAACTCGCGCAGGAACTGACGGAGCTGATCGATGCCGCCAAGGGCAAGGGTCAGAATGTTGGACGTCGCGGTTCCGGACCGGTCGCAATTGCCCAGCCAAGGGGTGAGCTGACCAACCTCCTCGCTGCCCGCTTCTCCGATACCCGCCTAGCCGACATGGTGTTGTCCGGTGAGCTCAAGGAACGTCTTGCGCGCGTCCTGACTGAACAAAGACAACAAGAAAGGCTAAAATCACGCGGTCTATCGCCGCGGCGTAAGCTCCTCCTGGTTGGCCCCCCTGGTTCGGGCAAAACGATGACAGCGGCAGCGCTTGCCGGCGAATTGAAGCTTCCGTTGTTCACCGTGCTCTATGACGGCTTGATCGGAAAGATGATGGGCGAAACTGCCAGCCGGCTCCGCCTTGTTTTTGATGCCATGGCCGTCCAACGTGGCGTCTATTTCTTCGATGAGTTCGACGCGATCGGCTCGCAGCGGTCGGGGCCAAACGACGTCGGCGAAATCCGCCGCGTACTCAATTCGTTCCTGCAGTTCATCGAAAACGACTATGGCCCAAGCTTAATTATTGCCGCAACGAACCACCCGGAGCTTCTGGACAAGGCCATATTCAGACGTTTCGATGACGTCATCACCTACGGTCCGCCAGATGCTTCCGTGGCGCGCGGCATTATCGAAAATCATCTAGCCACATTCGACCTGAAGACGGTGGATTGGGTGCAGATACAAGACGCCGGTCACGGCCTTAGTCAGGCTGAAGTCGCTCGTGCCGCAGACGAGGCCGCAAAGACCGCGGTCCTTTCCGATCGCAACGATATCACGACCGCAACGCTGCTCTCCACGCTGGCCGAGCGGAAGGCATCCACCAGCTAAAGCGCGAAGCAGCGAGTATCATGGCGCGTCCTCCCCGCAATCGTCCCCATTTCCATCTCGAAGGCGGCGGAGAGGCCGAAGCCTATACCTCGCCTCGCACGCCGCGCGATGGCCTGCCTCCTGTTCGTGCTCGAGCCGCCCACGCTCAAAAACTCAAACAGTCGCTCGACGCGGCGGTCGCCGCAGCGCGTAACAAGCTGGCAGAACGCAATCCGGAGATCGCCGAAGGAGAAAAGGGCTTTTACCTTGAGTTCAATCTGGACGCCGGAGACCGCGGTTTTGTTGACGCACTGGAAAACAAGCCCGGCAATATCGAGCTTGTAGCGGTTCGTCCGCAACCTGACGCGGATGGAATGATTTCGGCAACGGTCTTTGTACCTGAGAGCTCGGCGGAATTTTACGGAAACCGTGTGGAAGCCTACCGCACGCAAGAGAGCCCGAGAAGTGGAAGACCGAAGAACGAACGCCTGGTGGCTCGGATCGAGGATGTTCGCATTGCGGCCGCGAAATCGCTGTTCACAGACGATCCGACCACCTTCCCCGACGCTGGACAAATTGTCTGGTGGGAGGTCTGGATCCGCGACGAACGGCTCATCCAGTTCCGCCATGTGGCGCAGCGCCTTAACATCACTGTCAAGGATCACACTATTAGATTTCCGGAACGCGTTGTTGTGCTTGCGCTTGGCGATGTGGCAGCAGTCACCAACCTGATCGACAACAGCGATGCGATCGCTGAGCTCAGGCTGGCAAAGGACACGCCAACACTGTTCTTGGAAATGCCTGCAGCCGAGCAGATGGACTGGGTCGGCGATCTGGCAGGCAGGGTTGATCCGCCAAGCGCACTGGCTCCCGCAATCTGCATTCTCGACAGCGGCACGGCGCGAGAGCATCCGTTGATCGAGCCGGCGCTTACGGCTGACGATATGCATACGGCCGTGGATGCATGGGGAACTGCAGATACAAGCTATTGGAACGGCCACGGCACCTCCATGGCGGGCGTTGCGCTTTACGGGGACCTCGAAGCAGCACTCTCCACCGGAGAACAGATCCATCTCGGACACGGGCTGGAGAGCGTCAAAGTGCTGCCGCCGGCTGGCGAAAACGATCCTCTCCTGTACGGAGCGATCACAGCGAGCGGTATTTCCAGAGCCGAAGAGGTAGCGCCGGGGCGACCGCGTGTCTTTTGCATGGCCGTGACAAGTGATGTCGGGCTGGGGCGCGGCCGACCCTCCTCCTGGTCGGCAGCGGTGGATCAGATCTGCTATGGTCAAGGCGATCGACGACGTCTGATGGTTCTTGCGGCTGGCAATCTGCGCGACGAGATCAATGCCGGAACATATCTCGACGCCAATGATCTGGCAGAGGCCGAAAGCCCGGCCCAGGCGTGGAACGCTTTGGTCGCGGGTGCCTACACAGACAGGATCACCATCAATCATCCCGATTACTCCGGCTGGGCGGCGGTCGCGCCTGCAGGCGACCTCTCTCCGGCAAGTCGCACGTCCGGCATCTGGGACCGACAATGGCCGATCCGGCCTGACGTGGTCTTTGAGGGCGGCAACTATGCACATGACGGGGTGAATGCAGCGTCCGCGATCGACGACCTCCAGATGCTGACCACGCACTACCGGCCGCATATGCGGATGTTCGAATCCTTCGGTGCGACGAGTGCGGCGGCGGCGCTTGCCTCTAACCTGTGTGCCGGGATCATGGTGGGCCGGCCGGGACTTTGGCCTGAGACCGTGCGCGGACTTGCCGTTCACTCGGCAGAATGGACGCCCGCCATGCGCACCCGGTTTGATGCAGCCGGTACGCAGACACAGAAGATGGCGATGCTCCGCCGTTACGGCTGGGGTGTTCCCGCTCTCAGTCGCGCGCTGATGAGCGCCAGCGACGATGCGACCTTGATGGTGGAGGATGCCTTGCTGCCTTTCAAGAAGGGTAAGAGCGGAATCAAAACGCGCGACATGAACCTACATGCGCTGCCCTGGCCCAAGGACGAACTCCTCGCGCTTGGAGCACTGGATGTCGAGTTGCGTATCACGCTTTCCTATTTCGTTGAACCCAACCCAGGGGAACGAGGTTGGACCAGACGTCATCGCTATGCGTCGCATGCCCTGCGCTTCGCGGTGAAACGATCGCTTGAGAGTCTTCCTCAGTTCCGGCAGCGCATCAACCGGGCAGCGGAGGCCGAAGAGAACGGCGCGATCGGCGCTGGAGCCGGTGGTGATGACTGGGTGCTTGGGCAGACTAGGGATCGTGGTTCAGTTCACTCTGACATATGGCGCGGCAGTGCCGCAGCACTGGCAGACCGCGACGCGATTGGCGTCTTTCCTATCAGCGGCTGGTGGAAAGAAAAGCCGGCGCTTCAGAGATGGGACCGTTCGGCACGATATGCGCTTATCGTCTCCGTCAGGGCGCCAGATGCAGATGTCGACATCTATACAGCCATCGCCAATAAGATTGGTATCGAGGTACCCGCGGCGTAACCGGATCATCATAGACGACGGATAGTCCCTTTGCCTTGAAAGGGATCAGAACCCACAGCGCTATATTGGAGTAGAGCACGATAAGCAGCGATCACCGCAATATCAATTGGGTAGCTCACACCTTTAGTGAGGTTCTAGTCACTAATTCTCTCTGCGCCTGCCAACGATGGTGCTGATCTCCTCCTCGAGATGCCGCCCTCGGTAAACGAACGACGTCTCGTGGTGCGCATATTGGCCATGTCGATCAGCGCTGAGCCAATTGTAGGAGCCGATACAAAGAAGGTCCGTGTCGATCGCCACGATCTTGCTGTGCAACTTCGGAAGCTTGTGCAGCCGAACGCCGGTCCTTGAGAAAGCCCTCTCGACGGCTTTGTCGTTTTGCATTTAACCGTAAGATTCCGGATTAGCAGTTTCAACAAGATAGCCCGGCACTTAATTTGAGACTTGGCACTTAATTGGGTCCTCCTCAATTTGTGTGGAGAGCGGTCAATTTGATTGCATCATCCGCGCCCTGAGCAGCTCTGGTCCCGCCCGGCCATACATTGCGCGCTTGATCGTCTTCAGTCGGTTGATCTGGCCTTCTGCCTGGCCGTTGCTCCAGGGCAGGTCGATGGCGTTGCAGACGGCGTCGATATCACGGCGAAGTACACGGGCAAAACGGGCTAGGAAGGCGAGACCAGAATGAATGGCATCGTCGATCCACTGGTCCAGCTTCGCCGAGGTTCGGCCACGAAATATGCCGCGAAATCGCATGGCAAAGCTGCGCAGAACAGTAAACGTCCGTGATCCCTGTTTGAGGGCATCGACTTTCCGCGCCTGATTGGCGTTCAGTGCGCCGCGCGGCTTTATACAAAGATTAGCGGCGACAATGGGTGAGATCAAATGACCGGTTTGCGGATCACGGACAGGCACATCGCCAGGTGCTTTGTCATAGCGCCCAATCCGAGCCGGCGCAGCATCGACCTTATCCTCATCCGCTTCCGGCCTCTCGGCGCGGCGCCATGTTGCCAGCAGGCGTTCAAGATTAGAAAAGCTGCCGGTGTATCCTCGGCGCTTTATGTCATGAAACAAATGCCGACCACGGCGGTTGCCATCTTTCCAACACTGGGTGAGGAACGCTTCGAAGTACAGAGGCGATGTCGGCCGTAGCGCGCCCCTGCGTCGATCGGGTGGGGTTTCGAACGTCAGCCATTTCGTGATGCTGCGTCGGCCATATCCTGTGCGACGTGCAATGTCCGAGCAGGTC
>JGI25150J39212_1000455_pt1 | contig 18094 bp, 14 predicted proteins | sample AraplaF_Col_mTSA_FD_39212 | JGI IMG/M metagenome (IMG submission 39212)
GCCGCAGTCCGCCGCCACCGCCTGCAGGGCTGCCTCGTTGCGTGCGGCCAGCACCAGCGCCACGTCCTTGCCCCGGGCGCGCGCCAGCCGGCGGGCCATTTCTGCTCCGATGCCGTCGGATGCGCCGGTGATGATAATGACTTCCATGTATCTCCTTTGTTTCGACGCCCAGAATGCGCTCCATTATGGGGTAAGATCGCCGCCATGAATACCAAGTACCTGATCCCGGCCAGCCTGCTGCTGGCGGCCGCTTCTGCCGCAGCGCAGCAAGCGCCCACCGTCAAGGAAGCGCCCCTGCGCGCCCACCTTTCCTTCCTCGCCGACGACCTGCTCGAGGGCCGCGGCACCGGTCAGCGCGGCGGCGACCTGGCCGTGCGCTACCTGGAAACCCAGGCCGCAGCCATCGGCCTGAAGCCGCTGGCCGACGGCTCCTACCGCCAAGCTGTGAAATTCCAGGGCACCCGCCTGCAGCCCGGCAGCTCGATCACATTCGCCGCCGGCGCCAGCACCCTTACCCCGCGCCTGGGCGAGGACGTGCTGATCGGCACCGGCAGCGGCCGTGCCGAAGTGATATTCGATGCGCCGCTGGTGTTCGTCGGCTACGGCGCCATCGCGCCGGAAGAAAACTGGAACGACTACAAGGACGCCGACGTCAAGGGCAAGATCCTGGTCATGATGGTCAACGACCCGCAGCCCACCGCCGAAGAACCGAACCGCTTTGCCGGCAAAGGCTACACCTATTACGGCCGCTGGATGTACAAGTACGAGGAAGCCGTGCGCCGCGGCGCCGCCGGCGCGCTGCTGATCCACACCACGCCGTCCGCCGCCTACGGCTGGAACGTGCCTGCCACCAGCTTCTCGCTGGAGCGCTTCCACGCGCCCGGCGGCGGCAACCTGGTCGAAGGCTGGCTGTCCGAGGACTATACGCGCACCCTGTTCAAGGCCGCCGGCTTCGAGCTGGACGCCTTGCGCGCTGCCGCCGAACGGCGCGACTTCCGCCCGGTGGCCCTGAACATCAGCGCCCACAGCGAGATCCGCTCCAGCGTGCGCCAGGTCGAGCAGTTCAACGTGGTCGGCATCGTGCCCGGCAGCGATCCGAAGCTGAAGGAGGAGGCGGTGGTCTACTCCGCGCACTGGGACCACCTGGGCAAGGCCGATGGCCCGGCCGACGGCACCGACCGCATCTACAACGGCGCCATCGACAACGGTTCCGGCGCCGCCGCCCTGCTGGCGATGGCTGCCGCCGCCGTGCAGAAGCCGGCCAAGCGCTCGCAGGTCTTCCTGTGGCCGGCCGCCGAGGAAGTGGGCATGCATGGCGCGCAGGCCTACGTCGCCAACCCGGCCTTCCCGCTCCAGCGCACACTGGCCGACCTGAACCTCGATTCGATGAATTTTGCCGGCCGCACCAGGGACATCGGCATCGCCGGCGCCGAGCGCAGCACCCTGGCCGACAGCGCGGCCAAGGTGGCCAGGCAGATGGGCCTGAAACTGGCGCCGCCGATTCCCGACCTGTCGGGCGCCTACTTCCGCGCCGACCACTTCCAGTTCGCCAAGGCGGGCGTACCGGCCTTTAACGTCGGTTCCGCCGTGTTCTCGGGCGACGGCCACTTCGAGTTCGAACACGCGCACGATGCCTCGGCCGCCAGCATCGTGGCGTTCAAGGGCGACTACCACAGCGTCAAGGACGAATACCACGCCAGCTGGGACTTGTCGGGCATGGTGCAGCAAGCCCAGTTCACCCTGAACCTGGGCTATGAAGTAGCCAACGGCAAGGCCATGCCGGCCTGGAAGAAAGGCGACCCGTTCAGCTTTGTGAAGCGCTAGCCGCCGCCTCGTCCTGCTCCAGCAGGGCGAGGAAGCCTGCCGCCGGCAGCGGCCGGCCGAACAGGTAGCCCTGCATCTGGCGGCAGCCATGGCGGCGCAGGAAGTCCAGCTGTTCCTGCGTTTCCACCCCTTCCGAAATCACTTCCAGCCCCAGGTTGCCGGCCAGCGCGATGATGGTGGTGACGATGGCGGCATCGTCCGGATCGACCGTCAGGTCGCGCACGAAAGTCTGGTCGATCTTCAGCACGTCGATCTCGAAGCGCTTCAGGTGCGCCAGCGAGGAATAGCCGGTGCCGAAATCGTCGATCGCCAGCTTCACCCCAAGCTTCTTCAGGGCATGCATGACGGCCATGGCATGCGCCACGTCGTTCATCACCGCGCTCTCGGTCAGTTCCAGCTCCAGGCAGTGCGGCGCCAGGCCGGTGTCGGCCAGCACCTCCGCCACGCCCTGCACGAAGTCCGGCTCGGCCAGCTGGCGCGCCGAAACGTTGACCGCGATGCGCAACTGCTTGCGCCCCTCGCGCTGCCAGTCGCGCAGCTGGCGGCAGGCGGTGCGCAGCACCCAGTGGCCGACGGCCAGGATCTGGCCGGTTTCCTCGGCCAGCGGAATGAAGCGGTTGGGCGCCACCATGCCCATCTCCGGATGGCGCCAGCGGATCAGCGCTTCCATGCCCANGATGCGGCCGCTGCTGCTGTCGACCTGGGGCTGGTAGTGCAGCTCGAATTCGCGCCGCTCCAGCGCCGTGCGCAGCGCGCTCTCGATGCGCAGCCGCTCGCCCAGGCGCTCGTTCAGGGCCGCGGTGTAGAACTGGTACTGGTTGCCGCCCATCTCCTTGGCGCGGAACATGGCGATGTCGGCCCGCTCGGCCAATACGCCCGGCTCCTTGCTGTCGGTCGGGAACACGGCAATGCCGGCGCTGGCAGTCAGGAACAGCTCCGTGCCATCGAGCACCAGCGGCGCCGCCAGGCTGTCCAGCACGCGCTGCAGCTGCTCGGCGCGCGGCGCCTGGCCGCCCCGTTCCGGCAACAGCAGCAGCGCAAATTCGTCGCCGCCCAGGCGCGCCACCGTGTCGACCGGCCGCACGGCCGCCTGCAGCCGCGCCGCCACGATCTGCAGCAGGCGGTCGCCGCCCTGGTGGCCGAGGCGGCTGTTGGTGAACTTGAAGCGGTCGAGGTCGATCGATACCAGCCACAGTTCATGCCCCTTGCGCCCGGAGTGCTGNATGGTTTGCGCCAGCCGGTCCTGCAGCAGCACGCGGTTGGGCAGGCCGGTCAGCGCGTCGTGCGTCGACTTGTGCTCGAGCTCCGATTCATAGGCCTTGATGGCCGTGATGTCGTGCTGGATCGAGATGAAATTGACCACCACGCCCTGCTCGTCGCGCACCGGCGACATCACCACGTCGTTCCAGTACAGCGTGCCGTCCTTGCGGTAGCAGCGCAGCACGGCGTGGCCGTCGCGCTGCTCGCGGATGGCGGCGCGCAGCTCGTCGATGCCGGGCTGGTCGAGATCGTCGCCAAACAGCACGCTCGGGCTGCTGCCCAGCGCTTCGTCCGCGCGGTAGCCGGTGATGCGCTCGTAGGCCGGGTTCACGTACACGATCGGGTTGTGCGCTTCGGCCGCCGTGATCATCACCGCATTGGTGCTCGACTCGATGGCGCGCTGGCGCAGCAGCAAGGCCTGGTTGGCAGCCTTCAGTTCCGCCGTGCGCGTGGCCACGCGCTGCTGGATCACCAGCTTGCGGCGCTTGAGCGAATCGATGAAGGCCGAGCCGATCACGGTGGTCAACAGGCCCAGCACCAGCGCCGCCAGCGACGCCAGGTGCTCGCCGGCCAGGACGCGCGCAGCGGGCGTGGCCACCATCAGCCAGCGTGTGCCGGCCACGTCCAGCGTCTGCTGCAGCGGCGCCGTGCGCGCCGGGTACAGCCAGGCCGGCACGGCCAGTCCGCCCTGCGACGGCGCCGGCCGCGCGTCGTACACCAGGGCGGCCGGATCGGCGCTGGCACTGGCGTACACCTGCAAGTCCAGCGCAGCGGCGTCCGGTCCCGCGCTGGCAAAGATCTTTTCGATCATCTCGCCCGGCTGCAGGGTCAATGCCGTTTCGCCGATCACCGAGGCGCCCGCCGCGGCGCCGTCGTACAAGGGCATCGCCACCACCACGCCCTGGCGCGTGCGCCCGCCGCCGCGCTGCGCCAGCCGCACCAGCGGCCCGGCCGCCGGCTGGCCGCTGGCATAGGCGCGCTGGCGCGCCGCTTCGTCATGCAGGGGGAACAGGGTATCGAGGCCCAGCGCCGCCTCGTTGCCGGCCAGCGGCTCAATGTAATCGATGACCCGGTAGCGCGGCCGCACGGCCGCCGGCACGGCCACGCCCTCGCGCAGCTCGCGCACCGTGGCGCCGGGCTGCACCGCCTGCAGCGCCGCCTCGAAAGCGGGCCGCTCGCCGTGCCCGATGTAGCGCAGGTAGCTGATGCCCAGCACATAAGGCCGGCGCGCCAGCAGCGGCGTGACGAAACGGTGGAATTCTTCGCGGCTGGCGCCGGGGCGCGCCACGAACAGCTGGTTGACCGCATGCAGGCTGGCCAGGGCGCCGCCGATGCCTTCGCGCAGCACGAAAGCACGCGCCTGCACCCGCTGCTCGAACGCGAGCTGGGCGCGCTGCGCCTCCAGCCGGCTGACGCCGGCAAACAGGACGCCGGTCAGGCCAAAGCCGCACAGCAGCGCCAGCACCGCCGTGCGGGTGCGGAACGGTTGCTGCGTTGCGGTGATCGGATCGTCCATCGGGCCCCCTGCCGTGCGAGCTTACCATTTTCGCACGGTCGGCCGCTTAATGCTATAGGGCAACATTTTCCGCCCGGCTCACGCGCGCCGGGCGCCCGGGCAGCGGCCTATACTGGGCCGTCCACACCACGAGGAGGCGACCATGGAGCACACCTGGATCGTCGTGGCTGACAGCAGCCACGCCCGCATCTTCCTACTGCGCGACGGCCAGCTGCCGGCCGAAGAAATCGAAGACCTGGCCAACCCGCTGGGGCGCGCCGACAACCGCCANCTGGCCTCCGACGGCCACGGCCAGTATTTCGGCCCCGAAGGCCGCGGCCACACCGCGCCGCGGGTGGAAGANCCGGTGCAGCACGAGGTGCGCCAGTTCGCGCGCGAGATCGGGCACCGGCTCGNCACNGCCGCCGCCCAGAACCGCTTCCAGCACCTGGCCCTGGTGGCGGCGCCGCGCTTCCTGGGCTTGCTGCGCGACAGCCTGGACAAGCAGACCCGCAAGCTGGTCAGCGCCGAAGTGGCCAAGAACGTGTCGGCCTTCGCCCGCCAGGACCTCGACGCCTGCCTGCAGGCGCTGGCCCGGCCGCGGCAAGGCGGCTGAGGCGATGGACCTCAGCACCCAGTGGAGCACGGTGCAGGGTCCGGACGGCGCCTTCGACGCCTTCCTGGCCCTGCCGCGCAGCGGCCACGGCCCCGCCCTGCTCTTGCTGCAGGAAATTTTCGGCGTCAACGCCCACATCCGCGCCGTGGCCGAGCAATATGCCGCCGACGGCTACGTGGTGCTGGCGCCCGACCTGTTCTGGCGCCAGGGCAAGCGCCTCGAGTTCGGCTATGACGAAGCGGACTGGGGCCGCGCCGCCCAGTGCATGCAGCGCGCCGACGTGGCGCAGGCCCAGGCCGATATCGGCGCCGCCGCCGCCGCGCTGCGCGCCATGCCCGGCGCCGAAGGCCGCCTGGCGGCGCTGGGCTATTGCTGGGGCGGCCGCATGGCTTACCTGGCCCTGGCCAACGGCCACGCCGAGCACGCGGTAGCGTATTACGGCGGCGGCATCCAGNATTGCCTCGCGCGCGCCGACGACATCCGGGCCCCGCTGCTGCTGCACTTTGGCGGGCGCGACACCCACATCCCGCGNGCGGCAGTGCGCCAGGTTGCCGAACGTTTCGGCGCACACGAACAGGTNGACATCCACCTGTATCCGGANGCCGAACACGGCTTCAACTGCAACCACCGCAGCAGCTACCACCAGCGCAGCGCGGCCGAGGCGCACGGCCACACCCTGCTGTTNTTAAGTGAAAACCAGTAAGTGCGTTCCCGCACAGATGGCGCGGTTGGGCAGTCCTACAGTTGGCTGCTAACCCAACCGGAGGAAATGATGGCTGATGACCTGAATTCCCGGCCCGCAACTGCGGCCCCCGCCCTGTCCCCAGCCAGCACGCTGGCTGCAACCCTGATGGCCGCAGTGCTGGCAGCCTGCGGCGGCGGCGGTGGCGGCAGTTCCCCGCCTGTCACGCAACCCGAGCCGCCAGCGCCGGAACCGCCCAAGCCCGCCTTCGCGCTGGCGGTGAAGGAAGTGGCCAGCGGCCTCAGCACTCCAGTCTTGCTGACCGCCCCNGCCGGCGACACGCGCCGCTTCATTGTCGAGCGCCCGGGCCGCATCCGCATCCTGTCCAGCGACGGCACCCTGCGCAGCACTGCCTTCCTCGACTTGTCCGGCCTGATCAGCACCGATGGCGAAGGCGGCCTGCTGTCGATGGCCTTCCATCCGGGCTATGCCCAGAACGGCCGCTTCTACATCTACTACACGGACAAGTTCAGCAATATCGCCATCGACGAAGTGAAGGTGTCGGCCGACGCCAACGTGGCCGACGCCAACTCGCTCAAGCGCATCATCACCATCCCGCATCCGACCTACACCAACCATTACGGCGGCATGCTGGCCTTCGGCGCCGACGGCTACCTGTATGCCGGCACCGGCGACGGCGGCGGGATCGGCGACCCCGGCGGCAATGCGCAAAACCTCGATTCGCTGCTGGGCAAGCTGCTGCGCCTGAAGGTCGATAACGTCGTTGCGCCGCTGTACAACGTGCCGGCCGACAACCCATTTGTCGGCCAGGCCGGCAAGCGCGGCGAAATCTGGGCCTACGGCTTGCGCAACCCGTGGCGCTTCGCCTTCGACAACACCACGTCCGCGCTCTACATTGCCGACGTCGGCCAGGCCTTGAAGGAAGAAGTCGACGTGGTGGCAACTGGCGCCAAGCCGATCAATTACGGCTGGAACACGATGGAAGGCAGCAGCTGCTACAACGCTGCCACCTGCTCCCAGCAAGGACTGACCCTGCCCGTGTTCGAGTACGACCACGGCAGCAACAATGCCAACGGCTGTTCCATCACCGGCGGCTTTGTCTACCGCGGCACGGCCTTGCCGGAGCTTGCCGGGCGCTACCTGTATTCGGATTATTGCAAGGGCTTCCTGAAGAGCTTCCTGTATGCCAACGGCGCGGTCAGCGAAAGCAAGGACTGGGCGGTGGGCGACATCGGCCAGGTTCCGGGCTTCGGCCAGGATGCGGCGGGCGAACTGTACATGCTGAGCGAGTCCGGCAAGGTGTACCAGATCATCCGCAAACCGTAGCGGCCCGCTGCGCGTGGCGAAGGCGCGCTACAATGTGCGCTTTCCCACTTGCCCGCGAAAGACATGGCCAGACTGACGCTTGCGTTTCCCGAAGATCAATTCTGCTTTTCGACCCAGCTGACGGTACGCGTCACCGACATCAACGCCGCCAACCACCTTGGCAACGATTCGATGATCTCCATGATCTCGGAAGCGCGGGCGCGCTTCCTGTTCGAGTTCGGCGTGCAGGAAACCGAAGCCGACGGCACCGGCATCATCGTCACCGACCTGGNCACCACCTACCGCGCCGAAGCGCANGCGCGCGACCAGCTGCTGTTCGANGTGGGCGTGATGGATTTCAACAANTATGGCGGCGACGTCATCTTCCGCATCACCCGCCCGGCCNATGGCACGNTGGTGGCCATGGCCAAGCAAGGCTTCGTGTTNTACAACTACAGCCACAGCCAGGTGGTGCCGATGCCGGACGACTTCCGCGCCAAGTTCAGCCGCGTGAACTGGATCGACTGAGCTGGATTACTGAAGCAGCGAATCACTTGCTGCTGAGCTGGGTCGGCGCACCAAAGTTTTTCTTGAACCACTCGTCGACCATCGGCTTTTCATAACGCAGCGAATCCCCGCCGGCATAACGGTTCAGGCGCTCCAGGTACATCATATTGCTGAGGCGGTCGGTACCGCTGGCAATCACCTTGCCATCCTGTTCCAGCGTATAGTNCANNTCCATCATCGGCCAGTCCGCNCCGCCGCGCAGGATGCGCAAGTCATGCAGGGAGCGGCGGCGCGGTTCAACGCGGCCGGCCAGGTCGATGTCGGTGACGGTAATCGACAGTTGCTGGTTGGCAGGCAATTGCCTGGCCAGGGATTCGAAATGGGTGGTCAATTCCTTCAGCACCTGGTCACGGTCCTGTTCCCAGAACGGCACGTCGGTAAATTTGTCCGGGTCCTGGTACTTGACGGTCACCCCGCCCGCCGAAGCGGCGCCGGCCGCCGCCAGCAGCAGAGCGGCGGCAATCCAGAAGCGAGTTTGGCGTTTCATGATCGGTTTCCTTTCCTAGATAACCTTCAATATACTCCTCGCCCCCGCNCCTGCTGTCATTGAAACAATTCCTGACAAAAAAAACGGGCCGGATACCTCCGGCCCAGATTAAATGGGGACGTACCCCATTTTTCAGACAACTTTTTACAATCAGCTACCGATGCGGCCGCCGTCGTTCTTGGTGATGGCGATGGTGGCCGAGCGCGGGCGCTTGCCCACGCCGTAGCCGGCATTGCTTGGCCACTGGCTGGTGTATTTGGTCGGGTCGGCAATATTGGCGTTGGCCGTGCCCTCGCCCGGGTGCTGGATGTTGACGAACAGCGTCTTGCCATCCGGCGTTTCGGTGATGCCGGTCAGTTCGCAATCGACCGGGCCGACCAGGAAGCGCTTCAGTGTGTCGGCGGTCGGGGTCTTGCCGACGAAGGTGTCGACATTGGTGGCGCCGTACGCCAGCGTGACTTTCTTGCCGTCGCCCACCTGGCCCGGCAGGCCGGCCAGCATCATGCAGTTGGTGACATCGGTATAGGCGCCGTCGTCGGTCTGGATCCAGCAGATGCCGGTGGACCGCGAGAAGGCCAGGCCGTCCGGGCTGGAGAAGTCCTGGTCGGCAGTCAGGCTGGACAGGTTGACCAGGCTCGGGTTGGCATCGGACTGGGCGCCGAACAGGTAAACGTCCCAGGTAAAGGCGGCGGAAGCGTTGCCGTCTTTTTCCTTGACGCGCAGGATGTGGCCNTTNACGTTGCCGGTCTGCTTNGACGTGCCNTTCATGTCCTCATAGGTGCGCGGATTGGGGCCGTCCGGTGCGGTGCGGGCGCTGTTGTTGGTGAGGGTGAAGTAGACCTCGCCATTGGCCGGGTTGACCGAGCACCATTCCGGGCGGTCCATCTTGGTCGCGCCCACGGCATCGGCCGCCAGGCGGGCATTGACCAGCACGTCGGCCTGGTCGGCGAACTTGTAGGTCGCGTAGGCGGCGATGGCAGCGTTGCTGATGTTCAGCTCGATCCACGAACCAGTGCCGTCAGCGGCAAACTTGGCCACGAACAGCTTGCCCGAGTCCAGGTATTTGTCGCCGGTGGCCAGCAGGTCGGCCGGGCTGGCATCGGCGTCGCTCCAGGTGGCGGTGGAGACGAATTTGTAGATGTACTCGTTGCGCGAATCGTCGCCCATGTACACGGCCAGCGGCTGGCCGGCCACGGTCTTGCCGAAGGCGGCGCTTTCGTGCGCATAGCGGCCCAGCGCGGTGCGCTTGCGCAGGTTCTTGCTCTTGTTGTACGGATCGGCTTCCACGATATAGCCCATGCCGTTCATTTCGTTGCGGTAGTCGTCGCTGCCATCCAGCGAAGCGCCCAGCTTGGAGTTATTCCAGCGCGCGTACTTGTCGTCGGCGCCGCCCGATTCCCAGCCGTGGCGCGAAGCGGCGCCCTGGTTGCGGCCGTAGCGCTTGAGCGCAGCGACGCTCTTGTCATTGCCGCGCGCTGCATCGTCGGTGGCGCTGCGGGTGAAGTAACCGCTCCAGTTCTCTTCACCGGAGACGAAGGAACCCCATGGGGTGCGGCCGGTGCCGCAGTTGTTCAGGGTGCCGCGGATCTTGCTGCCGTCCGGCGAGTACTTGGTCTTCACCAGCGCATTGCCTTTCACCGGGCCGCTGAGGTCGCAGTCGGTCAGGCAGGTGACGCGGCGGTTGAACGCCGAATCCTTGACGTATTCCCACTTGCCGGCGTTCTTGCGCACTTCCACCACGGAGATGCCGTGCAGCGCGGTTTCGCGGTCGATTTCCGCAGCCGGGCGCGGCAGGGTGTTGGTGCCGCCGTTGGCGTGGATGAAGAAGGAAGCCAGCTTTTCATTGGTGGTGGCTTCGTGGTTGATGGCCAGCAGGCCGCGGTCGTTGCCGCTGGCCGAAGGCTTGCCGGCGCTGTCCAGGCCGAAGAACTCCATGCCGTCGTGGTGGTCGCCGGCGCGGTTGTCGAAGTCGGCATCGCTGCCATCGTTCTTGAAGGCGGTGGCGGAAGCGGTCAGCGGATCGCCCAGCGCGTAAATCACGGTCGCGGTATAGCCGGCCGGCACGGTAACCAGGTCAGCCAGGCTCTTGCCCACGGCGGTAAAGCCCAGCAGCTTTTCAGCCGGCACCGGGGTCTCAGGCTTGGTGACCACCGGCGCATCGTCGCCGCCGCCGCAGGCGGTCAGCGTTGCCGAGCCCATCATCACGGAGATGGCCGACGCTACCGAGCCGCGCAGCAGGTTACGGCGGCTGATGCGCTTGTCGAGGATTTCGCTGAAGTGCTCGTTCGGGGTATCGTTGTAGCCGATATCGTCGTGATCGATTTTGTTTTCCATGACGCTTTCCAAAAGTGGGGGAGTTGAAACTGCCCGCCATTCTAGGAAGCGAAAATGACAACATTGTGACTATCCGATTGCGCGTTGCAAACGAAAGGCGCTCCCGGGTCAGCTTTCGCCGGCGCGCCACTCCATCTTCTGCAGCTGGATATGGGGATGGCTCTCCAGCGCTTCCCAATGCGGCAGGAAGCGGAAGCCCCGCCTGGTGTAAAAGGCCGCAGCGCGCCGGTTTTCCGGCGCCACGTCCAGCACCACACGCTGGTGTCCCTGCGCTTGCGCATGCGCCTTCATCGCCTCTACCAGCGCGGCCGCTGCGCCGCTGCCGCGCTGCGCCGGCTTGACCCACATGGCAATCAGGTTGAATTCCTGCGCTGCGTTGGTCACGCCGCCCACCATGCCGACCGGCGCGTCGCCATCGAAGGCCAGCAGGTAGGTGGCCGGCCCGCGTCCGGCGGCACGGTCGCGCCATTGGGCATCGGGGTTCGCTGCGGCGCTGGCGTGCGTGACACCGAAGGCCGTTGGTGCATCGAGCAGCGCGGCAAGACGCAGTTCTTTGAGAATGGTCCAGTCTTGTTCTGTCGTGTGTCGTATCAGCATGCCAGCGAGTATAGCAATTGGTGCGTGCGCGCACGGCGGCTCGGCGCCGCTGCGGCGATGCTGGCGGAAAGGAGGTGTGCCATGCCCGAAGGCCCGTCGATCGTCATCCTCAGCGAACAGGTGCGCGCGTTCGAAGGGCGCACCATTGCCACTGCCAGCGGCAACAGCAAGCTCGTTCCCTTCGACGAGCTGCCAGGCCAGCCTGTCCTCTCGCTGCGCAGCTGGGGCAAGCATTTCCTGATCGAACTGCCGCTGTACACGCTGCGCGTACATTTCCTGATGTTCGGCAGCTACCGCATCGACGAGCGCAAGGAAGGTGCTGAACCGCGGTTGTCGCTGCAATTTGAAGAAGGCGGCGAACTGAACTTCTATACCTGCTCGATCAAACTGGTGGAAGGCGAACTGGACCAGGCGTACGACTGGCGCAGCGACGTCATGTCGGAGCACTGGAGTCCCCGCCTTGCGCTGAAAAAACTGCGGGAACAGCCCGAGCGATTCGTGTGCGATGTTTTACTCGACCAGAGTATCTTTGCTGGGGTGGGCAACATTATTAAAAACGAAGTATTGTTTCGTTTGCACATGCATCCTCTCTCTACGGTAAATAAATTGCCGCAGGGAAAGTTGCGGGAATTAGTGAAGCAGGCGCGCCAGTACAGCTTTGAATTCAAAACCTGGAAGCTGGCATTCGAACTGAAGAAACATTGGCAGGTACACAACCGCCGCGAATGTCCGCGCTGTCATATCCAGCTGCAGCGGGCCCATCTCGGGCTCACCCAGCGCCGCACTTTCTGGTGCGAACGCTGTCAAAAGCGTTACGGCGACGCAGTGATGTTGTAAAGATTTAGCTAATCCAGTATTGCCTGTTGTTAATAACAATGGGTAGGACTACAATCATTTTGATGCGCCTAAAAATTGCGCATCATCCAGGACTGTGTGTCACATTTGGAATTTGCCAATATGTCTTTCTTGTCTGCTGCTACGCCAAAACTCGCGCCGTGGCGCATCCTGCTGGTCGATGATGAGCCCGATATCCACGACATCACCAAGCTCACGCTGAGCCGCTTCCGCCTGGAAGGCCGCGGCNTGGCCTTCCTCCACGCTTACAGCGGCGCCGAAGCCAAGGAAGTGCTGGCAAAAGAAAAGGACATCGCCCTGGTCTTCCTCGACGTGGTGATGGAGCGCGAAGACTCGGGCCTGGAAGTGGCGCGCTGGATGCGNGAAGACCTGGACAACCAGTTCACCCGCATCGTGCTGCGCACCGGCCAGCCGGGCCAGGCGCCGGAAGAACGCGTGATCGTCAATTACGACATCAACGACTACAAGGAAAAGACCGAGCTCGATCGCACCAAGCTGTTTACCACCACCTTTGCCGCCCTGCGCGCCTACCGCGACATCATGAAGGTGGAGGAAGCGCGCCAGCAGCAGATGCATTACCGCGAAGGCCTGGAACGCGTGATCGCCGCCTCGGCCCACATCTTCCAGGCGCGCAACCTGAAGGACTTTGCCAACGGCTTGCTGCAGCAGGTGGTGGCGCTGCTGCGCCTGGAGCAGAGCATGCTGGTGCGCCTGCGCGGCGCCAGCGCCGTCAGCGGCGAAACCGATTACGAAGTGCTGGCCCAGATCGGCCAGGACGAAGACAGCCTGCTGACGCCGGAGTTGCTGGCCCAGCTCAAGGACGCTGAGCGCAACCGCATCTCGCGCATGACGGGCGACACCTTCGTCGGCTATTTCCCGAACAGCAGCGGCAAGGCTTCGCTGCTGGTGCTGAAAGGCGTGGANGAGATTTCCGAGATCGACCAGAAGCTGCTGGAGATTTTCTGCAGCGGCGTGGCGATCGCCTTCGANAATATCCTGCTGACGCAGGAAATCACCGACACNCAGGCGGAGCTGATCATGCGCCTGGGCGACGTGGTCGAATCGCGCTCCAACGAAGCGGGCAACCACGTGCGNCGCATGGCCGANTTCTGCCACCTGCTGGCCAGCGCGTCCGGCATGCCGGACGATGAAACCGCCGTGCTGAAACACGCGGCGCCGATGCACGATATCGGCAAGATCGCCACCCCCGATTCGGTGCTGCTCAAACCGGGCAAGCTCGATGCGGCCGAGTGGGAAATCATGAAGCAGCACCCGACGGTTGGCCTGTCGATCCTGGACGGCTCGCAGCGCCCGATCCTGAAGGCGGCTGCCGTGATCGCCCACCAGCACCACGAGAAGTTCGACGGCAGCGGCTACCCGCAGGGCCTGAAGGGCCACGATATCCACGAATACGCCCGCATCGTGGCGGTGGCCGACGTGTTCGACGCCCTGATGCACAAGCGCTGCTACAAGGACGCCTGGCCGGTCGAGCAGGTGGTGGCGCATATGCGCGAAGTGGCGGGCAAGCACCTCGACCCGAAATTCGTCGAACTGCTGATCGCCAATATGGACAAGGCGCTNGCGATCAACGAGCGCTTCCCTGACTGAGCCTATTTGCCGAGCGCCGACCTGGCCTCGGGCGTCAGGAAATTCAGTATCTCGCCGTAGGGGACCGCGATCTCTTCATCGCAGGCCCTGGAGGCAAAGTTGAATCCGGTGAAAAACATCAGCCCTTTTTCGGACGGATAAACCTGGAAGTAGTTGTGGTTTTCCAGCTCCTCGGCGCAGCTTTGATCGGCGCTTCCCTGCGCCTTTGCCAGCACGATGCGTTTTACTTGCGCAGGCAAGCCTTCTTGCGCGGCATTCCTGAACCAGTATTTGGTATCGAGTTCCTTGCCTGTTGTCGTATCCCAGGTCCTGTGGACCGATCCTTCGTTGGGGTGCGCGCCGCCGCAGTTGTCGCTGCTATCGATCGCCACTGAAANCAGGTGCCTGTTCCAGAATACGATCTTCTGTTCCATGGAGGTATTGCCGATNCTGCCAAAGCTCTCCAGGGCNTTGCGCCGGCATTGGTACAGGCTGGCCTTATCGAATGGGAAGCCGCCCTTCAGCGCGTAGTTGATGNCATCCATTGCCNCGCCTTTTTCCAGCAGTTGAATTGCGTGGAACGGACCGATGTCCGGGCTGCCGCCATCTGTATAAAGGGCCGCGTAACGGCGCCCGGAAAACTCACCCTCGCCGCGGACAATGACGAGCTCTTTTTCCAGGGGCGAATTGAAGGCGTCGCCATCACAGGAAGTCTCGCCGCCCGCCGGNCGCGCGAGCCGAATCGGTGNAGCCTTGGCGCCCGGCTTGCTCCAGGTCCCTGCCAACGTACCATCCGCGGCCTGCTCCAGGCGCCAGTAACCTGAGCGCTTGCCGTCCAACTCCTCATTCCACTCGCCGGGTTTGCCGGCGTGGGCCAAGCGTATCAGGCCCAGATGGCGGCGATANTAGTAGGTGCCNTCGAAATCTTCGCCGCCCAGGCAGGCCATGACTTTGTTGCGGCCAATCGTGCCTTCCCATGCGCCGCGCATTTCCGCATGGGCGCAAGCCGGTACGAGCGCGGCCAGCAGGTAGATCGCTGTCTTCATCTCAATAGGCAGTCAATTCCATCGGCATGCGTTTGGCGCCGGAGCGCCACTCGCCCGACAGGCGCGCGCCATTCAGTTTAAGTGCGATCTGCGCCGTCTCCTTGCCGTCCTTGTCGCGCTCCGTCAGCGTGAACGTGTCGCCTTGACGCTGCACGCCAAGGTCAATCAGCTGGCGGTATTTATCGTAGTAGTAATGCGCTCTCTCAAACGGCTTTTCCCCCAGGTAGCTGCTGGCGCCAAGGAATAGCGTGACGGGAAGCTTGCCGTTGATGGTTCCCTTGAACAGCTGGCCCGATTTGTTGATTGGAGGCGCCTCGCCCAGTCCTTCACCGAGCAGAACCCGGCGCCCGTATGGGTTCAGGTAGGGGCGCATGGCCTCCCCTTTGACGACATAAGAGAAACTTCCAAGATCATCAAGCGCGCGGGCCGAATGGCTGGCGCATTCGCCGAACGATACCACCAGGCTGTTCTCGGCGACGAGGAGGGAGCTGTAATCCTTGTCTGCCTCCTCGCGCTGATCAAGGCACATTTCGTACAACTCAAGCTGCTCCTGCAGCCGCGCCTTGCCGGGGCCGCTCTTGCGCAAATCGCGCTTCAGCGCTGCGACGAATTTTTCGATTTCCGCGATGTGCGCCTTGTGCGCCTTCGGTTGCAGCCTGGGTTTGGCCTCCGGCACGGTCAGGTCCAGCGCCGAAATGGGGCGGCCGCTTGCGGCGTCAAAGTCGAAGGTACTGGTACCGGTGCTGCAATAGGCCCCGCACCCTTCCTCTTCCACGCTGACGCGCACCATGCGCCCGCCGTTCATCGGCTTGATGCCCTGCGATTCAACCGTAACCATGCCGTCGAAGACTTTAACCCTGGTTTCCTTTGGGTCAGGAGTCGGCAACGTCTGGAAGTATGCATCGTGCAGATAGCTGTTGATGCGCTCCGCCGCACCCGGCGGCCCGCCCACAATCCAGGGGAAGCGTGCGATTGCCGCATCGCCGCCGTTGCCAGTAAAGGGATAGCTGCGCGGCTGGTCGGAGAACGGCGCAGCATAGGCGGCCGAACACAGGCTCGCTGCCAGCACCGCGCCGGCCAAGATGCGAAGCACGCCGTTCATGCGGACTGCTTGCGCTGGTCGCGCGGGAAGCGCAGGTGGTAATGCAGGCCCATGCCGGGCGAGCTGACCACCTTCACCGTGCCGCCCAGCGGACCGGTCACCAGGTTGTACAGGATGTGCGCGCCCAGTCCGCTGCCGCCGGAGCCGCGCTTGGTGGTGAAGAAGGGATCGAACAGCTGCTGCAGCGTGGTGGAATCCATGCCGACGCCATCGTCGCTGTAGTCGAACAGCACATGGTCGCCTTCCAGCTTGCCGGTGATGCGGATGGTGCCCTTCTGCCCCTCTTCAAAGCCGTGCACCAGCGAGTTCACCACCATATTGGTGACGATCTGCGAGACGGCACCGGGGAAGCTTTCGCAGTGAATGTCCGGCGGGCATTCGACGTTGACGGCGATCGGCTTGCCTTTCAGCTTGGGCTGCAGCGACAGCAGCACTTCGTCCAGGTATTTGCGCAGGTTGAAGTGGCGGATATTGTCGGAAGACTGGTCCACCGCCACCTGCTTGAAGCTGCGCACCAGCGCGGCAGCGCGTTGGGTGTTGGTGGTCATGATCTTGAGCGACTGGTCGACGGTGTCGAAGAACTGGTTCAAGCCGTCTTCATCGAGCGTGCCTTCGGCCAGNTCGAGGCGGCACAGGCGCAGTTCTTCCACCAGGTGGCTGGTGGCGGTAACGCAGATGCCAAGCGGGGTGTTGATCTCGTGCGCCACGCCGGCCACCAGGCGGCCCAGCGAGGCGAGTTTTTCCTGCCGCACCAGTTCCGATTGCGCGGTCTGCANNTGCGTCAGCGCGGTGGCCAGNGCGGTATTCTGCTCTTCCAGTTCTGCCTTGGCGCGGCGGATCGCCAGGTCGGCGCGNGTGCGNGCGATGGCGGCGGCCGTGTGATTGGCNACGTAGGCCAGGATATCCAGCTCGGCCTGGGTGTACACCACCGATGCGTCGTAGCTTTGCACGATGATCACGCCCAGCGCCTGCTCGCCCACCATCATCGGGCAGCCCANCCAGCTNGCAATGCCCTGGTTGCCCAGCGGTTCGTTGATTTCGCCNCTGGCCATCAGGGCCGCGAAGCCNGGGCCGTCCAGCAGCATGGGCTGGCGCTTCTTCAGCACGAAGGAGCTCATGCCGATGCCGTATTCGAAGCGCTTGACCGGCGCTTCCAGGTCCTTCTCGTCGACGAAGTAAGGGATCGAGATTTCGTCGCGCTTGGGATGGTAGAGCGCGATCAGGAAATTGCGGGCGGTGATCAGGCTGCCGACGATCTCGTGCAGGCGGGCGTACAGCACCTTGGCGTCCGATTCGGCGGAAGCGGACGCCGACAGGCTGGCAATCTCGTACAGGGCGCGCTGCAGCCGTTCGGCCTTGCTGCGTTCGGCCACTTCGCGCTCCAGTTCCAGGGTGCGCTCGCGCACGGCGCGCTCCAGCCGGTCCATGCTCTGCAAGCCTTGCAGGGCGCTCGACACGTGGTTGGCGATCTGCGCGAACAGGGCCTGGTCTTCCTCNCTGTAGGTATGTTCCTTGTCGTAACTCTGGATCACCATGGCGCCGAGCACCTCATGNTCCTGGTCCAGCAGCGGACAGCCCACCCAGTGCTCGGCGATGGTGCCGACCCCGAATACCTCGTTTTCTTCGCGGGCGCGATGCTCGTCGCCCGTCATCACCAGGCGCTGCTTGTTCAGGATCACCCAGGCGGTGGGCGACTGGTCGGGCGTGGCCAGTTGCACCAGCTGGTCCTTGTAAGGATGGTCATCCACCTCGTCGACAAAGTAGACGAAACGCACGGCATTGCCGGGCGCATCGCGGTCGCTCAGGGCAACATAGAAGTTGGAGGCGTACATGATGCGGCCCAGGGCCGCGTGCACGGATTGCAGGAAAACCGTGATATCGGTGCAGCTATTGGACAGCTTGCCAATTTCCAGCAGGATTTCCTGGACGGCCTCCAGGCGGCGCAGACGGCTTTCCATCTCATTTCCAAGGTTAGATGCGTCTGGGAAATATAGCAGGAGGCGCCCGGGCTAGCCAGCGGAAAACAAAGCCCGCGTTGTGCGCGGGCCGTATCAGCAATGCGATGTTTGTGCCAGATCAATGCAGCGACATGGCAGGCCGTCGCGGCGGCAGGACCGGCGGGCCGATCGGCGTGATGCGCGGATCAATGGCCGGGTCCGGCGTCTGGTATTTGAAGGGATTGATGATGATTGGTGGAATCGTCGGTGGCGCGGAAGGCGGGCCTTTGGGGCCGCCGCCGAACCATGAAGTTGCGCTGCGCTGGCGCGGTTCGCTGTCGATTCCCAGGAGCAACGATTGGCTCCCGTCTCTTACTAG
>JGI25150J39212_1000462_pt1 | contig 17813 bp, 28 predicted proteins | sample AraplaF_Col_mTSA_FD_39212 | JGI IMG/M metagenome (IMG submission 39212)
GGCGTATGTCCCAACGCGATCAACTCCCGTGCCCAGTGGTGGGCGCCTGAGCACGCTTCCATGCCGATAATGCAGGGAGGCAGCTGCGCAATTAGCTCGAGAAGTTGGTCCCGGCGAACCTGCGGCTTCACCAGCACTGGTTTGCCGTAGCGGTTGACGGCGTGTAGCGCNAACACATTTTTAGCTAGATCNATGCCGATCACGGTCGGAATGTTTTCGCCATTCCCATTTGCTGCTAAAGTGCTAACCTTGTTCATGACTTCCCCCTTTATTGGGTCATTGATGAAGACGACTTCCNCATCTTTAGACCGTAGGTGCCTGCAGCAAGTTCAATGCTGCGCATGTGGGACGGGGGAAGTCCCTTACATTCGTTAGGCAATATGAGTATTCTTAATGTGGTCTTGGCCGTCATGGTGGGAATTTTCTCAGGCGCTGTCGTTGGAACCGTCTTTGGATTCAGCGCGGCTTCACATGTAGACGTTCTACGGGGCGTTCGTCCCAATACTACGAATCGACTAATCCTTTTTCTCGCCCGTCCAACGAGTGAACTGGGTGTTCTTGAGGCAGTGATTTTCATTGTTCTCATGTGCGCGTGGCTTGCTGCGTTCTTTGGCTTGTGTGCCCTACCCGCTATCGCTGCTCATTATTTCTCCTTAGACGCAGCCACCATGGGTTCCCTTGTCTACGGGCTATTCATCATTGCAGCGCTAGCTGGCAAACGATTCGGTGCTCATGCATGGAAAGTAATTTCATGAAATTAGTGCCTAACCTCTCGTTCAAGCGGACGCATGACGGCGCCGCTTAACTCACACGTTACTCATGACACACGAATCGGTTTATTGGTGGCTCGACTGGTCTGCTTTGCCCGAACGGTATATTTGGGCTCGGCTTACGGTAAGCGATGACGGGTCAGCGGAGATCTTAGACTCCGATGGGCGGAACCGCAAATTTGACGATGTGACTTCGGCGCACGACTGGTTACTTGAAGACGAATACTCTTTACTTGAAAAACTCATTGCAGATGGCGATGCACCCCGAGATTTACATGCCCCTCAATGGACCTAACAAACTGATCAACCGGACTGCCTCCACGCTCCCGCAGACGGTAGAATTCACTACGACGGTCTCTGCAAGTTGCATGCGTTCGCAAAGCAAAACGGTATGTGGGTTACAAAAGCCCAACCAATCAATCCAGCGGACGCCTGACGGCGCCGCTTAACCAAGCACGTTGGACCACATGAATTCTGAAACTAAGCCAACCCTTTTCAGCCCAGGCGTTGGTCGACGCGGGATGACAGAGCTTCATTTTGCCGCGTACTGCGGCGACCTGAATGCACTGGTCCAAGCGCTTGCCGCAGGGCTTGATCCAAATTCAAAGGATACCTATCGTGGCTATGCGGCAGTGCATTGGCTCACTGACATGGCCGCCTCAGGGGCCCTCGATCTCAAATGCTTCGGTTGCTCATCGAGCACGGCGCAAATGTTGGATTAGTTGCCGACATTGGCGCCACCGCTTACACGCTGGCCGTCGAATCCGGGTCGGCACTTGGGGATCAGTTGGCAGCGGAACTGAAACAACTTGGCGCATGCAACTAATGCGTCCAACCATGCAACCAACCGGACCTGCGCGAAAAGCCGCGCAGTCCGGTGATTTTGAACGTTAGATTTTTGGAGACCTCTCGGTGAGATTGAGTAAAAGCATCAGTGGTGCTATCAGGACCTTCTCATACTTTATGGCTAGTGGCTCACACTACATGCTCCAAGGCGTTGATTACCTGTCCTTGTACGGAAAAGAACCGAGCGCTATTGAGCAGACGTTCGCTATCTTTGCGAATGTCTTGGAATGCGACGAACGTGGCCAAGTATTGAATGCAACGTATGCGCAACGGCGTGCTACAGACTATCTCCGGTCGTACTGCGATTCGTCATTCGAGGTTCAACCGCCTTTTGAAGAATGGGAAATGGCGCTGTACGAGCCGCCTCCGCTCAAAGATGCAGAACAATCTCGTTGAGAGTAATGAAAAAACTTGTGGTCTTTTCGATTGTCGTCGCTGCATTGGCTTTTGTCGTCTTACGTAGCGATGGCGTTTCGGTCATGATCAAGAACGTTGGCCCCGATCCTATGAGAGAAGTGGTCGTTCACGTTACTGGTGCGTCTTACCACGTTGGAGACCTTCGACCTGGAGAAAGCGCTTCTGTCAAAGTTTGCCCCAAAGGTGAAACTCACGTGGAAGTGGCGCAGTCCAAGGGAGAGCGATTGGTTATCAATAGCTATTTTGAGCCTGGATATTCCGGCGAAATCTCCGCTGAAATCAGCACTGCCAAAGTAGTCGCAGTCAGGAGTTCGGTTGCCCCATGACGTTCCTGCCCAAAAATGCAGTCAACTGGACTGCCTCCACGCTGCGCGTTCCGGCAACCAGATATCTCGAAAGTTTGACTGCAATGAATCGCCGCAAGCTCACATTTGAAGAGTCCGTACAAAGGACGTGTTCTTTGCGCCTCACCAATTGCGGAGGTCCTACTGCACATGGAGTTGGTGGCTACGCTTGCGAGAACTGTCTTGCTCATATTCTTACCCAATTTAGCGACGATCAGCGGCTAAGTCGGCAGCGTTGCAGCCATTGCGGGAATAGCCCAACATTCGTTACTTCCAATAGCACGGCTGTTTGCGAATCATGCACTGCTCAGGGCCTCGCGGCGGCGCGGCGTTGGTACAACAAAGAAGGGGTGGGCTAATGCTTAGCCTTTACTTTCAGCGGACGCCCAAGGGCACCCCTGAATCGGCACAATAAGGTCTTCCCAATTTTTCGAAACGTAGTAGCTCCTCGATCAAGTCGCTGAATGTTCTTGAGGTGCCGCTTACTTCCAACGTAAGGATTTCAACTGTGACTTGGCGATTTGTCGGCTCTTGCTTCGCAAACGAGCCTTTTCTTCTTGATGAATTCAACGTCTGGGACTACTCATGGGAACCAGTCAATGGAATGAGGTTTGCGAATCTAGGCTCGCGCAGTTGTCCTGATCCAGTACCCGTTTATCAGATTCTCGGTGGTGGAAAGGCCGTTCGCTTTGCAGCACACGAAATGTCAAACTGCGTTTGGGGCTTCTATCGCGAGTTGCAGCCCTAACACGTTCTTTTATATCCGGACGCGCTAGATTTCTAGCAGCTCGCAAACTCTCCGTTCAGGAGCTCCCAGACGTTTCTTCCAAAATGGTTATTGTGATTTGGCAACGTGTTAATATTTGCCAAAACGATAATTTGTACGGGAGTTTGCTAAGGGATGAACGGACAACAAAAAGCGGCACGCATTCACCGTCTTCTTGGCTTGATTTACGGCCTTGGCACAACAATTCTCATGCTTTTCGCGTTTCTGATTCCGTCAGAGTGGAAGGCAATGGCATTTAGTGCCGGGGTATTGGTTGCCCTATCCGCGATGCATTACACGGTCGCTCATGGAGCCGAGAAGGGCCGCAACTGGGCTCGACGCGCATCGCAACTCATTGCGATTCCCCTGCTCTTCGGCTTCCCAATCGCGACACTCGCTGGCGGCGCTTTGATCGCAGCTTCGTGGGAGGCGTGGGAACTGGAATCCGAAACCGTCTCGTGAAGAGCGAACCACGCAATGCGAAAACTCTTATTCCTTTACATCGCACTTCTTAGCGCCAACGCCCTAGCAGGTGAAGCGTGCGAAGCGCGCGCCACCTTGGCTGGGTCTTTGGTGCCCACGAAGTACGCCGTACGCGAAAACCTGCGTGATACACCAACCGACGGCCCAATGGGCGAAGTGTGGCGGTACCTGGCCTTTATGTCTTCAGAAGACTATCTAAAGCTCGGCGATTCGCAGGAACAGATTCAACATACGGCCAGGCTAATCGCCAACAACGATATCACTGGCGATTGGCGTATCGAAATTCTCGTGTTTAATGAGTTCTTCCGTGAAGTCTGTGAAGCAAAGCTAAACGTTCTTGATATTCCATCTCTTGATGCAAAGGCCCTTGGCAGCTGTTTCGGTGATACACCGCCAGGGAAAGAAGACTTTCCAAATTGCGTTCGCGCGCAAGTGAAGAAGTTCAACAACCGCCAATAATCCGCTTAGAAAGGATGTGCATGCAGCCGTCAAATAAGCCATACAAACCGGGACAATGGATCCTCATGGGCACGGCTCTCGGAGCATTCATAGGGATACTCCTTGGTAAGCTCGCCCTGGGAATGATTTTCGGATTCTTCATCGGAGTCGCAATCGATTCCAACAAGCGCAAGGCAAAGGTGGAGTTGGAAAAGGACTCGAACAACGATGGCGATAGCGCGCAGTGACGGCGCATCAGCACTTCTCCCTCCTATGAAGACGCTTGTAATTCCTCCTGCCGCAAAGCGAGATGAAAACTCGATTCAAATGCTCAGTGCATGGATTGCGGAACAAGGCCTCCACTGCACCCTGAACATTGGGATGTGGGATAGTGCCGGCCATGACGAGCCTAAGGCGTGGGGCATTCTTCTGGCCGATGTGGTTCTCCACATTTCGAATGCCATTGGCGAAAGCAAAGGAACGCCATCGGAGCAAGTGCTCCTGGAGATTTTCGATAGCCTTAGAAATGAGCTAGATGATCCAACATCTCCAGCAAAGGGAGAATTCCATTTTGGCCACTCATAGCGCGGAGACACGGTGGACCGATGACTAGGTCGAGCCGAATGCTCCAACGGACCGCCAAGCTCATTGCGTTGGTCCTGCTCACTACAGTGACCTTGTTCGCTGTCACTTCTATTGGACCGTTGAGTCATCTTCCTTCATTCAACGTGGTGAACGAGGCCTACCTCATTCAGGTGCGCAATCACGAAATCCTGCTAGGGCTTTCCGGCTTTGTTGCAGCACTCCTCGCAGGCTCGCTTTTTCGAGAAGGGATTTTGACGTCGGTCGTCACAGCGATCCTGGCAGGCGTGTTTTACTATGCCTGGTCGCAAGCCGGAGATGTTAGGCAGCTATCGGAATTTCTTGAAGGGCTATTGGATTTCTCCATCCACTACCTGCTGGCAGGTGCCTGCGTTGTGATTGCTTTTCTCGGAGCGAAGAAATTACTGGGCCTACTGAGGGCAAGGAATTTTTGATGAAAGTTCTGGATCACGAGCCTCAGAGTTGGTTCCTGCTGGAAGAAGACGGCGCGCTTTATCTTGACGCGAACTGCAACCACAGCTTCATCGGCTTCGACTTCCTGCTCCAGCTAGACGCTAAGGAAAAAGCCAAATTCCGGAGTGAGGGACGAGCCTACCTTTCATGGTTAGCTCAAGACATTCACTATTCAGCGCCCATCGTCGCAGCAAGCAATTCGCGGTACAAAGGGCGTGATCGTTCAGCAGAATACTCAGAGCGAGTCACCGCTGCAGTGAACGAATGGCGACAAGCTGAAAACGCCAACCCAACAATCCAGGAGCCGCCCTTGAGTGACCGTTTTGACCGTTACGCCCCGCGCCTCATCGCTTTGGTAAAAGAGTCGATTACGTGTTCTCCCGGCACTTGGAACGCAGGTTTCTTGACGATTGACTGCGACGGCTCATACATGAACTACTACCTGAAAAACAGCGCGAGCGAAGACAAAGCCCAAATCAGCGGCGAGCTTAGACAACTCTGCGAAGACCTTTACGTCGAGATGCGACAATCAGGCGACTGGTGGGTTAAGGCAGTACTCCACTTCTTCCAGGAAGATGGGACGTGGTCGTACAAGGTCGACTTCACTTATCAGGACAAGCCGACTACTCAGGAAAATCCGGCCAAGCCTTGGTGGAAGTTCTGGAATTGATCAATGGACTGGAAGATGCGACTACTTAAATTCCTCGTGTGCTCAACTCTGGCCGTTGGTAAGGCAGCTCTGGCCGGCGAACTCGCACTCAAAGAGACCGATCTCTACACCCTCTCCTGCCTTAACGGAATTGATTATGCAGAGATGCGCGCATATTGCAGTAAAAGGTTCCCCGATTTACGTGACCCGATAGAAAAATCTATTCGAGATTGGCGCTCGCGCAATGCCGAGGCAATCAAGGAGATTGACGACGCTTGCACGGAGAGGATTCAGAAGCTGGAATCTCAAGATGCGGCCAGGCTGAACGAAGTGAAGAAATATGCCGAGCAAATGTCCGCGATTCCGATGCAAAACAGGCCAGGTTATGACGAAATAAGCTTCAAAAGCGATTGTCGAGCTCTGGCCAGAGAGTTCGCCGATCCTCAGCGAGGAATCATCTCGCCCAGCTTCGCACGTGAGATCAGGACCCATGGATTCGAATGATACGGAGAATCCATGCGCTGATTCCTGATACTTGCGTTGCTCGCTATCGCGTCGTTCCCGGTTTAGCTGCGTGTTAGCATTTGCAAAAACATCAACTCCATCAAAGGTGGCATCTTGAGCAACTCCTACATCGTCGCGCAACTCAACGCCAGGCTTCAGCCGATGGACCGCGGCGAATACTTTGAAGATCCGCTGGATGAAGTGCTCCTCGATGCAGGCCTCGGGGAAGTAAGCGGTGGCGGCACCATGCAGTCCGAATCAGGCGAGATCGAATACTGCGATATTGAAATCCAGGTCACCGGTGACCCGGCGGAAGTGGAGCGGATCGTCATCGAGAATCTCGTCAAGAGTGGCGCCCCAAAAGGCTCCAAGTTGATCATCGAAAGCGAGGACAGAGAGGTTCCCTTTGGCGATGCCGAAGGACTGGGCGTCTATTTGAATGGCACAGACCTACCGAAGAATGTCTACGCCGAGTGCGACTCTAACTTTGTCTACACGGAGTTCAATCGCCTGCTCGAGGGCGTTGGAAGTGTTCTCAGCTTTTGGCAAGGCCCAACGGAGACCGCTTTGTATATGTATGGAACATCATTCCAGGAAATGCAGACGCGTCTTACCCCATTCCTCGAAAGCTATCCGCTGTGCGCGAAAGCGCGCGTGGTGCGCATTGCCTGATTGAGCCAGAACAAAACTCAACTTCCGAACTCCTCGGTTTTAGAAATGACTAAGAAAATAGTAAATGGCGCATCCTCTATTCGTTGGACGCCGCGCGTTGGCTTAGCGCTAGTCCTGGCCCTCTCAAGCATCGGCGCCTCTGCAGAAAAGATTGATGACAAGGTTCAGATGGTGCGCGAAAGAGATAAGATCATGAACGCGGCAATCGCGGAAGCCAGGAGAACGCTCGATGACTTTCTAGCCCTGTCAAAAAAGCCGCCAGCTGGTGCGACGCATTTCAAGTTAAAGGTGCAGCTGTCGGATGAAAATGGCGTGGAGCACATGTGGTTCGTGCCCTTTAAGGAAATCGAAGGTGGCTACGCGGGCGTCCTCGCCAACGAACCCTATGTCGTCAAGTCCGTCACATTAGGTAAGGTCTATGCCTTCAAACGCGAGCAAATCAGCGACTGGGGCTATCAGCAAGACGGCAAGCAAATAGGCAGCTTCACCGTTTGCGCCTTGTTCAAGACCATGCCGGCTGACGACGTTGCCCGCTACAAGAAAGATCACGGGTTTGTCTGCTAATGGATTAGGTACCAATTACTTGAGGCACCCAGATGATTGACCAGAAAAAGGCCTCAACGCTCGCAGGGGAAGCATTCGATCGGTGGCAAGCTGGCGATCTTGAACAATCCAAGCGACTTTATGAAGAAGCCATTCCACTGGCTGAGCCAACGCACTATGGACTCTCGTCATATCATGGCGAATTCGCTTGTGTACTAAATGAACTCGGGGACCATGAGCAAGCGACGAAACAGTTGGAACAAGCGCTTGCGACTGACTTGGAGCAAGGAAATGCTGAAGGCTCGTCAGCTCTGATCATTGCACGCTACTTCCTTTCCAACCAACTGCTGATTCACGGCTCCGCCGCGCAGGCACTTGAAGTGCTGCTCCCGTCCGTCACTCATGCGCCAAACGATTGGCTCACGCGAGTGATTGAAGCGCATGTACTATTTGCACTTGATCGAAAGATCGAAGCCAAGGCCTCTGCTGCATTAGCAATTGAAAATGCGCCGTCACCGCAAAAGGCCGAGGAACTCAAACAAAATCTTGCGATTGTTCTCAGTTAAACCCCGCATGTGTTAAATGCCTAAATTCGTCTTCCTCCTGTTTTTTCTATTTACTCCTTTGAGCCAGGCCAATGAGCCCATGGATCGCTTCGTAAGCGGATGGAATGCATCCTGCCCGTTGGTGTCCGGCCTGATCCAAGTGGAGTTCAAATCAATCAGCGGCGATTCGACTAATGATGATATGCGCATACACGTTCGCAGTAAGGGGCGGTCCGATTCTCCAGTCGCTATCTCACCTGCCCTATTCGTTCCTGGAAAACTAAAGTCAACCTTCGAAAGCGCTTGCGACCAGATCACTGGGGCCGAACTTCCTGGCGGCCACCTTCTCCTGTTAATCAAAGAGGATGATCGTCCATTGGATGATAGAGTCGTCGCGGCATTAATCGACTCCGCCTCAGGTGCGGCACTCGACGTCGTGCCCGACCTTGGCAGCCTTCTTCAAGATTCAGAACTTGCACGCGAAGGAGATTCCCTGCGAATGCGCCTTAATCGGTCCCGTCCCGGCACACTCCGGATTTCCGAAGTCAACGACAAGCTGAAAGTAGAGTGGCAATAAAACTGATGCGTATTTGGCAATTACTCAACCGGTGAGCTTGACCTCAAATGAGAGCTATCCTCGTACACTTCGCGGCGATGCAGCTAAGATGACTTCCCTCAAATTGCTTGTCGCGCTTTCTTTGGTCATGGCATCGGCCAAAGGCAATTGCCAGGAGGCGTTGGTACCAAAGGACCGGCTCGCCGAATGCACGGCATCTGCCGTCGAACTTGCGATGAGGGCGAGTAAGGTCAACCTGGACTTCTCGCCGCGCAGCCTCGCGTATGTCGATGGCATGATGAACGACTTTCATTCGCGGCATTTTCCACCCGAGAAGGTTCAAGCCCATGTCCGCGTCATGGGCTGTTATGCCGCTGAAGTTTTCATTCGTAATCTGGGCGGAAAATGGATTTATCCCGAGCCGGATGTTATTCCCAAGCTGGGGGCTGGCCCTTTCGTTGAACTGCCGGGTGGTGTGGTAATCAATCCACTGGTGAAAGTTCAGAGCATTTATGAGGATGGACTCGAACATAGTGTCGTAAGATTCTATGCTTTTGTCGAAGCCAGTATGCGCGGCGAAAAGAATAAACCATAACTATCAGGAGATCATATGAAACGAGTTACCGGTATCGGCGGTATTTTCTTCAAGGCCAAAGATGCACAGGCATTGCGGGCTTGGTACAAGCAGCACCTGGGTGTTGATGTTCAAACCTGGGGTGGCGCTGCGTTTGACTGGACTGATGATGAAGGTAAGCCGGTCGGCGGCACCACCGCCTGGTGCATCAATTCGAGCGAGAGCGACCACTTTGCTCCAAGCTCCTCCTCGTTCATGGTGAACTACCGCGTTGCGGACCTCCACGGCCTGGTCAAGGCCCTGCGCGAGGAAGGCTGCAACGTGCTCGAGAAAATCGAAGAATCTGAGTGGGGTAAGTTCGCCTGGGTCATGGATCCAGAGGGGAATAAGGTCGAACTGTGGGAACCACCGGCAGGTCAGTGAACAAGCTTGGCAAGCAAACGATCGCCACGGGAATCAGCTACGCCTTCCTTGTAATGATCGTGACGGGCGCTTCAAGAATCCTCGCGGGTGAAGATTCATTTGTCGCGACAGCGATTGTGGCAAACGCCATCGCAACCTCAACCGTCCTTACAGCATGGAGTGGCGCCCTTTTCCAGAAAATGGGGGCGGATATTCAACCGACGGGTTTCCTGGGCTGGATCGGCTTGTTCGTTGCGGGCGTGCTCACAAGCGCCCTTTTCCTTTTCATTGACTGCGGACACCACCTTCCCTCTGCACTTGGCGGCGTTGAGTGCGACGGGAAGTCTGGCGCAGGAATTGTGTTCACCATCGCCGCCATGTCCATCACAGCGATCTCGCTGCCAAGCGCACTGCGCGTCTGGCTGATAAAAAAGCTCGCCTGATTGCGGCGCAATGCAGACCGTGGCAGATACCATGCCACGGCCCGCTTCCCGCATCAGTTAATGGTGAAGTTGGCGTTGGAAACGTCAAAGAACACATTCCCTACCGCCTCCACCTTGATGCGCGCGGTAGTCGTCGTTTCGGGCGGCAGTGTTACCACTTTGCTCCCGTTGTTCGGCGTACTCGCCGCCAGCACATAAGGGAAGGTCAGGCCGCCGTCAGTCGACAGGCTGATCTTGACATTGGCTGTGCTTACCGGCGCTGCGGCGGTATTGGCCACGTTCCAGGTCACGTTCATCTGCGATCCGTGCGCCACCGTCATTGCCGTATTGGGCGCTGTCACCAGGAAGGGGCCTGCGCCCGTTGCCAGCACCAGGGCCGTGGCTGCGCTGCCTACGCCGCCATGTCCGTCACGCGCGGTCAGGCGGAAGTTCAGCGTGGCAGGACGTGCGTTCACCTTGCTGTAGCCGGTATAGCTGGCCGTCGGCAGGAATTCCGAGAAGCAGGCGATGTTGTCGACCGTTGGTGGCGATGCCGCTGCCGGGCAGGAGCCCGTTTCCGCATTGGTGTTATTGGCCAGGATTTGCGCCATGTCGGGGAAGACGCGCGTTGGGTTGGTGTTCACGGCGTTTTCNCCTGGCGAGCCGTATTGCAAGGCGTCGCTGTCACTGACCATCGCTTGCAGGCCGAACTGGCGGAACAGCGGGCCATTGGCCTTGCTGTTGCTGATCAATCCAGTACCGCTGTTGCCGGCCCGGTCGTTCTGTTCCCACATATAGGTCATCACCTCCCCTTCCGCATTGCTTGCACTACCTGTCAGCGCGAACGGAGTGCGGATGGGGATGGTGTAGCTTGGCACGACGCTGACTACCGGCACGCTGTTGCCGGTCTGCGTGACTGCGCCGCGCTTCCTGGTCGGGCCGCCCGCGACGATCTCGCCCACGCTGCCACTGCATCCACCGGTGCAGTTTGCGAGTTGCAGGGTTGCGGCCACGGCGCTAGCGAGTGAGCCGCCGAAGGTAACGGTGAAGCCAGCATCGCTGACTGCGCTGACGGAAACGCTGGCGCCGGACGGCCATCCTGGAATCGCTTCGATTGCCGCCTTGATGCCATTCGTCGTGTAGCTGGCGCCGCGGACGATCGGGGCCGATGTGCCGCCGTTATACGACAGCGTGAATTGCTGGCCATTCGTTGTGAAGCCACGCAGCACGCCCATCTGTACGGATGTGAGGTTGGATTCGGTGCCCGAGGTATAGGCGGTGATTTCATCGAAGCTGCGCTGCGACCAGTAGGCGTCGCTGTGCCGCTGCAAGTCGTCGGTGCCGCAGATGCCGGCATAGGCCATGATGGACGATCCGCTGCCCGGCTCCACCGACGTGCCGGCATTGCGGTTGCCGCCGGAGCAGCTGCCAGTAACGCCGTTGAAGGTGTGGTTACCCGCGAACTGGTGGCCCATTTCGTGTGCCACGTAATCGACTGCGTAGAAGTCGCCTACCGGCGTTGGAATGCCGGTGCAGCCCTGTGCCTTGTAGCTTCCGCCTACAACGCCCAGGCTGGCGATGCCTCCGCCGTTCAGGCCAAGCGCGATATGGCCCACATCGAAATTGCCAGCGCCAGCCAGCAGGCCAACCACGGTGCGGTTACGGGTCAGCGTTGCGCCGCTGCAGCCGGATGCCTGGTCTGCGGTGAAGCATGCCGTGGCTCCGCATGGGCCGTTGGCGCCGGTCATCTGCGCGTCAGTGTCCAGGTTCAACGCGTCGGTGTTGTTGATCAGGACCAGGCGGATCGAAGTTTCGTCCTCGTAGACTTGGGTGACGCGGTTGATCAGGCTTACCTTGGCTGCTGTTACGTTGGCGCTGCCGCCAAAGTAAGTGGCGTAGGAGGGATCGGTCAGTAAGGCCAGGCGATAGGTACGAAGTTGCGCGCCTGCGGCAGCTGCGGGGTTCACCGTGTCTTTCACGACATGGTACGAACTGGTGGTGCTGTTCGTACCGTCGGTGGCGGTAACGGAGTAAGCGCCTTCGCCGCGCGATGGATCGGCGGCGAAAGTCGTGGACAGCACGCCTTCCTTGTCGGCCGAAACCACCATGCTGTGCACGGGGCCGAACTCGTTGCCTTCATTGCGCACCGTAACCGTGATCGTGGCGCCGGGAGCAAAGCCTGCACCGCGCACTTCCACTTCATCACCTGCGTGGACGAAGCTGCGCGTCAGGATCACTTGCGGCGTCTTTATCTCGCCCTCCTTGAAAACGCCGTGGCGGTTGGACAGGTCGCGTGCGTGGTAGCTGGTGTAGACGCTGTCGTCGAGGTGGTTGGCCGGGTCCACATACCAGGCGCCGTTGGGCGAGCGGACCGATGCTTTCAAGCCAAGCGGCGTGATATCCATGCGCAGCGTGGCGGATGGGTCGTCGATGCCGCGGCCGGCGTAGGTGCGAATCTCAGGGTGCTTGGCTGCCAGTTCCGGTTCCATGACCGGCGAATCGACGACGCGGAAGCGCTGGTAGCCGCCTTCCGGGTGCGGAAGCGAAATGATCATGTCGCTATGCTTGGCCGACTGTGATTTTTCGTTCGGCGCATGGGCCAGCAGTTGCGCCATGCCGGCTCGGTCCAGTGTCGCTGCGTGATAACGGCGTGGCAGCGCGGGGGCTGAGGCGCTCTTGCCATGCGCGCGTTGTACGTCGGCCTGGCCGGCATCGCGCCAGTAGGCGCCGCTTGCCTGTACCGGGATGTTTCGTTTGCTGTTGTTTTCTGCTGCCAGGGTATTTACTGCGCTTAGGATCAGCGCACTCACGAGCGCGAGCTTCAGGGGGGTATGCGTAGTCATTCCGTGCCTATTTATTTGAAAGGTTGTTGGAGGTCGAAACTGTGCAACTACTGCAAGGGACGAGTATTTCGGAATTGATGGCTTAGCTCAAGCAGAGTTCGTTAGCGGCGTCGCCAGAAGTAGACAGCATGTGGGCGATATGCCGCATTCGCCGTGGGGCGCGCGGAGCTGCGCACAGCGCGAATCGGCCATGCTACCATTTGCAAAAATGTTAATTTGAAGCAAAACGAAATGTTTTCTGCCGACGCCATCTACGTACAGGTTTTCTCCGACCGGTTCATTGTGAAGAACATCGATACCGACCGTTCTCTCGTTGTTGAACGCAACCTCGAATATGCGTCGCCACGTATGCTGATCGCCGACTTCACGACGGCTTTAAATCAGCTAACGGACGCTGTCAAATCGTTGCGTCGTGGCATTTTCGCTCCCGCCCCGCAGATCCTCATGCATCCCATGGAGCAAATTGAGGGCGGGGTTACGCAAATTGAATACCGTGTTTTTCGGGAGCTGGCTCTGGGCGCAGGCGCGTCCAAGGCCGCCATTCACGTTGGACCGGTCCTTGCTGGTGAGTCCATCAAGCTGGCAATCCGCGAGGACAAGCAATGGCAAGCATCGAAAGCAGTGTGACGATCAAGGCGCCGGTCGACTTTGTCTACCGCGTCTCGCAAGACTATGCGGTGCGTTATGACTGGGATCCGTTCCCGGAAAATATCTCCGTCGTGGCAGGCGATCCAACCGCTCTGGCTGTCGGTAATCAGGTTCTGGTGAAATCCAAACTGGGCATGGACATGCTGGTTGAATTTGTACAAGTCATGCCGCCGACGCGGGCTGCCGTGAAAATGATCAAGGGGCCGTGGTTCCTCAAGACGTTTGCAGGGTCCTGGATTTTTCAGGATGGAGAATCGGATTCACGGACAGAGGCGCGATTCCGCTACACGATCATTGCGAAGCCCAAGGCCTTGCGATTCCTGGTCGAGCCTTTGGCAGCTCTCTATTTTTCCCGCGTTGTCGGCAGACGCCTCGCGGGGCTGAAGGCATATTGCGAATCAAGGCAGGACGCCAGGGAGGCATCATGACTGTGAAACGAATGGATAACGTCGGCATCGTGGTGGAAGACCTGGATGCGGCGATCGGGTTCTTTACCGAGCTTGGCCTCAAGCTCGAAGGGCGTGCTCCGGTTGAAGGCGATTGGGCGGATGGCGTCACCGGCCTGCACAATATGCGCGTAGAGATCGCAATGATGCGTACGCCGGACGGTCATAGCCGGCTTGAATTGTCCCGCTTTCTCGCGCCGGCCGTAGTGGCCGATCATCGCACAGCGCCAGTGAACTCGCTGGGCTACCTGCGCGTCATGTTCGCGGTGGAGGATATCGACGACACGCTCGCCCGGCTCGGCAAGCTTGGTGCGCAGGTGGTCGGCGAAGTGGCGCGGTATCAGAACATCTATCGGCTTTGCTATATCCGAGGCCCCGAAGGAATTCTCATCGGCTTGGCCCAAGAGCTGTCACCTTGAATAAAAAAATGGACGACGTCACAAGAAAAGAAATCCTGTCGCTGGGCCGAACTGCTCATGATTTGACGGAGCAGTCGTATCAACAACACCCCGCGACCCGGGGTGATCCTGGATGGCCTGAGAAGCAGCGTATGCTCCTTGCCGACATGGCGCTTCATCTGCTCCAAACCTCAATGAAAGATGGCGAGCTGTCGGAAGAAGATTTGAAACGAAACCTGTTTTCAATCCTGACTATCTCGGACCAGTTCCTTCAAGGCCACGATCTCAAGGCCTTTGCGGACAAACTCTATTCGTCATGCTGAACACACTTCGCCTTGCGCTACTCGCCGCCGCAATGCTTCCGCTTTCCGTCTACGCGGCCGTCATCCCCACTCCGCAAGTTGCGGCAGTGAGCAAGCTGTATGAAGCCTTCGCCTATGAGGCGGTGGTGGATTACCCGGTCGGACGCGTCTTTATCGACCAGACGAAGGAAGTGCTGCTTCGCTACATCACGCCAGAACTATATGAACTCATTCATCGCGACCGGCTCTGCGCGATGTCCACGCATGAGATTTGCCGGCTTGATTTTGCGCCGCTGTGGGCGAGCCAGGATCCCGCCGGCTCCACAGTGAATTTCGAAACAGGGCCAAGGGGCAATACCGTTATTGCGCACGTCCGCGCCGGCGCCCATTCCACCAAAATCACGTACTCACTGGTGCAAACCAAAGGTGGATGGCGTATCGACGATATCGTCTATGATGACGAACGCCCTACCTTGAAAAAAATCCTGTCTCAAGATTGATGACCGGCCAACAAAGCGCAAGAAGATTGATACCAAGGAGTGAGTAATGGATAAAGCAGGTTTCTGGAAAATCATCGAACAATCGCGCGAGGAGGCGGACGGCGATCCGGAAGAACAGCTGGAGATTCTCGGCGATCTTCTGCACGAACTGCCGCCCGAGGAAATCGTATCCTTCGACCGCCACTTGTCCGAGTACCACGCACGCGCAGATCATTGGGACCTGTGGGGCGCGGCATACATCATTGGCGGCGGCTGCTCGGACGACGGCTTCCTGGACTTCAGAGGCTGGCTGATCTCTCGCGGCGAGCATGCCTACGAGGCTGCGATGGCAGATCCGGAGTCGCTGGTCAACGTCGTCAAGGACCACGACGGTAACTGCCAGGTCGAGGGTTACCAATACATCGCCTCGCAAGTATGGGAAGAGAAGACAGGCAAGTCGGAATTCCCGTCGCATGACCTGCCGCGCGGACAAGACACCGCAGGCACGCAGTGGAAAGAAGAAGACCTGGCAGCGAAGTTCCCAAAGCTTAGCAAAAAGTTCGCCTGACAGTCATGCGCAGAGTCCTGTTTTCAGCATTGCTTGGCTTGGGGAGGCACCTTGATGAATGATGTCGTTGCACCGAAACAGATTGCTGCCAGCCTCACTGAACACTGGTCCCCGCGCGTCGTGGCGGAACTTGACGACTCATTCGTCAAAGTCGCAAAGGTCCTTGGTTCGCTGGCCTGGCACAGCCACGACAACGAGGACGAGCTTTTCTACATACTCAAAGGCTCCCTGACCATTGAGATGGAAGACCGGACAGTCGTCTTGAACGAGGGCGACACGTTCGTGGTTCCGAAAGGCGTCAGGCACAACCCCGTTGCGGAACACGAGTGCCACATCATGCTGATCGAGCGAAAATCGACCCTGCATACCGGCACTGAAATAACAGCAAAAACACGCAGCCTTGCCGATCAATTGCGACCGGTTTGAACCAGGAGACTTCACATGGACGCATCTCCGTACCAAGGCGAAGAAACTTACCTCCACCTCGGCCCCGAAGGGACAGCGATCCCGCTCGAGGTTGACGAATCATTCTGGGAGAAGCTGAGCACCGGCGGCTTCGATCACCTCGGGCCCGGGCGGCTGGTATCGACTTACGATTTCAACGCGGACTGGCCAGGCTGGGAGCAACACCCTGCCGGCGAAGAGGTAGTCGTCCTGATTTCCGGCGCAATGGAGTTCGTGCTGGAGACGGAAAACGGCGAACGGAAAATCATGCTGAACCAGCCCGGCCAGTTCCTGCTCGTCCCACGCGGAACCTGGCACACGGCCAACGTCGCACAAAGCGCCAAGACGCTCTTCATCACGCCTGGCGAAGGGACGGCTCACCGCCCTAGGTCTTGAGCTTTTCAGCGTAAGTCTTACGGAACTTGGCCACCTTGGGCGCTACCACGAAGGCGCAATAGCCCTGCAACGGATGCTGGGCGAAGTAGTTCTGGTGGTAGTCCTCGGCCTTGAAGAACGGAGCCGCCGGCGCCAGCTCGGTGACAATCGGCGCGTCCCACACGTGGGCCATTTCGCCAATCACTTGACGGGCAGTGGCTTCCTGTTCGGGAGTTTCATAGAAGATCACAGAACGGTACTGCGTGCCGACATCGTTGCCTTGCCGGTTCAGGGTCGTCGGATCGTGAATGGTGAAGAAAATCACCAGCAGGTCGCGGTAGCTGATTTGGGCCGGGTCGTACTCCAGCCGCACCACTTCCGCGTGGCCGGTTTCGCCGGTACAGACCTGTTCATACGTAGGATTGGGCTGCGCGCCCCCCGTGTAACCGGATTCCACCTTGGTTACACCTTTGACTTCCAGGTACACCGCCTCCGTGCACCAGAAGCATCCACCGCCCAGGATTGCCACCTCAGCCATATCGCCCTCCTCACGTACCGGAAGTATTACTGTAGCGCAAATCAGCCCGCACTGCTCAAAAAGTGCCGCCTTAGCTAAAATCACTGTCGCTTTCGCCAAAGGTTAGACTATCGTTCTTTGGCATAATCTCTTTGAAACAAACAGGTACCGCATGAATACCAGCTCCCCACGCGCCACCGAGCGCGAGTTCGACAGTGTGCATTTTCGTCAAGCACTGTCGCAATTTGCTACCGGTGTCACCGTGATCACGACGCGGCTTGCTGATGGCAGTTTCCGCGGCTTGACGGCCAGTTCTTTCAACTCCGTCTCGCTGAACCCGCCATTGGTGCTGTGGAGCCTGGGCACTGGCGCCAACAGCCTGCCCATATTCAGCGGCAACTCGCACTATGTGATCAATGTGCTGAGCGCCGACCAGGCCCACCTGGCCAAGCTGTTTTCGACCCGTTCGGAGGACCCGTTCGGCACCGTCGAATATGAGCTGTCGCGCACCGGCCAGCCGATCCTGAAGGGATGCACGGCGTGGTTTGAATGCCACAACCGTAGCCGCTACCCGGAGGGCGACCACGTGATTTTCGTGGGCGAGGTGGAGCAATGCGAGTTTGCGGGGAACGCGCCACTGGTTTTCCACGGCGGCCAGTTCCGCGACCTGTTGAAATGATTGGTTTTTTATAATTGTTTTACAAACAGAGAGAGACAGGAAGCAACATGAGCAAAGCCGCATTCCACTGGGACGATCCCCTGCTGCTGAACGACCAGCTGACCGACGACGAGCGCATGGTGCGCGA
>JGI25150J39212_1000553_pt1 | contig 15053 bp, 8 predicted proteins | sample AraplaF_Col_mTSA_FD_39212 | JGI IMG/M metagenome (IMG submission 39212)
GTCGAGGTGCGGCCGATGATGACGTCCTTCAGCTTCTTGTTGAACAGCGCCACAGTGAGCGAACTGCTCTTGCCGAAGTAGTACTCGCCGGTCAGGTCGAAGTTGTTCGCACGTACCGGACGCAGGTTCGGATTGCCGCGGGCGTCGCCGGTATAGCTGATCGAATCAAGCACCGCCTGGTTGGTGACCGGATCCTGGTGCGTCTTCACGTTCTGGCTCAGGGTCGTNTAAGCCTGCATCTGGTAGAAGTCCGGACGCGTAATCCCTTTCGAGAAGGCGGCGCGGAACTGCAGCTCGTTGCTTGGCTTCAGGCGCAGGTTCAGGCTTGGCAGGACGTTGGTGTAGCTGTTGTTGAACGTCTGCTTGTCGGCTTGCGCCGGAATGATCGGCACGCCCGGCATTGGATTGGCCGGCGGGGTGAACAGCGTGTAGCCGTCGGCCGACATGTCGGTGCGCACCACACGCACGCCGACGTTGCCGTCGACAGGATACGGCAGCCAGCTATCCGAGCCGAAACGCAACTGGGCGTATGCCGACTTGGTGCGTTCGCGCTGCACGTTCAAGCCCTTGTCGTCGCCGAATTTGGCCGGTGCCCAGGTGACCGAGCAAGGCGATGTCTTGCAGACCATGTCGGTATAGCTATGCAGCTTGGCAAAGCCGCCTGGCGGCGAGCCCAGGGACCAGAACAGGTCCGGCGCCACGAATTGCGGTGGCGTCGGCATCTTGCCGCCAAAGAAATTGCCGAACGAGATAGGCGTGGTGCCGCCGGCAAAGCGCGGGTCGCTCAGGTAGGCCAGCTGGCTCAATGGCTGCCACGAATCGCCAACTGCCCAGGGCTGCGTGATCTGTGCCCACTCGGAATCGTGCGTCGAACGGGTTTCCGCCTCGCGGTCGGTGAAGCGTACGCCGAAACGCAGGTCCTGCAGGACCGGGCTGTCGAAAATGAACTTGGCGTCCAGGCGGCCTGCGGTCTGGGTCGCCTCGGCCTGGTCGCGGTGCTCCTGGGCGAAGCCCCAGTAGTAGTTGCCCGGATTGGCCAGATGCGCACGGTCCGCAGCGTCGAAGCCGAATTGCGGCGGAGAGCTGCGCAGGTCCAGCGTTTCCTTCGGCATGTAGCCGCCCAGGCCGACGGTGTTGTCGAAGCCTACAGTCTTCGCCTTGATGTGCTGCAAGTCAGTCTTGAACACCCAACGGTCGCTGGCGCGCCAGGTCAGGTTCCACGCCACGTCGCGCGTGTCGGCCTCACGGCCGACGGCGCGGGTATTGGTGCCGAATCCTACGCCAGGTTCGGTCGGTGCGCGCAGCGTGCCGGTCAACAGCGCACCCCGGTCGTCGAAGGTTGCGCCCGGATCGAGCACGATGGTGGCCGGGTTGGCAGTCTGGAACAGCGATGCTTCCGTGGATTCCAGCTCGTACTTCGAGCGGAAATACGTCAGGGAGGAAGACAGCGTGTCTTTCTTCCACTGCAGGGCGCCATACAAGCCCTCGCGGTCGCGGTCGAAATTGCCGCGGTTCCAGGAACCGCCGCTCGGAATCCAACGCAGCGCGCCGCTGTTGTCGCCCGAAACCGCNTCGGTACGGGGGATGAATGGCGAGACGGACATGCCGTCGCTGCGGGTCTTGATCTGCGAACGGGCCACGTCGATCANNGCGCCGAACTGGCCGAAGCTGGTATCCCAGCGGTTCGACACCATGCCGGAGTACGATGGCGCGGTCTCGCCGCGCAGTTTCGAACGGGAGGCTTCCGCCGAAACGGCGCCCTTGAATCCCTTGAAGTCGAAAGGCATGGCGGTACGCAGGTTGACCAGGCCGCCGACGGCGCCCTCGATCTGCTCCGCGGAAGGGCTCTTGTACACGTCNACGCCNGCCATCAGTTCCGGTGGCACGTCTTCGAAGCTCAGCGAACGGCCGCCGTTGGCGGAGAAGGAATCGCGGCCATTCAGCTCGGAGCGCACGTAGCTCATGCCGCGAATCGACACGCCGGTACCTTCNGCGGCGAAGCGCATAATGCCGTCGCCCACGCCCTGCTGCGGGTCCTGACGGTTCATGGTGCGGTCGATGGTGACGCCCGGCATGCGCTGCAGCACTTCAGTCACCGACTTGTCCGGCAGCTTGCCCATGTCGTCGGCGACGATCGAGTCGACAATTTCTTCCGCATCCTGCTTGCGCTTCTGTGCCGATTCCAGCGCGGCGCGCTGACCGACCACGACCACGGTGTTGGAGTTGTCCTTGCTTTCCGTTGCGGTCTGCGCGAAGGCNCCGCCGGCTGCCAGCAAGGCGATTTGTGCCGCCCCCACGGCGATCGCTGTCTTCTTCAAGTGTTTCACTCTGAATCCTCTCGTTCTAACTTATAAGTGTGATGACGGCTTGCTCAATTGCGCGGGCACGCGGCCGTGTTGGTGCGTGGACTGCGCGTCGATGTGGTAAGCCGGACNGGATNCGCCCGGCGCCCGCGCTGCGCCTCAATTGGCGCTTGCGATTTCGCCGCTGTGCGCAGCAAGAATTTGGAACTTCATGGAATGTCTCCGTCTATGTTTTTTAATCGTCGGCGCGATGAAACCATTCTGCCTACAGGCCTATGCAGCGGCAATTGCGAAAATCACCAATACAACGAACGAAAAACCGGAACAGGTTCTCGTTCAGGTAATTTTCAGCGCATTGGCGTAGCTCAACGCAGGCTGACCGGCCGGCATCGTGACCTGCAAACCTTCCGCAGTCTGGCGGAAGGCAAGCGGGCGTCCGCTGCTCACCAGCTCGACGCGCGCGATGCGTTTAGTGAGGTGCGGNGTGGCGCTGCGCAAAGATTTGATNGTCACTTTNCCGTCCTGCGGCCAGCCCATGACAAAGGCGTACACCGCATCGCCCTTGGCCGTAAAGCGGATATCGGCGGCGGAAAACGGTTTGCCTTTGCCTTCGTTGAAGCCCGCGCCCGACATCGGCGCAGCCGCTTCTTCCATCACGGGGCCCTCGCCGAATACGGCCCAGGGACGCGTTTCGTAAATGGCTTCGCCGTTCTTCGCCATCCAGCGCCCTACTTCCTCGACGATGGCGCGTTCCTGGCTATCGATGGTNCCGTCGCCACGCACCGGCACGCTGAGCAGCAGGTTGCCGTTCTTGCTGACCACATCGATCAGCGTATGCAGCACCGTCTTTGCACTCTTGTAGGCACGGTTATCGTAAACGCGGCGATCGTAATGCCAGCTGCCGATGCAGGTACAGGTCTGCCACGGCAATTCCTCGATGCGGTTGCTTTGNCCGCGTTCGATATCCCACACCATGCTGCGGCGNTGCTGTTCGTTGAGGATCTTGCCGTTGACTACCGCTTCCAGCTTTCCTTTGGTGGCGATGCTGCGGTTGTACATATGGGCAGCCAGGCGCAGGCCNATATCGCTGACAGGCCACAGCGGCAGCACCGTATCGTCGNAGTAGACCATGTCCGGGTCATAGGANTCGATCAGGTCGCGCGTGCGNTTGAAGAGCTTTTCGCCATATGCCTTGTCGGGGATCGCGGCGCCGCCGCCCCAGTGCCATTGGGCGTCCCACACGCCNCCTTCACCGCCAGNCTTGCTGAGCGGNTGGCGCTGNGCATACAGGCCCTGCGGATCAAGTCCTTCCCACCATTTGCCCACGCCGTCCAGGCGCGTCAGGTTGCCGTCGAACTTCTGCGCCGGCTCAAACCAGGTCCAGGCATGGGCCGCGTGCACGCTGACGCCAAAACGCAGCCCGTTTTCACGCGCAGCCTTGCTCCAGCCGGCGATCAGGTCTTTCTGCGGACCGATCCGGGTAGAGTTCCATTCCGGCTGGTAGCGGCTGCTGTACAGGTCGAAGTTATCGTGATGGTTGGCCAGCGCCACGAAATACTTGGCGCCGGCCTTCTTGTACAAAGCCACCAGTTCATCCGGATTCCATTTGTCAGCTTTCCATTGATTGATGATGTCCTTGAAGCCGACCTGCGCGGGGTCGCCGTAAGCCTGCAGGTGGTGCTTATGGACGTCGGTATCATCCTGGTACATCAGGCGGCCGTACCAGTCGCCGAATTCGGGCTGGCATTGCGGGCCCCAGTGTGCCCAGATGCCGAATTTGGCGTTGCGGAACCAGTCCGGCACCTGGTATTTATCGAGCGAATCCCATTCCGGCTTGAACGGGCCGGAGGCGATCGGCAGGCTGGCGTTTGGCGCCATGGCGTCAGCCGCGGCGCCGGCAGTTCCCGATAGCGCGACTGCGGGCACGGCTGCGCCCAGGTGTTTCACCAGGTCTCGGCGTTTCATCAATATTCCTATCTACGTTTGTATTCAGCGTGCCAGCACGCTGCTCAGGTATTCTTCGTGGCTTGGCATGGCCGCCACNGCGGCAGCAATGCTGTCGCGCCGCAACCGCAAGGCGCGCAAGGCNTCTTCTTGCGGCATGTCGCGCAGTGAAGGATCGGCNCGCCCCGGCCAATGCCCCATGCCGGCATGCACAGCGAGCCAGCTGGTGGCGTCGAAGCCTTCCTCNTCGTATTGGTGCAGNACGCCGGCCTGGCGCCAGGCGTGGATTTTGAAGGCGAGCGTTTCGGGCAGTTCCATGTTGGCCATGTCGCGCCACAACTGGCTGTCGCGGCGCGCAGTCAGGCAGTAGTGCAGGATGATGAAATCGCGCACTCGTTCGAACTGGCGCACCATGCCGGAGTTGTAGGCGGCAACCGACGCTTCCGTTGGACGCACGCCTTTCAGCAACACTTCAATCAGGCGACCGAGGCCGCTCTGCACCAGGAAAATACTGGTCGATTCCAGCGGTTCGAGGAAACCGGAGGAGAGGCCCAGCGCCACCACGTTGTGCGCCCAGAAACGCGCGCGATGGCCAGTGCTAAAGCGCAGCAGGCGCGGTTCGGCGACCGGCACGCCATCGAGCTGGCGCAGCAACTGCTCGCAGGCGCGTCCTTCATCGATATAGCGGCTGGAGAANACGTGGCCGTGGCCCGTGCGGTTGCTGAGCGGGATGNGCCACGCCCAACCGGCTTCCAGCGCTNTGGCGCGTGTGTAAGGCATCAACGCTGTACCACTGCGCTCGCACGGGCAGGCCCAGGCGCGATCNACCGGCAGCCAGTGGCTGAAGTCGACAAAGGGTTCTTCCAGCGTGCGGCCAAGCAGCAGCGAGGCNAAGCCGGAGCAGTCGATGAACAGGTCGCCCTCGATTACGCGGCCATCGGCCAGCTTGAGCTGCTCNACGCCGCCGTCGGCACGTCGCGCGACATGCACGATGCGCCCTTCGGTGCGGCGCACGCCGCGTTGCAACGCAAGCTTTCGCAGGAAAGCGGCGTACAACACGGCGTCGAAATGGTAGGCGTAGTTGAACTGGCGTTCCTGCTCCGAGGCGCTGCCCTGGAACCGTCCTTCGCGGGCCATGACGCTGGGCAGGCATTGCTCGCCCAGCGCGCCAAGGGTTTCATCGCCAACGCGGCGATATTGGCCCCACAGCGCTTGCGGACCGCTCAGCCCTCCGATATCACCGAAAGTGTGGAAATACTGTTCGCCGTGCGCACGCCAGTCGCGGAACTCGATGCCCAGCTTGAAGGTGCCGTTGGTGGCGCGCAGGAACTCCGCTTCTTCGATGCCGAGAATGCGATGCAAGGCCCGGATCGAGGGGAACGTCGCTTCGCCGACGCCGACGATACCGATTTCCTCCGATTCGACCAGTTCCACGCTGCAGCCAGGGAGCGCTGTCGCCAGCGCCGTTGCGGCCATCCAGCCGGCCGAACCTCCGCCGACGACCACGATGCGTTTNTATACCGTTACCATTTACTTCGTCTCCGTTATGTTCTGGATTCTGCAAGTGGCCATGGCTGCACGCAATTGTGAAAAATACCANGGCGTTCAATGAAATCTTGCAGGGTGATTGAAGTACGCGGCCGCAGCATGGAGAATGCGCTGCTATGAACCCGATCCAGGCATGCTTATGCATCGCGCTGCTGGCGCCAGTGGCCGCCAGCGCCCAGGCGCGACTTTCGATTCCGCTCGATGGCGAGTGGCTTTTTCACAAGGTTGGCGACCATGGTTGGCAAACGGTCAACGTGCCCCACAGCTTCGGCGGATATCGTGGGCCGGCCTGGTATCGCCGCACGCTGCACCTGTCGCATGCACGCGACAAAGAACGTCACTACCTCGAGTTCGATGGCGCCCTGCTGGTCACTGANGCGTGGGTCAACGGCCGGCATGCCGGACGCCACGCCGGCGGNTTTGCGCGTTTTCGTTTTGACATCACCGAACTGCTGCAGGAAGGCGGCAACGAGATTGCGGTTCGTGTCGACAATGCGCCGGACAGCAGCATCGCGCCACTGGCAGGCGATTACACGATGTACGGTGGCCTTTACCGGAAAGTGCGGCTGGTCTCGACCAGCCAGGTCCATTTCGACATGCTCGATTACGGCGGGCCAGGTGTGTATTTCAAGGCGTCCGAGGTGTCGCAGCAGCGCGCCGCGCTGTCGTGGACCGCGCGCGCCCGCAACGACGGCAGCCGCGCTGTGCATGCCGTCGTCACAACCCGCCTGCGCGATGCAAGCCACCAGGTAGTCGCTTCAGCGCGCCAACCGGTCCTGCTTCCGGCGCACAGCACGGTGCAGNTCGCACTGCAGGCCACCCTGCCCTCGCCCCGCCTGTGGCAAGGCGTGCGCGATCCGTATCTTTACACCAGCGAGGCCGAGCTGGCNGCGGCGGGAAGCGCTAACGGCNCGCGCGACCGGATTTCATTCCAGGCCGGCATCCGCGACATCCGGCTCGATCCNCAACGCGGCCTTNTGCTGAACGGCGCCAACTACCGCGTGCATGGCGTCAACGTGCACCAGACNTCCCTGCCCGGCAAAGGCATTGCCGCCACCGACNCCGACATCGATGCCGACTATCGCATCCTGTCCGACCTGGGCGTGACGGGCCTGCGCTACGCCCATTANCAGCACCCCCAGCGCGCTTACGANCATGCCGACCGCGCCGGATGGCTGGTCTGGACCGAATTGCCGCTTACGGCAGCAGTCAACGGCTCCAGGGAATTCCTGGCCAGCAGCGAGCAGCAACTGCGCGAACTGGTGCGGCAGAATAGCAATCACCCGTCGGTCATGGTGTGGGGGCTGGGCAATGAGATCTACCAGTCCAACACGGACAGTGCACGCGTACTGTCTTCACTGCAGCGCCTGGCCCATGAGGAAGACGCAAGCCGGCCAACCGCCTACGCCAACTGCTGCGGGCCGATCGACGGCCCGCAAGCCTCGCATACCGACGCCGTGGGCTCGAACGTTTATTTCGGCTGGTACGATGGAGAGTTCCCGGACCTCGGCCCTTTCCTCGATGCGAACCATGCCAAGCGCCCGGGCACGCCACTGTCGGTCAGCGAATACGGCGCCGGCGCCAGCGCATTGCAACAGGAGGATCCGCCGCAGCGGCCGAAGCCGGGCGGGCGCTGGCATCCGGAACAGTACCAGGCGCTGTATCACGAAGCAGCCTGGCGCCAGCTGGAAACTCGCCCGTGGCTATGGGCGAACTTCATCTGGGCCGGTTTCGACTTTCCCTCGGCAGGCCGCGACGAAGGCGATACGCCGGGCTTCAACGACAAGGGGCTGGTCAGCTTCGATCGCAGCGTGAAGAAGGATGCGTATTTCTGGTACCAGGCCAACTGGAGCAGCGTACCGATGATACACATCACTTCGCGGCGCCACACGCAACGCCAGCAGGCCAGCGTTGAAGTGAAGGTGTACAGCAACCAGGACACGGCCAGCCTGCGCGTCAACGGCGTCGATCTCGGCACGCGGCCCGTGACTGGCCGCATTGCGACCTGGCAGTTGCAACTGGCCGAAGGCGCCAATCACATTGAGGTCACTGCCGGCAACGCCACTGACAGCGTCGAATGGCACTACCGGCCAGGCTCGGCGCCTTCCCAGCGCAGGGACACAACCTTATAGCCGTTGTCGCGGATTGCCTTGAGCAAGGCCGGCAACGCGTCGGCCGTAGCTCCGTTCGCATCGTGCATCAGGATCATGCCGCCCCCTGCCTGCTTCAGTCGATCGACAAGACGTCCCACCAGCGTTTCGACGCGCATATCATTGGGTGCCCAGTCGTCAATGCCCAGGTCGACCGAGGCCACCGTGACCTGGCGCTCCTTCAGTGCCGCCAGCACAGGGGCCGTCTCTTCCAGGAACGGAAAGCGGTAAGCCGCCGGTGCTCGGCCGAACACGCCGGCAAAAGCCTGCATCCCTTTCTCCAGATCCGCCAGCTGTTCGGATGCAGGCATCGACTTCAGTGATGGGTGGGCGAAGCTGTGCAGCGCTACGGTATGGCCAGCGCGCTCGACGCGCACACCCAACTCAGGATTCCTTGCAAGATTTGCGCCGGTCATGAAGAAAGTCGCTTGCGTACAGTGCGCCGCAAGCGTTTGCAACACCCGGTCGATTGTTTCAGGCACCGGCCCATCGTCGAAGGTCAGGACCACTTCGCCCTTCTGCAAAGGAAGCGCTGCGTATTGCGCCGCCCCATACCGCGCGTATTCGCGCTTCAGGGTCAGGACACGCGTGGTGCCGAGGGCATCCGGGGCACAGGTGGCCGCCGCCGCGCAAGACGGCACGCCCACGGCAAACGCCAGTGCGGCCAATCCGGCAAGCCGTTTAAAGATCGGCGACTTCATCGGGCGCTCACGCGCAGCAGTGCCGAGCCATGCGGAGCCAGTGCCTGGCGAATACTCCCCCGCACCTGACCGAGGTCGGCCCGCCGCCACAGGTCGCGCACCGTTACGCTCCGGCCACCCAGGTTAAGGCGTGACAGGTCGAAATCAATCTGCGCCGGCGCATCTTCCGTATTGAACATGGCCAGATAGTAAGCGCTTTCGGAACCATTCGGGCGGGCAGTCCAGATGCGCGTGCCGGCTTCGGCGCGGTGCGGCCGGTTGCCGTGGCTTTTCTGGTTCACNGCCAGCACTTCCGGATTGGTCAGCAAGGCCAGGGTCGGCGCNTCCAGGTGCCGCAGGTCGCCCCCCATGATCAGCGGNGAGCGCGCGATGCTCCATAAGGTCATCAGCGTCTGCTGCTCGTCCGGNGTGAACTTCGTATCGCGCGAGTTCATCGCAAGCCGGCCAAGAGGCAGCATGTCCGCATCGGGCCAGGAATTTTCCGCCATGACCGGGTTCCAGTTCTCGAGGCGCTGGAACTGCTCCTTCAACAGCTTCCATTCGTCCCAGAAATCGTCCGAGATGCGCCACATCTGCGCGTAATGCGGCACGTGGGCATCCCAGCGCAGGTCCATTTCACCCGGCGACAAGCTTAGCGTGATGGCGCGCCCGGAGGCCTGGATGGCTTTGTGCGCGGCTTCGACTTCGGGCCAGTTGCGTTCATAAGGCCGCGACATGTCGTCCATCTTGACNAANTCGACGCCCCACGANGCATACAGCTTGAAGATCGAGTCNTAGTATTCCTGTGCGCCGGGCTTGCTCATGTCGATGCCGTACATGTCGCCGTTCCACTCGCATATGGCCTTGGTGTCGGCGATGTCCTGCGCATGCCAGCGCGTCCCGAGGATCGGCGTGTTCCTGCGCACTGCCTGGCGGGGGATGCCGCGCATGACGTGGATGCCGAACTTCAGGCCCATGCGGTGCATCTGGTCGGCCAACGCCTTGAATCCCCTGCCCTGCGCCGCCGANGGGAAGCGGTTGGGCGCCGGCANCAGGCGNCCGTATTCGTCCATCGTCAGTTCGGCATCCTTGCGGTANTCATANCTGTTGGCATTCGGCTCATACCACTGGATATCGACAGTGAAGATNTCGTAGCCCGAAGGCAGCAGCTTCTCCACCATGATGCGGGCATTTTCCAGCGCCTGGGCCTCGGTAATGGTGGTGGCAAAGGAGTTCCAGCTGTTCCAGCCCATCGGCGGCGTTGGCGCCAGCGCCTTCTTGCGCGCGGCGCCTGGAACCGCGGCGAACGTGGTGGCTGGAAGGGTTGCGGCTGCAGCAGCGGCCACGGACGTAGCAAACAGTTTGCGGCGGGATTGGTCAATCATGGCTTATCGGCTCCAGCGTCACCAGCACAACGTCATTGCTGCGCATCGGTACCTTGAAANTAAAGTCGCCTGACTTGCCAACCGTGACCACGCGGTCCGTTTCGGGCGAGTCCTTGGTCTGGGCATTCAGTTGCTCGAGCTGCGNCGGCGTCAGCTTGTCGGGCGCNCCCATTTCCAGATAGGNCGTGTAGGCATCGTTGGCCTTGAAGCCGGTGCGGCGTACCTGCAGGCGGTATTTGCCCGCCTTCGCATTGCGGAACTCCACCTCGGCCGGCTGCGATGGCGTCGCCGGCTGCACGCGGCTGTAGAAGGAGCGGTTGCTCAGCTCCTGTTTCGGCTGCTGGAAGTCCCACACCACGGCACGCATCGCCTTGCCGTCGGTAGCCGCCATCACCTGGCCATCCTTGACCGGAATCTCCTTGCCGCTCAAGGCGTGCAGGTACTTGTAGGAGAAATACGGCGCCTTGCGAATGCCTTGGGGGTTCATCAGGCCAAAGCCGCCTTCGAACGGCTTGTTTTGCGGCCCCGGTTCCTCGAACAGGTCGGTGTACGTCCAGTAGCTCATGCCCTGCACCAGCCCTTTGGTGCCCTTCAATTTGCTCAGGATGTAGGCGGCACCGATATAGGAGTCATGCACCTTGTCGCGCGGGTTGTAGCTGGTGCTCCACTCGGTGAAGTACAGCGGCAGCTGAGGATACTTCGACCCGGCGATCTGCCCGCGCACTCGGCGTACGTCACCGATGATGGCGTCGGGAGACGGCGACAGCTTGGTGTCCTCGACGCCCTTTTCATCCAGGAAGCCGCTATCCACGCCATAGGTGTGGGTGGTCACGAAATCGACTGCCGCGCCGCTCTTTGAAACATGGTCGAGGAACTCGGGCACCCAGGCCGCACCTGCGGTGGAAGGGCCGCCCACGCGCAGGGCTGGATCGATCGCCTTGATCGCCTTCGCGGTAACGTCGTACAGCTCGAAGTAGGCCTTCTGGTCGGCGTGCTCCCAGAATCCGTCGAGGTTCGGCTCATTCCACACCTCGAAGAACCAGCTGCGCACTTCCGCTTCGCCATAGCGCTGCTGGCAATGCTTGATGAAAGCCGTCACCAGGTCGCGCCAGCCATTCAGCTCGGGATGCGAGGTATTGCCCTCCCAGTAGAAGATCTTCGCATTCGACGTGGCCAGCGCCTTGGGCGTAAAGCCCAGTTCAACGAAAGGCTTGATCTTGCGCGCCAACAGGTCGTCATACAGCTTGTCGATGCCGGTCCAGTCGTAGACCAGCTTCCCGTTTTCCTTTTTCACGGTCTGCAGCACGTCATGGAAGATGGCGTGGAAGCGGATATAGCGGAAGCCCGTTTCGTCNACCACCGTCTTCAGCTGCGCCATGCTGTCGTCGCGCCGCAAGGTGCCGGGATAGTCGGAACCGACCGACAGGTCGAAGAAGCGGTCGAGCGGCTGCTCGGCTTTGGCTGCATCCAGCACCACCTTGCGTGGCGCCGCAATGGCAGCTGTANTGAAAAAACAGGCCGCGCCAAGCGCCGCGAGGCCGATACGATGCAGGTGAATCATCTTTCCAGGCTCCTCATTTCAACTGATGGANCGGGCGATGCTAGCACTGCAAAATCATCGCGGGAACTGCTGGCACGCCTCTTGCGGTAAATCATTCAGCGGGTCGGTGATTTTCATAATTGCAGCGCTTCGGGCAGTCTGCAAAGATGGCCTGGTTTATCANAATGAAGGATGAAAAACCATGCGATCCTGGATCCTGGCCATGCTCTTCCTGGCCGCAAACAGCGCGCTTGCGCAAACCAGCGTNATTCCCGTCTGGCCCGAGGGCGTGCCGAACGCCCGTGCGCACGCAGGCCCGGAACGGGTCGACGGTGAACGTATCAGCAACGTCAGCGAGCCGACGCTGGCAGTCTACCCGGCCGCCCTCGACCGCCAATCCGGCACCGCCGTCATCATTTGCCCCGGCGGCGGCTACCAGTTCCTGTCCAATACGCGCGAGGGGCAGCAATATGCCCAGTGGCTGTCCGGCCTTGGCATCACCGCTTTCGTGCTGAAGTACCGCCTCGCGGACTATGGGCACCCCGCGCCCTTGCAGGACGTGCTGCGCGCGATCCGCCTNGTGCGTTCCCAGGCGGCGAAATACGGCATCGCGCCGGACCGCATCGGCGTGATGGGCAGCTCGGCCGGCGGCCACCTCGCCGCCAGCGCTTCCACCCTGTTCAACCACCCTGCCGGCCGTGCCGGCGGCGAACTCGATGCCGTCAGCGCGCGCCCGGACTTTGCCATCCTGATGTACCCGGTGATCACTATGGAAGCGCCGGCTGTCCACGCCGGTTCGCGCGATGCACTGCTTGGCGCCAAGCCATCCGCAGCCATGGTCCAGCTCATGTCGGTGGAAAAACAGGTCAGCGCCGCAACCCCGCCCACCCTGCTGATTCACTCGCAGGATGACGGATTGGTCCCGGCCGACAACAGCATCCTGTATTTCCAGGCCCTGACGCGGGCCAAGGTGCCGGCCGAAATGTTCATCTTCGAACATGGAGGCCACGGCATGGCCATGCGCACCGGGAACGGGACTGCCACCAACTGGACGCGCCGCGCCGAAGAATGGCTGCGCGACCGCAAACTGATTCCATAACATCGACAACACAGGAGCATCAATGAACGTGCAATACAAGCGCCGGATCATGGCGGCTGCGGTTTCCGCCGCCGCACTTGGCGCCGCCAGCGTGGCCTCCGGCGCGCCGATCACCACCCTCGACCGCAATGGCGCCTGGGTCTCGGTCGAAGCCTACGGGCCGAACGTCGTCCACATCACGATCGCCGCCGACAAGGCCGAAACGCTGAAAGGTCCGGGTTTCGGCATCCTGCCCAAAAATGCGGACAATTCCGCCTTCCGCCATACCAGCGGCAAGGACGGCGACACCTTCGCCTCCGCGGCGCTGAACCTGCGCGTCGCCCCGGCGCCGCAGCCGCGGGTCCCGTCCCAGTCCGAAAAATACTTTGCCCCGCAACTGGCGCCGGTTGCGCTGCAGGTCAGGAACGCCAAGGGCGACCTGGTGCTCGACATGACCGGCTGGGAGCTGTCGCCGCAGACCGTCAACACCGAAAAGACCTACCAGGCCGGCGCCAGCTTCAGCGTCCAGGCCGACGAGCATTACTACGGCATGGGCCAGAACCAGGAATCGACCGGCCCGCTCGACCTGCGCGGCCGCGTCCTGGACTGCAAGCACTGGTATGATGCCCCGGCCGGCGAAACCGTGTGCGTGCCGTTCATGGTCTCGTCCAAGGGCTATGGCATTGTCTGGGACAACCCGTCGGCCACCCGTTTTGTCGCTGGCGTCAACGGCCGCACGTCCTTCCAGTCCAATGTCGGGGAGCGCGTCAGCTTCTTCGTCATCACCGGCAGCACGCCGGAGGAAATCTATTCCGGCTACGCCCGCGTTACCGGCAAGACCCCGATCCCGCCCAAGGCCGCTTTCGGCCTGATCCAGTCCAAGGCCCGCTACGACAGCCAGCAGGAAGTACTGCGCGTGGCGAATACCTACCGCCAGAAGAAGTACCCGCTCGACATCATGGTGGTCGACTGGTTCTACTGGACCCGCATGGGCCAGCTCGACATCGACCCGGCGCANTACCCGGCACCCGCAGCGATGAACAAGGAACTGCACGACCTCGGCATGCAGTCCATCGTGTCGGTGTGGCCACGCTTCGAAACCTCCGGCCGCTACTTCAACGAACTCGATGCCAAGGGCTACTTCCTGAAGGACAAGGACGGCAAGACGGTCGATGGCCTGCCGTTCCGCTCCGACCGCACCGGCGCCCTGATCGATGCCACCAACCCGGCCGCGCGCCAGTGGTTCTGGGAGCGCGTGCGCGACAACATCCTGTCGCAAGGTTTCGACTATCCATGGCTGGACGAGACGGAACCGGACCTGGTCCCGGATGGNTTCTTCTATTCGATCGGCAGCGGCGACCGTTATCGNAACCTGTTCCCGCTACTGCACGTGGAAGGCGTACAGCAAGGCATGCGCGCCTGGAANCCGAACAAGCGCGCCCTGATCCTGTCGCGCGCGGCCTACCTCGGCTCGCAGCGCACCGGCGCCCTGTTCTGGTCTTCCGACATCCATCCTTCGTGGGAAGCGCTGGCGCGCCAGGTGCCGACTGGCCTGAACATGACCGCTTCCGGCATCGCCTACTGGGGNAACGATATCGGCGGCTGGCAATGGCTGCCGCAGTCGACCAAGGCCACCAGGGNGCCGCTGGTCGATCCGCGCGGCGCCGAAGCAACCATCGGCCAGAACCATGACTATCCGGAATTGCTCACGCGCTGGTTCCAGTACGGCACCTTCCTGCCAACGCTGCGCCTGCACGGCGACCGCAAGCACGCGGAAATCTGGGAGTTCGGCCAGCAGGCGGAAACCATCATGGCGCGCTATGACCGCCTGCGCTACCAGTTGATCCCCTACATCTACAGCCAGGCCAAGGCAACCTGGGACAACGGCGCGCCATTCATGCGCCCCTTGTGGATGGACTTCCCGAACGATCCGAAAGTGGCCGACATCGGCACCCAGTACATGTTCGGTCCCGCCTTCCTGGTCGCCCCGGTGACCGAGCAGGGGCAGACAGAGAAGGACGTCTACCTGCCGGCAGGCGGNGACTGGTACAACTTCTGGACCAACGAGAAGCTGGCCGGTGGGCGCTGGGTGCGCGTCGCCGCGCCGATCGACCAGATCCCCGTCTTCGTGCGCGCCGGTTCCATCGTGCCGCTGGGCGCCGACATCCAGTCCACCGCCAGCAAGCAGGCGATCGCCGAAATCCGCGTCTATCCCGGCAAGGACGGAGAGTTCGNGCTGTATGACGACGATGGCGTCTCCTACGACTACGAAAAAGGCAAGGGNACGCTGGCGAAACTGNCATGGAANGACGCGGCCGGCCGCCTGGCCGTGAACGGCGACAGCGAGCTGTCGCGCAAGGCGCCGGGCATCACCAAAGTGGTGGGCAAATGAGCCGGGACNCGGCACCGACGGACCCGGCTCGCC
>JGI25150J39212_1000555_pt1 | contig 15022 bp, 10 predicted proteins | sample AraplaF_Col_mTSA_FD_39212 | JGI IMG/M metagenome (IMG submission 39212)
CGGCAGCGCCTGGGCCAGGATCTCGGCCTTGTCGCGCGGGGGGATGTTGAGGACGGGGTCGGTCATGGGCGGTCAGGCTCCGAAGCGGTGGACGATCAGGTAAGGCTCAAATTCTCGCGCAATCCCGGTGACAGCCGACTGACTGACTTCGCGGGAAACACCGTGGAACCGGCTTTGTCGGGCCACCGGCGTTGCCCCCTGCAAGGGGGTTGGCGCAGCGACACGAAGTGCGCGAAGCCTGGGGGTGTGCCTGTTCATGGCCGCAGCCAGCGCGGGACCTTGAAGCGCACGATCATCAGGTACGCACCCACGTAGGTCGTGACGAACAGCAGGCAGAAGAACATCAGCACGATGGTGTTGTTCCAGAACAGCACCGCCGGCACCACCGACAGGGCGGCGAACATCCACAGGTAGGGCGAGGTGCGGTTGTTGCGCGCCAGCAGCTGGCGGGCCTCGTCGTCCGCAAAGGCCACGCGCACGATGCGGCGGAAGATCAGCTGGTGGAAGTGCAGCGCGTCGGCCGTGCCGGGCGACTGCCCGCGCGCCAGCTTGCGGTAGATGGAGAACAGCGTCTCCCACACCGGGTAGATCAGCAGCAGCATCGGGAACCAGGGCGACACCACGCGGTGGCGCTGCACCAGCGTCACGCAGGCCACGGCGATCACCATGCCCCAGACGTAGGCGCCGCCGTCGCCGGCGAAGATCTTGCCGCGCGGGTAGTTCCACACCAGAAAGCCGAAGGTGGCGCCGACCAGGCAGATCACCATCGCGGCCAGCTGCCGGTCGCCGACCTGCAGCGCCACGTGCGATATCGCCAGACAGACCAGCACCGCGACCGTGCCCGCGAGCCCGTTGTAGCCGTCGATGATGTTGAAGGCGTGCGGCAGGCCGCCGATGGCCAGTGCCGCGAAGATCACCGTGGCAAAGGGAATCATCGCCAGCCAGCCGTCGACCGTCTCGAAGCCGGTGCGCGCCACGCCCAGCCCCAGCAGCCAGCACACCAGCAGCGCCGAGCCGATGGTCAGCCCCAGCCGGTAGCGCACCTTCACGCGCTGGGTGACGTCTTCAATGATGCCGCCCAGCACCGCCGGCAGGATGCACACCAGCGTGAGCATCGAGGTCGTGACCGGCCAGGAGACGTTGAACGGGTCGGTGCCGGTGATGCCGGCGGCCAGCCAGGCCGCCCCCATGCCCAGCAGGATGCCCGCACCGCCCAGGCGCGGCACGTGGCCCTTGTGGAAGCGCTGGGGCATGTCGGCGCCGTAGAGGCGGGCATGCCGCCGCGCACGTCGCATGAACACCTGGACCGAGAAGGCGGCGACGAAGAAACTGATGACGATCAGAGCAATCATGTGTGGGGGTTGGGGAACCCTAGAATTCCCGGGCGAAATTAGACCATGCCCACGCCCCCCTCCTCCCGCCCCCCGATCACCGTTTCGATCGTGAGCCACGGCCAGCTCGCGCTGGTGCTGCCGCTGCTCGAGCAGCTGGACAGGTACAGCCGCGCAGTCATCGACAAGGTTCTGCTGACATTGAACATCCCCGAGGCCGACCTGCTTGCCGGCCGCACCTGGGGCTTCGAGGTGGAGCGGATCGAGAACGCGAGCCCCAAGGGCTTCGGCGCCAATCACAACCAGGCCTTCGAGCGCTGCGGAACCGAGTGGTTCCTGGTGCTGAACCCCGACATCCGCTTCGACAACGACGTGCTGTCACCGCTGCTCGCGCAGGCTGCGGCGGACGCCGGCCTGCTGACGCCGCGCATCCTGGAGCCCGGCAAGACCGAGCCCGAGCCGCACCGGGCGCTGCTCACGCCCCTCGAGATCGTCGGAAGAAAGAAGCCCGGCTACGTGCGCCCGACGGTGCCGGCTTGGATTCCGGGCCTGTTCATGCTGTTTCGCAGCAAGGCCTACCGGCAGGTCGGCGGCTTCGACGAGAAGTTCTTCATGTACGGCGAGGACTTCGACATCTGCGCCCGCACCCGGCTGGCAGGCTGGAAGCTGCAGGTGGGCGAGAACCTGCTCGCCCGGCACGACGCGCAGCGCGAGAGCCATCGCAGCAAGAAATATCTGTACTGGCACGTGACCAGCCTGCTGAAGGTGTGGCTGTCGGCCTCGTTCTGGCGATACCTGCGGCTGCAGGGCCGCTAGGAGAGCCTTCAGCCGGGGGCGGTCAGCCTCGCTCGAAAACGTCCTGCACGATGGCCTGCTTGCCTCGGCCGAAGCGTTCATAGCGGCCGCGCGCGGCTTCCAGAAGTATCGGCAGCAGGCGCAACGGACGCGCCGCCGGCAATCCGGCCCTGAACCGCTGGTGCGCGACCTTGGCGCGCTGCGCATCCAGGCAGCCCGGCCGCACGCGGTCACCGATCTGCTGCAGCCGCTGCAGCAGCGCCTCGGCCCGGCGCAGCCGCGCCACATGCTTGTCGCCCCGCTCCACGAAAGCCTTCGCCACCTTCTCGGAGAGCGTCAGACGACGCGCGCCGATCTGGTTGTTGCCGTGCTGGCGGTAGTCGATGGTCGGCTCGGGCAGCACGTCCATGCGGCCAGTGGCCGCGGCCACAGCAGCCAGCCATTCGTCGTGCACCCATTCGGGCGCGAACGGCAGCGCCGCGTCGAGCAGGGTCCGGCGGAACATCGTCGTCGCGCCCGTCACGAGGTTGCGCCGCTGCAGCACGCCGAAGGCCTCGCCGCTCGCGATGGCCTGCAGTTCGGCCGGCCGCACCTCGAGCGCATGGAAGAGCGTGGAGCCCAGCGGCTTCAGGTCGCCGTCGACCAGGCGTGCGTCGGTGTGGAGCAGCAGCAGGTCGGGCCGCGCCTCGAACTGCGCCACCATGCGCGCCAGCCGCCCGGCGTGCCAGACGTCGTCCTGGTCACACAGCGCGATGAGATCGTGGCTGCAGGCGCGCACCGCCTGCTCGAAATTGCGGGTGACGCCCAGCGGCGGCGAATTGCTGAACACGCGCAGCGCGATACGGTCGGCCACGCCGCACTGGGCGAGGGTGTCGCGCACGACGACGAGGGTGTCGTCGGTGGAGCCGTCGTCGGACACGACGATCTCTTGCGGCAGCGGCTCCTGCACGCAGATGCTGCGCAGTTGCTCGGGGAGATAGCGCGCGCCGTTGCGGGTGCAGAGGGCGACGGAGACTGCGAGGGGCATCGGACCTCGATCAGACCGGAGCCAGGCGTGGGGGCCAGGCGTAGCTGAAGTCTTCGCGGGCCAGCATGAGGTTGGGGCTGTAGGCGGGGTCGTTCTGGATCAGGTCGCCCCAACGCTTGTGCATGTAGGCGGCCTCTTCCTGGAACTGCGCCTGCTTCTGCGGCGAGACATCCTTTGCGCGCGTCGCGGACTCGTGATGGAACAGCTCCGCATAGGGCGTCCAGACATTGCGCAGACCCGCTTCGCGCAGGCGCAGGCAGAAGTCGATGTCGTTGAAGGACTCCTTCAGGTGCACGTCGTCGAGCCCGCCGACCTCCAGGTAGTGGCTCTTGCGGATCACGAGGCAGGCCGCGGTGACCGCCGAGAGCGTCTGGATCAGCGCCGCGCGGCCGGCATAGCCTTCGCGGCCCATCGGCATGCGGCGATGCGAGTGGGCGGCAATGCCGCCTACGCCGAGGATCACGCCCGCGTGCTGCAGCGTCCTGTTAGGAAACCACAACCGCGCACCCACCGCCCCGACGCCCGGCTGCAGCGCAAGACTGACCATCTCGCTGAGCCAATCAGGCGTGATGACTTCGATGTCGTTGTTGACCAGCGCCACGAGCTCGCCGTTGGCCACAGCAACGGCACCGTTGTTCAGCGCCGCGTAGTTGAAGTCGCGATCGTCCCGCAGCACGCGGACCTTGGGCTTCTCGGCAGCGATGCGCTTGAACCAGGCCAGGGTGTCGGGATCATCAGAGCCGTTGTCGACAATGATGATCTCGTAGTTCGAGTAGCTGGTCTTCTCGAGGATCGATTGCACGCACTGCCGCGTGAGCTGCAACGCGTTGCGTGTCGGGATGATCACGGAAACCAACGGTAAGACATCGGGCAAGGCGTAATGCACCCGGTAGCCGAAATCGAGGTGCTCCGCCGTGGCACGAACACCGGTGCGCTCGAAATGCTCGTTCAGCGCGCGCTCGCCTGCGAGGGCGGCATAGGGCTTGGCGTTCATCGACTTGGCCGTGCTTTCGACGTGCACGCGCCAGTGGTACAGAACGCGCGGAATGTGTCGGATCTGCCCCGGGTCGACGCGCTCCATGCACCGCAGTACGAGGTCCCAGTCCTGCGAGCCTTCCATGCCCACGCGGAAGCCGCCGACGGAGCGCATGAGCTCGGTCGAGAGCACGCCCAGGTGGCTGAACATGTTCTGCGAGCGGAAGAGATCGACGTTCCAGTCGGACTTGAAATAAGGACCGAAACGGTGGCCGCCCTCGTCGACCTTGTCTTCGTCCGAATAGATCAGCTTCATGTCGGGGTGGGCCGCGATGCAATCGGCCACCCAGAAGAGCGCATGGGCCGGCAGCAGGTCGTCGTGGTCCATGAGCGCCACCCAAGGGCCGGAAACCAGTTCGAGCGCGCTGTTGGACGCGGCCGAGATGTGGCCGTTCTTCGGACGGAACACCACCTTGATGCGCGGATCGCTCTCGCTGTACGACTTGAGGATCTCGCGCACCTCCGCCGAAGGGGAGGCGTCGTCCGCGATGCAGAGCTCCCAGTTCGGATAGATCTGGCCGCGCACCGACTCGATCGCTTCGCGCAGCCAGGCCGGGTTGGGGTTGTAGGTGGGCATCACGACCGAGATCAGGGGCCGGTCGGTCATGGCGGCAACGCGCCGGGCGATCTTCTCGCGCAGCTCGGGAGTGAGGGTGTCGTAGCGCTGCACCCACTTCGTGTAGTCGTTGTAGCCCCCGAAGCGCCGGCCCAGCTCCCAGCGGATGCCCGGCCAGCCCGACTTGTTGAACATTCGCCATGCCCGCTGCACGCGCCCCATCATTCCGGGTCCTTGCCAGAGTCCGGCCAGGCCGAGGATGAATCGATAGACAGATTTCATAGAGAGATTGGGCACCCCGCGCGGCATGCGGGCGGGGCCTTGAGGAAAAGCGGAATCAGCCGGGGCGATGCCGGAACCTGGCGTCGCGGGCCTTGCGGGAGGGGATTATCTGCGCAACCAGCTTCAACAAGGAGGCCCGAAGGCCGACGTTTCGTCCGCCCCGCCAAGCCCCCCGGAGGGCTCCCTTAAAATTGGCCGGTTAAAAAGCTAAAGGAAAACGATGAGGCTACTCTCTGTGGTGCTTTCGGGAGGCGCCGGTTCCAGGCTCTGGCCTGCTTCGCGCCAGGCCTTTCCCAAGCCGTTCATGAAGCTTGGGGATTCCACGCTGCTTCAACAGGCCGTCGAACGCGGGCAGGCCTGCGGCACCGGTGACCTGATGATCGTGACCAACAAGGATCACCTGTTCCTGACAAAAGACGTGCTCGGGCAGATGAGCGACCCGCCATCGACGACTTTTCTCCTCGAACCCAAGGGGCGCAATACTGGCCCGGCGATTGCGCTGGCCGCACTTCAGTGTGTTAGCCAGTTCAGCGGCGACACGGTGATGCTTGTCCTGTCCGCGGACCACCTCGTCCCGGACGTGGAGGCTTTTGTCGCAAGCGCCACCGAAGCCTTCCGTTTGGCGCAGGAAGGCAACCTCGTCGTGTTCGGCGTGAGCCCCACGAGCCCCGATACCGGCTTCGGCTACATCGAAGTCGAGCATGTCTCGCGCGAGAGCCAGGCGGTCAAGCGTTTCGTCGAGAAGCCCGACCTCGAAACCGCGCAGAAGTACCTGGCCACGGGCCGCTACTACTGGAACAGCGGCATGTTCGCCTTCACGGCCGACACGATCGTCGCAGCACTCGAGAAGCACGCCCCCGATGTCATCCGGGCGGCGCGGCATGCGCTGGAGACCTCGAAATCCGCAGGCAACTCGGTCAACTTCGATTTGCACGCGTTCGGCCTGCAGCCAGACATCAGCATCGACTACGCGGTGCTGGAACACGCTTCCAACGTGCATGTCGTCCCCGCCAAGTTCGGGTGGAGCGACGTGGGCTCCTGGCCCGCAGTCTCCAATGCGCTGACGCCGGACGCCAGCGGCAACACCCTCCCCGACGATGTCGTTGCTCTCGATACCACGGGCACGCACGTACAGGTCGAAAGCTATGGCCCGAAGGTCGTCGCCACCGTAGGGGTCCACGACCTCGTGATCGTCGACACGCCCGATGCGCTGCTGGTGCTTCACAAGGACAGCGCGCAGAAGGTGAAGAAGGTCGTCGACGTACTCAAGGCCCGCAAGCACGAGACAGTGCACCTTCCGCCGGTCGTCCATCGCCCCTGGGGAACCTATGCCTCCCTGAAGGAGGAAGAAGGCTACAAGGTCAAGCGCATCACGGTGCGGCCCGGCGAGGCGTTGTCGCTGCAGTATCACCATCAGCGCGCGGAACACTGGGTGGTGGTGCAGGGCCGTGGCATCGTGCAGATCGGAGAAACCGAGTACGAAACCCTACCCGGCCAATATCGCTACATTCCCCTGAAGGAAAAACATCGCCTGACCAACATCGGCGATGACGAACTGGTGCTCATCGAAGTCCAATGCGGCGGGTACCTGGGCGAGGACGACATCGTCCGCCTTGCAGACACCTACGGCCGTACATGAGTCAAGTCCACTCCAATCTTCATCGAAGCGCACTGTCCGACTGGTGGCAGGGCACCCGCCGCACAGACATCTGGTGGACGCTCGCCTGGTTCGACATCGTTCTGCGCTATCGCCGCTCGATGCTCGGGCCGATGTGGCTCACGCTGAGCATGGGCGTGATGATCGCTGGCATGGGGCCGCTGTACAGTTCGCTGTTCGGCAGCGAGCTTTCACGCTTCTTCCCTCACCTGGCGCTGGGCATCATCTTCTGGGCCTTCTTCTCGAGCATCGTGACGGATGCATGCAATGCCTTCGTCGGATCGTCCAACTATCTCAAGCAGGGTTACTTTCCGATCAGCCTGTTCGTCTGGCGCAGTCTGGCACGCAACCTGATCCAGTTCGCGCACCAGATCGTGCTCTACATTCCGGTAGCAATCTGGGCAGGCGTCTCGCTGTCCTGGTCCGTACTGATGGTAGTACCGGCCTTTGTCGTCCTGATCATCAACGCGCATGCCCTCGGCCTGCTGCTGGGCCTGATCTGCACGCGCTACCGCGACGTCACCCAGATCGTCACCAGCGTGATGCAAATGCTGATGTTCCTCACGCCGGTCTTCTGGCTGCCCGAGAACCTCCCCGGCCGCGCCAAGTACGTGCTGTGGAACCCCTTCGCACAGATGCTGGACCTGCTTCGCACGCCCCTGATGGGCGGCACCGCGCATATCCACAGCTGGATCGGCATCCTGTTCTGGACGGCGCTGTGCTTGATTCTTGCGGTCTTCGTGTTCTCGAAGTACCGCCGCCGCGTCGTCTATTGGCTCTGATCCATGGCATTCATCTCTCTCAAGAACGTCGCCGTCAACTTCCCCATCTACGGAGCCGGCGCGAACTCGCTCAAGAAGACGCTCGCTGCCTCGGTGACCGGCGGGCGTTTCGGCAAGGAAACAGGCGTGACGGTGGTGCAGGCGCTCAGCGGCATCAACCTCGAACTGAAGAGCGGAGACCGGCTCGGCCTCGTCGGCCACAACGGGGCGGGCAAGTCGACGCTGCTGCGCACGCTTGCCGGAGTCTACGAGCCGTCTTCCGGCGAATTCGCGCGCCAGGGCACGGTGGCCAGCCTGATCGACCCTTCGCTGGGCATCGAGATGGACGCCACGGGCGTGGAGAACATCATGCTGCGCGGCCTCGTGATGGGCATGAGCAAGAAGGAAATCGACCGCCTCACGCCCGACATCTGCGAATTCAGCGGCCTGGGCGAATACGTCAACATGCCGGTTCGGACCTATTCGACCGGCATGATGATGCGCCTCGCGTTCTCGATCTCGACGAGCGTCGAGGCTGACATCCTGCTCATGGATGAATGGCTGTCGGTGGGCGATGCCGAGTTCACCGAGAAAGCCGAGAAGCGGATGCGGGACGTGGTCTCGAAGTCCGGCATTCTGGTGCTCGCATCGCACTCGCCGGAGCTCATCGCCAAGGAGTGCAACCGGGTGATCCACCTCGAGCACGGACGGATCGTGGAGCAGTAACGCGCGCGTGTCCCGCACGCGCTTCACTCCGCCTGCGACTTCCCACGCATTGCCTTGATCTCTTCAAGGCGATGCCTGATCTTCCTCCCAGCACTTTGCAGCGACAGATTCGTTTCGGCACTTTCCTTGGCCCGCGCTCCAAGGTCACGCGCCCAATCCTGATCGTCGTAGACGCGCCGCATGAGCTGGGCGGCATGTTCCACTGAGGGCTCAGCCCATTCCAGATCGGCGTCGTAGGGCGGAATGGCCTGCCCCAACTTCACGAGCTTGTATGAAACAGGCAGGCTGTTGCTCTCATCCATGAAGTCGACGTTGCCGGAGAAGTTGGTCGCGATCACCGGCTTACCCATGAGCATCGCTTCAGCCATCGTCAACCCAAGGCCTTCGCTTCGATGGAGCGACACGTAGGCATCGCACGCGTCCATCAGCGACAGGAGGTTGTCGGGGGTATAGACCTCATTGATGAGAACGATGTTGCCGCCAACCGCAGCCTTCTTCAAAACTTCGAACTGCTCAGGGTGTCGATCGCCAAAGGACGTCTTGAGCACCAGACGCACGCCTTCGTCTTCACCAAAGGCCGATTTGAATGCACGGATCAATCCCAGTGGATTCTTTCGCTCCATCACGCTCATCATGTGGAACACGAAGAGAAAGGTATAGGGCTTCTCACTCAGGCCGAAGTGCGATTTGCCGCGTCGCGCATAAGGCGCCAGTTGCACGCCGGGGAACAGCGTACGAACCGGAACGGAGAGGCGTTCGCGCAGGCCGCGCGCGACGAACTCGGTGGCCGCCCAGACTTCATCCACCTTCTGAGCGTGCGTGACCCATGAGTCGGGAATGGAATCGAACTCCCAATACCAGTAACCGATCCGATATGGACGCGGCAACCGCTCGAAGAGATCCGCACGCTCGTAAGCCGTATCGAGCAATGGCTCGGGCTGTACGTGAACGACAGTGATGTCATGGCTTTCCAGACCATGGAAGTCGGCGTGGCAGGGATCGTCTTTCGCGTCGGTTCTGATGTCGCGCAATGAAGTTGCCACCTCGTTCAAGCCCAACGCCGTCACCAGCGATTCGACAGACACCCGAAGGCCGGAGGGGTAGCAGAAATGACCGATGACGTTGACGCCCGGCTTGGCCAGCTCCGCACCGAGGATCGATGGATCGAACTTGGCGCACCATGCGCGCAGCGCTTCGGACAACGGGCTTGCTGGCGATGCCAACCAAGCAACCAGCGCACTGGCCCGCGACGCATCGGCGAATGCATTGGGATGAGCTGTCCTCCATGACTCCGTGGCGACATAGGCGGTCCGGATCTGTGAAGCAGGCTCCTCCCACTCCGGCCAGGTCGCGGTATTCAGCCACTCTCCGGAGGCCGCATATTCAGCGGCGAACCAAGCGACAAACTTCTCGCGCCCGAATACAGTCGCCCCCCCCGGGTGCGTCTGCTGCCATGCAGGCGTGAACGCATGAGCCAGCATGAGTTCACGTCGGGGGTCTTGAGCCGCTTCAAGAAAAAGCCACCAGATTTCCTCGACGCGCAATTTGCCAGCCGCCAAGCCATAGCGCATGAACCAAGGCAATAGGTGCGGCCAACCTGCCGGAGTCAAGCCGTGCGGCACCAGCGACCGGAGCTCTTGTTGAAACAGGAAGACCTGCCTGGCACGGGACGAAGGATCGTTCTCGAGCAACTCCGTCACGCAGGAAAAAGCGTGTGGCGAAAGTGAAGCCAACGCCTTTTCGCCCTCTGGCGTCCACTGAAGCCCCTCTCTCCCCGGACCTGCGACCCTGCGAGGCAGTACTCCATGAAAGTCCGGGTGCAATCTCGCCAAGTCGATGCACCACCTGGCGGCCGACCAGACGTCCTCGATTTCTGCTTGATCCTGGCGGGGCCAGGGCGACAGGAATGCCGCATCGCCGCCTGCGGCTCTGTTCAATTGGGCCAGCTTGTCCGTTCCGCTCGCATTCAACGCCTCAGTAGAACCGGCTGTGCGAGCCAAGCTATCCCGAACCAATTGCAGGCCTTGCTGCATTTGCGCATCACGGAATGCCGCAGCCTGCGCTGCTTCCATATTTGCGCGGCGCACTCGAACTCGCTTCGGCAATAGCCAAGGCGTCATCAACCACCATAGGCCCTTGGCCAGCAATCGGACTCGAATCACCGCTCAAGTTTACTTAATGAAACGTGCTCTCTCGTCTTCGTTCTGGTCCTCACACGCGTTTGAGATACACCCATAGGGAGTCCTTCACATGCTGTAGCTCCTTTGCTGCACCAAGCCTGAGGAAGGGCCGATGCGGAAGTTAAGATTCTGTTTTCATCGGGTTAGGGACCGAAGCTGGCAAAGGATGGGCGCCAAGCCAGCCTGAGGCGTGTGCCGTACTTCTGCCTCGGCATCACGAGCGAGACTCCAGGACTGGCACAGATCGACGCGTCGATAGGGCGGAATGAACGTCGCCACTAGAATTTGTATCTTTTTTGTATCAGAACTGCCTCGAATCCTGCCTCAGGTTGGCAATATCTGCTACAGCATTACAACGACGCATCCCCCACCCAGAAGGCAACAAGACAAATGAGCGCCCTTTTTTATCGCGCCTTCGAAGACAAATACCGTGGCTCGCGCGAACTCATTCGATCCCGGCTTGAAATCTACATTCCCTTCGTTCAGCCCTTATTAGATTTGAAAACGCCCGCTTCCGCGCTGGACATCGGGTGCGGCCGGGGCGAATGGCTTGAGCTGCTTTCCAAACTTGGCCTGAAGGGGCGAGGCGTCGATCTGGACGAAGGCATGCTCGAAGCCTGCCGGGAACGAGGCCTTGATGTTGCCTGCTCGGAAGGTCTTGCGACCCTCAGGCAGACACCTTCCGACAGTCTGGTCCTCGTCTCGGCGTTCCATGTAGTCGAACACATTCGTTTCGAAGATTTGCAGGCGATCGTGGCCGAGGCCCTGCGCGTCCTCGTTCCGGGAGGCCTGCTCATTCTCGAAACGCCAAATCCCGAGAACCTGGAAGTAGGCACGTCCAGCTTTTATCTGGATCCCTCGCACGTGAAGCCGCTTCCCTCCCAGTTGTTGGCTTTCGTAGTCGAACACGCGGGATTCCAGCGGCAAAAGATCCTGCGGCTCCAGGAAGCCGCTTCCCTGCATGGCGCCGCGCCTGTATCGCTGATCTCGGTCCTCGCGGGCGTCAGTCCTGACTATGCAGTAGTGGCCCAGAAGAACGGAGAGCTCGCGGCGCTACATGCCCAAGATCAGGCATTTTCGAAAGAGTATGGGCTGTCGCTCCCCGAGCTGGCTCGGCGGCACGACCAGCATCACGCGGTCGTGCAGCAGCAACTGAGCGAAGCGGAGGCCCGGGCGGAATCCCGTGAGAGGCAGCTGCGCAAGCTGCTATCAATTGTCGAGGCGCAGGCCCGGCAAGCCAGGGCAACGGCAGCCGCATTGGAAGCCAGAATTGCAATCCTGGAGCAACAAGGTGTACAGACTGCGGACAAGCTGCAGGAACTGGACAGGCGCGGATTTGCGGTTCGCAGCGCGGGTCTGCGAGAGCGGCTTGTGGCGATCAAGGCATTCTTGCGACATCCGCGGCCAGGCCCCATCGTCAGGCGGATTTCAAAGGTTGCGAGAAAGCTGGGCATTCATGCCCCGATGCGGGCTGTCTATCTACGCATGCGCAGCTTCGCGCTGGCTCGGATGCGCCCGGCCGCCGAACCTCAACCGGCGCACGTTCCAAAAGCGGCACCACCAGATCGACCTTCCGACGAGCTGTCAGATGACGCACGTTCGGTCTGGAATCAGTTAAACGTTCACGGTAAGAAAAAAAAGGGGGTCAATTGATGCGGGTGTTGCTGGATCTTCGGATTTCGAAATCTGCAGCGGACGATTCTGATGCGCAACGGGCGTTGGCGTTGACATTCTCGAAGGCGCTTGCGCAGGCACTTCATGAAAAACACGACACCCATGTACTGCTCGACGGACGGTTTTCCGAAAGCGTTGACGAAGTACGCGGCAAGCTACTCGGGATTCTTCCATCTACGTCCATTCACGTCTGGCAGTCACTGCCTATGGAAAGCTTGCAAACTGCAGCGGCCCACGAGGCATCGGAATACCTGAGTGAAGCCGTCATCGCTCGCTTGCGTCCCGATGTCGTCTATGCCTTGGCTTCAGCTACGGCGCCCCGGCGGACGACCGAACTCGCGATACCGTTCGTGACCGCCAGAGCGCTGCCGCAAGAAGCGTTGATGGCGCGCGCTCCTATCGCCTCAGCCGAACTGACAGAAGCGATCCGCCTCGCGGTCGAGGACATCGAGAAGGCGGCTTCCGACGCCATATCGCTGCCGATACCGTCCGGACAGCGACCCAGGCTTGCCTATGTCTCTCCACTGCCTCCTCAACGCAGCGGCATCGCGGACTACAGCGCAGAACTGCTGCCCGAACTCGCGAAGCACTATGACCTGGAACTCATCGTCGATACGCGGAGACTGAAGTCGCCAGAGCTGCCACAGGCCTTTCCAGTCCGCGACGGCGCGTACCTGGTCGCCCATGCCCACAGCTATGACCGCGTGCTTTATCACATCGGAAACTCCGAGTTCCATGAGTACATGTTCGAGCTGCTGGAGATGGTGCCGGGCACCGTGGTCCTGCATGACTTCTTCCTCGGCGATGCACAGTGGCACCTCGAATTTCTCTGCGGCAGATACCGGGGCCTTGAGCGCGCACTCTACGACTCGCATGGCTACAAGGCCCTGGCCGATCGCAGCCGGATCGGGGATGTTTCCACGGTGGTTTCGCAGTATCCGTGCAGCTTCGAGGTCATCCGGCAAGCCCAAGGCATCATCTTTCACTCCAACTACTCCCTGGGGTTGATGAAGCATTGGTATGGAGCCGCATCCGCTCCGCAGACCACGCTGATCCCTCTGCTGCGCCGACCTGCCGAAAGCCATGATCCCGCATCGCGCGAAGAAGATCGTCTCGCACTGGGCTTGACGGAAGACGACTTTCTGGTCTGTGCATTCGGGCTGCTGGGTATCACGAAGCTGAACGACCGCCTTTTGCGAGCATGGAAGAACTCGCCGCTCGGAACCGATCCCCGCTGCCGGCTGGTCTTTGTCGGAGACAACGGCCATGATGCCTATGGGGATGCCATCCGGTCAGCGATCAGCGAGCTTCCTTTGCCCAACGTGCATATCACCGGCTGGGCAGACGAGGCGACGTTTCGCCGCTATCTGCGAGCAACGGACGTCGCGGTGCAACTGCGCGGCAGGTCACGAGGCGAAACGTCCGCCGCCGTCCTCGACACAATGAATCACGGTGTCGCAACGATTGCGAATGCACATGGAGCGATGGCCTGGCTTCCCAAGGACAGTCTCTGCATGCTCGAGGACGAGTTCACGGACGTCCAATTGACCGAAGCATTGCAGCACCTCTGGCAAGACGTCGAAGGCCGCCGGGCCCTGGGCGCAAGGGCCCGGCAGTACATCAACGAGCATCACTCGCCGCAGCGCTGTGGCCAGCAATACGTCGAAGCCATCGAACAATTTGCACGCAGTCACAGCCACGGGCGCGACGCCTTGATCGCCAGGCTGGCAAAGATCGCGCCGGGATTGAATGCCGAAGAGAAGAATGCGGTTGCATCGGCGGTTGCGACCAACTTCCCTTCCCCGAGACCGGCAAAGCAGCTGCTTCTCGATGTGTCGTCCATGGTCTACCAGGATCTTCATACTGGTATTCAGCGAGTCGTGAAGTCGCTGCTTCGCGAACTGATCGAGTCGCCGCCCGAAGGCTTTCGTATAGAGCCCGTATATGGGGACGCCCAACGGCTGGGCTATCGATACGCACGGCGCTACACCCTGAGGTTCCTTGGCTGCCCCGAAGACACGCTGGAAGACACGCCAATCAGCTTCAGCGAAGGAGATCATTTCATCGGGCTGGACCTGATGCACGATCCCGTCTACTTCCAGGCACCGTATTTCCGCCAGATGCGCAACGCCGGAGTGCGCGTCCAGTTCGTCGTCTACGACCTTCTGCCTGTCCTGATGAAGCATCGCTTCCCGGAAGGGAGCGCGGCCCTGCACGCACGCTGGCTTCGCACGATTGCCGAATTCGACGGCGCGCTTTGCATCTCGCAGGCCGTCGCCAACGAACTGAAGGAATGGGTGGCAGACAACGCGCCTCATCGCTCAAACGAATTGCAGGTGCGGTCCTTTCCGCTCGGCGCAGACCTCAGCACCGTCGCCTCGAAAGGCCTTCCGCCGAGCGCCGGCCCGGCGATGCGCTCGATCGCAGCACGAACAAGTTTCCTGATGGTCGGCACCGTCGAGCCTCGCAAGGGTCACTCGGTTGCACTGGATGCATTCGAAACCCTCTGGGCGGAAGGCTTCAACGTCAATCTGGTCATCGTCGGCAAGCAAGGCTGGATGGTTGAAGAACTGGCGGAGCGGTTGCGCAAGCATCCCGAGCAGGGAGAACGACTGATATGGGTGGAGAAAGCGAGCGATGAATACCTCGAACTGGTCTATTCGGCCTCCTCCTGCCTGATCACCGCCTCGGAAGGCGAGGGCTTTGGCCTGCCCTTGATCGAAGGCGCGCAGCGCGGGTTGCCTCTGATCGCCCGAGATCTGCCGGTCTTTCGCGAGGTCTGTGGCGACTGCGCTCTCTATTTCTCTGGCGACGCACAAGCACTGTCCGACGCGGTGCGCCAGTGGCTGGTCCGGGCACAGGAGGGAACGCAGATCCGTTCGGAGGACCTGCACTACCTCAACTGGCGGCAGAGCGCCCAACGCTTCATCGAAGCGGCCTTCTGGGAGTCACCCCCCGCCGGCTGAAGCCGCTGCCACGGGACTGCCCTCAGCGGCTC
>JGI25150J39212_1000560_pt1 | contig 14945 bp, 8 predicted proteins | sample AraplaF_Col_mTSA_FD_39212 | JGI IMG/M metagenome (IMG submission 39212)
CGAATGGCCGCGCCTGCTCGCCGAGAGCTGGAAGACCACGCTCGCCACGCTCGGCGGCTTCGGGCTGACGATCCTCATCGGCATTCCGATCGCGATGGTCATCGCCTACTCGCGCGTCATCGAGTCGTACGTGTATCCGCTGCTGGTGTTCTCGCAGAGCATTCCCAAGGTGGCGATCGCGCCCCTCTTCGTGGTGTGGTTCGGCTTCGGCATCTTCCCGAAGGTCATCAGCGCCTTCCTGCTGGGCTTCTTCCCGGTAGTGGTGTCCACGGTCATGGGTTTCAAGTCGGTCGAGCCCGACATGCTCGACCTCTCGCGCTCCATGGGCGCNAGCCGCCTGCAGACCTTCTTCAAGATCAGCCTGCCGCAGGCCTTGCCGCAGATCTTCAGCGGCCTGAAGGTGTCGGTCACGCTGGCGGTGGTGGGCGCGGTGGTCGGCGAGTTCGTCGGCTCCAACTCGGGCATCGGCTACGTGCTGCAGGTGGCCAACGGCAACTTCGACCTGCCTTTGATGTTCGCGGCGCTGGTGGTGCTGTCGAGCATCGGCGTCATTCTTTTCGTAGCCGTCGATCTGGTCGAGCGCGTGATGATTCCCTGGCACGCCTCGCAGCGCCACGTGCACTGATTTCACCGAGTTCCTTCGCAAAGCCAACAACTCCCGGAGACAAGACCATGAAGAAACTGCTTCCCACGCTGCTCGCCGCGGCCGCGCTCGCCACCTTCGCCATCGCACCTGCCCATGCGCAGGGCGACAAGCCCAAGGACAAGGTCACGCTGATGCTCAACTGGTATCTGTACAGCGAGCACGCGCCCTTCTTCCTCGGCAAGGAAAAGGGCTTCTACGCCGAGGAAGGCATCGACCTCGACATCCAGGAAGGCCGCGGCTCCGCCGTCACCGCGCAGGCGGTGGCCGCCAAGTCGGCGACCTTCGGCTACATCGACGTCACGACCATGATCAAGGCCGCCGCCAAGGGCGCGCCGCTGAAGTCGACGGGCGTGCTGTTCCAGGTGAGCCCGATGTCGGTGATGGGCTTCACCGAGAAGAACATCAAGACGCCGAAGGACATCATCGGCAAGACCGTGGCGGTGACGCCTGGCGACTCGATGTCGCAGATGTGGCCGCTCTTCCTGAAGGTCAACGACATCAAGCCCGACCAGATCAAGACCGTCTCGGGCGACGCGCAGACCAAGCTCAATGCCGTGACCAACGGCCAGGCCGACCTGCTGCTGGGCTACGTGATGGACCAGGCCATCAAGCTGCAGGACGCCACCGGCAAGCCGGTGACGCCGATCCGCTTTGCCGACTCGGGCGTGAACCAGATCAGCTCCGGGATCATCGCCAACAAGAACCTGCTGACCGAGAACCCCGACCTGGTGAAGCGCTTCATGCGCGCTTCCACCAAGGCCGCCGAAGCCGCCGAGAAGAGCCCCGAGGCCGCGGTCGACGCGATGCTCAAGACCAACCCCAAGGCCGGCGTGCGCGACACGCTGATCGTGGGCATGAAGCAGAGCGTGGCGCTCTACCACACGAAGGAAACCGCCAACCAGCGCCCCTTCCGCGTGCAGATGAAGAACGTGAACGACTCGCTCGACCTGCTGGTGCAGTACGGCGGCATGGATGCCTCCACGCGCGGCAAGCCCGAGGACTACGTCACTCTGGATTTCCTCCCCTGACCTTCCTTCGGTCCTGAACCCCGCGCGCCTTCCGCAGTAGNCACCTCTCACGCATTCCATGTCCCAAGTCAACCTGATCGAAGCGCGCGGCGTCTCGAAGATCTACCNAAGCAAGGACGGCCCNGTCGAGTCGCTCAAGCCGCTCGACTTCGCCATCAAGGAAGGCGAGTTCGTCTCCGTCGTCGGNCCNTCNGGCTGCGGCAAGAGCACGCTNCTGAAGATGGTGGCGGGCCTGNTGCCCATCAGCGGCGGCAGCCTCACGCTGGCGGGCAAGCCGATCAAGGGCCCGCAGAAGGACGTGGGCATCGTGTTCCAGAGCGCGGTGNTGCTGCCCTGGCGCAGCGTGGAAGACAACATCCTGCTGCAGGCGGAGATGCGCCACATGCCAATGGACGCGGCCAGGGCGCGCGCCCGCGAGCTGATGGAGATGGCCGGCCTCAAGGGCTTCGAAAAGAAGTACCCGTGGCAGCTGTCGGGCGGCATGCAGCAGCGCGCATCGATCTGCCGTGCCCTGCTGCACGACCCCTCGGTGCTGCTGATGGACGAGCCCTTCGGCGCACTCGACGCGATGACGCGCGAGAAGATGAACCTCGAGCTGCAGCGCATCTGGATGACGTCGAAGAAGACGGTGCTGCTCATCACCCACAGCATTCCCGAAGCCATCTTCCTGTCGGACCGAGTGATGGTGATGAGCGAGCGCCCGGGCTCCATCGCGGCCGTGTACGACATCGACCTGCCGCGCCCGCGCACGCTTGACGTGATGGCCTCGGCCGAGTTCGGCGCCTACACCAAGCTGGTGCGCGCGCATTTCTATTCGCAGGGCATCCTGGACCACTGAAGAGCAGATGCCAGCCATGGACGCGATCCGCTTTCACGTCGAGGAGATCCGCTTCGCCGAGCGCAACGTGGCGCTGCGGCTGCCCTTCCGCTTCGGCGCCGCCACCGTCACGGCCTGCCCGCAGGTCTACGTGAAGGCGCGCATCCGCTTCTCCGACGGCCGCACGGCCGAGGGCTGTGCGGCGGAGATGATGATTCCGAAGTGGTTCGACAAGAACCCCGCGCTCAACAACGAGCAGAACTTCGAGCAGCTGCGCTTCGCGCTGCGCGACGCCCGCGAGGCCTACACCGCCGAGCCTGACGCGCAGACCGCCTGGACCCATTTCGCCTCCAATTACGCCGCACTGCAGTCGCGCGCCAGGGCCAAGGGCCTGCAGCCGCTGGTGGCGAGCTACGGCCCCGCGCTGATCGACCGCGCCCTGCTCGACGCGCTGTGCCTGCACACCGGCACGAGCTTCGCGGCGGCGATGAGCGGCAACCTCTGCGGCATCGACATTGCCGGCAGCGGCCTTGTCGATGACCTCGTAGGCTTCGACATGCCGGCCTTCCTGGCGAAGCAGTCGCCGCGCAGCCGCATCGCCGCGCGCCACACGGTCGGGCTGGCGGACGCCATCGACGATTACGACGCCTCGCCCGATGCACCCGCCGACGGCTTGCCCGCGACGCTGCAGGCCGCCGTGCAGCGCTACGGCCACACCCACTTCAAGCTCAAGCTGTGCGGCAACACCGCGCAGGACATCGACCGGCTCCAGCGCATCGCCCGCGTGATCGACGGCCAGGCGCAACTCGTCACGCTCGACGGCAACGAGCAGTTCGCGGACGCCGATGACTTCGCCACCTTTCTCGACCGCATGCTCTCCACGCCCGTGCTGTGGAAGCTCGCGCAGAAGACGGTGTTCGTCGAGCAGCCGATCCGGCGCGACGCGGCGCTGCAGCGCGACGTGTCGGCGTTGGGCAAGCGCATTCCGCTGCTCATCGACGAATCGGACGCCACGCTCGACGCTTTCGTGCAGGCTCGCGTGCTGGGCTACACCGGCGTGTCGAGCAAGAGCTGCAAGGGTTTCTACAAATCGGTGATCAACGCCGCGCGCTGCGCGCAGTGGAATGCCGAGCTGGAGAAGCCACGCTACTTTCTCTCGGGCGAGGACCTGACCATGCAGGCCGGCATCGGCGTGCAGCAAGACCTGGCACTCGTCGCCTGGCTCGGCCTCTCGCACGTCGAGCGCAACGGCCACCATTACGTCAACGGCCTCGCGGCAGCGCCCGAGGCCGAGCAGCAGGCGCTGCTGCGCGCCCACCCCGGGCTCTATGAAACCAGCGACGGCGCAGTGCGCCTCGCCATCCGCGAAGGGCAGCTCGACCTGTCCTCGCTCAACGCCGCGTCCGGCTTCGCCACCGGCAAGCCAGGCGCCGGCATCTCGTGGGACGCGATGCGTTCCGTCTACTGAAGCGCGCGTCCTGCCCGCACCAATCTCTCGCACCCAAGGAAGAAAACGATGGCCACCCAACGTCTAGGAATCATCATGCACGGCGTCACCGGGCGCATGGGCATGAACCAGCATCTGATCCGCTCGATCTGCGCCATCCGCGCCCAGGGCGGCGTCACGCTGTCGAACGGCGACAAGGTCATGCCCGACCCCATCCTCATCGGTCGCAACGCCGAGAAGATGGAAGCGCTCGCCAAGGCGCACAACATCCCGCGCTGGGGCACCGACCTCGACAAGGCACTGGAGAACAAGGACGACACCATCTTCTTCGACGCCGGCACCACGCAGATGCGCCCCGCCCTGCTGGCCAAGGCCATCCGCGCCGGCAAGCACGTCTACTGCGAGAAGCCCATTGCCACCAACCTCAACGAGGCGGTCGAGATCGCCCGCCTGGCCGAGGAAGCCACGAAGACCAAGGGCCTGAAGCACGGCGCGGTGCAGGACAAGCTCTTTCTGCCCGGGCTGCGAAAGCTCGACATGCTGCGCCGCGCCGGCTTCTTCGGCCGCATGCTCAGCGTGCGCCTGGAGTTCGGCTACTGGGTGTTCGAGGGCGACCTGCAGCCCATCCAGCGCCCGAGCTGGAACTACCGCAAGGAAGACGGCGGCGGNATGATCCTGGACATGATGTGCCACTGGCGCTANGTGCTGGACAACCTGTTCGGCGANGTGAAGTCGGTGAGCTGCCTGGGCACCACCCACATNCCCAAGCGCTGGGACGANGCCGGCAAGCCCTACGAGGCCACCGCCGACGACGCGGCCTACGCCACCTGCGAGCTCACCGGCCACAACGGNGAGCCCGTCATCGCGCAGATCAACATGAGCTGGGTCACGCGCGTGCGCCGCGACGACCTCGTGACCTTCCACGTCGACGGCACCGACGGCTCGGCCGTGGCCGGCCTTTCGAGCTGCCGCGCCCAGTCGCGCGTGGCCACGCCGCGCCCGGTGTGGAACCCCGACGAGAAGCAGACCATGAACTTCTTCGACCAGTGGCAGGAGATTCCGGACTCGCAGTTCTACGACAACGGCTTCAAGATCCAGTGGGANCACTTCATCCGCCACGTGGTGGAAGACGCGCCCTACAAGTGGACGCTGCCCGAAGGCGCCAAGGGNGTGCAGCTGGTCGAGGCCGCNCTCGAGTCGTGGAANGACCGCCGCTGGGTCGACGTGCCCNCGCTGAAGGTCTGACATGGCACTCTCGCTGAACCTCCCCACCGCCGGCGGCACGCTCGCGCCCTACGCGCTGCGCGGCACCGCNCCGGTGAAGCCCGATGCGGGCGTCAAGTTCAACCGCATCGCCTACTCGGCCGCCCACGTGGTGGCCGACCCGATGGCNGCCATCGACCCGTGGCTGCAGTGCGCGGTCGACTGGGACACCACCATCGCCTACCGCCGCCACCTGTTCTCGCTGGGCCTGGGCGTGGCCGAGGCCATGGACACCGCGCAGCGCGGCATGGGCCTCGACTGGCCCACCTCGCTGGAGCTGATCCGCCGCTCGCTCGACGCAGCGAAGGACGTGCCGGGCGCGCTGGTCGCCTCGGGCTGCGGCACCGACCACCTGGACATCGACAGCGTGAAGAGCGTCGACGACGTGATCCGCGGCTACGAGGAGCAGATGGCCGCCATCGAGGCGCTGGGCGGCAAGCTGATCGTCATGGCCAGCCGCGCGCTGGCCCGCGTGGCGAAGAGCCCCGCCGACTACGAGCGCGTGTACGACCGCATCCTGAGCCAGGCGAAGCAGCCGGTGGTGCTGCACTGGCTGGGCGACATGTTCGACCCGGCGCTGGCGGGCTACTGGGGCACGAAGAACGTCGATGCGGCCATGGACACAGCGCTGGGCATCATCGCCGCGCATCCCGACAAGGTGGACGGCATCAAGATCTCGCTGCTCGACAAGGACAAGGAGATCGCCATGCGCCGCCGCCTTCCGCCGGGCGTGCGCATGTACACCGGCGATGACTTCAACTACGCCGAGCTGATCGCGGGCGACGGCGTCGGCAGCGAACCCACGCACGGCAAGAGCGACGCGCTGCTGGGCATCTTCGACGCCATCGCTCCCGCCGCGAGCGCGGCCCTCGGTGCGCTGGCGCAAGGCAACGAGAAGAAGTTCCACGACATCCTCGGCCCCACGGTGCCGCTGTCGCGCCACATCTTTGCCGCGCCCACGCGCTTCTACAAGACCGGCGTGGTGTTCATGGCGTGGCTGAATGGCCAACAGAAGCACTTCACGATGGTCGGTGGCCAGCAGAGCACGCGCTCGCTGCAGCACTTTGCCGAACTGTTCAGGCTGGCCGACGCGGCCAACCTGCTGGAGCAGCCCGAGCTGGCGGTGCGGCGCATGAAGACCCTGCTGGCCCTGCACGGCGTGGAAGGCTGAAGACGAGCATGCGCGATTTCTCGCAGAACCACGACTGGCTCTCGATCAACACCGCCACGGTGCGCAAGCAGTCGGGCGCCGAGGTGCCGCTGGACCGCATCATCGACCAGTGCGCCGAACGCGGCATCCGCGCGATCAGCCCCTGGCGCGACCAGGTGGCGGTTGTCGGCGTCGACAAGATTGCGAAGCAGCTCAAGGCGCACGGCATCGGTCTCTCTGGCTACTGCCGCGGCGGCTTCTTCCCCGCGCCCGACGCGGCCGGCCTGAAGGCCGCGCTCGACGACAACCGCCGCGCCATCGACGAGGCCAAGACGCTCGACGCCCCCTGCCTCGTGCTGGTCGTCGGCGCCCTGCCCGGCGCGCTCGACGGCAAGGCCGCCTACAAGGACATCGGTCGCGCCCGCAGCGAAGTGCGCGACGGCATCGCCGCATCGCTCGAATACGCCCGCGAGGTCGGCATGCCTCTCGCCATCGAGCCCCTGCACCCGATGCAGGCGGCCGACCGCGCATGCATCAACACGCTCGAACACGCGCTCGACCTGTGCGACGAGCTCGATGCGGGCAGGAGCGGCATGCTCGGCGTGGCGCTGGACATCTACCACGTGTGGTGGGACCCGAAGCTGCAGCAGCAGATCGCCCGCGCCGGCCGCGAGCGCCTGCTGGCGTACCACGTCTGCGACTGGCTCACGCCTACGCGCGACCTGCTGAGTGACCGCGGGATGATGGGTGATGGGGTGGTCGAGCTGAAGAAGATCCGCGGGTGGGTGGAAGACGCGGGCTTTGCGGGGTTCAGCGAGGTCGAGATTTTTTCGAATCTTGACTGGTGGCAGCGGCCTGGCGGAGAGACGCTGGACGTCTGCATCGAGCGGCACAGGCAGGCGGTCTAACGCTGCTCTGCTCGCGTTGTTAGGGGCGCGTGCACAGGCCACCGGGTACTCCCCTCCGCGAATGTCCCCCGGGCCTGCGGCCCTCCTCCTTTATTTCGCTGCGGGGAGCACCCGATGCCCTGTGCACGATGAGCGCGGCTGCGCGGCTGCGCGGCTGCGCGGCTGCGCGGCTGCGCGGCTGTGCGGCTGTGCGGCTGTGCGGCTGTGCGGCTGTGCGGCTGTGCGGCTGGCCGACTGTAGCCGGCCGCCGTGCTCGCCCCTACTTCGCATCAACACCCGTTTGCGATACGCGCTTGGTCGGAGCTTCGGTGAAGTTCCAGTTGGAGGAAGTCAACAACTCGGTCCAATCGACAGAATCGTAGGTGTAGTCGGCCTTGAAAGAACCGTCGCCTCTCCTTGTTCTATGAACGAGCCACTCGGGCGCAATCAGACCGCGTGCGCGATCGACTCCTTCTGGCCGACTGTTGCCGAAGGGAGGTCAGCGCCACCGGCGCCCTAACGAGACATTGAGCGTTCTGATCTCCCCGCCAGGTGATTGATCAGGCGGCGGTTGAAGGCTGCGGTGAATATGCATTCGGTTTGTGAAGCTCCATGAACCGATCCGGCGCAGACAGGCGTTTGAATCCGAACTTCTCATAGAGACCATGCGCATCCCGAGTTACCAGCAGCATTCGCCTCAAGCCTTGTAGTTCGGGGTGAGCTGTCAGCTCCTCCATCATGCGGCGCGAGAGCCCACTTCCCCGGTGACCTTCCAGAACATAGACGTCCGCGAAGTAGGCGAATGTGGCCCCGTCTGTGATCGCCCGAGCAAAGCCGATCTGCTCTTGGCCCAGGTACGCCCCGGCGCAGACTGAGTTTTGGACAGCCTTCGCAACCGTAGCGAGTGGGACGCCCAATGACCAATAGGCTTGAGTCAGGAAGGCGTGGATAGCGCTCAGGTCAAGACGTGCAGGATCAATGGAGATTTCGTAGCGTTGCATGGTGGGGGGTGCGTCAACGACCGCTTCTGGCGGCGGATTCAACCGGTCGATGCAACGGTCTGGCTGAACATCTCAGCCGGCGTGTGGAAGCCAAGGGTCTTTCTCGGCCTCTCGTTCAATTGTCTCGCCAACGCGTTGAGCTTGGCTTGTGAGTAGGTCGAGATGTCGATGCCCTTTGGCAGGTACTGCCTGAGCAAGCCGTTCGTGTTCTCGTTGCTGCCGCGTTGCCATGGGCTTCGTGNATCACAGAAGTAGACCTGAATGTCGGTGGCGAGCGTGAAGCGCTTGTGGCCAGCCATCTCTTTTCCTCTATCCCACGTCAGCGATTTGTAGAGCTCTTGAGGGAGTTTTCGAGCATTCTTGATCAGGGCGTTGACGACCGTTTCGGTGTCCTTGCCGTCTACCTTCACGAGCATGACGTACCGCATCTGCCGCTCAACCAGGGTGGCGATCTGGCTGTTGCTGCTACCGAAGACCAGATCTCCCTCCCAGTGACCTGGCACTGCGCGATTCTCTACCGATGCGGGCCGCTCGCTAATCGAGACGGCGCCAACGATCTGCCCATGGATATCCGTCTTCTGCGTGTGATGCCGGGATCGACGCATGCCGCGTGTCCGTCGTAGATGCTGCAGTAGTTCCTTCTTCAAGGCGCCACGCGCTTGAATGAAGAGGCTGCGGTAGATGGTCTCGTGTGACACGTGGTGGCTCTGGTCGCACGGATAAGTATGCTTGAGCCATCCGGCGATCTGTTCGGGTGACCACAGGGCGCGAAGCTTGTTTGTCACGACACGCGCCAACGCTTTGTTCTCGACCAGCTTGCATTGCTTGGGACGCAACGCACGGACCCAGGCGGCGCCGTCTGCTTCAGCGGCCCGGTAGTCCGAGCGCCCACCATTGCGCTTGATCTCCCGGCAGATTGTTGAAGGCGCGCGCCCCAGCAGAGCAGCAATTGAACGGATCGAGAAGCCGGCCATCACAGCGCGCGAGATCTCTTCCCGCTCGGCCAGCGTCAGCACCGTGGCGCAGCGGCTACGTGCCGGGGGCCGAAAGCCGCCAGTTCGGGACAGAATTCCCTGCACTGACGTGTGAGATCGATTGAACAACTGGGCAATCTGATGGAGCGTCCAGCCTTGCTTCCATCGCTCCCACATCAATGCCTTCTGGGCGTCCGTGTAGTAGGTTCGCGTCCGGTACTTCATCTGCAACACTCCTTCTGCTCACGTAGTTTTTAGTGTGTTGCATCGACCGGTTGAATCCGCCGCCGCAGGTGGCCGTTCATTGGCGTGGTGTTCCACGAGTAGTTTCGATGAAACGCCGAATCACTTTAGCTGCTTCCTTCGGGCTGCACGTCGACGTGTCAATCATTACATCGTATGGTCGAGCAAAGGCTGGGTGTCCGAGTTGCTCTCGTGCCATTCCCGTCGCTCGGTCATCTCGAAGACTTTCCCGATGCTCAAGGGTGTCGAGGGAGGCCTTGATACCGACCAGGCAAAGCGAACGGGCTGACAAAACGTCCATGCAGGCCTGCAGTTCCTCTTCATCACGAAGCACCGTGTCTAGGATGATTTCAAAGTCAGTGTCGACGAGCCGGCGAAGTGTGGAACGAAGGTTCTCGCAGTGGATTCGATATGCCAGACGTTGCTCTTCCGCACTTCGCATATCGCGACGCCTGGACATCGTCACAAACGCGTCCAGGGTCACATGAAATGCGGGAGCCGGAGCGCAATCCTGAAGCGCGGTCGCAGTGGTCGATTTCCCCGCGCTAGTCGGGCCGTGCAGGACTATGGCGAACGGTTTCATGGAGCCCTTCAATGTCTGGTCTTGAGGGAATTCTGCCTCGCGAGCGGATAACTGCTGTTTGCCGACTGCAGCCTGATGCAGGGAGCAGCCTTCACGTCGGCATAGGACGTCTGATCTCGCCTAGAGATCGGGCCTCAGGCTCGGGAACAAGCGAAAAAACGTAAGCGTCGGTGAACTCCCCATGCACCTTCAAACGATTGCGAGCCAGGCATTCGCGCAAGGCCCCGGACTTGGCCGCCAATGCAAAGCTCGGCGTGTTGCCTGCCGCAACGACGATTTCAACTCGACCGAGTTGAAGCTCTGAAAATGCGATACGGGATAGGGCCTGAATAGCTGCCGAGGCGGCACCCCGGCGATGCCAGGACTGACGAACCCAGTAGCCGAGATTGCAGAAGCCATTGGCTGCATTGAACTGGTTCAAGCCACACCCTCCCACCAAGCACCCTGACTGGGCATCGAAGATGCCGAATTCGCGACTCACCCCGTTCGCGCGTTCCTGCGCGCAGAGTGAAAACCAAGACAGTGCATCGGCAACGGTGTAGCCGGCGTGCGCCCAAGACATCCATTTGCCCACGGTGGCACCAGATTCGCGAACGGCCTCAACAAAAGAAACGGCGTCGTTCTCAACGAAGGGGCGAAGGACGAAGTGACTCGCAGCTTGCATTGGTGTTGATGTATGGGCACTTCACGGAGGCTCGCCGCGCGGTGTACGGCAAGGTTCGGAGACTGGAAGAATGTACAAGTTCGCGCAACCAAGTAGAAGCAGAACCGGCAAAGCGAATGGTCGCATCGTCCGCCAACGATCAGCCTGGAACCCATAGCCGCCATAGAGCCTTGAGTCGCAGACCGCAATCGAACCGAATTCCCTTCACCACGAAGGCTTCAGGCGGGCCGCGAAACTCGCGGCCCGCAGACCGACCGCTAACCGCCGGTCTCAGGCGCCCCACTTCGCGCCTTCTCGCTCATCTGAAACAACTCCCCAGCCTTGCGCGCCATCTCTGCCGCAAGCCAAAGCAGGTTGTTCAGCTGCCGAGGCCCATCCCCGCTGCACCAGTCGATCTCTTCCCCATGGCATACCCATAGAAGAGCTTCGAGCTGGGAGAGTGTGTTTTCAAGAAGATCCGCCGGGTCTTGTTGGGCGGTTTCTGCGGAAGCTACCGGCGTGCGAGGCCGGGCTATAGTCTTGCTAGCCATTTTTGTGCGGTTCCTTCCAAGGTGGTTGCACGAACTTGGTTAGACGGTCGGGGTGCTAGTAACACCCTGGCCGTCGCCTTTTGATACCTCGCATCTGCATCGCTGCTTTCGCACCGACGACCTGCCGCGAGGCAAGCAGCCTTCGAACATCTGGGTGACTTGAGTGGGTGGCGCCTTTCTGCACCCCTTGGCGGGGTGTTGAGTGACAGGGGCATTCACTCTAGAGAAGAACCCTGCAAGACACCGCTCCGCTCAGCAGGAAGTCGCCGAGACTGCCAACAAATGCAGCTTCCGCAATGCGCCGTGCGCGAGCCCGGTAAGCCCATGCCGCAGCAGCGCAGAACGCTCACGCCGATGGGGTGCCTTGCGCAGCGAAATAAAGGAGGAGGCCGAAGGCCGGGGGACATTCGCGGAGCAAGGTACCCCGTCGGCGTGAGCAAGCCCCGAACAACAGCGCCAACAAACAAACCCAGCAAAGCGAAACCGCCCCGCCTGTGCTGCAATCCGCCGATGCCTGCCCCGACCCTCGACGACCTGCGCCGCTACGCAGTGGCGCGCACCCTCTTCAAGCCCACGACGCTGCCCGCCGCGATCCGCCAGCTCGGCTTCGTGCAGGCCGACCCGATCCGCGCTCCGGCGCGCGCACAAGACCTGACCCTGCGCCATCGCGTGAAGGACTACCGCGCAGGCGATCTCGAAAGCCGCTACACGCGCCTCGCGGTCGAGGAAGACTGCCTCGTCAACTACGGCTTCCTGCCGCGCGAGCATCTGGCGCTGATGCATCCGCGCGAGGCCAGGCAGGCATGGGACGCCGATACGCGGCGCAAGGCGGCCGACGTGCTCGCCTACGTGAAGGAGCATGGCCCGGTGCATCCGCGCCAGGTCGAGCAGCACTTCGCGCACGGCCGCGTCAAGAACTACTGGGGCGGCTCCAGCAACGCGACCACGCATCTGCTAGACGGCATGCACTACCGCGGCATGCTGCGCGTGGTGCGGCGCGACAGCGGCACGCGCGTCTACGAGGCGGTAACGCACGCGCCCGCGGACGACAGCCCCGCCGGCCGCGCTCGGCGTGCGGCGGCGCTCATCGAACTGGTGGTGCGCAAGTACGCGCCGCTGCCTGCATCGAGCCTCACGTACCTCGTGCGCCTGCTCGGCTACGGTGCGCCGCACCTCTCGGCACAGACGCAAGCGGCGCTGCGCATCGCGCGTGAAGAGCTCGCAAGCTGCCTCATCGACGGCACGACCTGGTTCTGGCCCGCCGACGAGAACCCGGCCTCGCGCCGCCACGCGCCCGACGACGCGGTGCGCCTGCTCGCGCCCTTCGACCCTGTCGTGTGGGACCGCCGCCGCTTCGAGCTGCTCTGGGGCTGGACCTACAAGTTCGAGGCCTACACGCCCGCGCCGAAGCGCCAGTTCGGCTACTACGCGCTGCCCATGCTGAGGCACGACCGCGTGATCGGCTGGGCCAACGTGAGCGCGCCGGAAGGAAAGCTGCAGCCGGCCTTCGGCTTCGCCGACAGGAAGCCGCGCGATGCGGCCTTTCGCGCAGCGCTCGACGAAGAACTGCAGCGCATGACGCAGTTTCTCGCCGGGCGTTGATGTCTTTCTTCCTATAATCCGCCCGCTCAGCCAGCCGCCCGCAACGGGCGCGCAAGCCGTCTTCGAAGGAACGAAGACCGCAGCCGCAACGGCTGCCCGCGACGACGCAACAAGAACCCATACAACACACCGGCCGCCAGCCCGAAGCGAGCCGCCGGTTTGCGCTCGTCCGGATCGACGGAATCGACCGGATCAGAGACGAGAAGCCATGGCGCGCCCGCATCGGCGCGCGCCGCAGCCACTCCCCCCAACGCAGGACACAGGAGAAGCTGCACATGACATCGAAGAAGCATCGGCGCCCGGCTTGGCGCCCCACTTGGCGCATCACGCATACCCGCCGCGCCACGCTCGCGGCAACCGCCATGGCGCTGGGCGCCGCCATACCGGCCTACGCCGAGGAAAAAGACGAATCCGCCGAGACCCGCAAGGCCCTGCCGACCATCACCGTGACCGGTGAATCGGTCGAGAGCGCGACCGGCCCGGTGACCGGCTTCGTCGCCAGGCGCGGCGGCACCGCCACCAAGACCGACACGCCGCTGATCGAGACACCGCAGGCCATCTCGGTGGTCACGCGCGACCAGATGGAGGCGCAGAGCGCGCTCACGCTGCGCGAGACCACCAACTACACGGCCGGCGTGGTGTCGAGCTACTTCGACAGCCGCGTCGACTCGTTCAAGGTGCGCGGCGGCGAGGCCATTCAGTACCTCGACGGGCTGCAGCGCAGCTACGGCACCTACAACACCACGCGCGCCGATCCGTACATGCTGGAGCGCGTCGAGCTGCTGCGCGGGCCCTCTTCGGTGCTCTACGGCCAGGGCGGCATCGGCGGCGTGCTGAACCTGGTGTCGAAGCGTCCGCAGGCCGAGCTTCAGCGCGAGGTGCAGGTGCAGCTGGGCAGCCACAACCGCAAGCAGGTCGCGGCCGACTTCACCGGGCCGCTGGACACCGAAGGCAAGTGGCTCTACCGCCTGGTGGCCGTCAACCGCGACAGCGGCACGCAGGTCGACCACGCGCCCGACGACCGCATCTTGCTCGCGCCCTCGCTCACCTGGCGCCCGAGCGCGGACACCTCGCTCACGCTGCAGGCGCTCTACCAGAAGGACAAGAGCGGCTCGCTGATCGGCTTCTTCCCGTGGCAGGGCACGCTGCTGCCCTCGCTCTACGGCCAGATTCCCACCTCGACCTTCACCGGCGAACCGGGCTTCGACCGCTACGACACGCGCAACACCTCGCTGGGCTACCTGTTCAGCCACCGCTTCAACGACACCTGGACCTTCAGGCAGAACCTGCGCTCCACAGAGAGCAAGGTGGTCTACAACTCCTCGTACACCAGCTTCACTGCCAACCGGCTCACGGGGCGCCCGGCACGGCCGGTGTTCAATGCCGACCAGCGCACCATCGAGCGCGACCTGATCGTGCAGCTCAACGGCGGCAAGATGCTGCTGCTCGACAACCAGGCAGAGGCGCATTTCAAGACCGGCGCAGCCGAGCACACGCTGCTCGTCGGCGCGGACTTCCAGCGCAACGAGACCTCGCAGCTCACGGGCCGCGGCCGCGCGGGCGCGCTCGACGTGTATGCGCCGGTGTACGGCAACTACACGCCGCCCGCATTCCTCACGCGGCAGCCCGCTGTGGTGCAGAAGCAGGCCGGCATCTACGTGCAGGATCAGGTCAAGTACGGCCGCTGGGTCGGCCTGCTGGGCCTGCGCCACGACAAGGCCACCACCGACACCGAAGGCCGCCCCGCCGCGGCGGTCGACGACAAGGCCACCACCAAGCGCGCCGGCCTCGTCTACCTGGCCGACGGCGGCTGGGCGCCCTACCTGAGCTACGCCGAGTCGTTCCTGCCGCTGGGCGGCGTGGACGTGAACAACACGCCCTTCAAGCCCCAGCGCGGCAAGCAGTGGGAAGCCGGCGTGAAGTGGGAGCCCGAAGGCCAGCGCACCTCGTTCATGGCGGCGGTGTACGACCTGCGCGACACCAACCGCAAGACCACCGACCCGACCAACCCGCTCAACAGCGTGCAGCTCGGCGAGGTGCACGTGAAGGGGCTGGAGCTCGAATACAAGGGCAGCATCGGCCGCGACTGGGACTGGGTCGCCTCCTACGC
>JGI25150J39212_1000561_pt1 | contig 14909 bp, 9 predicted proteins | sample AraplaF_Col_mTSA_FD_39212 | JGI IMG/M metagenome (IMG submission 39212)
CCGCTGAAGATCAAGCAGCTGCAGAAGGGCTTGCAGCAGCTGGGCGAAGAGGGCGCTGTGCAGGTGTTCAAGCCGGTGCAGGGCGGTGAAGTGGTGCTGGGCGCTGTGGGCGTGCTGCAGTTTGAAGTTGTGGCTTCGCGCTTGCTGAACGAGTATGGCGTGGATGCGGTGTTTGAGGGTACCGCGATCTCCACCGCGCGCTGGGTTTCTTGCGATGACAAGAAGATGCTGGCGGACTTTGAGGCGGCGCTGGGGCATAACGTGGCTTACGATGCAGCGGGGAATATGGCTTACCTGGCTACCTCCGGCGTCAACCTGCGATTGACCCAGGAGCGTTGGCCTAAGCTGACATTCCACGCGACGCGCGAGCACGCGACCAAGCTGGACTAGAACCTCTTAGAACCGGGAAACCAGGGTACGGCCCAAGGGCCGGACCCTGAACATCGGGGTCCGACCCTTGGGTCGTACCCCGGTTTCCCGGTTTTTAAGGTCTTGCTAAGCCGCAGCCCACAACCGCCGTTCACGCAGCAACACCTCCAGCTCCTCCGCCGGCATCGGCCGCGCAAAATAGAACCCCTGCATCACATCACACCCCGCATCCGCCAGGAATGCAACCTGCTCCTCAGTCTCCACGCCCTCCGCGACAACGCTCAAATTCAAAGAATGCGCCATCGCGATAATCGCCTTGGCAATCGCCGCCCCATCCCCCGGCACATCATTGACAAAGCTGCGGTCAATCTTCAACTGGTCAATCGGGAAGCGCTTCAGATAAGCCATCGACGAATACCCCGTCCCAAAATCGTCAATCGACAGATGAATCCCCGCCGCCTGGATCTTATGCAGCAGCGCGATATTGGCGTTGACGTTCTCCATCAGCACGCCCTCGGTAATCTCCAGTTCCAATAAGCGCGGCGGCAAGCCCGTTTCCATCAACAGGGCCTGCACCTCATACATCAGTTGCGCATCCTTGGTCTGGCAAGCGGATACATTGACCGCCATATGATCGATATCCTCCATCAAGCCCGCCTTGCGCCAGGCCGCCGCTTGCCGGATCGCCGTCTGCAGTACCCAGCGCCCCAACGGCACGATCACACCGCTTTCCTCCGCCACCGGAATGAACTCGACTGGGCTGACAGCACCTCCCAAAGCTTCGCAATTCCAGCGAATCAGCACTTCCATGCCGCGCATGCGTCCCGTACGCACATCGATTTGCGGCTGGTAATGCAGGGACAGCTCATTGTTCTGCAAAGCCTTGCGCAAGTTCGCCTCGAGCGATAGGCGCTTGCTGGCCTTGTGCGCCATCTCCTCATGGAATACTTCGTAGGCGTTCTTGCCCTTGTTCTTGGCGTGGTACATGGCGATATCCGCGCAGCGCACGACGGCAGCGGCGTCCGGTGCGTCCTTTGGATATACGCTGACGCCAATACTGGCGCTGACGAACAGCTGGTGCGACTCCACCATGAACGGCCCCGCCAGCGCACGCAGGATCTTGCGCGCCACCTGGTCTGGCTCCGCCTCGTCGTCGGCCGGCTCCACGATCACCACGAACTCGTCGCCGCCGATGCGGCAAATCACGTCGTCGCTGCGCAAAGTCTCCCGCAGGCGGTCGGCCACTTGGCGCAACAGCTTGTCGCCGGTATCGTGTCCGAGCGTATCGTTGACCACCTTGAAGTTATCAAGGTCGAGCAGCAGCAGGCCGACGCTGGTTTCCTGCCTGTCCGCGCGTTTGAGTTTGAAAGCCAGCTTTTCGTTGAAGGCATTACGGTTGGGCAGGCCGGTCACCGGGTCGATATGCGCCAGCACATGAAGGTTATGCTCCGCCTGCGCCACCGCCACCCGCATGCGCCGCACCAGCAGCCATGCCAGCGCAAATGAACCCAGGGTCGCCATGGCGGTGAATCCAGCGAAGGCAAACGCGCGGCGATAGAGCGGCAGGAGAGTGGCGCGGATCGAGACACTGCCCGCGACCTTGTGGTCGACGATGATCGGCTCCTGCACCTCGATATAGTCCATGCCATATTCATGCAGCGAGGCGCCCGCTTCGCCTGGCTGGAGTTCCGGTACCGGAGCGCCGTTGCGGCGGAACTGCGCGAGCGGCGTGCTGCCCACGATGATATTGGCGCTTTGCACACTGGGCGACGCCGCCAGACCGCCGAGGATTTCTTCCGCCGCGTGCGCATCGCTGAAGAGCAGGGCGGCCGTGCTGTTGTTGCCGACAATGCGAGCCTGCACCTGCAGGTCGCGCAGCAGTGTGCTGCGCAAAGCCATGAACTGGAAGACCACCATCAGCAAACCTGCCAGGCACAGGGCTGCGCCAGCCGCCAGCATGGTGGAACGGACTACTTTGCTGCCAATCGGGAGCATGGCGATTTTGGCGGGCGAGGTCATTGCACGCTCCTAGCCAGCCGTAACAGCTTGGAGCTGAGCGAAAGCCGCGCCTGGCGCACCGGCGCCATATCCACATCGAAGCCCACGCGGCGATTGTCGATGCCGAAGGAAATCATGGCGCCATTTGCGCCGATAATGCGGTCGTCCGCCACAGTCAGCACGCTGCTCGTCGCCAGGTCATGCTTGAGCAGCGCCCACCGATCGCGGTCCTGCGCATCGAGCACCAGCAGGTGGCAGGTCGCCAGCTGTGCAGCGGCCGGCTGGGCAGCGAGCGTGCGGATGGTAACGCGATGGCCGTTGACCTGCTTTTCCTGCAGTCCCGCCAGTGCGGGCAGCAGGCCATTGTCCTGGAAAACGCAAAGCCGCAAAGGCGCGCTGGCGGGAAGTGTGTCCGTTGGCCATTCGGTAAACATGGCAAAGTTGAAGAGGATCGCAGCCTTCAGCTCCGCCTCGCCCGCGCCAGCCGGCAGCTGGGCGCGCGCCTGCCCGCCTGCTATCAGCAGGACGAGCAAGAGAGCGGAAAGGCGCAGCATCATCAGTAGGCCGCCTTCAGTTTGACATAGAGACGCCGGCCATCCTGTTCCATCGAGCGCTGCAGGTAGCCCAGCGAGACTGGATCGGAATAGTGGCGGTCGAACAGATTCTGGACGCCCAGCGAGGCATCGACATGGCGCATCAGCCCGATGGTGAAGAAGTTGAGGTTAGCCAGCATGAAGCCGCCAGCCTCGCCACCGCCGATCAGGCTGCGGGCGCTAACATACTGGCCTTCAAGGCCCGCGTGCCAGGAATGGTAAATCCGACCACTGGCGTTTACTTTGGCCAGCCAGCGCGGCGAGTTGACTTCGCCCGCGTCGCTGCGTACCCATTGGCGCGCCACGCTGGAACGCAGCTTGGCGCCGTTGGCCCAGGATCGCTCGTATTCCATTTCGATGCCGCGCGCCCGTGAATGCCCGACGTTACGGAAGATCGGCAATCCAAGTTCGGGGTCATCGACTTCCGAGATCAGGCCTGATGCTTCGTTCGAGTATCCGGTCAGCGTGAAGCGCGCGCTGGCGTCCAGTTGCTGCACCAGCGAAAGCTCGTGGCTGCGGATACGCTCGCGGCCCAGGTCCGGATTGGCCAACTGGCCGCCTTGCCCATCGATCCCATAGAACAGCTCATAGTTGTTCGGTGCGCGGAAAGCGTTACCGTAAATGGCCTTTAGCGTCGTGCCGCGCGCAACTTCGGCGATCAGCGCCAGGCGCGGGCTGAAAACGCCGCCAGTGCTGGATTCGTGATCGTAGCGCACACCCGCGTTGAACAAGACGCCTTCAGCCAGCGTGATTTCATCTTGAGCGTAAATGCCGAAACGTTTGCCGTAGGCGACGTCATCGAGGTAGACCACGCGAGGATCAACGTCATAGTTCTGCAGCTTCAGCTCATTGTTGTATTGGTAGTCGGCGCCGATGACCACCTTCTGCGCCGGCGTCACTTGCAGGAACAGGCTTGCATCCGCCCCCCACCAGCGCGCGTGCGTCAAGTCGAGATTGAGCGAACCGAAAGGGACGTTGTTGACGAAATGGCCCTCATAGTAATAGTCCCCGTGGTACAGGCGGGCATTCAGTTCGCCATGCATTGGCAGTATCTGGCTGCGGTAGCCTACTTCGGCCAAACGCAAGCGGTCCAGGGTCTGGCCGCCGGGTACGTCAAAGGGCTGGCCATAGGCAGCGGTTGCCATGCCTTTAGTGCGTGCGCCTTCCAGCAAGGACATCGACCAGGCGCCGATCTGGGCCCGCGCAAACAGGTGCGTGATGCGTTCCCAGTCCAGGCCGTGCGCAGTGCCGCCGAATTCGGGGAAGTACAGGTCGCGGCCATCGCTCAGGCCTCGGCTGGCGGACAGCAGGAATTCCGCGTCGCCGCTGCGCCAGCCGTAGGACGCTCCGCCGCCGCGTGTGCCGGCTTGTCCGCCTTCCACCGTGGCGCGCGTGCCTTCCAGGTCCGCCGCGCGGCGCGTAATCACGTTAATCACCCCGAAGAACGCGTTGGCGCCATACATCGACGACCCCGGCCCCGGCACGAACTCAATCCGATCCACCAGGTCCATGTCGAGCGGGAACTCTCCGCCAAGCAGTGCCTGGTCGAACACCGGATCGTTGATGCGCGTGCCGTCGATCTGCAGCAGGAAGCGCGTATTCAAATCGCCTGAACGCAGGAAACCGCGTGCGCCAAGGTAGCTATAGCTGCGGTCGTTGCTGGTGTACAGGCCGCGAATGCTGCGCAAGGCATCGGCCAGCGTGCGCCAGCCATAGGCTCGGATATCGGCCGAGGTCAGGACGGTAACGTTGGAGGGGGCTTGCGTCGACTTCTGGTTAAAACGGGAGGCGCTGTACACCTCCATCGATATCAATTGCTCAAGTGGCAAAGTAGTCAGGTCGGCATCTTGCGCGCAAGCGTTCGCCGCCGCGAGCAGCAAGACTGCCAGCGGCCTTGCGTGGAGGCCATGCAGTGCTGTGTTTCTCATCCCGATGGTTTGTTTTTGTGGTCTGCACACATGGTGGCATTGCCGTGCGGGAATGTACAGCCCGACAGGCTCGGCCGGCACTATTAAACAACATCCATTAATTGCTAAACAACGTCCGCCACGCGCTCGGCGCATGGCCGGCGTGCTGCTTGAAGGCGCGCCGGAACACCGCTTCATCGCTGAATCCGGTTTCAATGGCAACGCGCCGCAAACTGACGTTAGGACGCGCGAGCAGGCGTTTGGCCTGCTCGAGGCGGCACTGCAGAATGTACTGCACCGGCGTGACGCCGAGCGCCGCGCTGAAGCGGCGGGCCAAGTTGCGTTGGCTCATCGCGACATGGCGCGCGACATCGTCAGGCGTGATGCCGGCACAGCTGTGCTGCTCAATGTAGCGCTGGGCGGCCATCACGCGCGCATCGTCATGCTCATTGTGGTTGCCTGCATTGCCCACGTCGGCGAGCTGGCGCGCCGAATTCGCGTACCGCGCAAATTTGAGCGCCGCCTTCTCGCCGTGGAAGCGCTTGACCAGATGGGCGCAGGCATCGATGGTAGGTGAAATGCTCGCTGCGGTAATCAGCCTGCCGTCGATTACCAGCGGCGCCTGCGGTGAGAGCCTGATCGCCGGCCGCGTGGCTGAAATCGCACGGCGGTCTGCCAGGTTGCAGGTTGCATCGCGGCCATCGAGCAAGCCGGTGGCGGCCAACAGGCGCACACCGCTGGCCGAAGCCAGGATACAGCCACCCGCCTCGTAGTGGCTGACGATCCAGCGCAGCAGGGCAGGGCTGGAGGGAACATCGCCGTAGAACGACGGCAGCACCAGCACCTCGGCCGGGCGAACATTGCGCAGGCTCCGTTCCGGCAGCAGCGCAGGGCCGGTGAAGGAACGCACCGGCTGCATTGTTGGTCCGACGAGGGCCACATCGAACATGGCGGCAGCAGCCAGGTCCGGCTCGCGGGCATTCAGCGTTCCCGCAACCGCCAGCAATTCGCGGATCAGCATGGCGCCGCCCGCCCAGCAATCGTGGTCGATATAGATGCTTGTCGGAATGGCGGAAAAAGTATGTGGCATGGCGAATAATGTACCATGCAGCGCGGCTGCCGGCGCTACGATGGACTCATGAATATCCTTACCTACATCGACAAGCAAGAGCTCCGCAGCTTCACGACTGCTGATGACTGGCAGGCATGGCGCGTAGTGATCGTCAACGTGGCGCTGGTCGCCGCTAGCTTCGCTCTGCCAGCACTATGGCGCCATCCGATCGCTTGGGTGCTCGCCAGCATTTTGCTGGCTGGCCGCGCACTAGGCTTCGCAATCCTGATGCACGACGCCGCTCACCTGAATTTCTTCACCTCGCGAAAGGTCAATGAATGGATGGGGAAATGGGTTTTCGGAGCATTACCGAACGTGCCTTACGCAGCCTATCGACGCGGGCACCTCGAACACCACCGAAAGGCCGGCACCGCTGCTGATCCAGACCTGGCTTTCGTAAGCGGCTACCCGGCGACACGCGCGAGCCTGCTTCGCAAGCTGCTACGCGATATCTCGGGAGTGAATGGGGTGAAAGGAATCATCTACCAGTTCCAGCCGAATGACCATGGGGCCTTGTATCCGTACTCTGCCATGCACGGAATCATCATCGTCGCGTTGTGGGTGCTTGGTGCACCTGAAGTGTATGCCTGCTGGTGGCTGGGACAGCTTTTTGTCTTCCCGCTACTGGTGCGATTGCGCGTGATGGGTGAACATGGAGGCGTCTCTGATCATTTGGATCGAGATCCGCGTCACAATACGGCAACCACACTGGCTGGCCCATTGGCGCGACTGCTAATTGCGCCCAACTACGTCAACTATCATGTCGAACATCACATGGCGGCGACTGTGCCTGGCTATAAACTTCCAGCTCTACATAGACTACTAAAAGAACGCGGATACTTTGAAGGTCAAACATGTCTAGCGCTGTCTTTTCTCGCTGTTATCCGACGCTGTTCCAGAACAAATTGAAACGCCGCGGTATGCCGAGTTAGCGGCGTCCGCGGCGCTTTAGACAACATGCGTTGAGTTCAGCCCGGTGGATCGTTTTCGATTTCTGGATACTGAACTCTTTGGGCGCTAGCGGCATCAAATGGCAGGTCAATTACCCCGCCACTAATTTAGGTTCCTCGAAGGTTCGCGGAATTAGCCCGGCGGATTATTTTCAATCTGTGGAACGTCGACTCCGGGGTCGCTAAGGGCGGTTTGGGTTGACGCCGGGGGATCGATCAGACCGCCGCCGCTGATGGCGTGGATTTCTGCATCGGTAAGCTCAAAAATCTCGTTATTCAAAATAGACTCCTAGGGTGCAGAAAAACTTAACCTGGTGGGTTGTTGTTGACTTCAGGAACGTCGACCCCTTCGGTATACGAAGTTTGGGCGGCGACCGGTGGATCGATCAGAGTACCGCCGGAAATAGTCTGAATTTCTTCTTCAGATAGTTCGAAAATCTCTGTACTCAAAATAGAACTCCTATTAGTGGCAGAAAAATTGATACTTCTATTTGGATAGTAACTTTGGCAAATAGCGCCTCCGATTATGCATGAGCAAATTAATAAAAGGCAAATAACTTTGCTAGTTTGAAGCACTTTTTAAGTGTTGTTGATGTGTATGCCCCTCACTCTTCAGATTGCCGTCCTTAAGGCATACGACCCTGTCTGCCATCGCAATCGTATCTGGGCGATGGGCCACCATAATGCGCGTTAGCCCCAATTCGCGGACAGTCGTGTTCACATGCTTCTCGTTGCCAACGTCGAGCTCACTGGTGGCTTCGTCGAGTACCAACAACTGCGGCTGGCGATATAAGGCTCGCGCCAAGAGAAGGCGCTGTTGCTGACCTCCACTGATGCCTGCACCATTCGACCCGGTCATGGTGTAGTACCCCATCGGCATGGCATCAATCTCATGTGCGAGCGATGCCAGCTTTGCCGATTCTTTGATGCGGTCCCAATCCGGATCACTGTCAAAGAAGCAGATGTTCTCGGCGATCGATCCGGAGAAAAGTCGATCTTCCTGCATCACTGTGCCGATCATGCGCCGGAAGTTCGCGAGACCGATTCGCTTGATCGGCATGCCGTTTATAAGGACTTCGCCAGTAGTAGGTTCAAGTAATCCAAGCATGATCTTGACCAACGTCGTCTTGCCGCATCCAGAAGGGCCCGTGATCGCAATCGATTCGCCAGCATCGACCGTGAGATTGACGTTTTCGAAAATGAATGGCTCCGTCGGCGAATAACGGAACGAAATATTGCGCAGTTCAACTGAAGGAGCGCTGGCGACCAGAGGTGACTCGCCCAGAAGTGGCTCGCCTTCATCTTCTGCCGGCGTCAGCACAATGTCCGCAATACGTTCACCATGTAGCCCCAGCATACGCAGATCCAATAGCCGATCCACCAGCGCAGCGATCCTGGTCGAGAATTGTTCCTTATAGGCGATGAATGCGAACAGCATGCCGACAGAGAAGGCGTTATCGAGCACAGCGCGCGCAGCCAACCAGATCACGATGACACGTTCAATGCCAAACAACACTATGCGCGCCGACTCATACGTCACGCCCAATCGGTTGATGCGAAGTTCCGCGTTAAACTGCTCGGCGAGCAAATTCATCCAACCGGCACGGCGTTCGTCGCCTTGCCCAAACAGGCGCACGCTCTGGATGCCGCTGGCGGTCTCATAAAAATGCGTGTTCTGCTTCGCTGCGAAGACAATCTGTTCAGCCGCAGCGGCCCGGAGTTGATGAAAGAGGCTCAGGCGAAGCACAGCATAGAAAATCACTGCAACCAGCGAAATCACGGCGAGCTGCGTGCTGTACAAGAACATCATGAGCAGCGTGCCAATGACCATCACGCCGTCAACAATGGCTTGGACGAAGGTTGTGGTGACCGAGCGTTGAATTGTGCTAATCGAGCCGAAGCTGGAAATGATGCTGCCAATATGACGCTTCTCGAAGTATTCGAGCGGCAGCCGGACCAGATGGCCGAAGACGTTCCCGTACCACTGGAAGTTCAGATTGGTACTCAAGGAAATGAGGAACCAGTTTCGAACCGCGTTGAGCGCTCCTTGAATCACGACGAGCAAGCCGAACCCCAGCGCGAGCGTCGTCAATAAGTCGCCATCTGCGGAGGGCAGGGCCTGGTCGACTGTCCACTGGAGAAAGAAGGGAAGTGCGATCACCACGCATTCAAGCGCGAAGGCCAGCATCAAGATCTGACCGANCCCACGCTTTAGGCCGGTGATATTGCCCATTAGCCCGCGGATCGTATATTTGGTCGTGTTGTCAGCAGGGGTGAAGTCGTTTGCCGGCTTCAGCTCGAGTGCGATGCCGGTGAAATGTTTGCCGAACTCTTCGAGCGGCACCACGCGGCGGCCGATCGCTGGATCATGAATAACCGCTTCACGCGACGAAATGGAAGTAAGGACGACGAAGTGATCCATATCCCAATGGATGACGCACGGTAAAGCTAACTTCGAAAGCGCGCCGATGTCGAGTTTGACCGCCCTCGGTTCAAGTTTTAAGAACCTCGCAATTTTGATCAGGCTTGCCAGGCTGGCCCCTTTGCGTGAGATCGCGAACTGAAGTCGCAGGCTGGCAAGATCGGTGCGGTAACCCAGGTAATCCGCAATCATGGCGAGACAGCAAAGCCCGCATTCAGTCGCCTCATTTTGCAGATAGACTGGGATACGACGTTTCAGACTCAGGGAAATCATGTGTGACTTTGGTTAGTTACGCGCGGCTATGCCGAGGAGCGGTTCAAACATCCATTCGGCGAGTGTTCGCTCTTCGAGCATTACGTGCGCGGAGAGCTGCATTCCAGGCTTGAGCTGGTAGCGTTTATCCCGCAAGTCGACCTCTTGTTTGTCTAGAGCTACGCGCACGCGAAAGTACGATTCGGAAGGCTGGTTTGTTGAGTGCGGCAAGTCCGATGCGCTGATTGAAGTTTCTGAAACGTCGCGAACGGTGCCTGTGAACTGGCCAAATTTTTGATATGGGAAGGAGTCGTATCTGACGATAACGCGAGTACGCGGAGTAACCATGCCGATGTTCTTCGATGGCATGTAGAGTTCGGCTTCGAGTTTTCCATTCTTGGGAAGAATGCTTGCGATGCGCTGATTTGCGACGAGTGATTGGCCGGGTTCGACAAGAACTGCTGCGACACGTCCGTCCAGTTCCGCGCGGACGATGACTTGTCGCTTCGCCTCGTTCTCGGCAAGTTGCTGCTTCAGGTCCTCAATCTCGCGCTGGATTGTCGATACATCCCGATTCTTTTGAATTGAGCTGTCTGTCAAGGAAGACTGCAGGGAGGACAAGTCACGCAGCGCGCTTTGCCGCTGAACCTCGAGTGACGAGAGGCGGGTTTGCTGCTCGAGGACGTCTGCCTCTTTTTCGGCAGCTGTGATCTTCGACATATTGCCTGACTTGGCGAGTTCCGCAACACGTGCGGATACGTCGCGAGCAAGGTTCACCTTGCCCCGCTGTAAATCGATTTCGTGTTCGAGCTGTTTCAAACTCGCGTTGACGCTGACAAGCTTGTCGGACAGTTCGTGTTGCTTATTTGATGACTGGCCGCTGACATGGCCAAGCTCCTGGCGAAGCTTTTCAATCCGTGCGACCAGACTTTCCTTAATTGTCGCTTGTACTGCACCGTTCTCAGCGCTGCGCTCGCTGGAGATGGTGAATAGAGAGTCGCCAACACTGACGTCTTGGCCTTCCGATACATTGAGTTTTACAACCGTTCCGGCTTGCGGGGACAGAATTTTGTTGATGCCTTTATCGGGCACTACTATCCCGGTCACCGTTGCTTTTCGGGCGAAGCCGAAGTACAGAGAAAAAAGCACCAAGCTCGCAACTATCATGCAAAGGAATATCGCCAAGGATGTATTTGACCAGGTTTGCGTAAGTAATATTGAGCCGTGAGGCCTACGAGACCTATTTGCGACGGCTTCGTCACGGAACAGAGGGCGATTCATCTTGGAATTGGATAAGTTTGGATCGCAGAATAGTTGAAAGGGTGAAATCCCCCGCCGAAGTCGTCGAGACTGGACGAAGTCTTATTTTCTTAGGGGCGGCGAGTGATCTCTGATGAAGTCCGAGAAGGGATCACTCGCATGGATGCGCCACGAGCTTTAGAAAAGTTAAGCGTGCTTAGCGTCGGTAGATGAGTTACACACCTGGTGGAACATTTTCGATCTCAGGGAAGTCACCTACGGCACCGCAATCGGAGGACTTAGCTAGAGCGGTTGCGCAGGTGCGGCCTGAATTTCCGTTCTTTTCAAACGTGAAATCCAAATTGAACTTACCCGCCAAGGTGTTAGCGTCACTTACGACGACTTGCCGCCCGCTCTTAGAAATGCAAGGATTTCCCAATTGGTTATTCTCTTGACGCACTACGCAAGAACTAACCTTAATCCCTTTATCCGTGTGCGAATCAAGTTGGAAATTGACCACGGAGTCCGAATCGGTGACTTGGATTATTTCTGGCGCATATGCTGGCGTAAAAGTTCCGTCTGGATTTTGAATGACGGTGACCTTTACATCGATGAATTTGTTTTTAGAAGTCATAAATTGCCTTTCTTCAGGGGGTGGTTGGACAGATAGCGCAAATATTGCGGCTCGCGATAAAGCATTGTTTCGAGTTGTTGACGTTGGTTTGTAACCTCAGCTAATTCGCCGAGGCAAGCACTGGCACGGACTTGCAATGAGAGTAGTGTGTAATCGGCACGAATCGGAATTCCGTTGAGCGCAGCTCGTGCAGCGCCACAATATTCTCGAGAGGTTTGCTCATTTGATGCGTACTCAGATCGCTTCAACAAAGCTTCCGAGTAGTATGCGGCGAAGAGCGCATCGGTCTTGGCCAAAGAGCGCAAGGACTTGAAAGAGTCGATTGACTGATCCATCATCTTGATACCTTGGTCGCGTCTTCCAGCCTCAAAGGCAACTGCGCCATGGACATATTCAACTTTGGCGGCTTGATAGGCCAGACTTAAGTTTTTGGGTTCTCTAGCACTCAACGCCTGCATTGCATCCTGAATGGTATGGAGTTGTTCGAGCCGTACTCCGTTACTTAAGCTTGGATCGCCGATTTCGATCAAACGTAATCGGAGCATATGAAGCCGAGTCTGCCAATTTGTATTTGTTGGGTCATCTCCAACGACTTTTTTCATTAGGACTTCGGCTTGATGGAGGTCATCCAACGCTGCTTCTCGCTGACCAAACGCGATCTTCAGTAATGACTGCCGCCAAAGTGAAAGTGCCAGCCGTTGGGTCCATGTCGAGTTATTTGACTGGATCGGTCGCAACAGACTTTCTTCTTCCTTATAAAGGCGCATGGCATCTTGAAGTTTTCCGGTCTTCACCTTTGTCTCAGCTAGCCATGAAATGCTATTTGCTAGATCGGCGGCTAACTTCGGGTCATTGCCTTTTTTCTTTAGTGCGCGTTGTTTGAGTTCCATGGATCGACTGAAATGCTTTTCAGCATTGGGATAGTCGTTGCGCTTCATAGCTAAGTTACCTAAGGAACTGTAGGCATGCGATTGTTGCACCCAGCCTTCAATGTCATCAGGTGCCGTTGCGGCGAAGCGATCGCTGAATGCGACGGATTCAAGAAATCGAGTTTCTGCGGCATCTAGCTCGTTGCTGTGGAAACTACCTAGCCCGAGCATATAAGAGTTAAGTGCTAATTCCTGTAAGAGTGCTCGATCATTGCCGAGCTCTTTGGGGATGGTATCAAGCAACTTGCGCGCCGCAGTGAGGGCTTCAACGCTTTCGCTACGACGAGCGCGGGACATGTCCACTTCTGCGATCACACGAAGTGCTTTCGCACGCTGAACCTTTGTCAAAACCGAATCAGCCGAGGTCTGCGGCCTGGAAAGGTATTCCAATGCTTTTTTGCTGACATCGTCGAGCATTTCGAGCCGCCCAATTGGACGAAGTTTGTCGACAAAGTCACCTAGCATATATGTGACTAATTCTTCTGCGTCGGCGCGCCTTTGCTCGGCTTCGTTCTGAGCCTTTCTAGCTGCTATTCCGAGTCCACCTGCAAGTATCGCCAATATCGCGATTAGAGATGTGACCGCAAGGCGGATCCTCTCTCGGAAACGTGCACGAGAGACAGACGATCTTACAAATTCCGATTCAATTGGTGCCAGAGAGAAATTTTCAAGCTTCATTAACTCAGCTGCCTGCGTCACTTGAATACCTGACGGCAAAAGAAGATCACGTGACTTTCCGGTCGCAGACCATCTTGTTGCTTGGCTAGTGAGGCGTGTTCGTAATTGAATGGCGTGTCGGTATTGCTCGATCCATTTCACGACGCGGGGCCAGCAGCGCAATAGAGCTTCATGTGCAACGCCAAAGCTGGGCACATCGCCAGCAAGTTCGCTGACGAATAGTCGAGCTTCGACCATGACGCGAACCAATTCGCGTTCATCCTCGGAACGCAACATCGCAAGTGGGCTGCGGCGGGATGTTATCGCCGATTGCTCTTCGCCTACGTTAACTAGCAGTGAAAGCACCTGTGGTAAAGAGGCAACTTGGGATGGATTTAGGCGAGTTACAACTTGTTCTGCGCGCACGCCAACTGCACCTTCTATGCCACCCAACTCTCGATATACCTCAAACTTAAGCGTGGCCTCGTCACCTCGTTGACGGTATAGCTCGTTCAGAGTGTATTGGAGTAATGGCAGCATGTCAGGGTTGCCACGGGCGGCGTCACATAGCACATCGTCCAAGCTTGCGCCTGTAGTTTGATCGATCTCGAAAATCAAGTTGGCTGCGAGCGCAGGCTGCCGAACAATTTGTGCGATGTCGGCGCCATCTGGAGGCAAGACATCAAAGTGGCCCCCACAAGTTTTTGATGCGAGAAGCACAGGATGAGCCATTACTTCAGGATAGAAGTCATTGCGACATGCCATTAGCATCAATAAGCAATTCGACTTGGCAAGCGTATCAATCACACATATGAAATGGTCGGCGATATGCGCATCCGCACGAAACACCGCTTCGAGTCGGTCAACCAACACGCCGACTTGTATGCGCGCGCATGAGCGGTTGCGTAGTTCAGCCGCAACGCTATCTGGATCGTCGGCCAAACGTTGGCCAAGGCTATCCGCACTTGCGCCGGGGAACAGTGGTTCGCCGTTGATGTCGGCGTCGATCAGCGCGCCGGCCAAGGCTTGGAATAGAGTACCGCTGCCGAGGTCGGCGCAGTCGAGGTAGACGGTGCTGACCAGTCCGATTGGTTCGTCGGAGCGAGTGGCGCCAGCCATCAATTGTGGAAAAAGGCCCGCGCGGACCAGGGAAGTCTTCCCTGAGCCGGAAGGCCCGAGAACCAGTGCCATGGGACAACCATGGGCGGCCTGGGTCATCACTAGTTCGCGAAGCTGGGCGGTGGCTTGAACGCGGCCGAAGAAGATGGCGGCGTGGTTTTCCTGGAATGCTTCGAGGCCGCGGAATGGCGATCCGCCTTCCCACGTGGTCGGCGCGGGTGCGGCGAGGGTCACGACCGGTGCAATTGCCCGGTAGCCGCGCTTGCGGATCGTCTCAATATAGCGCGGCTCGGTTGTCGAATCGCCGAAAGCACGGCGCAGTTGGGTGATTGCCTTGTGGACCGGGTTGTCGCCCAGTTCGTTGCTTCCCCAGCAAGCCTGCAGGATCTCTTCCGCCGGAATTACGGCGCCTGGATGGCGGCAAAGATAGCGCAAAACCGCCATCACACGTGGCTCGAGTTGCGTTTTGGCATCTCCATTGCTGACGATGTTGGATTCCGGACTGACTAACCAGTCGCCGAATTGAAACTCCATGGCCATCCCAACCTTCTTTTCTTCTGTTCTTATAAATCAATGACTTAGAAACCTTCCGGAGCAATTCTTCCGGTCCGGAAGGTTTCCTTCCGGCCTTCGGAAGATTTCCGGAAGGCAGGGGAAGGCTTTTTTGCCTACATTGCAGTCATTGCCAAACGGCCAAATCTTAACATTCTTAAAAGCAAAAATGGTCAC
>JGI25150J39212_1000566_pt1 | contig 14780 bp, 13 predicted proteins | sample AraplaF_Col_mTSA_FD_39212 | JGI IMG/M metagenome (IMG submission 39212)
CCGCTGATGCGCGGCAAAAGCGTTTTCAACCTGTTCTTCGAGAATTCCACCCGTACCCGCACCACCTTCGAGATCGCGGCCAAGCGCCTGTCGGCCGACGTGATCAACCTGAATATCGCGGCGTCGTCGGCCAGCAAGGGCGAGTCGCTGCTGGACACCATCGACAACCTGTCGGCCATGCATGCCGACATGTTCGTGGTGCGCCACTCGCAGTCCGGCGCGCCATACCTGATCGCCAAGCACCTGCAGGACACGAAGCAGAACCACGTGCACGTGGTGAACGCGGGCGACGGCCGCCACGCGCACCCGACGCAGGGCCTGCTGGACATGTACACCATCCGCCACTACAAGAAGGACTTCACCAACCTGCGCGTGGCGATCGTGGGCGACATCCTGCACAGCCGCGTGGCCCGTTCCGATATCCACGCCCTGACCACGCTGGGCGTGCCCGAGATCCGCGCCATCGGCCCGCACACCCTGCTGCCGGGCGGCCTGGAGCAGCTGGGCGTGCGCACCTTCACCAATATGGATGAAGGCTTGAAGGATGTGGACGTGATCATCATGCTGCGCCTNCAGAACGAGCGCATGAGCGGCGCGNTGCTGCCTTCCGCAGGTGAATACTTCCGCGCCTACGGCCTGACGCCNGAGCGCCTGGCGCTGGCNAAGCCGGACGCCATCGTGATGCACCCGGGGCCGATGAANCGCGGCGTGGAGATCGACTCCGCCGTGGCCGACGGCCCGCAAGCGGTGATCCTGTCGCAGGTCACCTTCGGCATCGCAGTCCGCATGGCGGTAATGAGCATCCTGGCAGGCACGCAAGCATAAAAATGAACGTACTCATCCAAAACGGCCGACTGATCGATCCGGCCAACAAGATCGATTCCAAGCAAGACCTGTACATCGTCGACGGCAAGGTTGCCGCCGTCGGCGCCGCGCCGGCCGGCTTCAAGGCCGACCGCACCATCGATGCCGCGGGCAAGGTGGTAGCGCCGGGCCTGGTCGACCTGTCCGCGCGCCTGCGCGAGCCGGGCTTCGAATACAAGGCAACGCTGAAATCGGAAATGCAGGCGGCAGTGCAGGGCGGCGTGACCTCCCTGGTGTGCCCGCCGGACACCGACCCTGTGCTNGACGAGCCGGGGCTGATTGAAATGCTGAAGCACCGCGCCAACGCGCTGAACCAGGCTCACGTCCATCCGCTGGGCGCACTGACCCACGGCCTGAAAGGCGAAGCGCTGACCGAGCTGGTGGAACTGACCGGCGCCGGCTGCATCGGTTTCTCGCAGGCCGAAACCCCGATCAGGGACACCACCGTGCTGCAGCGCTGCATGCAGTACGCGGCNACCTTCGGTTTCACCATCTGGCTGCGCCCGCAGGATGCCTGGATCGGCCGCGGCGGCGTAGCCAACAGCGGCCCCCTGGCTTCGCGCCTGGGCCTGTCGGGCGTGCCGGTGATGGCCGAGACCATCGCCCTGCACACCATCTTCGAGCTGATGCGCTCGACCGGCGCCAAGGTCCACCTGTGCCGCATGTCGTCGGCAGCCGGCCTGGAGCTGGTGCGTGCCGCCAAGGCCGAGGGTTTGCCGATCACCTGCGACGTGGGCGCGCACCATGTGCACCTGACCGACACCGACATCAACTTCTTCGATTCGAATGCGCGCATCGACCCGCCGTTCCGCACCCAGCGCGACCGCGAAGCGATCCGCGCCGGCCTGCTGGACGGCACCATCGACGCCATGTGCTCGGACCACACGCCGTGCGACGACGACGAAAAGCTGCTGCCGTTCGGCGAAGCATCGCCGGGCGCCACCGGCCTGGAGCTGCTGCTGTCGCTGGCCATCAAGTGGGCCGACGACTACGCCGCTGCCCAGGGCAAGGACGATGCGCTGTCGCACGCGTTGGCGCGCGTCACCAGCGAGGCCGCGCGCGTGGCGGGCCTGGCGCAAGCCGGCCAGCTGGGCGTGGGCAGCGTGGCCGACGTGGTGGTGTTCGACCCGGCAGCGCGCTGGACCGTCACCGGCAGCGCATTGGCCAGCCAGGGCAAGCACACCCCGTTCCTCGGTTACGAGCTGGCGGGGCAGGTGGAAGCGACCATCGTTGCTGGCCTGGTGGCGTATGAGCGCAATGGAAAGTAATCCGCCGGCGAAACGAAACCTCGATTGGCGCCTGATGCTGCGCCTGGCGCGCGTGTTTTTGCACATGCTGGAAGGGATGGCCACATGCGCCATGCTGTTCCCCTTCCTTGGTCCGGAAAAGCGCAATGGCCAGATCCGCCGCTGGTCGCGCCAGTTGCTGGCGATGTGCAATGTCGGCGTGCAAATGGCGCCGGGCAGCACAACGCCGCTGGAGCAGGGCATGATCGTCTGCAACCACATCTCGTGGCTGGACATCTTCGTCATCAATGCGCTGTATCCATGCCGCTTCGTGGCCAAGGCGGAAATCCGCTCCTGGCCGCTGGCCGGCTGGCTGGTGGCGCAGGCGGGCACGGTCTTTATCGCCCGCGGCAACAAGCGCGAGCTGCGCAATATCTTCAAGGGCCTGGTGCACGCCCTGCAGGATGGCCAGCGCGTCGCATTCTTCCCGGAAGGGACGACGGCCGCGCAAGGCACGCTGCTGCCGTTCCATGCCAACCTGTTCGAGGCGGCGGTGGACGGCAAGGTGCCGGTGCAGCCGTTCGCCCTGTCCTACGTCGACGCAGCCGGCCAGCCGCATCCATCGGTGGATTTCATCGGCGACATGACTTTCGTGCAAAGCGTGGTTAATATCCTCGATGGCAAGCCGGTGCGGGCGCGCCTGGCCGTGCTGGCGGCGATGCCGGGCGAGGGCGCCCACCGCCGCGAGCTGGCGGCAGCGACCCACGCGGCCATTGGCGCGGCACTGGGCATCGTGCCGGAAGCGGAATCTTTACAGGAGCAATCAGCATGACCAGGATCAGTGTGCTGGCAGCCTGCCTGCTGTTGGCGGCCTGCAGCGGCGATACCTTCACCAATGCCAAGACCCTGCGCACGCAGGCGACAGAAAGCCTGGCGCANAAGAACTATGGCATTGCGGCCGACAAGGCATACGCGGCGACGCTGAAGGCGCCCAAGGAGGCCGAGTCCTACTTCCTGCTGGCCCAGGCCCAGGCGCAGCTAGGCCGCAAGAATGCCGCCATGGCGTCGCTGGAGACGGCCATCGTCAACGGTTTTACCGATGAAGAGGCGATCAAGGGCAGTGCCAACCTGGAGCCCCTGCGCAAATCGGAAGCGTACAAGGAGCTGATGGCGGCTACTTTTACCCCGGCTGCGGCAGCGCCGGCCGAGGGCGCCGAGCCGGCGGCGGCGCAAGGCAGCGANCCTGGCCAGGCNCCGGCTCAGTCCCAGGCGCAGGCTTCGGCGCCGGCCGACGGCACGTCAAAGCATTAAACCGTCCGGTATTCCGGGCAATCCACCTGCAGCAGGCTGCGGTCGTCCAGGCAAACGGCCGACAGCTTGCCGCCCCATACGCAGCCGCTGTCGAGTGCAATCAGGCGCGGCATGAGGCGCAGTCCCAGTGCCGACCAGTGACCGAACACCACCGTGGTGTCGCTGGTGCGGCGCCCCGGCACTTCGAACCACGGCATCAGGCCGGTCGCGGGATCGGCGTGCGCCGATTCCTTCATCTTGAAGTCCATCACGCCTTCGGCAGTGCAGAAACGCATGCGGGTCAAGGCATTGACGATGCAGCGCAGGCGCGCCGCGCCGCTCAAACTTTCGTCCCAGCGGTCCGGCTGGTTGCCGTACATCTCGCGCAGGAAGCCAACCCATTCGTCGCCGCGCAGCGCCGCCTCCACTTCGCCGGCCAGCGCCACGGCCTGCTGCGCCGTCCATTGCGGCAGCACGCCGCCATGCACCAGCAGGTGGCCAAGGCGCATGATGGCNATCGGGCGCAGGCGCAGCCAGTGCAGCAGGGCGTCGCGGTCGGCNGCAGCCAGGATATGCTCGATGGTGTCGGAGCTTGATTCGGGACGGATGCCGTTGGCCACCGCCAGCAGGTGCAGGTCATGGTTGCCCAGCACGGCGTCGATGCGGCCGTCGCTGCCCTGGCTCAGTGCCTGCACATAGCGCAGGGTGGACAGGGAATCGGGGCCGCGATTGATCAAATCGCCGCAAAACAGGATGGCTGGCGGCTCGTTGCCGGCAGCATGTTCCGTAGCCAGGATCTGTTCGACCAGGGTGACCGTCTCGCCATGGCAACCCTGCAGGTCGCCTACTACATATGTTTTCATTCCATTAGGATAACGCATGGCTGCCGGATCTGGCGGCGCACTGTTACCCGGATAAGTTGGCTAAAAGTATCAATTGGTAAGTAAATGCCGTAGACGCAACGCTAAGGGCTAGAATTTCCCGTTGCCCTTCGTGAATCCGGTACAATCGCCGCTTAGCGCGCGAGCAAGCTTTCTTGCCCGGCTGGCTCACTATACTGATAAGAACTAATGTTTTCCTTCCTCGTGAGCTTTTTCACGTCTGCACTCTTGACCCTGTGGGTCATCAAGGAAGTGCGGTTGCATGGCCCAGCGCTAGACACTGACTTCGGCGGCGTGCAAAAAGTGCATGCCCATCATGTGGCCCGCATCGGCGGCCTGTCGATTTTCCTGGCTGTTGCGCTGAGCGCCTGCGTGTCGGTCTGGCGCGTCCGTGATGACCAGCTGGATGTTGTCGCTGATCATGTGTGCCCTGTTTGCCTTCCTCGGCGGCATTGTCGAAGACTATACCGGCAAGGTCAGCGCGCGCCGGCGCCTGCTGCTGACCATGTTTGCCGCCCTGCTGGCTTATTTCCTGATGGATGCGCGTATCGACCGCATCGACTGGATGTTTTCGACGACACCGCTGCCGTATCTCTGGTTCACGCTACCGTTGACGGTGCTGGCCGTGGCCGGCATTGCCAATGCGGTCAACATCATTGACGGCTTCAATGGCCTGGCCAGCGTGGTGACGATCTGCATGCTGCTGTCGCTCGGTTATGTCGCGTTGCAGGTCAATGATATGTTCGTGCTGGTGGCGGCGCTGATGGTGGCCGGCGCCACTGCCGGCTTCCTGATCTGGAATTACCCGGTCGGGCTGATATTCCTCGGCGATGGCGGTGCTTACTTTATCGGATTTATGCTGGGCGAACTGGCCTTGCTGCTGGTAATGCGCAATCCTCAAGTTTCTACTTGGTATGCCGTATTGCTATTAATATATCCAACCTTTGAAACCCTGTTCAGTGTTTATCGCCGCTTCTTTATCCGCGGCACGTCGCCGGCCATGCCGGATGGTATTCACCTGCATAGCCTGATATTCCGGCGCGTNGTGCAATGGGCGGTAGGGCGCAGGGATGCGCGCGCCCTGGTGCGCCGTAATTCCATGACCTCGCCATACCTNTGGATGTTTTCNCTGATGGCAGTGATTCCNGCCACCGTCTTCTGGCGCTTTACCTGGGTATTGATGCTGTTCTGCCTGTTATTTATTGCGAGTTATGTCTGGCTATACGCGCGTATTGTCCGATTTAAAGCGCCGCGCTGGATGATTCGACATAAGAAAATCCGATAAGCCGATTTCGTGTATATTCCCAGACACCGAACACAAATAAAGGACAGGAATATGGAATTGTCGAATTTGTCGTCCTCCGAATTGCGCAACTTGCAGGAACAGATTAAGCGGGAATTAAAGCAGCGCGAGGGCATGGATAAGCAAAAGGCGCGCGATCAGATTTTCGCAATCGCCCAGCAGGCGGGCGTCCCGCTCAAGGAATTGCTGGTTGGCTTCCCCGGCACCCGCAATAAGGGCGGCAAAGTGGAGGCGCGCTATCGCAATCCTGCCAATGCGGCCGAGCAGTGGACTGGCCGTGGCCGGCAGCCGAAATGGGTCAAAGACTGGGTTGAAGCGGGCAAGTCGATGGACGGCTTGCGCATCTGATCCGATTCTATTCTTAATACAATTTCTATAGTTATGGTCGCTCTCTCCAAATCAATCTTTAAGGCTTACGATATTCGCGGCATCGTTGGTAAAACACTGGATGAAGGCGTGGCACGTTCCATCGGCCACGCATTCGGCCTGGCTGCCGCCGCGAAGGGAGAGCGCAGCGTCGTTATCGGCCGCGACGGCCGCCTGTCCGGCCCCGGCCTGATTGCGGCATTGGCGCAAGGCTTGCAGGCTGCCGGCGTCGACGTCATCGACCTGGGCGTGGTGGCGACGCCGATGGTGTATTTCGGCACCCAGGTGCTTGATAGCCGCTCCGGCATCATGGTCACCGGCAGCCATAACCCGCCGGACTACAACGGCTTCAAGATGGTGCTGAAGGGCGAGGCAATCCATGGCGATGCCATCACCGCCCTGTACCTGGCCATCGAAGCCGGCCTGCAGCCGGCGGCCACTGCCGGCAAGTACAGCACCTACAACATTCGCGAGCAATACCTGCAGCGCATCATCGGCGACGTGAAGATTGCGCGCCCCATCAAGATTGCCGTCGATTGCGGCAACGGCGTGGCCGGTGCGTTTGCTGGCGACCTGTATCGCGGCATGGGCTGCGAGGTGGTCGAGCTGTTCTGCGAAGTGGACGGCACTTTCCCGAATCACCATCCGGACCCGGCGCATCCGGAAAACCTGCAGGACCTGATCAAGGCGCTGCAGGATACCGACGCGGAAATCGGGCTGGCCTTCGACGGCGACGGCGACCGCCTCGGCATCGTCACCAAGGACGGGCAGATCATCTATCCGGACCGCCAGCTGATGCTGTTTGCGGAGGATGTCCTGACCCGCAACCCCGGCGAGCAAATCCTGTACGACGTGAAATGCACGCGCCACCTGGCCGCGTACATCGAGAAGGCAGGCGGCAGGCCGCTGATGTGCAAGACCGGCCACTCGCTGGTAAAGGCCAAGCTGAAGGAAACCGGCGCCCCGCTGGGCGGCGAAATGAGCGGCCACGTATTCTTCAAGGACCGCTGGTACGGCTTCGACGATGGCTTGTATGCCGGCGCGCGCATGCTGGAAATCCTGACCCGCCACGCCGATCCTTCCGCGCTGCTGAACGCCCTGCCCAAGTCCGACAGCACGCCGGAATTGCAGTTGCAGCTGAACGAAGGCGAAAACTACGCACTGATGGCCAAGCTGGCNGCCGAGGCCAAGTTTCCTGGCAATGAGCGCGTCATCGATATCGACGGCCTGCGCGTCGAGTATGCCGATGGCTTTGGCCTGGCGCGTTCTTCGAATACCACGCCGGTGATCGTGATGCGCTTCGAGGCAGAATCGCCGGCAGCGCTGGCGCGCATCCAGGGCCAGTTCCGCGACGTGATCCTGGCAGCCAAGCCGGATGCGAAACTCCCGTTTTAAATGAATATCCTTCTGGTGCGCGTNTCTTCGCTGGGAGACGTGCTGCACAATATGCCCATCGTGGCCGACATCAAGCGCCACTTCCCTGAAGCGAATATCGACTGGGTGGTGGAGGAGGGGTATGTCAGCCTGGTGCGCCTGAATCCCATGGTGCGCAATATCCTGCCGTGGGGCCTGCGCCGCTGGCGCAAGAGCCTGGGCAAAAAGGAAACGCGCGCCGAGATCGGCGCCTTCTTCCGCCAGCTGCGCGAAGTGCAATACGATTATGTATTCGACACCCAGGGCTTGCTGAAGACCGGCATCATCATGGGCGCCGCNCGCGGCAGGCACAAGGTCGGCCTGGCCAACGGCAGCGAAGGCTCGGGCTATGAGGGCATTTCCCGCATCTTCCACAGCAAGAGCATTCCGCTCGACCCGCGCACGCATGCGGTGGCGCGCGGCCGNNTGGTGGTGGGCGCTGCGCTGGGATTCAAGGTCGACACCCCGGCCGATTTCGGCCTGCCGGAAGTGCCGGCCAGCGAGCCGCGCCCGGAGTGGATGGGCGATGCGCCTTACGCNGTGTTCTTCCACGGCACGGCGCGCGACGCCAAGAAATGGGCGCCGGCCAACTGGATCGAGCTGGGCAAGGCGCTGGCGCCGATGCCGGTGCTGCTGCCGTGGGGCTCGGACAAGGAAAAGGCCGAAGCGGAAGCGCTGGCTGCCGCCATCCCGAATGCCCGCGTGCTGCCGAAATTGTCGATGGCCGACGCCGTCATGCTGGCGCGCCGTACAGCGCTGGCCGTCGGCGTGGACACTGGCCTGACCCATATCGCCGCGGCTTTCTCACGCCCTGTAGTAGAAATCTACGCCGACTCGCCGCGCTGGAAAACCGAGGGCAACTGGTCGCCGCGCATCATCAACCTCGGTGACAAGGGGTCGCCGCCGGGCGTGGCCGAAGTGCTGGCCGCAGCCAGGAGCCTGCTCTGAGCATGCGACTCTTCTACACATTCATGTGGTGGCTGGCATTGCCGCTGGTGCTGGGTCGCCTGTGGTGGCGCGGCCGCAAGGAACCGGGCTACCGCCAGCATTGGGGCGAGCGCCTGGGCTTTTACGGTGCACGCGCAGCCAACGATGAACCGGCCACCATCTGGGTGCATGCCGTGTCGGTAGGCGAGACACGGGCTGCCGAACCGCTGGTCGATGCCCTGTTGAAGAAATACCCGCAGGCGCGCATTGTGCTGACTTGCATGACACCGACTGGACGCGCAACCGGCAAGAGCCTGTTCGGCAAGCATGGCGCGCGCGTGGTGCAGTCCTACCTGCCATACGACATGCCGCTGCTGGTGGCGCGCTTCATCCGCCATTTCGAGCCGCGCGTCTGCATCCTGATGGAGACGGAAGTCTGGCCGAACCTGATCCTTCAATGCCAGCGCGACAAAGTGCCGGTGGTGCTGGCCAACGCACGCCTGAGCGAACGTTCGCTGGGCAAGGCGCAGCGCTTCGGCAAAGTGATACGCGATGCAGCGCAGGGCATCACCCTGGTGGCGGCCCAGACCGAAGCCGATGCGCTGCGTATCCGCGAACTGGGTGCAAGCAATGTGAGCGTGACGGGCAGCATCAAATTCGACGTCGTGATTCCGCAAGCAGCCCTGGCAACCGGGGCGCAATTGCGCCAGCAGTTCGGCGTGCGTCCGGTCTTGCTGTGCGCGAGCACACGGGAAGGCGAGGAAGGCATGATCCTGGAGGCCTTCCAGGCGGCGCGCGCNGCNCTGCCGCAAGACGTGCTGNTGCTGATCGTGCCGCGCCATCCGCAACGCTTCGACGAAGTAGCGGCCATGGTGACGGAACGGGGCCTGTCGCTGCAGCGCCGTTCTGCGCTGGCTGCACCGGGCGCCCTGGTCGATCCTGCCACCGAGGTTGTGCTGGGCGATTCGATGGGCGAAATGTTCGCCTATTATTCGGCCTGCGACCTGGCCTTCATTGGCGGCAGCCTGCAGCCGCTGGGCGGCCAGAACCTGATCGAACCGGCTGCGCTGGGCAAGCCGATCATCGTCGGCGAGCATACGTTCAACTTTGCGCAAGCGACAGAAGATTGCCTGCAGCAAGGCGGCGCGGTGCGCGTGCCAAACAGCGATAGCCTGATGCAGCAGGCGGCGCGGCTTCTGGCCGACAGTGCAGCGCGCGGCGCCATGGGCGCACATGCNCTGACCTTCGCCAACACCCACCGCGGCGCCACTGCGCGCACAATTGCGTTGCTTCCTGATTTGAAGTGACAAATGTCATGACGAAGTCGTGGCATTCCGTTCTGGCGCCGTGGCGCCGCAAACCGGATACTGCGTTCACCTGACCACAAGGAGAACTGCAATGCTGAAACTGTTAGTTGCCGCCAGCCTGGCCTGCGCCCTGCCAGCCATGGCAGCNGAAACGACCCTGATCAAGGATGTCCGCGTTTTTGACGGACAGAAGGTGCATGCCAGGCGCAGCGTGCTGCTGGAAGGCGGCAAGATCGCCAATGCCGACTTCAAGGGCAAGGCGCCCGCCGGTTCGAACGTGATCGACGGCGCCGGCCGGACCCTGATGCCGGGCCTGATCGATTCCCATACCCATAGCTTCCAGCACCTTGAGCTGCCGCTGGTGTTCGGCGTGACCAGCGAGCTGGACATGTTCACCGCCGTGCCGCTGCTGCAGGAAATGAATGGCCGCATGGCGCGCGGCGAGAACAAGGACCGTCCCGACATCATCTCGGCCGGTATCCTGGCTACCGTGCCGGGCGGGCATGGCACCGAATACGGCATGCCCATTCCCACCCTGACCAGGCCGGAAGAGGCGCAGCCCTGGGTCGATGCCCGCATTGCCGAGGGATCGCACTTCATCAAGATCGTGATGGAGCCGGGCTGGCCGGGCCACCCGACGCCGAGCCTGGACCGTGTCACCGTCAAGGCGCTGATCGCGGCCGCGCACAAGCGTGGCAAGCTGGCCGTGGTGCATATTTCCAACCTCGAGGACGCGCGNACTGCATTGGAGGAAGGCGCCGACGGCCTGGTGCATCTGTTCAATGGCGAGTCGATTTCGGACGCCGACCTCAAGTCCTTCGTCAAGCTGGCGCATGATCGCAAGGCCTTCGTCATTCCGACCTTCAGCGTGCTGGAAAGCGTAGCGGGCCTGAAGGAGAAGGACGTGCTGGAAGACAGGCAGATGATGGCCTTGCTGACGAGCGACCAGATCGCGCCGCTGAATTCCCCGTACGGTAAAAAGGAAATGGCACAGCGCCTGAACGCGACCAGGTCGGTGGTTGCAGCCTTGCGCACCGCCGGCGTGCCGGTGCTGGCCGGCACCGATGCCGGCAACGGCGGCACCCAGGCCGGCGCCAGCCTGCACCATGAACTGCTCTCGTTGACGCAGGCCGGACTGACGCCGCTGGAAGCGTTGCGTGCCGCTACCTCGGTGCCAGCCAAGGCTTTCCACCTGGCCGACCGGGGCGCTATTGCCACAGGCGCCAAGGCCGACCTGGTCCTGGTTGAAGGCGATCCAAGCCAGGACATCAAGGCGACCCGCAATATCGTCGAAGTCTGGAAGGATGGCGCGACCGTTTCGGCACGCCGCAAGGCGCAGCAGGAACTGGTGGCNAAGCAATTGNATACGCCCAAAGGCGCGCCGCAAGTGCTGCCGGCAGACGGCATGATCAGCCTGTTCAGCAAGGAGAAGCTGGCCAGCCCGTTCGGCACCGGCTGGGTACCGTCCAACGACGCNTTCCTGGGCGGCAAATCGACGGTGAACCTGGAATACGTGGGCGAGAACGCGGTCAACGTGAAGGCCAGCGTGCAGCAGGGCTTTGCTTTTCCATGGGCCGGTATTGCTTTCGTGCCCGGCAGCCAGCCGTTCCAGCCGGCCAACCTGAGTGCCGCCAGGACCTTGCGCTTCCGCGTCAAGGGCGATGGCCAGGGTTACCAGGTCGGGATCATGCATGGCAGCGCGCGCATCCCGGTCTATCAGCAGTTTGCCGCCGGAGCGGAATGGCAGGAAGTAGCGATGCCGATGGCCAGCTTCGCAGGAGTCGATACCAGCGCGATCACCCTGATCATGTTCAACGCTGGCCCCAAGCTTGGCGATTATCAGTTCCAGATTGCCGACGTGCGTTTGACCAACCAGTAAAAGGAAACGAGCATGCTCCAGGTACGGCGTTGGCTGAAAGGTCCCTGGGTGCCACAGCACCTTGGCAAGGCGCCTTACCTGTGGCTGCTTTCGCTGAATTTCTTCCTCTGGAAGTATTTCTACGTCACGCCCTCGCTGCTGGAGCTTGGCTTGCTGGTGCTATCGGTTGCGGCCTTCGTGCCGATGTACCTCGCAAGCTATTGGCTGCGCAACCTGCGCGTGCTGCCCTTGCTGCTGGCGACTGTCGCACTTGGATTTGCCTGGGCGCCGTTCAATTTTGGCGCCTGCACCTATTTCATTTTTGCCTGCTCGATGTGCGCTGCGTTGGAACAGCCGCGTCACGCTTACCTGGGAATCGTGCTCATTCTTCTTGCAGCGGCGTTGCTTGCGCTGACGCTGGAGTCGCCGCTGCCTTTTCTGCTGCCTTCACTTGCAGTTGGCGCGCCGGTGGGCATCGCCAGCGTGATGGACGCACGGGTGCGCCGCTCAGGACAGCAACTGCTGCGCAAGCAGGAAGAAGTCGAGCACCTTGCCCGCATCGCCGAGCGCGAACGCATTTCGCGCGACCTGCATGATTTGCTGGGGCATACGCTGTCGCTGATCACGATCAAGGCCGAACTGGCGGGGCGCTTGCTGGAACGCGATACGGCAGCCACCGCGAAAGAAATCAAGGATATCGAGACCACGGCGCGCCATGCGCTGGCCGAAGTGCGCAGCGCCGTCACGGGATTCCGCCAGACAGGCTTTGCGCAGGAGCTGGCGCAAGCGCGCGCCGCCCTGGCCGCCGCCGACGTGACGCTTGACTCCGACGTGCAGGCCTTCGCCATGCCTGCCACCACGGAAAACGTGCTGGCGCTGGCCCTGCGCGAGGCGGTGACCAACATCTTGCGCCACGCCCGTGCCACGCGCTGCCAGGTTTGCGTGCGGCAGGAAGGCGGCCAGATCGTTTGCATGATCCGCGATGATGGCCGTGCTGCTGTCGACCGCGCTGCGCTGGAGCGTGGCAATGGCCTGCGCGGCATGCGCGAGCGCGTTGCAGCAGCCGGTGGGCGCCTGGCTTTGCGCTCAGAGGGCGGATTGGCGCTGGAACTGTATTTACCAATGGGAGCTGCTGCATGATCCGCATTCTGATTGCCGAGGACCAGTCGATGGTGTTGGGAGCCTTGGCCGCGCTGCTGAAACTGGAGCCTGACCTGGATGTCGTCGGCCAGGCCCGCAACGGCCAGGAAGCGCTGGCGCAATGCGAACTGCTGCAGCCGGACATCGTGCTGACCGATATCGAAATGCCGCTGATGACCGGCCTAGAGCTTGCCGCTGCGCTGGCTGAGCGTCGTGCGGCGGCACGCGTGGTGATTGTCACCACCTTTGCCCGCTCCGGCTACCTGCGCCGCGCCATGGCGGCTGGGGTGCGCGGCTACCTGCTCAAGGATGCACCGTCCGAGTCGCTGGCTGCGGCCATCCGCAGCGTGCACGCCGGCGGCCGCGCCATCGCGCCCGAGCTGGCGCTGGAAAGCTGGAGCGGCGCTGAAGATCCGCTCAGCGAACGCGAACGCCAGGTACTGCGCCTGGCCGGCGAGGGACGCAGCGGNGCCGACATCGCGAAGCAATTGAGCCTGTCGGAAGGCACCGTTCGCAATTACCTGTCGGAGGCAATCAGCAAACTCAATGCCGGCAACCGCGTCGAGGCCTTCCGCCTGGCGCGCGAGGCCGGCTGGCTCTAATTCGCAATGACGCCGATCATCGGGCCCAGGTCGGCGCGATAGTCGTTGCGGCCCAGCGCCGGCGAATACAGCGACGACACCGAGCCGTCCAGGTAGAGGGCATTCCGGCACTTCAATACGTCACGGAAATACCTGGCGAACTCGTAGAAACTGACCCGGCCTTCGCTGATGACGAAGACGGCTTTGCCATCCATGGCGCAAACGCCGTTGCGGACATGGACGGAATGCGAATCGGGATCAAACAAGGGATTGATCACGCCGTTCAATAACAGCATTGGACCGGACTGGGTTGCCAGGCGGGCTTTGCTGGCGAGGGCCGGATAGGCCGAAGATTCGACCACCTGGGCGCCGGCGTCGGTCACCAGGAACACGCCGTTTGGACGCAAGAAGAAGTTGCCTTTGCCTGGCGACAGATTCAGCGGCGACAGTTCGACGCCGTCCGCAACAAGCAAGCCGACCGGTGAATGGTCCGCATGGTACATGCCGGCATTCATNCCGAACGAGAGGTGCTGGCCGCGCCGGCCCAACGCCGCGGCGACTCTTTCCAGNCGCTTGTAGGGACGGCCGTGTTCATCGTTCAGGAACAGCTGCAGGCTTTCGCGCAGCGGATCGACTGTNANGNCCGTAAAGCGCGGCTCGCCGACGCGCATCGTGCCGCANGCGGCCAGCGATGCAAGCAGGAGCAGGGAGGCGGGAACGCGCACTAGGTGAACAGGGGCGGTAGTTCCGCGGCGCGCTTGCGCAGCAATTGCTTGGCTTCTTCGTACTGTGGATAGATGCGGCCGACATTGGCCCAGAAGCGCGGACTGTGGTTCATCTCCAGGATGTGCGCCAGCTCGTGCGCCACCACATAGTCCACCAACGGCAGCGAGAAGTGCATCAGCTTCCAGTTCAGCCGGATGGTGCGCTGTGCGGTGCAGGAGCCCCAGCGCGTATCGGCCGAGGACAGCGAGAAGCCGGCATACTGCACGCCCAGGCGCGCCGCATACAGGTCCAGGCGCTGCTGGAACAGGCCTTCGGCCTGTGCCTTGTACCAGTTCTTGACGCGTTCCTTGAGCAACTGTTCGGTGGCGCCTTGCACCAGCCCCATCGACAATTCCATTGCCACCGGATCGAATTCGGTGCGGTTGCGCGGCGCCTGGTACAGCCGCAGCGTGATCTCCTCGCCAAGGTAGGGCAGGCGGGCGCCGTCGTCCCACACGATGGGCGGCTTTTCCAGGCGAGCTGCGCGGCGCTGGCGGCGTTCATCGAGCTTGGACAATATCCAGTGCTGCTTGGCGCGGATGGCGTTGTCGATGTCGGCCAGCGAGCAGCGCTTGGGCGCCGTCACATACAGGCCGGTGTCGTCGACCGTAAAGCCGATCGAGCGGCGCGTGGAGCGCTTCAGCACATATTCGAGGATGTATTCGCCGACAAGAAGTTGTCGTTTGTCCTGGTCGCCGGACANTGGCGGGATGGTGGGTTCTGGGCGGCGCAGTTGCACCGGGGGGCGCAGCAGGTTNACTGCCGCGGGAGCGGGAACGGGAAACGGGGAAGAAGGCGCGGCCGCTGGCGGCGGCGCCTCCTGTTGCGCTTCAGCCTTTTCGGCTAGCCAGCGCTGTAG
>JGI25150J39212_1000591_pt1 | contig 14239 bp, 11 predicted proteins | sample AraplaF_Col_mTSA_FD_39212 | JGI IMG/M metagenome (IMG submission 39212)
CCTTGCCGCGCAGCGGATAGCCGGGTCCCACGGCTTTCAGCGCCGCCAGCACAGACGAGGATTGTTCGCCTTCGCCCGCCTGCGCCATGCTGGGGAAGGTGATGGCGTCGGTCAGCACCAGCCCGCGCTGCTCGGCTTGCGTGCGCCATTCCGCGCGCACCGGCAGGTCGGCGCTGACAGCGACGTCGGCGCCCAGCAACTGGTGCGCGTCGCGATCCAGCCCGCTGCGCAGGCGGTCGATGAAGAAGCCGGTGGCCGACAAGGCGGCCACCGCTACCGTCAGCGCGATCAGCAGAAAGCGCAATTGACCGGCGCGCCAGTCGCGCGCGGTCATTTTCAGGGCGAGTTTGAACATTTAGATCTTGGCAAAGAATGCGTCGACTTCGGCCAGATACTTTTGCTTCTGCGCTTCCGGCAGGAAGGCGGCGGCGAAGCCGTTGCGCGCCAGGCGGTGCGCGTGCGACAAGCCCAGCGGCAACGCTTCAAACGTCGCGATGAAGTTGTCGTTCATATAGCCGCCGAAGTAAGCCGGGTCGTCCGAGTTCACCGTGGCGAGGATGCCGGCATCCAGCAGTTGCAGCAGGTTGTGCTGTTCCATCTTATCGAACACGCACAGCTTGATGTTGGACAGCGGGCACACGGTCAGCGCCATCTGTTCCCTGGCCAGACGCGCGGTCAGGGCCGCGTCTTCGAGGCAGCGCACGCCATGGTCGATGCGCTCCACCTTCAGCGTATCGAGCGCGGTGTAGATGTAGGCCGGCGGCCCCTCTTCGCCGGCGTGCGCCACCAGATGCAGGCCCAGCTCGCGGCTGCGTGCGAACACGCGCGCGAATTTCTCCGGCGGGTTGCCGACCTCCGACGAATCCAGCCCCACGCCGATGAACTTGTCGCGATACGGCAGCGCCGCTTCCAGCGTGGCGATGGCGTCCTCTTCCGACAGGTGGCGCAGGAAACACAGGATCAGCGTGGCGCTGACCGGGCTGTCCTGGCAGGCGCGGTAAATGCCGTTGATGATCGCGTCCATCGGCACGCCACGCGCGGTGTGCGTCTGCGGATCGAAGAAGATCTCAGTATGGCGCACATTGTCGGCCTCGGCGCGCTTGAGGTAGGCCGCCGTCATGTCGTAGAAATCCTGCTCCTTCAACAGCACGCTGGCGCCGGCATAGTAGATGTCGAGGAAAGATTGCAGATCGGTGAAGGCATACGCCGCGCGCAATTCTTCCACCGAGCCGTAGGCCAACTTGACGCCGTTGCGCTCGGCCAGCGCGAAGATCAGCTCCGGCTCCAGCGAGCCTTCGATGTGGATGTGCAGCTCGGCTTTCGGCATCTGCTGCAAAACGCGGCGCAAGTGTTCGTTCAACATTTGATTTTCCCTGTTACTTGATTGCTTGAATCGGTTCATCTTATCTCATGCGGCGGCACTGCGACAGCACATCTTTCAAAGGCATGTTACTGTGGTGGCGAAGGACAAAAAAACGCTTGGAAATTCACGTGATTAATTCGATATTTCGCCGTTAAATCATGCAGTTACAAAAGGGTATTAACGATATTACGACATACCTTTTGACTTCCTGCACCAATAGCGCAATAATCAATTTCATAGACGTAAGAAGCGTTACGACCAACACATAAAAGCCGCCATCCGGCCATAAAGCCAGCTCATCGGCGCGGGCAATCCGCGCCACCCAAAGGAAGCTGACCAAGAAGAAAAATAAGAGAGAAAGGAATTATACGAACCAGAGCCAGGGCAGGCGAACTGCCGGTGACTCGTGACAAGCAGGTTTCCATCATTAAAGGACATTCAAATGACCATTTTTGACAACTACGCCGCACGATACGAACGAACCAAAGAAGAAGAGATGTCCATGAAGGAGTATCTCGAACTTTGCAAGAAAGACCGGCTTACCTACGCCAGTGCTGCCGAACGCATGCTGGCCGCCATTGGCGAACCGACCCTGGTCGATACCCGCAATGACACCCGGTTATCACGTATCTTTGCGAATAAGGTCATCAAGATTTATCCGGCATTCCGCGAATTCTACGGCACCGAGGAAGTGATTGAGCAAGTGGTTTCCTACTTCCGCCACGCGGCGCAAGGTTTGGAAGAACGCAAGCAAATACTGTATTTACTGGGCCCGGTGGGCGGCGGTAAATCCTCGATCGCGGAAAAGCTCAAATCCCTGATGGAACACGTGCCCTTCTATTGCCTGAAGGGGTCGCCGGTCAACGAGTCGCCGCTCGGCCTGTTCAACGAAGAGGAGGACGGCGCCATTCTTGAAGAAGATTTCGGCATCCCGCGCCGCTATCTGCGCAATATCCCCTCGCCGTGGGCGGTGAAGCGCCTGCACGAATTCAATGGCGACATCAACCAGTTCCGCGTGGTCCGGCGCTATCCGTCGGTGCTGAAACAGGTGGCCATTTCCAAGACCGAGCCGGGCGACGAAAACAATCAGGATATTTCCTCGCTGGTCGGCAAGGTCGACATCCGCAAGCTGGAAGATTATTCGCAGGACGATCCGGACGCCTACAGCTACTCGGGCGGCCTGTGCCTGGCCAATCAGGGCTTGATGGAATTCGTCGAGATGTTCAAGGCGCCGATCAAGGTGCTGCACCCGCTGCTGACCGCCACCCAGGAAGGCAACTACAAGGGCACGGAAGGCTTCGGCGCCATCCCGTTCGACGGCATCGTGCTGGCGCACTCGAACGAATCGGAATGGAAGTCGTTCAAGAACAACCGCAACAACGAGGCTTTCCTCGACCGTATCTACATCGTCAAAGTGCCGTACTGCCTGCGCGTGACCGACGAGATCAAGATTTACGACAAGCTGCTGTTCAACTCCTCGCTGTCGGCGGCGCCGTGCGCGCCCGGCACCTTGCGCATGATGGCGCAGTTCGCCATTCTGTCGCGCCTGAAAGACCCGGAAAACTCCAGCATCTTCAGCAAGATGCTGGTGTACGACGGTGAAAACCTCAAGGACACCGACCCGAAAGCCAAGTCGATCCACGAATATGTGGACTATGCCGGCGTGGATGAGGGCATGAACGGCTTGTCGACGCGCTTCGCGTTCAAGATCCTGTCCAAGGTGTTCAACTTCGATAACACCGAAGTGGCGGCCAATCCGGTGCACCTGCTGTACGTGCTGGAGCAGCAGGTCGAGCGCGAGCAGTTCCCGCCCGAGCTGGAGCAGAAGTACTTCTCCTATATCAAGGAGCATCTGGCGCAGCGCTATGTGGAATTCATCGGCAAGGAAATCCAGACCGCTTACCTGGAATCGTATTCCGAGTATGGCCAGAACATCTTCGACCGCTACGTCACCTTTGCCGACTTCTGGATCCAGGATCAGGAATACCGCGACCCGGATACCGGCGAAAGCTTCGACCGCGAGTCGCTGAACAACGAGCTGGAAAAAATCGAGAAGCCGGCCGGCATTTCGAATCCGAAAGACTTCCGTAACGAGATCGTCAACTTCGGCCTGCGCGCGCGCGCCAACAACGGCGGCAAGAATCCGGCGTGGACCAGCTATGAGAAGTTCCGCACCGTCATTGAGAAGAAGATGTTCTCCAATACAGAGGAACTGCTGCCGGTGATTTCGTTCAACGCCAAGGCCAGCGCGGAAGACGCCAACAAGCACGCCGATTTTGTCGCGCGCATGGTGGAGAAAGGCTACACGGCCAAGCAAGTGCGCTTGCTGTGCGAATGGTATCTGCGTGTGAGGAAGTCGTCCTAAGCAGTATTTCCGCGCCGCCCGGGGTTGCACGCCTCGGGTGGCCCGGCGCCGACCAATAGCAGCAGGAGGCATCTTTTGACTTACCTCATCGACCGACGTTTGCAGGGCAAGAACAAGTCTGCAGTCAACCGCGAGCGATTCTTGCGGCGTTACAAAGCCCAGATCAAGGACGCGGTGGGGCGCGCCATCAAAGGCCGTTCCATCACCGACGTTGAAAACGGCGAAAAGGTCTCCATCCCGGTCAAGGATGTGAGCGAGCCTTCCTTTGGCCACGCCCATGGCGGCGTGTGGGAGGTTGTCAANCCNGGCAACCAGGAATACCAGAAGGGCGACCAGATCAACCGCCCCAAGGGCGGCGCCGGCGCCGGCCGCGGCAAGGCCGGCAACAGCGACCAGGTCACCGAGGACGACTTCATCTTCGAGCTGTCGCGCGAAGAATTCATGAACTACTTCTTCGAAGACCTGGAATTGCCGCACATGGTCAAGACCCAGCTGACCGCCACCACCGACTTTAAAAACCAGCGCGCCGGCTACAATATGTCGGGCACGCCATCCAATATCCACGTGCTGCGCTCGCTGCGCGGCGCGCTGGGCCGGCGCATCGCCGTCGGCGGCAACTCGCGCAAGCGCGTGATCGAGGCCGAGCGCGAACTGGAAGAACTGCTGCTGGAAGGCGTGCCGCTGCAGGACGCCCGCGTGGTGGAGCTGAAAAAACTGATCCACCACCTGCACACGCGCCTGCTGGCCATTCCCTTCATCGACCCGTTCGACCTGCGCTACACCAACCGCGTCAAGGTGCCCAAGCCGATGACGCAGGCGGTGATGTTCTGCATCATGGACGTGTCCGGCTCCATGGATGAAACCCGCAAGGATACCGCCAAGCGCTTCTTCATCCTGCTCTACCTGTTCCTCAAGCGGGTGTACGACAAGATCGAGGTGGTATTCATCCGCCACCACACGGCCGCGGCCGAGGTGGACGAGGAGGAATTCTTCCACTCGCGCGAGTCGGGCGGCACGGTGGTGTCCTCGGCCCTGCACCTGCTGGACAAGATCATCGACGAACGCTTTGCCGCCGGCAGCTGGAACAGCTACGTGGCCCAGGCCTCGGACGGCGACAACTGGGACAACGACTCGGTGCTGTGCCGCCAGCTGCTGGTCAATACCATCATGCCCAAGGTGCAGTACTACACCTACGTCGAGATTACCGACGGTCCGCCGCAAAACCTGTGGGAGCAATATTCGCAAGTGCCGGATCACCATCCGCACTTCGCCATGCAGAAAATCGTCACGCCGGCCGATATCTATCCGGTGTTCCGCGAACTGTTCAAGAAGCAGCCGAAATAATCATGAACGACATGACGCAACCCAAGCCGAAGCACCCGAACGCCCTGCCGGAGCAATCCGAATGGACGTTCGAGCTGATCGAGCAGATACACCAGGAAATCCGCCGCGTGGCCGAGGGCTTCGGGCTGGATACGTATCCCAACCAGCTGGAAATCATCACCGCCGAGCAGATGATGGATGCCTACACCTCGGTCGGCATGCCGGTGTCGTACAACCACTGGTCGTTCGGCAAGCACTTCCTTTCCACCGAGAAGGGCTACAAGCGCGGGCAGATGGGGCTGGCCTACGAGATCGTCATCAATTCCAATCCGTGCATCGCCTATTTAATGGAGGAGAACAGCCTGACCATGCAGTCGCTGGTGATCGCGCACGCGGCGTATGGCCATAATTCCTTCTTCAAGGGCAATTACCTGTTCCGCACCTGGACCGACGCCGACGCCATCGTCGACTACATGGTGTTTGCCAAGAATTACATCGCCGAATGCGAGCAGCGCCACGGCATCGACGCGGTCGAGCTGCTGCTGGACTCCTGCCACGCCATCCAGAACTATGGCGTCGACCGCTACAAGCGGCCGGCCAAGCTGTCGATGGCGCAGGAGCGCGCGCGCCAGAAGGAGCGCGAGGCTTATATGCAGTCGCAGATCAATGAACTGTGGCGCACCCTGCCCCGGCGCGAGGAAGAAGAAGCCGAGCACGTAGTTAAACGCTTTCCTCCCGAGCCGGAGGAAAACCTGCTGTACTTCATCGAGAAATACGCGCCGCTGCTGGAGCCGTGGCAGCGCGAGATGGTGCGCATCGTGCGCAAGATTTCGCAGTACTTCTACCCGCAGCGGCAAACCCAGGTGATGAACGAAGGCTGGGCCACGTTCTGGCATTACACCATCCTCAACCAGTTGTACGACGAGGGCGTGGTGGGCGATGGCTTCATGATGGAATTCCTGAAGAGCCATACCAATGTGGTCTACCAGCCGCCGGTCAACAGCCCCTATTACAGCGGCATCAACCCGTACGCGCTGGGCTTTGCCATGATGACCGACATCCGCCGCATCTGCGAGAACCCGACCGACGAAGACCGCGAATGGTTCCCCGACATTGCCGGCAGCGACTGGCGCAAGACGCTGGACTTCGCCATGCGCAATTTCAAGGACGAAAGCTTCATCGCCCAATACCTGTCGCCCAAGCTGATACGCGAGTTCCACTTCTTTGCCGTGCTGGACGACGACAATAACGAAAAGCTCAGCGTCTCGGCCATCCACGACGACCTCGGCTACCGATACGTGCGCCAGCAGCTTGCAGAACAATATAATCTGGGGAACCGTGAGCCCAACATCCAGGTCTGGTCGGTCAATACCCAGGACGACCGGGCGCTGACCCTGCGCCACAGCCAGTTCCAGCGCCGCCCGCTCAACCAGCAGGCTGGCGAAGTGCTCAAGCATGTGGCCCGTTTGTGGGGCTTCGATGTGCACCTGGAAACCGTGGGTCCCAGCGGCGAAGTGGTCAGCACGCTGGAGGTCAAACGGGAGAAGCGCGGCCGCACGCCCTGACCCAACATATATATAAGGCTTTGGCAGCGCCGTCCGGATTCAGGCACGGCTCTTGCAAGAGTTCAAACCGGGGACGGCGACGATGCGCTTTCCCCGGTTTTTTTGTTGAAGGCACGGCGCGGGCAGGAAGTCAATGTTTTTCTGAACTAACTTGTATAGGATGGCGCGCCATAATTTCACCAAAGAAACATTTGCGGCCAAATTATCAATTGAGGGTAGTAAAATTACCGGCATAAAATTCCGTTTTTGGCCTTAAGGGAAAACTAAGTAATGTCGTGGTGCGGTAGCGCCCAAAAATGCGCCGCGCAGTCTTGCTCCTTGAGCCAGAACGGTGCAAAGTGAGCGCTACCATATAGGAAAACCCTATGAAATTTAACCGGTTTTAGGGATGAAAATTCTATGTAAAATCAAGAATTCGTATGTATAATTCGCCGACGTCCCGGATGCGGCTGTTGTTTTGTGTCGCCATTTTGGGGTTTAAGTAGCACCAAAGAGAGTTGGTATTGGAGAAAGCAGGCATGAATTTCACGCACAACGAGAAAAGCACCGGGAAGAACTTTACAGGCATCACAATTGTCGTTTTGTTGCACATCCTGGTCGCTTATGGGATCGTGACGGGCTTGGGAAAACGTCTGGTGGCCAAAATGGTCGCACCAGTGGAGACCAAGATCATTGAGGAGGTGAAACCTCCTCCACCAAAGGAACTCCCACCACCGCCACCTCCGCCAGAGATGAAGGCACCACCACCGCCTTTCATCCCGCCAGTTGAGGTGAACGTGCAGCAGCCGCCACCGCCGAACAACACGATCGCGAACGCGACCAACGTGAAGCCGGCAACGACTGAGATCCAGAAAGCACCGCCAGCACCACCGGCAGCGCCTCCGGGTCCGGCGAAAACCGGTGTGCGCACTGCGGCAGTGGTTGACTTCAGCACTTGCGCCAAGCCGGAATGGCCGAAGTCGTCGCTGCGTAACGAAGAAACCGGTACCGTCCAGCTGTCGTTCCTGATCGCTGCCGATGGTCGCGTGGCGGATTCGAAAGTTGTGAAATCGAGTGGCTTTAGAGATCTGGATAAAGCTGCGGTCGCTGGTATCACGAAGTGCCGTTTCAAACCGGCCACCGTGGACGGCGTACCACAAGAGGGCTGGCAGCAGATGCAATACGTCTGGACGCTGGAGTAAAACCGAGACAAACCATCGTCTCACATAGTAATTTCGTTGTCATTACGCCAGCGATCTGATTATTTTATCAATTTGGAGGAAGCATGTTTAAGAATACCCGTTTGTCCGCTGTACTGGCCGCTGTGCTGTTCTCGGTGACCGCAGCCACCGCCCTGGTGAGCGCCCCTGCCTTCGCGCAAGAGCAAGCCTCGGCCGCCGCTTCGGCCCCTGCAGCTGCGCCGGCAGCGGATGCGGCAGCAGCACCAGCACCAGCAGCTGAAGCTCCAGCAGCAGCGCCAGCAGCCCACGGCGGCAAAGAAGAAGTGGAAAATCCATACGGCTTCGCCGCTGTGTGGGAAGCCGGCTTCGTATCGCGCGGCACCCTGATCATCCTGTCGCTGATGTCGATGGGTTCGTGGTACATCATCATCACCAAGCTGATCGACCAGACCAAGATCTTCAAACAGTCGAAAGAAACCTCGGCCAAGTTCTGGAAAGCTTCGTCGATCGCTGCTGGTTCGGCTTCGCTGACCGAAGGCTCGCCATTCCGCTTCATCGCTGAAACCGGCACCAAGGCCACCGCGCACCACGACGGCGCCCTGCTGGAACAAATCGACCTGTCGACCTGGGTGACCATGTCGATCCAGCGCGCCGTGGACAAAGTTCAGTCGCGTCTGCAAGACGGCCTGTCGTTCCTGGCAACCGTGGGTTCGACCGCACCGTTCATCGGTCTGTTCGGTACCGTTTGGGGTATTTACAATGCGCTGATCGCCATCGGCATGTCGGGTAACGCCTCGATCGACAAAGTGGCAGGTCCAGTGGGTGAAGCGCTGATCATGACCGCCTTCGGTCTGTTCGTGGCAGTTCCAGCCGTTCTGGGTTACAATTACAACTGGCTGGTGCGTCGTAACAAGTCGGCAATGGAAGACGTGCGTGCTTTCTCGGCTGACGTGCACTCGGTGCTGATCTCGGGCGCAATGTCGACCGCAACCGGCTCCAAAAAAGTAGGCTAATTCATCATGTCCATGTCCGTAGGCTCCGAGAGCGGAGACGAAGATCAAGTCATGTCGGAAATCAACACGACGCCCCTCGTGGACATCATGTTGGTTCTGCTGATTATCTTCCTGATCACGAGCCCGGTTGTTCTGAAGCTGATCAAGATCAAGCTGCCAGAAGAAACCAACCAGGTTATCCAGACCAAGCCTGAAGACGTCAACATCGTTGTCAGCAAAGATGGCGACATCTACTGGAATCAGCGCAAAATGCGCGATGCCAACGAGCTGTTCGACAATCTGAAGGTGGAAGCTGTGAAATTGCCTCAGCCGGAAGTACATGTACGTGGCGACCAAGAAACCCGCTACGAAGCAATCGGCAAGGTGATTTACACGACCCAGCGTGCTGGTATTCAGAAGGTCGGCTTCATCACCGAACCGCCTGATAAGGGTTAATACCCGACAGTGCATCGCAGGCCTGTAGTTCAGGCCTGCCCTTCTACAAAGGAAATATTCATGAGTATGAATGTCGGCTCGCCATCCAGCGGTGGCGCGGATCCGGAACCAATGATGGAAATGAATATGACGCCCCTCATCGACGTGATGCTGGTGCTGATTATCATGATGATCATTACGATTCCGAAAGCCAACCACTCGGTCAACCTGAACATGCCGGTCGGCACCCCGCCACCGCCAACCAAGGAACCAGTGGTCATTACGATTGACGTCGACTTCGACGGTACGATTCTGTGGGATAACGCAGTCATTCCTGACCGCGGCACCCTGGAAGCCAAACTGACCGAAGTTGCAGCGCAAGCTGACCAGCCGGAAGTGCATCTGCGTCCGAACAAGCTGGTGTCGTACAAGGTCGTAGCAGGCGTGATGGCTTCGGCTCAGCGTCTGGGCGTGACCAAGATTGGTCTGGTCGGTAACGAACAGTTCCAATAAACAGTCCCACACTATAATAGGCAGGACCTTTTCCTGCCTATTTTCGTTTTTTGATGAAAGAAAACTCACCCATGACCAAGTTTCGTCTCGCTCATCTCGGCCTGGTAATGGCCGCCATTGGTTTTACCGCAGCAGCTCCTATCGCCGGCATCTCGTCGGTAGCGTACGCCGCCGAGTCCGTGCGTGCTGAAATCGGCAAGCCACTGCAAGAAGCACAGAAACTGGCCGCAGCTGGCAAGAACAAAGAAGCGCTGGCTAAACTGAAAGAAACCGACGCAGTCGGCGGCAAAACCGCCAACGAAACCTACCTGATCGAGCGCACCCGTGCCTCGGCTGCAGTTGCCGCTGGCGATAACGACGCCGCCGCTAAAGCCTTTGAATCGGTACTGAACTCCGGCAAGCTGTCCGCTGCCGAATCGCCCAAATTCGCTGAAGCCCTGGCCGGCATCTACTACCGCGCCAAGGACTATCCCAAAGCCATCAGCGCCTTCCAGCGCGTGCTGAGGGACAACCCGGGCAACACCCAGGCCCAGGAATACATCGTCCAGATCTACTACACCACCGGCAAATACGCCGAAGCGGCCAAAGAGCTGCAAAACGCCAAGAGCCTGAACGAAAACCAGCTGGGCATGCTGGCCAACATCCAGCTCAAGCAAAACGACAAGGCTGGCTACGTGCAGACCCTGGAAAAGATGGCTGCCAGCTATCCGAAGCCACAGACCTGGGCCGACCTGCTGCAACGCGTGCAGACCAAGCCGGGCTTCTCGTCGTCGCTGTCGCTGGACCTGCTGCGCCTGCGCCTGCAACTGGGCCTGCTGTCCAAGCCTAACGAATACATGGAAATGAGCCAGCTGGCCCTGCAGGCCGGCAACCCGGCCGAAGCCATCAAGATCATCGACCAAGGCTACAAAAAAGGTGCGCTGGGCACCGGTTCCGACGCCGCCCGTCACCAGCGCCTGAAAGACCTGGCCGCCAAGACCCAGACCGAGTTCGACGCCAAGCTGGCCGCCAACCAGGCCGAAGCGGAAAAAGCCAAGGACGCCGACGCCCTGGCCAACCTGGGCTACGCCCTGGTTGCGCAAGGCAAGGCTGACAAAGGTCTGCCGCTGATGGAACAGGCGGTGAAGCTGGGCACCGGCAAGAATCCGGAAGCCATCAAGCTGCACCTGGGCATCGCGCAAAACATCGCCGGCAAGAAACCAGCTGCGCTGAGCACCCTGAAATCGGTGAAAGGCACCGACGGCACCGCCGACCTGGCGCGCTACTGGGTCATGAACATTAACCGTCCGATGTAATTCGGATAGGCTAATGCACAAAGCGCTGTCCGGCCCGCCGGCAGCGCTTTTTTTTCGCTTTGGGGGTTTGCCCGTATAATCCCTTATTTGCGATAGTTTTCCCCCAGATTCCCATGAAGGTATTTCGAGGTCTTCCCAATGCAGCGGCGCGTGCGCCCTGCGCGCTCACGATCGGCAATTTTGACGGCGTCCACCTCGGCCACCAGGCCTTGCTGGCCCGCGTGCGCGCCGCCGCCGACCGCCTCGGGCTGGAAGCGGCCGTGATGACCTTCGAACCGCATCCGCGCGAATTCTTCGCCCAGAAGTCCGGCGACCTGTCCAAGGCCCCGGCCCGCATCGCCAACCTGCGCGACAAGCTGCAATCGCTGTCCGACAACGGCATCGACCGCGTCATCGTCGAACACTTCTCCTCGTCCTTCGCCGCCCTGACGCCGCAGGAATTCACCGAGAAAGTGCTGGTCGAAGGCCTGCACGTGAAATGGCTGATGGTCGGCGACGATTTCTGCTACGGCGCACGCCGCGCCGGCAATGTGCAAATGCTGCTGGAAGCCGGCCGGCATTACGGATTCCACGTCGAGACCCTGCCCACCGTGATGAACGGCAGCATCCGCATCTCTTCCTCCGCCGTGCGCGCCGCGCTGGCCGAGGGAGATTTCGCGCATGCCGACGCCTTGCTGGGCCATCCTTACGCCATCTCCGGCCATGTGATCCACGGCCAGAAACTGGGCCGCACGCTGGGCTTCCCGACCCTCAACCTGCGCGTGCCGCACCGCCCCGCGCTGTCCGGCATCTTCATCGTGCAGGTGCACGGCCTGGCCGATCAGCCCTTGCCCGCCGTGGCCAGCCTGGGCGTGCGCCCGACCGTCGACGACAGCGGCCGCGTGCTGCTGGAGGTGCACGTATTCGACTTCGCCCAGAACTGCTACGGCAAGCAGGTGCGCGTCGAATTCCTGCAAAAGATCCGCGACGAGGAAAAATACGTCGACCTGCCGACGCTGACGGCCGCCATTAACCGCGACGCCGACATCGCCCGCGCTTTTTTCGCCAGGCGCGCCACCGACCGAATTTGACCGCGCGATCAGCTACGAGCGCCGGCTACACAGAACACCCGAATAAATCACTGAACGCATACCATGTCCGATAACAAATCCGCAAAGAAGCCAGAGAGTAAATACCCGGTCAATATGACCGAAACCCCGTTCCCGATGCGTGGCGATATGGCCAAGCGCGAGCCGAACTGGGTCAAGCAATGGCAAGACAAGAAAATCTACGAGCGCGTGCGCAAGGCGGCCGCCGGCCGTCCTAAATTCATCCTGCACGACGGCCCGCCGTACGCCAACGGCGACATCCACATCGGCCACGCCGTCAACAAGATCCTGAAAGACATGGTGGTCAAGGCCCGCACCCTGGCCGGCTACGACGCGCCTTACGTGCCGGGCTGGGATTGCCACGGCATGCCGATCGAGATCCAGATCGAAAAACAATACGGCAAGAACCTGCCGACCGGCGAAGTACTGACCAAGGCGCGCGCCTACGCCTACGAACAGGTCGACCGCCAGCGCAAGGACTTCATCCGCCTGGGCGTGCTGGGCGAGTGGCAGAATCCTTACCTGACCATGAACTACTCCAACGAGGCCGACGAACTGCGCGCCCTCGGCAAGCTGCTGGAAAAAGGCTATGTGTACCGCGGCCTGAAGCCGGTCAACTGGTGCTTCGACTGCCAGTCCGCACTGGCCGAGGCGGAAGTGGAGTACAAGGACAAGCGCGATCCGGCCATCGACGTCGGCTTCAAGTTTGCCGATACCGCCAGGCTGGCGCAGATCTTCGGCCTGCCGCAGCTGCCAACCGATAACGGCTACATCGTCATCTGGACCACCACGCCATGGACCATCCCGTCCAACCAGGCGCTGAACGTGCACCCGGAAGTGATCTACTCGCTGGTGCAGACCGAGCGTGACGGCCAGCCGCTGCTGCTGATCCTGGCGCAGGACCTAGTGGAATCCTGCCTGGCGCGCTACAAGCTGGAAGGCACCACCATCGGCACCGCCCACGGCGCGGCCTTCGACGGCGTCAGCTTCCGCCACCCGCTGTACGCGGCCGATCCGTTCTACGACCGCCTGTCGCCGGTCTACATGGCCGACTACGTGACCACCGACAGCGGCACCGGTATCGTGCACTCGGCGCCAGCCTATGGCCTGGACGACTTTATCTCGTGCCGCGCGCACGGCATGAAGGACGACAGCATACTGACCCCGGTGATGGGCGACGGCAAATACGCCTCCCGCCTCCNCCCTGCCGCTGTTCGGCGGCCAGACCATCTGGGAAGCGTCCAAGCCAATCTGCAACGCGCTGAAAGAAGCCGGCGCCCTGTTCGAACTGAAGATGTTCGACCACAGCTACATGCACTGCTGGCGCCACAAGTCGCCGATCATTTACCGCGCCACCTCGCAGTGGTTCGCCGGCATGGACGCACATCCGAAGGACGGCGGCCCTACCCTGCGCCAGACCGCGCTGAAAGGCATCGACGAAACCCAGTTCTTCCCGGACTGGGGCAAGGCGCGCCTGCACGGCATGATCGCCAACCGTCCTGACTGGACCCTGTCGCGCCAGCGCCAATGGGGCGTGCCGATGGCCTTCGTCGTCCACAAGGAAACCGGCGCCCTGCACCCGCGCACCCCGGAACTGCTGGAGCAAGTGGCACAGCTGATCGAAAAAGACGGCATCGCCGCCTGGCAGTCGCTCGACCTGAAAGACCTGATCGGCGACGAAGCCTCGCAATACGAGAAGAACAAGGACACGCTGGACGTGTGGTTCGACTCCGGCACCACCCACCAGACCGTGCTGCGCGGCTCGCACAAGGAGCAGTCGGCCTTCCCGGCCGACCTGTATCTGGAAGGTTCGGACCAGCACCGCGGCTGGTTCCACTCCTCGCTGCTGACCTCCTCGATGCTGAACGGCGCACCGCCGTACAAGGCGCTGCTGACCCACGGCTTCGTGGTCGACGGCGAAGGCAAGAAGATGTCCAAGTCGATCGGCAACACGGTGGCGCCGCAGGACGTATGGAACAAGCTGGGTGCCGACATGCTGCGCCTGTGGGTCGCCTCGACCGACTACACCGGCGAGCTGTCGATCTCCGACGAGATCCTCAAGCGCGTGACCGAGTCGTATCGCCGCATCCGCAACACCCTGCGCTTCCTGCTGGCCAACCTGTCGGACTTCGACTACGCC
>JGI25150J39212_1000599_pt1 | contig 14069 bp, 11 predicted proteins | sample AraplaF_Col_mTSA_FD_39212 | JGI IMG/M metagenome (IMG submission 39212)
GCAACGGCAGTATGGCCTGGTGGTGTCGGCCAACTATCAGGCGAATGACAGCACCGCCAACGCCCATATGACAACCGACAGCACGCATGAGAGCTTCTACAACGCTGCTGGCGTCCTGCAGGGAGGCGCGAACCAGGGCAANGGCTTCGCCGTGCCGCAACAGGACAAATACTGGTATTCGCAGAACAGGCGCTCGCGCCACGGCCTCACCGCCAAGCTGGAAGCCAGGTTCTCCAGCGCGCTGCGCGGCTTCGCTACCGCCGGGCGCTATNTCACGCGTGACGAAATGGANCGCAATGAACTCATCATCGACCCGCGCAACCGCGCGAAGGTGCTGGGCCAGGCCGCTACTTCCGGCCNCTATGCTGCCGGCGATATCGAAGTGGGCTACACGCGGCAGCGGGCCACCACCGCCACCAGCTTGCTGCAGGCCGGCCTCGATTGGACAGTCGCGCCAGAACAAGTGGCAAGCCTGCGCGCAGGAGCTTCGCGCGCCTCGTACCGCGAGCCCATCCTGATGATCAAGTATTCAACGGGCAGCCGCAACAGCGCGCCGGGGAGCGGCGAGACCTCGCCCAGCCCGACGCCGGATTACGCNATCGACTACGATACGCGGTCGCTCAATCACTCCTTCAACGTTTCCCCGGCCGCCTATTACAAGCTNGATAACTACAGGCTCAATTACTACCGGCCCGAATCCGGCTTCCGTCGCAATGCCGATAACGACATTGAGTACCTGCGCCTGGATTTCCGCAGCAATGGTGACGGCCCGGGCTGGGGCCATGCGATCGGCGCCAGTTTCACGCGCGATGCATCCGGCTACAGCCTTGCACGCACCCAGTATTCGCCAAACACCGGCGCCAAACAGGGCACGCTGGCAGACGTGCTTGGTGCGGTCGGACCGAAGCTGATGTACAACCAGTCCAACCTGGACATGCTGACGATCGACCCGTTGCGCGCGGCTGCTTATGTTGACGCGCTGCGCGCCACGGGCGGCCTGAATACCGTGGACCAGACCGCCCTGAGCAACCAGGATAACTACCAGCACGCGGAACGCATTGCCGGCGCATACGGGATGCTGGGCTACGCAGCCGCGGCCTGGAAGATCCAGGCCGGCGTGCACTTCGACTCCACTCGCCAGGAGACGACCAGCCGCGCGCGCGTGGCGGGGGCGTGGACGGACTTGCCAACATCCTCGCGCTATCACTTCGTCCTGCCCTCCGCTTTGGCCAGCTACCGATGGTCGCCCTCGATCGACCTGCGAATGGGCGCCAGCCAGACCATCGGGCGTCCGGCCTACGACGCATATGCCGCCCGCACTTCGATCGATTTCCAGAACCCCGGAGAGCGCGGCAATCCCGGCGCGACAGGTGTCACTGTCATGGCCGGCAACCCGGACATCAAGCCGCGCCGGTCCACCAACACTGACCTTGGCATCAACTGGAGACTGCCGGCAAAGACCGGCGGCTTGCTGTCTGCCGCCCTCTTCAACAAGGATATCAAGGACGAGATCTTCAACGCCTCTTCGCTGGGTTTTACTTACGAAGGCGTTAACTATGCGAATGCGGTCGTCACCAGGCCNGTCAACGCTGCATCTGCTTCGGTCAAGGGACTGGAACTNGGCGCTGCGGTNGATTCATTGGCATGGCTGCACCCTGCCGCGCGCGACGTTGGTTTCAGTGCCAACTGGACCTTGCTGAAAGGCCGCATGGAAGTGCTGAAATCGGACAGGCAAACCCGCACCGTAGGCCACCTGGCCGGGCAACCCGGNCGGATTGGAAACCTGTCAGTCTTCTATAGCCATGGCGCGCTGGAACTGCGCGCCGCCTTCAACCACCAAGGCCAGGCCTTGCGCGCGGTGGTGCCGGACATTGCGTGGCAGGACCTGTACTGGGCTCCGCGCCACCAGGTCGACCTGCAGGCCAGCTACAGGCTCCAGCCGGGCCTCACCCTGTTGGCCCAGGTGCAGAACCTGACCGGCGAGCGTCTCACCAGCACGGTCGGCGCAGCCGGCACGCTATTGAAAGACAGCCATTCCATCCCGACAGTCTACTGGCTCGGCCTGCGCTACACGCCTGCGCCTTAGAACAGGGCCTGCTGCGCCGTGGTCAGCGCAGCGAAGCTGTCGTGCAGCGGCAGCAGGATGGCGTCCGCGATCGGCTGCAATTGCTTGTCGAGATAGTGCTGGTAATCGATCGGCGAGCGCTGCACCTCCAGCGGTTCCGGGCCGCTGGTGGTGATCACATAACTGATACGGCCGCCGTTCTGGTAGCGCAGCGGCCGGCCATGCGCCTGGTTGAATTCATCTGCCAGGCGCGCGGCGCGTACTTGCGGCGGCACGTTGACCTGGTATTCGTCCAGTCGGTGGCGCAGGCGCTTGCGGTACACCAGCAATTCGTCATTGGCGCCGGACAGCGTGTTGCGCGCGTACTCGCGCACGAAGTCCTGGTACGGCTCGTTGCGGAAGATGCGCGCAAACAGCCCTTGCTGGAATTGCTGCGCCAGCGGGGTCCAGTCGCTGCGCGCCACTTCCAGGCCGCGGTAGATGATGTCGCCGTCGCTGGTCAGTCCCGCGTAGCGCTTCTTGCTGCCCATGTCCGTGCCGCGAATGGTCGGCATGAAGAACTTCCGGTAGTACGTGTCGAATTCGATCTCGAGATAGCTCTCCAGTCTGTACTTCTTGCGCAAGCGGTCCCTCCACCACTTGTTGATCTTGCGACCAGCGAACGGGCGATGGCCAGGGCTTCTTCCGTTTCGTGCGGGCGCTTGAGCCAGATGAAGATGGAGTCGGTGTCGCCGTAGATCGCTTCATAGCCCTCCTTTTCCACCAGCTCGCGCGTGAGCTTGAGCAGTTCGTGGCCGCGCAGCGTGACCGAGGAAATCAGCTGCGGGTGGTAGAAGCGGCAATCGGTGGAACCGAGCACGCCAACGAAGGAGTTCATCAGCAGCTTGAGCGCTGTCGAAAGGGCGTCGTTCTTCTCGCGCTTGGCGGCATCGCGGCCCTGCCAGAGCTGGGTTGTGATGGCTGGCAGGCAGTGGCGGGTACGGGAAAACTGGGCGCCGCGCATGCCGGGCACGGCGTCGTCTTCCACCTCGCCTTCGACCATGCCAACCGGATCGACCAGGAAGGAACGGATGATCGACGGGTACAGACTCTTAAAGTCCAGCACCACCACCGAATCGTACAGGCCTGGACGTGAATCCATCACGAAGCCGCCGGGCGATGCCACGGCCGGAATCTCGCCCACATTCGGCGCAACGTAGCCTTCGCGGTGCATGCGCGGCAGGTACTGGTGGCTGAAGGCGGCAATCGAACCGCCCATATGGTCGGGCACCAGCCCGGTCACGTGGGAGCGCTCCAGGATGAAGTCCATCACGCGCGTCTTCTCGAAAATACGCGTGACCAGTTCGCAGTCTTTCAGGTTGTACGTGGCCAGGGCCGGCTTGTCTTCACGGAAGCGGCGCTCGATCTCGGCCATCTTGTCGTAGTCGCTGCCGATTTCCTTGCCTTCCCCCAGCAAGGCTTGCGACACGTTCTCCAGGCTGAAGGACGGGAAGCTCCAGGACGCGGCGCGCAGGGCTTCGATGCCGTCGATGGCGATACGGCCCGGAATCGTGGCAAATACATAGCCGTCGCGCGCCTGGTGGGTGCGCCATTCGACCGGCCGGCCTTCGCGGCCAAGCAGTAGGGGCACCTTGTTTTTTTCGGCGTTCTTCTGCAGCGTTTGCAGGTCGAACTGCACCACGCTCCAGCCGATGATGGCGTCCGGGTCATGCACGCGGAACCATTCGTTGAGCTTTTCGATCACGCGGCGCGGCGTCGGGCAGTATTCGAGGTCGAAATCCACGGCCGGGGCCTCGGCCGGCTGCTCTCCCAGCATATACACCTGGCGCTGGCCGCAGCCTTCCAGCGCGATCGAGTACAGGTCGCCGAAGGCGCTGGTTTCGATATCGAGCGACACCATGCGCAGGCGCGGACGGTACTCCGGCGCCGGCCGCAGCTTGCCGCCTTCGAACTCGACGCCGGCGGTAATGAAGCGCTCCATCAGGTAGCGCTCCGGCGGCTTGATGTCCGCCTCGTACAGGCGGATGCCGCGCTCGCCCAGCTTGCGCTCCAGCGCCAGCAGCTGCTTGTAATGGCTGGCGTAGATGCCGACCACCGGCTCGTGCTGAAACGTCTTGAGCGCCACCTCGCGCACGTCGATGCCCGGCATGTCGGCCACCAGGGTGGCGATGGTGTCGCGCAGCGAGGCCTCGGCAAAAGCCACCGAAGCTTGTGCTGTCAGCAATATTTTGCGGGGGCCGTCGTCGGTCGCGAGCCAGAACTCGATTTCCGTGCCATCGCGGGCATCGCGCCAGGCGCGGGTGAGGATAAAACCAGGCATGCCGAAATTATACTGTGCGAACACACAGTAGACTTGCAACATTAAAATAACATTGCTAGAATAGTATGTTGCCTTGTATCAAGAGCAGGCAACCTAACTAGAAATAGGAATACTTAAATGATCAAGCAAATCACCGCTGCCACCCTGCTGGCAGTAGCATCCTTCGCTGCATCCGCAGCTGAACCACAGTTCTACGTCGGTGGCGACGTAGGCTCGACCAAAGTTGACGACCTGGACGGCCGTAAGACCTCCGTCGGCATCTTCGGCGGCTACACCTTCGACGAGAACTTCTCCGTTGAAGCCGGCTTCCGTCGCGGCGGCAAATGGGACGACCTGAAAATCAACCAACTGTCCCTGTCCGTAATCGGCTCCGTGCCAGTAGCTGACCAAGTTGCCGTGTACGGCCGCCTGGGCTACAACCGCCTGGAATCGAAGTACGACGGCGGCAAAGAACACGAAAACAAAGCCCTGTACGGCATCGGCGTGAGCTACCAGTTCACCAAAGAAGTCAGCGGCCGTGTCGAATGGCAGCGTCCTATCAGCGGCGCACAAAACATCAGCGTAGGCGTGGCTTACCACTTCTAAGCTGTTGCTTCGCACAGAGAGCCGCCGGACCTGGTCCGGCGGCTTTTTTTATTTGGGCTGCAGAGAAGCCAGGGCAGCTTCCAGCACTTCGTCGCGTCCAGCGCGTACGCCTTCGACCGTCTGCTTGACCAGGTGCTGCGGTTGCACGCCAACGCCGACAAAGGCGCGGCCATCCGGATAGGTATCCTGCTTGGTGCAGATGCGCGCACTGCCGCCGCCCGGCAGCTTGATGTGCAGCGGCTGGCCGGTGCTGCCGCCAGTCGGCTCCCCTACCAGCGTACCGCGCTGCATGACGTCGAAAGCAACTGCAAAATCTTCGGCCGCCGAGAACGTGGCTGCGCTGGTCAGCACGAGCACCGGCTTCTTGTACTGGCGCTGCGGATCGGGCTGCACCACATCGGATGCCTCGGCATACATCGGCTGCGCCTTTTCCCAGGCGCGCCAGGCCGGCTTGTAGTCGCGGGTGGCCCAGCGGCTGGTCAGGAACGCCTTGTCGTCCAGGGTGGACAGGATCTTGTAACCCACTTCCGAATTGCCGCCGCCATTGCGGCGCACGTCGATCACCAGGGCCGAGGATTTGGCGATTTCATCAAAAGCGGCCAGCCAGGCATCGGCCGCACTATTGTCGTCAAAGCTGTTCAACGACACATAGGCCACGTCTCCCGGCAGCATGCTGAATTCGAAGGAAGGCGAATTGACTGTGGCAGCNTTGCGGGCATCGCGGCTCACCCGTGCAACCGATTGCTCGAACTGCTTGCCGGCGGCATCGCGGAACGTCACGCGCGCCGCCGAGCCGACCGCGCCACGCAGGAACTGGGTGCCGAAGGTCCGCAGTACCTCGTCCTGCGCCGTGGACGCGCTCACATAGGGGGCAATCTCGCGCGCGGCGTAAGTCTTCACTTCTGCGCCATCCACTGCCACCACTTCCAGGCCGGGCATNATGCCTTTGGCGCGCAGGCCAGGATCCAGTACTTCGGTTACGATCACGCGGCCTTCGACAGGACGGGTAACCATCAGCGGCAGGCCGCCCATGCGGTCGGCCAGTTCGTTTGGCGGCATCACATTGGTGTGGCCGTCTTTCAGTTTCGCCACCAGTTCCATCAGCACACGGTAATAATCCTCGGTGCTGCGGGTCGCGCGCACGCGCGGCAGCGCTTCCAGGTACAACTTGTCCCAGTCCAGCTTTTCCAGGGTGGCGGTATCGACAAAGTTATATTTCACTTCCGACCACAATTTGGACAGGCCGGCGATCTTCTCGTCCTCGCCGATGTTTTCTTTATAAGTTCCCGCCAGCGCTGCGGTTTCCCACTGCACGGCAGGCTGCTGCTGCGCCATCGCGCCGGTGGCCGCCAAGGCCAGGACCAGCGCCGCTACATGGCTCTTTGCCATTTTGTCTCCTGATTAAGCTGAATGCCCGACATTCTAGAGGCCCGGCGGCGCAGGCGCTACCCTGTTACAAGCCTGATACTTTTCGCNCCTGGGGCGACTGTTAGAATCCATCCTCGAAGTTCTTCTTTTCCCTTTCGAGACCATGCGACAACTTGCACTCCCCTTGCTGGCAGCCCTGCTGGCAGCCCCCGCNTTTGCCAATACCCCTACCCCTATTACCCTCGACCAGGCCATGTCCCACCCGGACTGGATCGGCNCCCCCGTGGAAAGCGCGTGGTGGAGCTGGGACGGCAAGCAGATCTTCTATAAACAAAAGCGCATCGGCTCCTCGCTGCGCGACACCTTCCAGGCTGGCGACAAGCCGCGCCTGGTGGCGGACGCCGAGCTGTCCAACCAGGATAGCCCGAACATGGTGTTCAATCGCGAGCGCACCCGCGCCATCGTGCTGCGCAACGGCGACCTGTTTGAACGNGACCTGAAATCCGGCGCCCTGGTGCAGATCAGCCGCGGCACCGCCAATGCTTCCTCGCCGCAGTATTCGGCCGACGGCCGCAGCGTGCAATTCAAGGTCGGCAACGACTGGTTCAGCTGGAGCCGCGCCGACCGCCTGGTCTCCCCTGTGGCCTTGCCGCGCGCCGCCAAGGACCCGGCCGCAGCGCCGGACGAAGACTACCTGCGCGACATGCAGCTGCGCCTGATCACCACCCTCAAGCGCCAGAAGGATGAACGCGACGAGACGCGCGCCCGCGCCAAGGCCGAACGCGCGGCCGACGCCACGCGCGCGCCTGCGCCACTCTACTTCGGCGACAAAGTCTCCATCGATGCATCGTCGCTGTCGCCGGATGGCCGCTGGCTGGTGGTCGCCACCTCGCCGAAAAGCAGCGAAAACGGCCGCATCGGCAAGATGCCGCGCTACGTGACCGAATCGGGCTACGAAGAGTTCGACGACCAGCGCACCCGCGTTGGCCGCAACCTGCCGCTGGCGCAATCGCTCAAACTGGTGGACTTGCGCACCGGCGCCATCAAGGACCTGTCCTTCGATTCCCTGCCGGGCATCGGCACCGANCCGCTGGCCAGCCTGCGCGAAGCAGCCAAGCAGCCGGCCCTGAAAGGCAACCGNGCCACCCGCCTNGAGGCCGATGAAGGCGACGGCATCGCCTGGAGCGACAACGGCGCCAAGGTTGCCGTCATGCTGCGCACGGTGGACAATAAAGACCGCTGGCTGGCCGGCATCGACCTGGNAGGCGCCAAGCTGAAGTCCCTGCACCGCCTGACCGACAACGCCTGGATCAACTACAGCTACAACGACTTTGGCTGGCTGCCCGACAACAGCACGCTGTGGTTCATGTCCGAAGAAACCGGCTACGCCCACCTGTACACCCTGGGCGCCGATGGCAAGCAGCGCGNCCTGACCAGCGGCAAATGGGAAGCCTCAAACGTGAAATGGAACGCCGACGGCACGCTGGCCTACATGCTGTGCAACCGCCGCACGCCAGGCGAGTACGAGGTGTGCTCCGCTTCGGCCCGGGACGCCACTGTGCGCGAGGTAACCCAGCTCAATGGCGGCGTCGAACAATTCAATCTGTCGCCCGACCAGCGCAAGCTGCTGGTGCATTACTCGTCCGCCTACGTGCCTTCGCAACTGGCCACCGTGCCCGCTGCCGGCGGCGCCGCAACCAGGCTGACCGATACCCGCAGCGCCGAATACAAGGCACGCGAATGGATCCAGCCGCAGATGGTCGCCGTGCCGTCGACCCACGGCGCAGGCCAGCCAATCTGGTCCAAGCTGTATCGTCCGGCCACGCTGGAACCGGGCAAGAAGTACCCGATCGTGATGTTCGTGCATGGCGCAGGCTACCTGCAGAACACCCATAACCGCTTCCCGAACTACTTCCGCGAACAGATGTTCCACAACCTGCTGGTTGAGAAAGGCTACATCGTGCTNGACATGGATTACCGCGCATCCAAAGGCTATGGACGCGATTGGCGCACCGCGATCTACCGCCAGATGGGACATCCGGAATTGGACGACTACGTGGACGGCGCCAAATGGCTGGCGGCAAATCACCAGGGCGATATCGACAAGGTCGGCATCTACGGCGGCAGCTACGGCGGCTTCATGACCTTCATGGCACTGCTGCGCGAGCCGGACCTGTTCAAGGCAGGCGCNGCGCTGCGNCCGGTGACCGACTGGACCACCTACAACCACGGCTACACCGCCAACATCCTGAACACGCCNGACATCGATCCGGAGGCTTACCGCAAATCGTCGCCGATCGAATATGCGGACAAGCTGAAGGGCCACCTGCTGATCGCCCACGGCATGGTGGACGACAACGTGTTCTTCCAGGATTCGGTGCGCATGGCGCAGCGCTTCATCGAACTGAAAAAGGACAACTGGGAACTGGCGGCGTATCCGATGGAACGCCACGCCTACGTCCAGCCTGAGAGCTGGTACGACCAGTACCGCCGCATCTACCAGCTGTTCGAGCGCACGCTCAAATAAGTAAGCAGATGTAAGCCCGCTCACACAGCGGGCTTACCCATCTTACAACTTGCAACAAATACAAAGTTTACTTAAAGTTAATTAGCCTTGATCATCCTGTCCGGCCTGCGCTGATGCAGGCCTTACCACGTAAGGACCAAATGATGATCAAGCATATCTCGGCGGCTGCCCTGGCACTGTTCGCCTTTCCTGCCTTCGCCCAGGAAATTGCCGCACCGGCAGCGACAGCGTCGCCAAACGCCTACTATTTCGGCCTCGACGCCGGCCGCACGCACGACGACTTCGACAAGGACGGCAGCAGCCTGGGCATCTTCGCCGGCTACCAGGTCAACCGTTACCTGTCGGTCGAGGCCGGNTACCGCCGCATGCTCGATCGCGTCAACACCTTCGCTTTCCAGCATCCCGCCGGCTACATGGTCACTGGCGAAACCCACATGCGAATGGACCAGCGCAGCCTGTCGGCCCTCGGCAGTTGGCCACTGACGGACAAGGTCAACCTGTTGGGGCGCGTCGGCTATAACGAAGTGGTCTCCCGCTACAAATGGGACAACTATCGGCAGAAAGGATTGCTGCTTGGGGCCGGCGTGTCGTACAAGCTGGCGCCCAATATCGACGCACGGCTGGAGTTCCAGCGCGCCAGCGACGAAACGCGCAACGTGTCGGCCGGCATCGCCTACAAATTCTAAGGTTTCGCCACGCTGCTTGGCAGCGTCTGGAAATCGTCTGTCTGATACAGCGATTGCCAGGCTGCCAGCAGCGCCGGCGGCGGCGTGACCAGCTTGCGTGCCGTCAGGTCCAGCCAGCCGCCCGAGCTGTTGATCCGGGCGGACAGCTTGCCATCGCTGCGATAGACATCGCTGCGCAGCATCCAGCGGCTGCCATCCTGCGACATGCCGGCCAGCGCCAGCGTCACGGTGATGGTATCCATCAGCAGCACTTCCTTGAAATAAGCGATATCGTCCTTCATCACGACAGGACCGATGTTCAGGCGCTTGAATTCCGCCATCGGGAATCCATTCTCGCCCAGGAACATCATGCGGATATCGCCCGCCTTGTTCAGGTAAGCCGTGTTGGCCATATGGCTGTTGAAATCCATATCGCCCCAGCCGGCCAGCATTTTGCGCTCAAACATTACTACACCCCTTTTACCCGGCTGCGAGGAAGTCCAGCAAAGTCAGGGCCACGATCTTGGTCGCCTTGCGCAGGTCTTCCAGCAGCAGTTTTTCATCCGCCTTCTTGGCATTCGATTCGGGCACGCTACGCGGCCCAGCGCCATATAGTACTGCGGGAATGCCTTGTTCGCCGTACAGCCGCGCATCGGCGTACAGCGGAGTGCCTACGGCAGGGATGTCCTCGCCCAGCACAGCGCGCGCATTCTTCTGCAGGTTGGCCACCAGCTTTTCGCCCGCAGGCAGCGGACGCAGGGCATGCGACACAGCAGGCGCTTGATTTCGATGCGGATGCCGGGTTCGCCCCGCACTGCCTCTTCAATCAGCTTGCGCACTTGCGCCTCGACCGCCACCGGATCCTCTTCCGGAATCATGCGGCGGTCCATCTTCATCACGACCTTGCCCGGCACCACGTTGGTGTTGGTGCCGCCGTCGATACGCCCCACCAGCATGGTCGGCGAATCGATGCCCGGCACCTTGGACTTGATCTTTTTCAGCTCCGGCAGCTGGCCGTAGATCGCATTCAGGATTTTGCTTGCCGCCTGCAGCGCATCGTGGCCGGTTTCGGGCATGGCGCCGTGGCCGGACTTGCCGTGCACGGTGATTTCAAGCTGGAGACAGGCATTGTGCGCAGTGACGATGTTATAGCTGAAGCCGGCCGCGATTACGTAATCGGGCTTGGTCAGCTTTTCGCGCAACAGGAAGCCGGGGCCCAGCAGGCCGCCGAATTCCTCGTCATACGTGAAGTGCAGTTCGACGCCGCCTTTGAGCCTGACGCCCAGCGCTTCCAGCGAGCGTACGGCGAAGATGTAGGTAGCGAAGTCGCATTTCGACACTGCGGCAGCGCGGCCGTAGATGTAGCCGTTGTCGATCACCCCGCCGTAGGGTGGATAAGTCCAGCCNTCGCCCGGCGGCACCACGTCGCCGTGCGCATTCAGCGCCAGCGTCGGACCACCCGCCTCGTAGGGGCGGCGGATAATCAGGTTGGTGATCGACTCCATGCCGTAGTCGCGGACTTCCTGCTCGGGAACGACGTGCTTCTCGGCGTTCCAGCCGTAAGCCTTCACCAGCTCCGCCACGGTTTCAGCGTGGGGCGNGTTGTTGCCGGGCGGCGTATCGGTCGGCACGCGCAGCACCTGCTGCATGAAGGCCACTTCCTCATCGAAGTGGTCGTCGATCCATTGGGTCAGTTTATCGTTCATCATTTTGCTCCTNCGGCGAACCANGCGCCCAGTTCGGCGCGCTCCGCATCAGTCATATTGGTCAGGTTACCGATCGGCATATCCTTCTGCTCCACCGCGCGCTTATGGATCTGGGCCGCGCGCTGGTGCACCTGGTCGGCCGTGTCGAACATCACGCCAGCCGGTGCCGTGGCAAAGCCGGGCTGCGTCGGCGTGGNCGAATGGCAGGCCAGGCAGCGCTGGTCGATAATGGCTTTGACTTTCGCAAATTGCGCCGCAGGATCGGCCACAGGCTTGACGACTGCCGGCTTGGGCGGCGCAATCGCCACGGCAACTGCCAGCAGCAACGCCACGCCGATGGCCGGATAGCGCCACTCGACGCGGCCTTTGTGGCGCAGGTTGAAAAAGTGGCGAATGAAGACGCCGACCGCCATGATGAAGCCAAGCACCAGCCACGCATATTTATTCTGGTAAGTCATCGCATAGTGGTTGCTGATCATGATGAACAGCACCGGCAGCGTGAAGTAGTTGTTATGCACGCTGCGCTGCTTGGCCTTGATGCCGTGGATCGGATCGGGCAGGCTTCCCGCCTGCATCGCCTGCACCATCTTGCGCTGGCCGGGAATGATCAGCATCGCCACGTTGGCCACCATGATGGTGCCGATCATGGCGCCGATATGGATGAAGGCCGCGCGGCCGCTCAGCAGGTGCGTCAGCGCATAGGCCGCGCCAACCAGCAGCAGGAACACAACCAGGCCAAGCCACTTCTCGCTCTTGCCCAGCGGAGAGCGGCACAGCGCGTCGTACACCACCCAGCCAGCGACCAGGAAGCCGATGCCGATGCCGACCGCCTGCAGGCTGGATAGGTCGGCCACCTGCTTGTCCACCATCATGGCCTGCGCGTTGAAGTAGTAGGCGATGGTCAGCAGCGCAATGCCGGACAGCCAGGTGCTGTAGGCCTCCCATTTGAACCAGTGCAGTTCCTTCGGCAATTCGGCCGGCGCCACCAGGTATTTTTGCGGGTTATAGAAACCGCCGCCATGCACCGCCCACAATTCGCCTGAAACGCCCTTCTTCGCCAGGTCCGAGCCCGGAGCCGGCGGACGGATCGAATTATCCAGCCAGACGAAATAGAAGGAGGCGCCGATCCAGGCTATGCCCGTAATGATGTGCAGCCAGCGTACCAGCAAGTTCGCCCATTCCAGGCCATAGGGCAGCAGGTATTCCATGTAAATCCTTGAGTTGAAGAAGTGGCAATCTATCGAAGATACGCGNTTTCGAGCCCCNGCAACATGAAATATGTCGTATATTCAAGATATTCGAATTCATATACGTANGCAAGATGTCCGGCCTNCCGCAACACCTCGATATTCACCTCATTCGCATCCTCTACCTGCTGCTGGTCGAGAAGAACGTGTCGCGCGTGGCGCTCAAGCTGAACCAGCCGCAGCCCTCCATCTCGGCCTCGCTGCGCAAGTTGCGCGAACTGACCGGCGATCCCCTGCTGGTGCGGGGTGCCCGGGGCATGGTGCCGACCCAGCACGGCGAAAGCCTGCTCAAGCCGGCCAAGCGTATCCTGGACGAGACGGAATCGCTGTTCGTGAAAAAGACGCCATTTGTGGCGCAGGAAGAAGCGCGCACCTTTAATATCGCCGCACCGGATTACCTGGACAGCCAGTTCCTGCCGAATGTGGTGGCCATGCTACGCCGCGGCTCGCCGAAGAGCCGCGTGGTGATCCACTCGATCGGCCCCGGCACCGACTACCTGCGGCTGCTCTCCGACGGCGACATGGACCTGGTGATCGCCAACTGGGACGAGCCGCCGCAGCACCTGCACATTTCCAAGCTGTTCGAAGACCCGATCATCTGCGCCATGCANGCNGGCAGCCCCTACGCCAAACGCACCGCCAGCGATGCGATGTCGCTGGACGACTACCTCACCCTGCCCCACGTCGCACCATCGCAGATGGTGCCCGGCTACGGCGGCGTGATCGACTCCTTCCTNGAGCGCCAGGGCATGCGGCGCAACGTTGCAGTCGAATCGGCCTATTTCAGCCTGATCCCCTACATGCTGGCGCAGACCGACCTGGTTCTGACCACCGGCCGCCAGTTCCTGCGCTTCTACGAGAATTCGCTGCCGCTCAAGGTATTCACNCCGCCGGTGAAGTTCCCGCCGATGCGTTTCTACCAGCTCTGGCACGAACGCGTGCACCAGGCGCCGGAACACAAATGGCTGCGCGACCAGGTCACCGCCGCGGCAAAGGCACTTTAAATGTCCGGTATATAGCGTNGCTTATAGCGCACGGCGCCTGGCGGGATATGATCGATTGTTCAAGATAGGACAACTGCGATGACCACGACCCTCCCTGAACTGAACTCCTGCGACCTGGCCGCATTCATCGANCACCTGCGCGGCATTTACGAACATTCGCCATGGATTCCTGAACGCGCTGCGGCGCAGCGGCCGTTTGCGACGCTGGCGTCGCTGAAGCAGGCATTGCAAGGCGTTGTCACCGGCGCGACCGAGGCTGAGCAGCTTGGCCTGATCCGCGCCCACCCTGAACTGGCGGGCAAGGCTGCCATCGCCGGCGAGCTGACCGCCGAATCGACCAGCGAACAAGCCAAGTCCGGCTTGAATCTGTGCAGCGCCGAGGAATTCGCTACCTTGCATCAACTGAATGCCGACTACAACGCCAAGTTCGGCTTCCCCTTTATCCTGGCCGTCAAGGGTCCGACTGGCCAAGGCCTGACGCGCGAAACGGTCATCGCCACCTTCGCGCGCCGCCTGAAAAACCAGAAGCCGGACGAAATGGCGGAGTGCCTGCGCCAGATCCACCGCATCGCCGAAATCCGC
>JGI25150J39212_1000604_pt1 | contig 13903 bp, 12 predicted proteins | sample AraplaF_Col_mTSA_FD_39212 | JGI IMG/M metagenome (IMG submission 39212)
ACCACGCGCTGGTCTTCCCAGGTGTTCATGGTCGTGCGGTCGATCGGGGTCTGCTCAGGGAAGACGGCCTGCAGTTCGGGGAAGATCGGGCCGCTGAAGGANTTGGCNGCGACGGTGGTGAGGATGGTTGGTACCTTGAAGGTCTTGGCTGCCTTGGCCAGGCCGGTNACNTTGTTGCGCAGTTCGGCGATATCGATGGAGCGGGTCGCGAAGGCCATTTGCGGCTGGTGGTCGATCAGCACCAGGGTNTGGTTCTTCGGCGTGAGCAGCTGTTCTGCAGGCGGTGCGGCATGGGCGCTGGCGCTGAAGGCGAGGATGACTGGCAGTGCTGCCTTGATCAGGGATTTGAAGTTCATGGTGTGCTCCTTTGTAATGGGTTGCGGTGGAATGAACTTTAATAAATTCGCCTGTCGTAATAAACTGTGTAATGTGCAAATGATATTTACGCAAAATGGAACAATATGACCTGACCGACCTGCGTGCCTTCATCACGGTGGTGGAGAGCGGCAGTTTTGTGCGGGCGGCGGAACAGCTCGATGTCAGCACCGCCGCCATCAGCCGCCGCATCGCCACGCTGGAGGCGGCACTCGGCACGCAATTGATCACGCGTACTACACGCCGCAATGACATNACCGATGCCGGGCGCGCCTTCTATGCCGATGCGCAGGCCGTATTTCAGTTGCTGGACGAAGCGCACGACCGCGTGCGCCAGGGCCAGGACAGCGCCAGCGGCACCTTGCGCGTAGCNGCGCCGCTCAGTTTNGGCATTCAGAAAGTGGCGCCGGTGCTACCGCCTTTCATGAAGCGCCATCCCGGCCTGAAAGTGCAATTGCTGCTGGAGGACCGCACCACCGACCTGCACGCGGAAGCAATCGACGTAGCGCTGCGTATCGGTTTCCTGCGCGATTCCGCGCTGGTGGCGACCCGCATTGGCACCGTCGGCCGTGTATTCGCCGCGTCGCCCGCCTACCTGCGTCGCGCCGGCAAGCCGAAGACGTTGGNCGCACTGCGCGGCCACTCGGTGTTAAATTACAGCTTGCTCAGCGTGCGCGAAGAGTGGGGACGGCTGATTGGCGACCCGGGCGAACAACTCGACCTGAAAGTGCCGCTGGCGGCCAATAATGCGGAGGCGCTGGCCGAATGCGCGATACAAGGCATGGGCATTGTGCTGCTGCCGGAATTCGTGCTGGCGCCGGCACTGGCGGACGGCCGCCTGGTGCAGCTTCTGGCCGATGCCAGCCCGGAACCTTTCGGCCTGTTCGCGGTGCGGCCTTCGCGCCANTTCACGCCGGCCAGGCTGCGGCTGTTCATCGATTATTTGCGGGAGTGCGGTTTTTGAAGGAGGTGCACCGTGGAACACCTGCCTGGCCCCACCGGCTTGCCGTTGCTGGGGAACGTTGGAATCGATACGGCCCATTTCCATCAGCAACTGGAGCAATGGGCGCGCGAGTACGGCCCGATTTACCGCATGCGCCTGATGGAACGGCGCTTCGTCATCACCAGCCGGCGTGCCGATATCGCGCAGATCCTGCATGACCGTCCCGACCAGTGGCGGCGCTCGCGGCGCGTGGCNAGCATTCTCGAAGAAGCGGCAGCAGTAGGNGTATTCGCCGCCGAAGGCGATGACTGGCGCCGCCAGCGCAAGCTGGTGATGCATGCGCTGACCCCGGAAGTCATCAACCGTTTCCATCCCAGGCTGTCGGCCATGGCCGAACGCTTGCGCCTTCGCTGGNAGGTTGCGGCNGAAGCGGGGCAGCCGCAACGCTTGCTGCGCGACCTGAAAGCCTTCGCGCTTGACGTCGCCATCGGCATGGCCATGGGGCAGGACCAGGACATGGTGCAGCACGAAGACAATCCACTGCAGCAGGATATCGAATTCGTCTTCACCCAGGTGGCGCGCCGGCTGGTAGCGCCGGTTGCCTATTGGCGCACCGTCAAGCTGCCGTCAGACCGTGCCACCGAAGTCGCCGGCCAGCGCATACGCCTTGCGGTGGACGGCTTCGTTGCCGATGCGCGGGCCCGCATGGCAGCCAACCCGGCGCTNTACGACAAGCCGGGCAACCTGCTGGAAGCAATGCTGGCGGCGGCAGACATCCCNGGTTCCGGCATCAGCGACGAGACAGTGCGGGCCAATGCCATCATCATGGTGTTCGCCGGAGAGGACACCACAGCCAACACCATCGCCTGGCTGCTTTACCTGCTGTCGCGCAATCCGCGAGCGGCAAAGTGCCTGGCCGAAGAAGCCGATGGCGCGGACAGTCCCGCGCAGATGCCCTACCTTGATGCCTGCATTCAGGAATCCATGCGCCTCAAGCCGGTAGCGCCTATCCTGGGTGCGGAGGCGGTACAGGACGTGGCNCTGGATGGNGTGCAGGTTCCGGCCGGCACCGTGGCCTTCATGCTGCTGCGCCACGCCTTCGAGCGCGAAGTACCGCTGCCTGACGGTGCGGAATTCAGGCCGGAACGCTGGCTCGATCCTGTGATGAAGCAAAAGCTGGAAGATCCCGCCCGCAAGATGGTTCCCTTTGGCGGCGGCCCGCGCTTCTGCCCGGGGCGTTACCTGGCCATGAGCGAGATCCGCGTGCTGATGTCGATGGTGGCGCGCAGTTTCACGATCGAGGCCGTGCCGGGCGCACCGCCGGTGGAGGAAATGTTCACGGTCACCATGACGCCGAGCACCCTGCCGGTACTGTTACGGCCGCGCACCCTGTGCTAGGCTTGCAAGCATATCAATATTGACAGAGGGGGGGCTGCATGCTGAAAAAGATCTCGATGGGCTTGATCCTGGTAGTAGTTGTGATCCTGGGGCTGGCGCTGACCCAGCCGGACAGCTTCAAGGTGCAGCGCAGTGCCAGCATCAAGGCGCCGCCGGAAAAAATCATGGGCTACCTGAACGACTTTCACCAATGGACGGCCTGGTCGCCATGGGAGAAGAAAGACCCCAACATGCAGCGCACCTTTGATGGCGCCGCAAGTGGCAAGGGGGCGGTGTACGCCTGGAACGGCAATGGCGAAGTAGGGCAAGGGCGCATGGAAATCATCGAGAACGCGGCGCCCACTCAGCTTGCCATCAAGCTCGATTTCATCAAGCCTTTCGCTTCTTCCAATCGTGCCGAATTTGCGCTGCAGCCGCAAGGCGAGTCCACCGTGGTGACCTGGACCATGACCGGCCCGAGCCTGTTCGTGACCAAGGTGATGGGCGTGTTCTTCAACATGGACAAGATGATCGGCAAGGACTTTGAACAGGGCCTGGCGCAGTTGAAGGCGGTCGCGGAAAAATGACGGCAACAGGAAACAGCAAATAGCTTAACAGGGCTATACTGAATCTAAATACTCCGCCGGGGGCTGCCATGAAACCAATCCTTCTGTTTGCCGCAGCCATGCTGGCTGCCCAGAGTACATTGGCTGGCCCTCTGCGCAACGACCACCCCATCGTCGGCACCTGGCGCTTCGAATTGCCTGACGGCTCCTGCCATGAGATGTACCGCATCCGTGCCGACGGCTCGGCCCTGATCACCAGCGCTGCTGAGATAGCGGAATCGGAATTCGAGATCGACGACCAGCCCGACAGCGACGGTTTTTACCGTTCCAACGACAAGATCGTGAAAGACAACGGCAAGAAGGATTGCACCGGCGAGATCACCGANATCGGCCACGTGATCCAGTCCTTCATCGTGTTCCACNCCTCAAACAATATGTTCCTGATGTGCCAGCGGCGCGATATGGGCAGCTGCATCGGCCCCTTCNTCCGCGTGCGCGGCACGGAAATCTAGCCTAGCGGCCCGCCGCNCGCCATGCCCCCGGATTCATGCCAGACCACTCGCGGAAGGCATGGGTGAAAGCACTTTGTTCCTGGTAGCCAAGCAGGAAAGCAATGTCGACCAGCGACAGGCCAGGTGGCGCAGGTAGTCGCGCGCCAACCCAAAGCGCGCTTCGTCCAGCACTTGCTGGAAGCTGGAGCCTGCATCGGCCAGCTTGCGCTGCAGGGTGCGCGGCGCCACCGCCAGGTCTTCCGCCACGCTGGCGACGCGTACCTGGCCTTGCGACAGGCGGCGCACGATGGCTTCATGCACCTGCGCCACGATGCCGGCCGATGCCGGCGCGGCGCGCTGCTTGAGGAGCTGTTCGGCGTGTTGCTGCAGCACGGGGTAGAGGCTGACGTCGGCATTCGGCACCGGCCATGACAACAGCGCCGCTTCAAACTGCGCCACATTGGACATCGCATTGAACCTGGGCAGGGCGCCGAACACGCGCATGTATTCGGCGTGGCCGGCCGGGTCGCCGCCGTCATGCATCAGCGACAGTTCGGCCGGCGGCAGCGTGGTCCCGGCCAGCCAGTTGCCGAACACGCGGATGCCGGCAAACACGCTGTCGGCCAGGTGCCGATGCTGCGCAGGGTAGTTCGAATGCCAGGTGTAGTCGGCCAGCGCGCCGCGGACTTGCAGGGTGGAGCGTCCCAGGTCGTGTGCCAGCTGTTCGTAGCGCATGGTTTGCTCGAATGCCTGGCCGAAATCGCGGCAGCTTAGCAGGATCAGGCCGTACACCGTGTAGGTGCCAAGCTTGACGCGCTCTCCCACGTGCAGGCCGAAATGCGGGTCGTCGGCCAGCCGGGCTGCAATATCGAGCAGCTTCACATAGGTATCCGCAGGCAGCGCCTCGGGCAGCGGCTCCAGCGTTCCGGCGGCCAGGCCGGCGGCACGCTCAAGCGCTTGCGCCGTCACGCCGCGCGCAGCCGCCGCTTCCAGCATGGGTTGCAGGTAGGAGCCCGCGACGCGGGCAAGCTTGGCATGATCGAACAATTCGGCTGGCATGAAAAAGCAAGACTGGCGGGCAGCAATGGATTAAAGTTTATTAAGCAAAGTATAACAAGGGATTGCATATGAAACGATGGAACGGTTGGGGCGAGGAGACGGTCGAGTACCCGCTGCATGACGACGCGCTGGCTTTCCTGGCCAGTCGCATTGGCCCGGGCACGCCGGTACAGGATGCCAGTTTCGATGCGGCTGCCGTCTCGCTTGGCGAATCGCGCCTGCCCGAGCATCCATTGATTGATACGAGGCAAGCGACCCGCCTGCGCAACGCACTGGGGCAAAGCCTGCCGGACTGGCTCAAGCTGCGTTACGGCCGCATCGGCAGCGCGCCTGACGGCGTGGCGTACCCGGAAAGCGCGCAGCAGGTGCGCGAGCTGATCGACTACGCGCAGCGTCATGGCGTGTCGCTGATCCCGCAGGGCGGCGGCACCAGCGTGGCAGGCCACCTGACCGCGCCGGTTGGCGACAAGCCGGTTCTGGCAGTGAACATGACGCGCATGGGGCGCCTGCACCACCTGGACAAGCAATCGCAGCTCGCCACCTTCGGCGCCGGCGTGCTGGGCCCGGACCTGGAGGCGCAATTGCGTGCCCACGGCTACATGCTGGGGCACTTCCCGCAATCGTTCGAATATTCCACCCTGGGCGGCTGGATCGTCACCCGTTCGTCCGGCCAGCAGTCCCTGCGCTACGGACGTATCGAGCAGATGTTCGCCGGCGGCGTGATGGAAACCCCGCACGGGCGGCTCGATATCCAGACCTTCCCCGCTTCCGCCGCGGGCACCGACCTGCGCGAAATCGTGCTGGGCTCCGAAGGCCGCATGGGCATCCTGACCGAGGCCACCGTGCGCGTGAGTCCGGTGCCGGAATACGAAGCCTTCCACGCCATCTTCTTCCCCGACTGGGAGCGTGCGGAAGCAGCCGTGCGCACGCTGGCGCAGGCGCGCGGCGGCCTGTCGATGCTGCGCCTGTCGAACCCATTGGAAACGGTGACCATGCTGGCGCTGGCCGGCCATAAGCGCCTGATCGGGCTGCTGGAAGGCTGGCTCAAGCTGCGCGGCTGCGGCGAAGGCAAATGCATGCTGATGATCGGCGCCAGCGGCCCGCGCGCGCAGGCCCGCGCCGCCTTGCGCAGCGCCATCGCGGCCTGCCGCGGCTACAGCGGCGTGCACGTCGGCCGCCGCATGGGCGACAAATGGAAGGAAGGCCGCTTCCGCAACGTCTACCTGCGCAATGCGGCCTGGAAGCACGGCTATGTCATCGACACGGTGGAAACGGCGGTCGACTGGCCGCGTGTTTCTCTGATGATGCGGGCGGTGGAAGCGGCTGCGGCCGGTGTGCTGGGCGGCCTGGGCGAAAAGGTCCACACCTATACCCACCTGTCGCACCTGTATGCGCAGGGCGCCAGCGTCTATACGACCTTCGTCTACCGCCTCGGCGGCGAGTTCGAAACCGACATGGCGCGCTGGCACGCGCTCAAGCACGCGGTCAGCATGGCGATTGTCGACAACGGCGGCACCATCAGCCACCAGCACGGCGTGGGCAGCGACCACGCGCCTTACCTGGCTGCGGAGAAGGGAGCGGCGGGCATCGCCGCCATGCAGGCGCTGTTCTCGCACTTCGACCCGCAGGGCATCATGAATCCGGGCAAGCTGCTGCCGGCGGGGCAGGCAGCATGAAGCCGGCGGCGGTCCACGCCGGCAAGAACGGTGCGCCGCACTGGATGCCGGGCGGCCGCCCGCAGGTGGCTGCATTGCTGGCGCAGGAGTGGGACTTGCTGGTGATCGGCGGCGGCATCACCGGCGCCGGCATACTGCTGGAAGCGTCGCGNCGCGGCCTGCGGGCCTTGCTGGTGGAGCAGCGAGACTTTGCCTGGGGNACATCGAGCCGTTCTTCCAAGCTGGTTCACGGCGGCCTGCGCTACCTGAAGGAAGGGCAGTTTGCGCTGACCCGCGAGTCCGTGCACGAACGCGATGCCCTGCTGCGCGACGCGCCGGGGCTGGTCGAGCCACTGGGCTTTGCCTTTGGCGACTACCTGGGCCGCAAGCCGGGCCGCCGCGCTTTCCTGCTTGGGCTGGCGATCTATGACCGCATGGCGGGCCAGCGTGCGCGCCACTATTTCGGCACCCAGGAATTCCTGGCGATGGCGCCTCATATCCGTACCGAAGGCCTGCAAGGCGGCATCTGCTACCAGGACGCGAGGACCGACGACGCACGCCTGGTCATGCGCGTGCTGCACGAGGCGCAGTCGCATGGNGGCATTGCCGTCAACTACTGCGCGGTGCACTCGCTGGCCGGTGGGAATGCCGGGCGTGTGCGCGGCGCGCAGGTGCGCTGCGAGGTGAGCGGCGCGGCGTACGAGGTGCAGGCAAAGCTGGTGGTGAACGCCACCGGCGCCTGGGCCGACCGCCTGCACGACAAGCCCGCCGCAAGGCTGCGGCCATTGCGCGGCAGCCACCTGGTGCTGCCGGCATGGCGCCTGCCGCTGGCGCAGGCGATCAGCCTGATGCACCCGCGCGACGGCCGACCGGTGTTCGCCTTCCCGTGGGAGGGCGTCACCATTGTCGGCACCACCGACGTCGACCATCCCGCCGACCTGCAGCGGGAAGCCGCCATCACGCAGGACGAAACCGACTACCTGATGGCAGCCCTGCATGACCAGTTCCCAACGCTGGCGCTCACGGAAGACGACGTACTGGCGACTTATGCCGGCGTGCGCCCGGTGATCGACACCGGCAAGGCCGACCCATCGAAGGAAGCCCGCGACCACGTGCTGTGGCAGCAGGACGGCCTGTTGACCGTCACCGGCGGCAAGCTCACAACGTTCCGCGCCATCGCGCTGGACGTGCTGCGCCACGCTGCGCCGCAACTGCCGCACTGGCAGCCGGACCTGGCGCCGCAGGCCATTTTTGCGCCGCCAGCCGCCGCCAAGCCGAAGCACCTGCCGCCAGGCCAGGGCAGGCGCCTGCAGGGCCGCTACGGCGCGCAAGCCGAGGCGCTGGTCGCCGCTGCGAAAGAAGGGGAACTCGAGGAAATTCCCGGCACGGAAACGCTCTGGGCGCAATTGCGCTGGGCCGCGCGCCATGAATCGGTGCAGCGCCTGGAAGACCTGATGCTGCGGCGCAGCCGCCTTGGCATCCAGCTCGCCAACGGCGGCGCCGCGGTACTTGGCCGCGTCCGTGCCATCTGCCAGCCGGANCTGGGCTGGGACGACCAGCGNTGGGCTGCCGAAGAAGCCGCATATCTGGCATTATGCCGGTCAAATTACNGCCTGCCGAAAGCACGCGAATGAGCAAATACCTTCTCTCCATCGACAATGGCACGCAAAGCGTGCGCGCGCTGCTGTTCGACCTGCAGGGCAACCTGGTCGCCAAGACGCAGGTTCACTTGCAGCCGGCNTACTATTCCGAACAACCCGGNTGGGCCGAGCACAAGGCCGAAGGCTATTGGGACGCCGTATGCGCCGCCTGCCAGCGCCTGTGGACCGTCACCGACATTCCGCGCAGCGCCATCGCCGGCGTAGCCGTCACCACGCAGCGCGGCACCGTGGTTGCCGTCGACAGCGACGGCAAGCCGCTGCGCGCAGCGATTACCTGGCTGGACCAGCGCCGCACCGAGCAAGTGCCGCCGATCGGTCCTTTGTGGACGGCCGCCTTCAAGTTGGCGGGCGTGGACGGCACCATCGACTACTTCCGGCGCGAAGCGGAAGTCAACTGGATCAANGCCCACCAGCCCGGCGTATGGGAGCGCACGCACAANTTNCTGCTGCTGTCCGGCTACCTGAATCACTGCCTGAGCGGCCGCTTTGCCGACTCCATCGGCTCCCAGGTTGCTTACATGCCGTTCGACTACAAGCGCCACGCCTGGGCCGGAGCNCGCGACTGGAAATGGCAAGCGCTCGCCGTGCGCCCCGACCAGTTGCCGGANCTGCTGCAACCGGGTGAGGTCATTGGCGCCATCAACGCAAATGCGTCAGCNGCAACCGGCATCCCCGAAGGCGTGCCGCTGGTGGCCGCTGCCGCCGACAAGGCCTGCGAAGTGATCGGCGCCGGCGGGCTGGAGCCGCACATCGGCTGCCTCAGTTACGGCACCACGGCCACCATCAACACCACCACCAGCAAGTACGTCGAAGTCACGCCGTTCATACCGCCATATCCTGCGGCCATTCCCGGCGCCTACAGCACCGAAGTGCAGATCTTCCGCGGCTACTGGATGGTCAACTGGTTCAAGGAGCAGTTTGGCCATCTCGAACAATCTGCCGCAGTGGAGCAGGGCATGCCGCCGGAAGCGCTGTTCGACCGCCTGGTGAACGAAGTGCCGCCCGGCTCGATGGGCCTGATGCTGCAGCCNTACTGGAGNCCNGGCATCAAGGTGCCAGGNCCGGAAGCAAAAGGCGCAATGATCGGTTTCGGCGACGTGCACACCCGAGCCCACATGTACCGCGCCATCCTGGAAGGCCTGGCCTATGCTTTGCGCGAAGGCCGCGAGCGCATCGAAAAGCGCAGCGGCACCAGGATCACGGAATTGCGCGTGGCAGGCGGCGGCTCGCAAAGCGACGCAGCGATGCAGCTCACGGCCGACATCTTCGGCCTGCCGGCAGCGCGCGCGCANGTGTANGAAACCAGCGGCCTTGGCGCCGCGATCGCCATCGCAGCCGGNCTCGGACTGCACAAGGACTTCCACAGCGCCATCAACGCCATGACGCGCAAGGGCCGNGTCTTCCAGCCCGACCCGGCGCACCGCAAGACTTACGACCAGCTATACCACCGCGTCTACCTGAAAATGTACAAGCGCCTGCAGCCGATGTACGCNGAGATCGCCGCCATCACCGGCTANCCGGAAAGGCTCTAACGTTTGGCGAGGGCGGCGCGGGCCGCTTCGATGGCGGTGGTGGGGGGACGGGTAGCGCGCACCTGGTTGCGGCCGTCTTCCTTCGCCGCGTACATGGCGCGGTCGGCGGCGACGAACAGGGATTCGATATTGTCCGTCGGCGTCGGGCATAGCGTCGCGACGCCGATGCTTACCGTTATGTGCGGGGAGGTTGCCGAACGCGGGTGCGGGATGTGCAGCGATTCCACGTGGGTGCGGATCGATTCGGCCATCTGGAACGCGGCGTCGGCATCGGTCTCGGCAAACAACAGCACGAATTCCTCGCCGCCGTAGCGCGCCGCCAGGTCGGTCACGCGCAGCGCATGCGCGCTGATTGCCTGCGCTACCTGCTGCAGGCAAACGTCCCCTTGTGCATGGCCCAACGTGTCGTTGTACAGCTTGAAGTGGTCGACGTCCAGTACCACCAGCGACAGCGGAGCGCCGGTGCGCATGGCGCGCTGCCATTCCTTCTCGAGGAAGGAGTCGAAGTGGCGGCGGTTGGCAATCTTGGTCAGCGGGTCGATCATGGCCGCGCGCTGCAGCGCGTCTTCCGACAGCTTGTGGTGGGTGATGTCGTGCAGCAGGCCAATGAACAGAGGCTGGCGCAGGAACATCGGCGTCAGCGTCAGGTCCATGCACACCGACTTACCGGTGCGATGGCGGATGATTACTTCGCGCGTGCCGTGGCTGTGCGCCGCTTCCGGATTGGCGGCGTAACGCGCAAAGTATTCGAGGTATTCGTCGGCCACCAGTGGATTGAGCAGGTCGGAAATCGATTTGCCCGCCAGTTCGTGCGACATATATCCGAGGTACTGGTCGCAGGCCGGATTGGTGAACTGGATGCGGCCATCGGCTTCGATGATCAGCAGGCCTTCAGCCATATTGTTCACGATGGTGCGCAGGCGCTCCGACTGTTCCTGCTGCGTCTCGGTGGCGAAGCGGATCTGCAACTGCGTGCGCACGCGGGCGCATACTTCGGCCATGCGCAGCGGCTTGCCGATATAGTCGACCGCGCCCAGTTCGAAGCCGGTCACCACGTCTTCCTGTTCGTTGCGGGCGCTCATGAACAGCACCGGGATGTCCTCCGTCGCAGGGTGCGATTTGAGGTGGCGGCAGGTCTCGAAGCCGTCCATGCCGGGCATGATCACGTCCAGCAGGATCAGGTGCGGGTGCACGCGGCGCGCGATTTCCAGCCCGCGCTCGCCGGAGTTGGCGACATAAGTCTGGTAACCCTGCTCGACCATCAACTTGCGCAGGACGGAGAGGTTGTCCGGCGCATCATCAACAATCAAAATCACGGCGTCGCGCCGTGGCGAAAAGCTGGTACCGCCTTGATTCATGCTGACTAGGGGTGAGTAGGATATGGGCTTGATGATACCGTGTTGCCAATTGGAATTGTGGAAATTCAAGGAAGGTTTGGCCTAAAAAAGACGTTGAGTTGTTGATAGTTGGTGAAAGTTTCCGGTGAGCTAAGGAAAGTTGTGACATTGTGTGTATATCTGAACACTTCCGCTAACTTTCTGGCAACGGTAATTTGCGTGATTTTTGCATGATTTTTATCTTTCTGAAAAACAATAGAATGGCGTTTCTTTAACTCGTTGAGATAGCCATGAAAAAACATAAGCTGCTGCTGGTTCCCGTTCTGTTTGCCGCTGTCGCCTTGTCGGGCTGCAAGGTCATCGACACCGGCGAGGTGGGCTTGCGCGTCAACTTCGACAAGACGGTGGAAGCCGAAGAACGCGTGGCGGGCAGTTTCAACCAGACCATCGTCGGCTCCATCCTGACCTTCCCGATCAAGGACGTCAGCGTCGACGTGCGCGACCTGATGCCGCTCGCTGCGGACAATTCGACCATGAAGGACTTCGACCTGGCGGTGATCTACAACATCACGCCGTCGGCGGTGTCGGACCTCTGGGTCAACAAGAGCCGTTCTTTCCACACCCAGGACGCCAGCGGCGACATCTACCTGATGCACGCCTACATTTACCAGACCGCGCGCAATGCCGTGTACAAGGTAGCGCGCAAGTACGAGGCGCTGAACATGAACGACAACCGTTCCCAGATCGAGGAAGAGATCCAGGCCACCATGATCGCCACGCTGAACGATGAAAAGCTGAACGGCATNACGATCTCGCANGTGCGCGTGGGCGGCATGGTCCCTAGCGATGCGGTCAAGGCCAGCGCGGATAACCTGGTGCGCGCCAAGAACGAGGAGAAAACCAAGGAAGTCGAGGTGCAGATCGCGAAGAAGGAGGCCGAGCGCATCGCGGCCCTGAATGCCAATGCCGGCGCCATCTCCTATATGCAGGCGCAGGCCCAGATGAAGATTGCGGAAGGCATTGCAGCGGGCAAGGTGCAGACTGTGGTGATTCCGTATGACTTCAAGGGCATGGTCAACATCACGAGCAAATAAATAGGCGCTGCCGTCCTCGCGTGTCATAATCGAAAAGCGATTGGCGAGATCGGGAGGGCGGCATGCGAAACTTCTTGCGCGCATTGGCGCTTGTGCTGGCAGTGCCTTGCTTGCCCGCACAGGCTGAAAAAGCTGCTGCGCCAACCTGCCCATCGCGGTCCATCGTGGTCGGCCTCTACGAGTTCGGCCACTTCTATCACGCCGGTGCGGGCCTGGACAAGGACGTGGCGGAAGAANTGCGCAAGCGCAGCGGCTGCAATTTCTCCTACANAGTCCTGCAACGGCGGGCGATCTGGCCCGCNATGCAAAGCGGCACCGTCGACATGACGCTGTCGGCCACCGCCACGCCGGAGCGCATGGTGTTCGCCTGGGCNGANCCGTATATATGGGTGAAGAATATGGTCGTCCTGCGCGCGGACGCCGGCGCCAGCGTGCATTCCATGGCGGACTTCATTGCAGCCCCTGAACTGAGGCTTGGCTTCGGGCGCGGTTATGCTGCAGGGCCNGCGTATGAAGAGTTCGTGACACAGTTGCGCAATATCGGCCGCGTTGAAGATGTCGATGATGGCGACCGGCTGTATGCCATGTTCAAGGTCGGCCGTTTCCAGGCACTGCTTGCGCCGAAGCTGGTATACACCAGTTACCTGAAAGACGAAATCAAAGCCGGCGCCGTGCGCATCGAGGATTGGGGCGGGGCGAAGCAGCGCGGGCCGGCCAACCTGATGATCAGCAAGAAGCTGTTCAGCGCCGAGGAAGCGCGGCGCTGGGCGAGCCTGCTGAAGGACATGCGCGCCGACGGCACCCTGCAGCGNCTGATCGCCCAGTATGCCGGGCGGGACGAGGCGGGCAGGATGCTGTCGCCGGCGCCGTAGTGCTTACTGCNTCAGCGTCGGCGCGGCGTAGGCCGTGGTGCGCGCNAGNTCTTCGCGCGTGAAGCTGGCACGCGCGTCGTCGCAGCCGATGTTGGCGGCGCATGCTGCCTGCAAGGCTTCCAGCCGTTGGCGCCAGCTTGTTTCGGCTGCTTCCATGCGGGCCAGCGCTTCCACCTGTTCCGCGGGCAGCCTCTCGCTGCGCAGCCGATAGACTTCCTGTTCACCCTTGCCGCGGCGGCGTGCGTCGCGCACCGCGGCTTCAACGCTTGCGACGGTGGCCCTGGTGCTGGACGTCGGGACGGCGCTGCGTGGCGTTGCCTGCGCGGGCTGGGCGGCCGCAACGGATGCCGCCTTGCCGGCACTGGCTCCTTGCGCTGCGGCGGCCGGCGGCGCCGGCGGCAGAACCGAAGGAGCGGGCGAGGGCGCTGGTGCGCCGGTCCGCCACAGCGCTGCCGCCAGGACGACCGATGCAATGGCTATCGTGGCGCGCATCATTACAGCCCGCCGATGATGCCGAGCAGGTTGTCGTAGATCGGATAGACCGCCCATGACGGCGCATCCCACCCGATCACGTCGAAGTGGTCGTACTGGTCGTAGTAGCCGATATAGTTCCAGCTGCCTTTGACTGGAGCGCCGTCGAAGTTGCGCTGCGGCTGGCCGGAAGGCCCGCGCATCGAGACCGTGTTCACCACGCCGTCGTTCGGGTACCACTCAGGCGAACGATAGGACCCCATGCCATGCTGCAGGATCGACGGCACCACCCATTCGCCGGCTGTGTTCTTCAGGAAGAAGATCATGTCGTTGCGGGCGTATTGGTAATCGCTGCTCTGGAACGGAGCAATCACGCGGTCGGTGTTGTTGCAGCACCAGTGACCCTGTTCCGTGGCGCGCGAACCGATTGAAAAATAGTAGACGTTGGGCGACGTTTTTACCCAGCCGTT
>JGI25150J39212_1000634_pt1 | contig 13322 bp, 14 predicted proteins | sample AraplaF_Col_mTSA_FD_39212 | JGI IMG/M metagenome (IMG submission 39212)
GATACCGCCCGACGCCGGCAGCCGCACCTTGATGTCCTGTACGGCGAGAGGCCAGCGCTGCACGACTTCCGCCAGCGGTGCGCCTACGGATGCGCCGTCGTCGAGCACGCCAGTCTGCTCTGCAAACGTCGGCAAGTGCTTGGTGAAGATGCAGAACTGGACGTCGAGGTTGAGCTCGACCGTGCCGTCCGGATCCGGCTGGACCAGCATCTCGAACCCGATCGCCGACGGAGGCCGCCGCGCCCCTTCGCGGTCGTCTCCCCGATCCGGCCTTCCGGTGCTGCCTGCGTTGTCGTCGTCCTTGACACCGGCGTCGGCGGTAGCCACGCCGGCGCCTGCAGCTAGTGCCTTTCCCGGCGCCACTCCCGGCTTGGCTTTGGGCTGGGCAGTGCCACCCGGACCCTTCGCATCGGCACCGTTCTCGGCTGTTTCGGCTTCGAGGGCCTCGGCGTCCAGCTGCACCGGGCCCGCCTGTGGCAGCTTCATCGGGCCGATGACGCCGAGGTGGCACCAGTCCAGCGGATGGGTGTTAATGCGGCGCGTACTGTCCCGGCCGGCGAGCTTGTGCTCAAGCACACGGACAAAATGGTGCGACAGGGCCAGCTCGTCAGCGTAGGTCGGGACGTAGGCCTTCTTCTCTGCCATCACGAGCTCCTCGTCACTTCGCGAACAGACTGAACTTCGAGAACCTCGACCGCTGCGAACACGTCGCCGACGCCGGCGTCAATCGTGCGAGCGCCTGCGAGCGCTTCCTCGTAGCCGTCGCCGGAAATCGCAGCTCGAAGGAAGGTTCGAAGGGTTCGACCGAGCTTGCGATTTCGGCCGCGTTCGTGCTGCACGGCTTTGAAGGCGCTGTCCAGCATTACCTTTGAGTTGGCGTAGGTCTCAATTTCGGACGCCAGCACCTTGAACTCACTGAATTGCTGCGGCGCGATGACGTCTTCTTCCCCGTCGCTGACCCAGCTGATGAACGTGCCATAGCTGGACGTTAGACCCTTTGAGACCAGCTTGTTGTACAGCTCACTCTTGTTCGGGAATCGCGCGGACATGTGTTCTTTGGCCTGGCGCCAGAGTTCCAGCGCAACACGCTCGCCGGGAGGGAGTCTTGAGTTAACGACGTCGGCCAGCCGCTGAAACAAGCCGTCGTACTGCCCGTCGACGAACGTGATGACCTGCCACCCCGGCCGCACAGCGGCCGCGTGGTGCCGCTGGATGTTCGACGTCTCCGAGAAGAAGACGTCCAGCTTCTGGCTTCCATAAAACTGCCGCCTCTCACCGTTGGTGAAGTGAACCTCCGTCAGAGCGCCCGCGCCTCCTGCAGACAGGTACACCGTCGGCTCGTGGCCGTCGAACAAGTCAGCGCCGGAAGTGCCAGCTAGAGCATCGATGTCGATTTCGCTGGAGACGTCCGCTTGGGTGATCAGGGACACGGCATGCCCGCTTGAACTGCGAACAACAACTGCCGGCGGTCTTGCTGCAGGGCACGCAGAAGAAGAGTTCAAGGGCTTGAACCCGAAGGGCGCGAGGAACCGTACGCGAGCGTCGTCTTCTGCACGTGGTGCCCAGGCCCGGTGAAGCCGCGATTGATTGCCCTGTTCGGCGGCAACCTCATGAGGGTAGAGCAACTCATCGACTCTCGCGGACGGAAACACGTCCAAGTAGCGATAGCCGTTGGTCCGCGGCGCCAGGAGCAGCGTCGGGCATACGTCCCCCTCAGCCACCAGCTTGGCCTCTTTGCTGCCCGTGACGAACTCGACTCGTCCAGATACAAGCGCGTCGGAGAGCCCATCCACGACCAGCTCCAGCGCCGGCGCCAGTAGCGTAACCTCTGCCACCGAGCCGACCACAATTCGTAGCTGCGGCGTGGCTGACGGAAGGAAGGCCTGCAGATGGGTTGCGATACCCCAGAACTTGGCAGTCTCCTTGCGGCGCAGGAACGTTTCGTATGCGGCCTTGATAGAAGCGATGAGCTGCGGCCACGTGGTGTCCCAGGCAACGCTTCCGTGGCCACTGACGCCTTCGAGCTCGGCAATGCGCTCCCGCAGATTGCCCGCCCATGTGGTGGCCGCAACCTGCTCGAGCTGCACGAGTGGAACGGCGACCTGCCGCAGGCGGTTGTAGAGGCCCCAGCACTGCCGAAGCCCAGGGTACGGTCGCCCTTCGGTCGCGCGCGCCGCAGCGGTGAGCCACTTGTAGGCCTCTGCGAGCGCCTGAGCCGCCTCGGCGTCGGAATCGCATACCCACAGGTGCCGGTCGCCGTTTGCGCGCGGCTGCGGGTCACGCGCCTCGACTGCGGTCTCAGCGTCGTTCTTTGCCTGCGAGTCCCATAGCCAGAGCTGGACCTTTGACGGGTAACCGCATGCGGTCAGAACATCTTCAGCTGGTGGGGGCGAGACTCCAATGCGCAGCTTCGTACATCCCGAAGCTGCCCTCATGAGCTGGGACAGCTGAGCGAACGTGCTCGGATGTGAGGCGTCGATGACCACCGCGCCGAAACGTCGCCCGTTCATGGTCTTCTCGAGCCAGCCCGGGTTGGCCAGGAACACCCGTGGCTTGGTGGACTTCGCAGCGGTGTACCGGCTAAGCGTGGCTACTTCCCACAGATCCGCAAGCCGCTGGCCCCGTCCAATGTGCAGCGCATCTAGACGAGCGTTGGCGTTCGAGACGGCTTGCGTCACCAAGACGATGTCGCCTCTCAGCAAATGCCTTTCTTCGACCTGGGGCACTTGGCCTTGCGCATTCGCGTGCGCGTGGTCTCCGATGAGGAGCGAAGCCACGATATGACGAGCCGTCGACGCGGTTGCCTCCGGCACTGCGAACAGGAGGCTTTGCTCACCAGCCAGCAATCTCAGTGCAGCCCGAACGGCCACCGCCCCGCTGACCTTCTCAAAAGCGAGCGCGTCCGAGGGAAGAACAGTCTTGTGCAGCAGCGCGTGTGTAACGAGCTGGGTGGAGGATTGGAGGGCGCTGTCCCACATCGTCAGTTGATGAGGCGTTTCCGAACGCCAAGGCGTTCGAGGTGAGCGCGATACTCTGCACCAAGGTGTGCTGAGTTGCGAGCCGCAACGCAGTCGGCCAGGGCCAGGCCCATGGCGGCAAGGTTCTTCTCAGCTGCCGACTTCGGAATGAACTCAAGTGACAGTGCTGGAAGCCGAGGCGTGTTTGCAGGCGCGCATTCGATGACTAGGTCGTGCAGCATGGCGTTGACGCTGCGCTTGCAGTGGTCGCCTTGGTTCTCCGCCAGCACGGCAGCGAGCGCGGTCACTTTCAAGCCGGCGGTCGCGATAGCTCCTGCCAGCGCGCGCCAAGCCACCACTTTCTTGTTGTGGAAGGTCAGGATGAGCCTGCCATTCGCCTTCAGCGTCCGCCGGCTTTCGGCTAGGCATGCCGCAATCGTCGCCTCGTAGTCCGCTGTCGACGTTCCGCGAGTGCTGTTCGGGACCGCCTCTGCGCTCTCGTCAACGACAACACTCGGGTCGTAAACCTTTAACCAAACGTGGAAGAGCCTGGCGAGCTCGCCGTACTGAACGTCGTCGAAGTAGGGTGGGTCGGTCACCACCACGTTCACGGAGCTCGTCTGAAGCGCTTGTTTGACGCTGCTGCCAGTGGTGACGAGAACGTCCCAGTCAGTCTTCTTTCGCCCGCGACGTCCTGGCACCGTGGTGGCCACCCTGGGCGGGCGCTGCCTCGAATCGATGAACCACTGCAGGGCTTGGGTGGCCGCTTCCAGCCGTCGCGGAATCGTCCCTCGTCCGACGGGCGACAGCAGGTTTGACTCAACTGCGAATGTCGTCTGCGTGTACCGGTGGTTCGCCATCCCCTCGAACGGCTTGAGGTTAAAGCGGTCCCATCGGCTGAGGAAGGCTGGCATCTCCGCGGCGCCGAGCAATGAGAAGGCCAGTCGGTCCTTGATTTCAGGTGCGAATTGCAGCAGCGCAACAGCCTTCAGGCCGGCGGCTAGAACTTCAAGCTGTCGGCTTGAATACAGGTCGTCCCATGCCGCGAATCCGTTGTCGAGGAGCCGCTTGGTCTCCTTGCCCGTCGGGATCTTGGCCGCCAGCGCTTCGGGCGGCGTCGCGTCGGAGTCGAGCGCGACGGGGTCTCCTTCAGCAACGGGCCTCAGGACGGCGCGCAGCTGGCCATGGACGACTCCGAGTTCTTGGACGAGAACGGCCTGCCAGCCCTCCGGGCGCAAAGCGTCCTGACTGCAGTGCGGGCATCCCGCAGCTTCTTGGTTCACCGACCAGCGGGCGTCACAACCGCCGCACGTGAAGCTTTTGATGCCTCGCGTGCGACGGGTCAAGTGCCCGCAGGAGCGGCAGCCAAAGAAGGCACCGCGGTCGTTGAGACTGCGGCTGGTGACCGACACTAGGCCGTGAGGGAACTCGAACACCTTGCCTGTGCAATGCGCGCAGCTGGAGCGGCGGACGCGAAGCACGTGGGACAGCTCGGCGCCGGCGGCGGTGCGATAGGCCTCGCGATGCGGTGCCAAGACCGCGAGCACTTGGTCAGCGGCGGCCTGTAGCTCAGCAGCGTCACAGGCGCCAAGCGCCGCGGCGAGGCCGCGGGCCGGCCACGGGTAGAGGTCCTGCGCGTAGATCCTGAGGCCGCGCCTGGCAGCCTCGAACGTTACCGTCCCGCCTCCACTGAAGGGGTCGGAGACGACGAGTTCGGGCCCGTACTGAGCCACGGCAGCGTCCAGCAGCGCGCCCATGACGCTGTGAGGGCGCCGGGCCCACCACCGGTAGGTCGACACCACCGGAGCGTGGACCTCGCGGTTGCTCAGCTCCTTGGCCGCACGCGCACCCACCGCGCGCCAGTTAACGCGGGCCAGGATGGAGGAATGCGAGGTGGGGTGCTGGGGTGGCGGCATGCGATTCAATGCAACTCGCCCGATGCCCCAGTTTTGCTCGCCATCTATGCCTCCTCGGTGTACGGTTTGTTGCATTCTGCGTCACAAACCGAGGATTAGACAACTGTGTGTTGGCGCTTCAGTGGATGCCCAGTGGTGGGGCATAAGGATTACGGGGCTCAGCCATGGCCGCAACCCTCAGCGCAGGCACCCGAGCGATCCTGCGCTACACGGTGTACGACTGCAGCAACGCTTCGAGCTCGACTCAGCCACTAGTCTCAAGCCGGTGCTCGTGAAGGTCAGCTTACAGAGGCCGCGGACGCTCAGGAGGCCGCCGTCGGCGGTCAGCTACCAGTCTGGCCCGGTCATAGCTACTGGATTTCCGACTGCCCGGTAGCAGTCTTCTAAATGCGGGCGCATGTCAGGCCCCGATATTGAGGTCAGCCGGCACGTGGGCGTCCGTCCGAGTATCCCTCCGGATCATCTACCCAGCGCTGCAGCGCGGCACGCGGCCATCCGCAGGCGCGCCCACCCAAGTGCACAGGAGCTGGAAACTTGCCTTCCGCAATCCTGCGATACAAGGTCGCGCGGCTCAACGCGGTGATGCGTATCACATCGTGCATGCGAAAGAACTCGGGCCCTGCCACGCTCGAAAGGTCAACACGGCGGTGACCGGAATGGGGCTGAAAATGCATGACAACTCCTTGAAGTTGATTCGAGCCCTGAAGCAGCGACGTGAGTACCGACGGGCGAATCTCTGACTTGAGAATCCGGACAGCAGCAGCACTGGCGCCGAAACCTGAGCAGCACTCCAGACGAGACTCGATCGGCATTGCGACCGCATCCAGCGCCTCTCAAGGCTCGCCTCCCGCGTGGATGTGCGCCGAGCATGCGACGACTCACGACGTCCGACAACTGGCAACTTTCACAGGGGGCAACCCCTACCCTTCGGCATCAGTGACCAACACGCTCAGATGGCAAATGGTCCCCCGAGGACGCCTTCGGCGAGACCGGTGATGTTTGCCAGACGCGATGAGTACGGCCCGGCAAAAAACTCCGTCGGCCGTTGCGCAAGTTACTGGCTCACCGAGCCGGTGCTCCAGATGACTTGGCATCAGTACGCTCCTGCGCTCGATTTCGCTCCGCATCCTTCCAGCGCTCCGCCATGCGCTGCTCGTCGGTCTGCACGGCAGGCATGCGACGGACGAAGCGCTCCACGCGTTCGGCCAATTCGGCCTGCCCCTGCCTTCTCAGCGTATCGGCGGTCGCCTGCCAGTCCGCCGCCACCTCCTGCCGCGTGCGCTGCATCTCATCTCTGCCGGCATCCAGGGTGTCTCGCCTTGTCTGTAGGGTCCGCAGCACAGCCCCGAGCTTGGCTCGCATGAAACTCGAAGTCTTCGGCGGCCGCCGACCTGCCCGCTCATCTGGTGCCAGCCGTCCGAACGCCCGAAGCGCGCGCAGCCGGTGATGAATCGCGTCCTTCAGCGGCTTGCGGATCTGGCCACGCACCTGCCGAGGCGTTGCATTGGCCGCGACACCCTGCTCCCGCATCAGCGCGGCGAACTGTTCGCGCCATCGGCGCAACGTCTCCTTGCGGATGTACAGACGCTTGCCAGGCTCGAACTCGTGCTCGCACTTGACCACGAGATGCACATGCGGATGTGGCTGGTCGGTGTGCAGCACCATGACGTAGCGGTACTGCAACGCGAAGTTCTCCCGCGCAAACACGCGTGCCGCTGCGAGCACCTTTTCCGGCGGGGTACCCGGCGGCATCGACAGCACGATGTTGTGGGCGAGCTTCGCGCGGCTGTCCTTCTGGCCTGGGGCCGGCTTGGGTCTGTACTGGCTGCTGCACAGGTCCAATTGCCAGTCGGTGACGATCTCCCTGGGCGCCCCGCGGCCCTGCATGGCAGGGCCCTCATCGGTCTCGAGGGGGACCTTGCCGTGCCGGCTGATGTAGCGCAGGTGCGCCTCGACGCCACCGGTGTCGCGCCCACCGCCGGAGACCTTCACCAACACCTCTGGCGTGCGTCCCACCGTGCGTTGGATCTGCGCGATCTCGCCGGACCCGAAGCGCAGCGTGCCACCGGGTCCACGCCGGCCATAGCTCACGATGTCCAGCGTCATGTCGCGTGCGCCATCGGCGGATCGGCGACCGCCGCGTGCGAGCCGCAGCGTCTGCTCAGGCATGGTCCACCTCGCGGCCGCGGATCTCCCAGCTGATCAGATTGCGCTGCACGATGGCGGCCGTCGCCCGGCGCGCCTGCTCGATCTCCCTTCGAGCAAGCGCAAGTGCATCGATGATCTCGGAGGCCCGCGGCGGTGTGAAGGTGTTCGGCAAACCGAACATCCGGAACTGTCGTCCGAGCGCGGCCAGTTGTGCGCAGGTCGCCTTGACCTGGGTGAGTTGGTTCGGCGGAAGCACCACGGGTCCATGCACATGGTTGTGGATCAGCATGGCCAGGTAGCTGCCCGGCTTCATGCCCCGCAACCCGGCCCGTTCAGCAATCAGGGCACGATCGCCCGCGCGAAGCCGCAGGGTGATGCGATCTTCGGAAAGACGGCCGGTGTCCGAAGCGCGCGGGGCATGTGTGGAGGACGACACCGTGGCCGAGGGCGCATTGGTGCGCAGAACTTCGTCGACGAGCTTGGCGAGCAGGCCGGCCTCAGTGAGTTGATGACGTGCCGCGAGCGCAGCAAACCGTGTCCGGGTTTCGGCTGACACCCGGGTCCCAATCACGCTCGATCGAGAGGTCTTGGTCATCGCGACGCCATCGCTGTTAACAATGTCTGACGGCAGTCTATCCTGCCCTCACAGCCGCACAAGGACATTGCCCCTTGTATCCACGCATCTCTTAGCCCCCTCCCCTCCCTCATGCTCGATGCTGCGCAGTGCATGCGCCCACGCACACATTCATTCATTGTTCGGCATGCCGAACTCGAAGGCGGGGCACGTGGGAATAGATACTGCCCCAGGGCGCGGTGACCCGGCGACGAGGCAGCGACACACGGATGGAGATACAAGCGTTGCGACCACCGATTCCTGAAGCACTCCCGTTTCAAGCTTCACCCGATGCGCTCTGCGGCTGTCGTCCTGGAAGGCGGCGGTTCGAATGAATGCCGGCAGGAGGCTTGATGGGCGACGCAACCATTCGATCTTCGAGGCCTTTGGGTGTTCGGCATGTCGAACACTGGGAATGCACTGAAGGGTTCGCCCTTCGAGGTGTTCTTGTTCCTCGAAAGAGCCAGAAAACCCGAGGGCGCTCGTGTCGGACGCTCTGCGTGCTTGGAGGAGGACGAGACGCGCCGGCAGAAGCCCCGCGCGGCTGATCGGCAAGGTGACGCACGACGTGAACAAGCTGCTGAAGGCGCTGGCCAGGATTGGCAGCGCAGAGCAACTCCGCCTCGCGTACGAAGCTGGCCCGACCGGATCGAACTACACACGCCTTGAAGGCTAAGGGCTATGTCTGCGAGATCATTGCACCCTCTCAGATCCCGAAGCGACCTGGCGTGCGGATCAAGACCGATGGGCGCGACTGCCTGCAACTGGCCGAGTGCTCGCGCTGGGCAACTGAGCGCCGTCTGGATACCCGACCCGGACGACGAGGCGATCCGGGATCTGTCGCGAGCGCGAAGACGCCGTCAACAGCCGAATGCAGGCCCGGCATCAACTCAAAGGCTTCTTGCTCCGCCACGACATTCGCTACCCCGGCAAGACCTCGTGGAGCCTGGCCTACTACCGGTGGTTGTCGACACTCAATTTCAACGCTGGCGCCACCCAGACGGCGCTCACAGAGTATTGGCGGCGACCATCATGTATAAAGCCGACACACTCCCAGTGCTACCACACCGGCGAGCGCTACGATGAGTGAACTGCTGGTTGAAGCAGACCAGTAGACTTTGCCTTTCCATGCGAAACGACCATGACTATGCCGCCCGCTGACGACGAGCCAACATTTGCGCATTCCGTGTTGAGCCAGCGCCTCACCCGTCACGGCGTGACGGTGCAGGTTGAGATCTACGAGGACGGTGAAGGGAAATGGATTCTCGAAGTGGTAGATGCACAGAAGGCATCCCATGTTTGGGACGATCACTTTGAATCCGACCATCAAGCGCTTGCAGAGGCGATCCGCGCCCTCGAAGAAGAAACAGTCGAATTCATGGATGCTCCAGCGAAGCCGGATGGCCTTCACTGACCCACTCCCAAAAAAAGACAACCGACACTTGTGGTCACCCCACTGTGTAGCGAATGTTCGGTATTCCTGCAGTATTTACTGCGCAGCAAATAGGCCGCGCGGTCCCATGGGAACCACAAACCCGCCCTGCGCATTAACGGTTGCCCGCAACGCGTTTGATCCAAGCGCAATCGGGCCGTTGGGCTGGATCGCTCGTTGACCATCTCGGCGAGCAGGCTGACGCCAGTCATCCCACCCTCAACACTGCGCAAGGACTGTGCACTCGATGCTGGTGCTCGACGCTCGTTAGCTGCGCTGCCGCGCTCCTCTCGCGCCAGCGCGAGGCTCAGCCGCCCATCCGGGCCGATCAGGCCGACGCATTTCCCGCTCCGACCTTAGCAAGAGAAACAAGCCTATCAACGACGGCGATGCCACGCCTGCCGCAGATTCCTTCACTACCGCGAACGCCGGACGCGAGCCCTTCAGAAGTTCGGCATGCCGAACTTCGCCGAGTCGGAACGGCTGACGCTTGATGTTCTCCATTGGCTTGTGCGTCAGACCATGAGACTACGTCGCCGAAGGCTCCGGAGGTAAGTCGCGCACAAGCATCGAGGCCGCAGGCTCTTCAGACAACGCAAGAGAGCATCGGTCGGGACCAGGCCCTTCGTCCAACCTCACTCGCGCAGCGTGAACACTACCGAGAGATACGAGACCGGCTGGGCCTGGATCGCCTCGATCCCGTGCAGCGCAGTGGAATCGAACAGCAGCGAGTCCCCTGCCCTCACCTCCGCGACCTTGCCACCGTAGCGGTAGCGGACCTCCCCCGACAGGAAGTACAGGAACTTAAGGCCCGGGTGCTGGAAGGTCACGTAGGGATCGGCACCAGGCAGCAGCGTGACCAGGTAGGGCTCGACGAACAGGTTGCCTGACAGCAGGTGCCCCAGCAGCTCGTAGCGGTAGTCCGCCACGGCGCCGACGCGATCCACCACAACGCCCTGGCCCGCCCGCACGTGGCAGAAGTCCGTGCGCCGCGTCTGGTCCCCAAAGAACCGCGACATGGGCACATGCAGGCCCTGCGCAAGCCGCTCCAAGGTCTCCACCGAAGGCGAGACCAGACCGCGCTCGATGCGCGAAAGCATCGAGGCAGAAATCGCCGAGGCCCGCGCCAGCGAACCGGCAGACACATCAGCCGCCATGCGCAGCGCCCTCACCTGCGCGCCAATCCGCGCCGCAGACAGGCTGCGCACGGCAAGTGCGGGTTGCCGCGGCCGGACACGCGTCACCGAGACCGGCAGGCGCAATGGGCGAGCTGTTGGCAGCGGCGAAGCAAGCTCTCTATGGGCCATCTTGAATCTCGCACATGAGAATGGTCAGTTAGCACCTGGCACAAAGGATTTGATGACGAGTGCGACACGCAATAACTCGTCATATACTTTGTAGCTCTATGCCATTCTATATGTGGCAATCGGGCGGTGCCAAGTCGCCGCGCTGCTCCTGTTCCGCCACCCAATTTTCCGCGTGCCTTTCGGACTGCGCGGGTCGCAGTAGGCATCCCGCAGGAGGCCTTCGACACAGTCTCATCTCGGACTTATGTCAGCATTCTTGAGAGAGGCGTGAATGTCCCCACGCTCACGAAGATCGATGCGTTGGTTCGGGTTCTGGGTCTGCACCCGCTGACTGTACTCACGCTCGCCTACGCAAGTTCGCCGTCGCCCGAAGAAATCAGCAAACTCCAAGAACTGGTGGCTGGAGAAATCGCGAGTCTTGGGCTGTCGGCGTTCTCTCCAAACTCGTTGCCCAGAGGCAAGACTCGCAGCACCAAATAAGAGTTTCGGACCTGAGGGTGCGACGCTTGGGATTACCAGACTATGCCGGGGCGAGCCGGAAGGCCGTCACAAATCCAGAGCGCGTTGGCGTTCTGCCCCCATGACACGCTCAGCAGGCAGGGCGCAAAAGGGGCAAGGCTTCTCAGCTATTGCAGATCACCCAATTAAACGTCGGAACGACGCTCGATAGTCAATGGGTTCCAGATGAACCTGGTCCGCCAGGCTGCCCTTGAGGATATAGAGGCAACTTCCGCGCGAGCTTCATGTTTAAGACGGGCAGTTGATCCGGCGCCTGGGGCGCTGACTAAAGGGCTCGCCATTTTTTCTTGCCGGCGGTACTCTGCCTTCGTCTCCATGGCGTCAGACCATGATGCTACCCGCCTCGTCCACCTGACGCGAGTTCGTGCCGTCTACCGGCGGCTCAAGGAATTGGGGATGTCGAAAGATCGCCCGGAACAGCACCGCACGTCGGCCGACTTTGCGCGCTACCTGGTCCTCATGGCCCCACGCCGCGGTCAGGGGACTGCATTGCGCTTTTCGCACATCGATTTCGACAACGATCGGATGGTGATGCCGGCCTCGACCAGCAAGGACCACAAGTCATTCGTTCGCCCGATCAGCCCGCCGTTGCGCGAGCTGCTCCTGCACCGCCTCGAGGTCCATCGGCGCCTGCATGAAGACCAGGGCCAGGAGGTCCCCGCCGACGGTGGGGTCTTTCCTTCGTCGCGCAGCAAGTGCGGCCATCTCGTCGGCTGCCGGGGCACCCTCAATGGCACAGAGGACATTGCACCGCGCAGCAGGCGCCGGCCGATCGCTTCGGCATGGCGCGTGGCCGGTTGAGTGACATCTAACACGGACGTGGCAATCCATCCATCGCCCTGCTTTTGCGCATCGTGCAGGCGCTCGGAATGCAGCCGGCGGTTTTCTTTGGGCACGTGCGCTTCGTCGGCCCCTGTCTCTGGCCGGCGCCGGCATGGCCACCGAACCGCGCGCGGCAGCCCGTACACTGAGCAATGCCCATTGGCGGTGCGCGAGTAACGTTCATTCGCGTCCCGCCGCTTGAACGCTGCCGCATTCGGTCACCTCTCAAGGTGATGCCAAGACGCCGCCGACACGAACCGTCTGGCGCACTCCACTTAGCCGGCCTGTGTCGAATCGCGTGCGCAGTTCGTGCCATTGCAGATAGGCGTCGCGTACCAATTTCAGTCGCTCATCGCCGGTATCCACCAGCGCTTCCATGAATTGCGGCAGTGCGCCGCAGCGATCCACGTATTCCACAGCCCGCTTCCAGGCAGCGCGCGGATTGCGTGTGCACTCGGACTCGAGTGAGGTGGAGCGCAAGTCAACCGGAGTCCAGCGTCCGAGAGCGCTTTGAAGAGAATATGCAAGCTGCTGCGTCCTGTCGCGTGAATTGCTGCAATCAGCAAGTGCCGTGCGGATCGGTATGCGCCATTCGGGATCGTCGCTGGAGAAGCCGTCCAGCAGTGCGTCACCTTGCCCCGGCCCTGCCTCTTCCAAGTCTCGCCCCACACACTCGGCAAACATGTCGGACCACTTGCCGAGCGCCTGCGCACTTTTCAATCCGTTGTCCAACGCCGCGGCCAGGTCACTCCAGAGACTTCGCGTAGCGATGCCGGGCAGCCTTTGCGCGTCCAAGCGTCGCAGGATCTCTTCAAGAAATTCAGAGGTGGGCCGGAAACCGCTGGCTAGCAGGCGCCGTAGCACCCTCCCTCGGCGCGCATGGACTGCTTGAGGCAGTAAGACCCTCAATCTGAGAAAACGAGTGGCATCCAATTGGGAGCCTTCAATCCATTTCGCCACAAGGTCCGTCGAGGGCGGTGGGATCGGCGAGGTGCTGCCCAAGACAGCTGCAAAGTAGCAGTCTTCGAGTAGCGCGATGTCGCGTGACACACTGCCGATGCGACGCATCCGCGCCATTAGTTTTTGGTCCAAGTGCTCACGCAATGCAATCTGCACATGCGGGGGTTGAACGGAACTCATGAGGTACGCATACCGCAGCGGCTCGTTTCCGTACTCCACCCGCGCCACCGTCACGTCGTCTTCCCACCTCTGGGCCTGAAATGTGGCTGCGGCAAACCACGGCCCGGGCGTATACCCTTTGCAAAAGCGCTTCCAGAGGTTCAGAGCGCGTTGCGGCTCTCCGGAACGCACAAGTTCATCGGCCTGCTGTGATGCCCAGGCTAACCGCCGCTCCTGCGGCAGCAGCGCTGCGTCGGCTAGGGTGATGCGTCCTCCCACACGGTCCAGCAGCTGTACCCGAATGGGGTCGGGAAGATCCGCGGCCGACTGTGCGACGTTCTTAAGAATGGATGGGTTGATGCCCGCCACTGCGCTATCGAACTCCTCTGGCCGCTCGGTAAGGATCAAGCGATGGTAAAGCGATTCGGCTCGCTCCTGCTCGGTTGGATTTTTGCGGCTCGAATACCACTGCACAGCGGCCGCGTGCAC
>JGI25150J39212_1000689_pt1 | contig 12276 bp, 8 predicted proteins | sample AraplaF_Col_mTSA_FD_39212 | JGI IMG/M metagenome (IMG submission 39212)
GACGATGCCGAACTCTCGGTGCGGCAGACCGAAATGGAAGCTGTGTCCCGCATCCGCGCCGCGCTGGAAAACGACCGCTTCTGCCTGCACTTGCAAACCATCGCGCCGCTGCGGGGCGGCCGCGCGCATGCCGAAGTGCTGGTGCGCATGCTGGACGAGCAGGGCGGCCTGGTGCCACCGATGGCCTTCATCCCCGCCGCAGAACGCTATGACCTGATGCCGCTGCTCGACCGCTGGGTGATTCGCCACGCCTTCGAAGCGCTGGCGCAGCAGCCGCCAGGCACCAGTTGGGCCATCAACCTGTCCGGCGCATCAGTGTGCGACGAAGGTTTGCTGGAATTCGTGCTGGAGCAGCAGCGCATCACTGGTGTGGCGCTGGAAGATGTGTGTTTCGAAATCACGGAAACGGTGGCCGTGGCCAACCTGGCCCAAGCCGCGACCCTGATCCAGGACCTGCAAGCGCAGGGCGCCCGCTTCGCGCTCGACGACTTCGGCGCCGGCATGTCGTCCTTCGCCTACCTGAAGCACTTGCCGGTCGATTACGTGAAGATTGACGGCAGCTTCATCAAAGGCATCCTGCACAGCCCGACGGAGCGCGCCATGGTCGAATCGATCAACCAGATCGCGCACGTGATGGGCAAGCAGACCATTGCCGAATTCGTGGAAGACGATGCGGTGCTCGCCTGCTTGCGTGCGATGGGCGTCGACTTCGCCCAAGGCTATGGGGTAGGGCGGCCGCAGCCTTTGCAGGCAGCCCAGGTGGTTGACCTCGTGTGAGTCCCGCAGTGGCTTGGTAACCCAAATCACCTGGATAGCTCTATTGCCAAGAGCGTAAGCGGGCTTGTGGCCATAGACACTATCCAGAATGCTTCGACAGCAGGCCTGGTTCGCATGAACAAAGCGCCGGCCACCAGGCCAGCTCGCAGTAACCCTGTGTCAACAGCTAAAGGGAACACGGCCCAAGTTGAGCCGACATCTATCGTCATTGGTCAGCTTGGCCTCTAGCGAAATGACAGCATTTGACGATTTCTATTCCGCGCTAAGTTCTTTGTCGTCAAAGTCGGGAAAGACCTGCCGCGCGTCAATGCTTGAGTCAAAAGCTTTGTAAAACTCTTCCGCGGTTCGCCACTTTGCCTTCCCATCCGGAGTACCAAAGTCCAGGTCTTTGTCCGCGCTTGATCCGCTCTTGAATAGACTCCTTGACTTAGCCCAACTTGCTGCGACAAGAGTGGGATGTCCATTTGCAGAAACCTCGTACACGCGGTGATAAATACGGTGGCCGGCGAGTCCACGCACCGAAGTACTCAAGAGATTGTCGTTGATGTCTGGATTAGGACCTGGGCGAGGCTGCCTCCAATCGTTGACCGTTATGATGCGGGTGACCTTCCCTTGTGCGCTCAACTGTTCGTGCCGTAAGACATAATCCTCGGTCATGTAAAAACGGTGGCGCGAGATATGTTCGTTTGGCTTGAAGAGCTCAGCCATGCGCGTGTGGCTATCGAGATTAGTTACGCGGCGCCGCTCATATTTGTACAGTTCATCAGGGTTTTCTAGTACTGACGCCGGAACGATCTGTTTAGGGAAGTAATAGTTGGAACCGCGCCAATGCCCGGAACCATCGACGACAGTGTTTGCAGCGTTATTATCTAGTTTCCCGTAGTTGGATCCGAAGATTTCTCGAACGCCTCTTCGCGAGTCCACATATGCATTTCCGCTCACAGCCTCTGGATATGCGCCCAACTGAATTGGGACCCACTCCTCTTTCCATTCGGTCTCTCCTTTAGGGATGTGCCAGCGCGATAAGAGCTGAACCTGCTTGCCCTTAAACATCGCGTATTTGAACTTGCGCCATTCATCGCGCAACGATGGTTCGCCGGCGGGGCACTTGTTAGTGTGCTTTGGGCTTACCCATAGCACAACGTTATCCCTTTCGTCGTAGCGGCGGCAATGCTGGGCTTGGAAAGTTGGTTTAGGTCGCTCAGAAAAGTCGGCCTGTTCGATCCGCTCAATTCGTCCCTTGGGGTCGTAGGCATAGATTGTGCTGTACGCCAGATATCGATTCCGTTTGACCAGGTTCTCGGCAAATTCATTACCAGTACTGTATTGCTTTGTCTTTTCAACCAGCACTGGATCGGGAGCGAAATCTAATGTTGGCAGCCAAAGATCAATGCGGCAAAGTCTCCACCCACCCTTAGCCAATGGCTCGTAGTAAGAAACCTTCCCCGATTCGCCGTCACGCATGGATCGATTCCCAAGCTGCTTTATCTGGTCGTCGGTAAGCGTAGGGGGATACGTAGAGTTGGTCTTTCCTACTGGAGACTCGCCGAGGCTCGTCATACCTTCAATATCATAATCAATCACCGTCTTGAGATCCTTTGACGGAGATGTAATTGGATCCGCCTTAAAGCAAGCTGCAAACGCAGGTAGGTGCGGTGCTAAGAACAAAGCAAGGATTGTAAGATGTTTGATCATGCTGAGGTTTGATTGTTTCCTGTAGGGGACTTGATCTTTACGGCCGCCACATCAACGCTGGTGTCTCCAGTAGGGTTGAATCTAATCTTGGTCTCCTTTCCCCAATCCAAAGGGGCTTCCACAAAGAAGCCGATTAATTGTCTCTGCAAGTGCCTGATCGCTTTTTCTACGTCGTGTATAGATCCATCATCGTAAATCTGCTGGCGTCTACCGAATAAGACCTGTTTCAGTCCTTCGACCTGGTGTGGCATCAGTTTCTTTGTCATGAATTCTGGCTGCTCCATGTTGCCATGTTCTTTAATGGCACAAACAATAATCTGTACCGAGATAGGGATGGTGTCCGTGTAGGAGTTCCTCATGCAAAAGGAGATTCATCGGCAATCAGCAAAAGACCTGTCGATCCTAAAATGGGGCTTTAATTGGCGTTGCGTCGACGGTGGTTTGGGTCATGTTTATCGCGGCTGAACTGGGTTTGCGGCGGGTTCCTCTGGAGCCTTGATCGGGTGCATTGGACTCCAGCCAGCATATTGGGAAACAACTACTCTTACCTGATCATCAGGGAAAAAATGCAAGTAGATAGTTCCAGGCTCGTCATATCTCTCGACTTCGACCATCTTCTCCTTGTAAAAATGTTTGCTTCCCTCAGGCATATCCCAGCGGACGAGAACATTCATTCCTGGATACCATTTTCTAGGAACGGATGCGCAACAAACGTCGCCTACGCCAGCCCCCCACGCACCCATGTTTGCCCCTCCAGCACCGTTCACAGAGGCAGAGTCGATATACTTTTCGGTATGGTTAACAATCCCCACACTGGCACCGTATTTCGATTCGTCTCGCTTGGGCTGGGTTGAGCATGCCATCAGAAGCCCAGCACAAAGCACAAGTAGATAGTTCAAAATCGTTTCCTTTCATTGTCTGTTGAGTATGATCTTGCCCCACCGCTGCCATGCGACGACGGCTGACCAGCGCCCCAGAGCGTCGATATGGTGGCAGTGGCCAACCTGGCCCAGGCTGCGACGCTCGCTGGACGACGACGGTAGCTTCATCAAAGGCATCCTGCACAGCCCGACCGAACGCACCATGGTCGAATCGATTAACCACATCGCGCACGTGATGGGCAGGCAAACTATTGTCGAATTCGTCGAAGACGAGGCTGTGCTGGCCTGCTTCCGCGCGATGGGTGTCGACTTCGTCCAGGGCTATGGGGTAGGGCGGCCGCAGCCTTTGCAGGCAGCCCAGGTGTCGACGTCGAGTGAGTCCCGCCGTGGCTTGGCAACCCAAATTACCTGGGTAGCTCCACTGTCCAGCCCTGATGATTGCAGCTTACAGCTCCATTCTTTGTATTCTTCATGATGTCACAGGCCCGAGCAATTACCGTCTTCGAATAGTGGCAGCAATTCGCTGCGCTAATTCGAGAAGTTCTTGTTGCCGGGTCGGCTTCGTTCCGCCAGCCTGCACGCTGTTTGCCTCTCGAATTACGTGAAGAGTCAAATCAGGCATTTCCGTTTCCCCGGAAACGTGTGCCGAATAACCGTAGTCGATACTGCCATCGACTCGAACGATCTTTACGAATGTTGACAGCCCTTCACGGCCATCAATTTCGACGGCTTGCGTCGTACGGGGCCACCACGCCGCGCTGACTTTTCTGCCGGTCTCGCTATGTTCATACTGGGACCAGAACTCGTTCAGAACGAATTGAGGTTGTGCCTTGGCCTTCGACGTCGAAGAAGGTGACTCGGCCGGCGTCGAATCATGCAGGATGATCGAAACGTCCGGATATGCTCTGCTACGGTAGGTCACCGTAACATCCCTCAGATGTCGTCCATCGTCCCTTATGAACGTGTAAGGCAAGCAAACGCCAGGTTCGTTAGGAATTGAAAAGATGGGGCGAGGCTCAACCCTCTCTGCAAATGACTTGAAGAGCTTAATGTTCTCGGCTTTGGTTTTGTCTGTGTATCCGAATCGGCCCGAGATCAGGTGATCGTTCAGTTGAAGGAGAAACCTCACATTGCTTTGAGAACTCCATGCCAAGCTTCCATGCGCGATGCTGATGTCAACTATCTTCTCGTCAGCACTGGGCTTGCCGTTCGCGAGCCGCGCTTTCAACGCTCTCTTTGCCTTCACGAATTTAGAGCGCACGTCTTTAATCTCGATCGCGCTTAGCGGATTCGAGATCAAAAAGAAGCCGGTGTAGCCGAACCTGCTCCACCCAGCGATTTGATCGTCAGCGAACTGGGGCTCGGACAGGCCGTTCCCGCCTTGCATTTCATTCGCAATCTCGCGGTAAGCATGGCCCGCCACTTCCACATCGGGAGGAAGCTGAAACATCGAGCGGCCGACACACTCTTCTTTCCATTCTGCGCTTGCAGCTACAACAGATCTGCAACAGAGCATGGTTAGCAGTGTGGCGCCAAATCGAAGGACCTGTGAAAGGTACTTGGTCCTCTCCGGATTTTCAATGTGCTGGTAAAGCACGGACCCCCCTTATCGATTCCAAATGTGAGCGAGCCCGGTGTAGACCAAGCCGTCAAAAGTAACGCGCTCAATGATGCTGCTCAACAGCATCCTGTACTCGATGCCACAGGACACCGGTGCGGCGAATGGACTGCAGGGCAGTCACACCGTCTTGCTGCACCAGTGTCAATATGGCACTGTGAAGAACGTGCAAGTGGCACAGTGAGCACGGCTCGGAACCAGGCGCATCAGCTCGTACACTTGCTGAAAGACTTCAGGGACATCATCGATGATCCTAGTCTTTCAAAGCTTGAGCTTTTGGCGAATTTCCACTCGTCTTCGCGACAAATGCTCCTGGCCGGATTCGGATGGAGTTCAGAACCTTTTGAAAGATTTCCTTACCAACGTGATATGGGGGGGGGACGTGGCCACGTAAAGCGGGGTAATCAAGCTTGTCGCTTGCTGTGTTTTCAAGGGGGGGCAACTTAAGTTTGTGTTCATCCGACAAGATCGCGCTCATGTGAAGCACCAAATGCGGACGATCTGCCCGCCCGGGAACCCCTGAGACTTCGGCTTCGATGGCATACGCAAGTGCTGGTGGCTGACAGTCATTCTTCGTGATGCACATTGGTTCGTATTCCTGCGATAACATGCGCCCAGGCATTCCCAGAATTTGTACGGAGGCGGTTTCGCTTCGGATCTTACTGTCATCACTATCCAACATCTTCCGATTCTTTCCACGCTGCCGAACTATTTGAGGATTGCGTTGAAATTCGTCTTCAGATGGGGAGCTATCGAAATAGAAAAGCAAATTTGGATATTCCTTTAGCTGGAATGGCATACGGATACTGGCCTGTTGCCCGATCCCTTGTTCCTCGCTAAAAAAGCCGTAGGCGGTGCAATAACCAGATGACGCCGGGATGACGGAAGGTGATCGCGGCTGATAACTCCTCCTAATTTTACGAAGTTCTTCCGATGCTGCTTCAGGGCTTTCCGGTACTGAAGTAGTAAAGGGTCCTTCGAAAATCCGGATCCGATTATCTTCCTCACTTTGAAATCCGACGATGAAGTCGGAACCGATCCGAACTCCAAATCCATCGCGAGGATCGATATCAGCCCCCCCTGAGACAACGGACGCGTGGGTCAGTTCGTCAAGCTCGCGCTTTTTGTCGGACAAGACGCTCTTAGCCGCTTGCTTTTCATCGGTGGATCCTTCTGTAGCCCGCCTGCTCCAGCTTTGGATTTGCGCTTGTTTTGCGCTAATAAGTTTCAAGTACTTCTCTTGCGAGATTACTTCATGTCGGGCAGAGTTCCGTACATTCAACAAGCTGTCGCTATTTCCCGGAACAGATTCTGCGACCTTCAACTTGCCGTATCGCAGTTCTCCCCATGTCCCTTCCTCGCCACCGATCCCTTTGATCTGGTAAACGAAATCATATCGCACGGGCGTCGCGCCTAGCTCTTTAAGGGGAGGAGTGTCAAGCAAGAGATGTCCCAAACACATAGCCTGCCAGTCGCTGGAGTTCTTCTTCTCACTACTGAGTTTCTCAGCTAAGGTATTTGCTTTGCTACATCCGGCTAGCAGCGACAAGACGAGGATTTGAATGCCTGCGGCAGTGATGCCGTAACCGCTTAAATTTCTACCCATTGACAACATCTCTTTCTCCCACTTCCGAATTCTTTACAGGAGTGCTTTGTGTGAGCAGCACAGTACTCATCTTACCTGGCTGGTTATTCTCGCCGCTGGTCCAGTAGGTTGGAAGAGCCGTAAAAAATCCTCGTATGCCTTTTGGCGCAGATTCTTTGCTGTTCGAAGTCCAAAATCTCTCATCAAAAGGCATTTCTGCTTCCACTTTTGCAGCATCGCTCTTTTCGCCGCCCTTAGAGCATGGTGGCCAGAGCGATGCGCCTTCTCCGCCTACGCGCGAAGATTCGGATTTACTCCAAGGGACATAGGGAAAGGCACGGCTATACAACTCCGCGTTCGACGTAGCCAATTCCTGAATTGCCTTGATAGTAGCTTGCGCGGCAGGGGTCTCGATAAGTGTCGATAGCGAAGACGCAGCTCCTACAATTTCGTTGCCGTTGCCCGCTAGCGCCAGGTGCTTTCTCCACAGATCCATTCGTAAATTTCGAGCGAGCGGATTCACGGTCGTTTCAAGGTCGCGGATCTTCCTCTTTGCCTCTGCAGTGTCTAGGAGCATCACAGCAATTTCCGAATCTCGGCTCCCGCTTAAACTGCGATCGTTAATGTTTGCGCTGCCCATGATTATGTGGCGATCATCGACAATCATTAGCTTGCTGTGGACGTAAATTTGTTCCGTACAGAGCCGGCCTCCTACGTGCTGACAGTTTCGAAGGTTCAAGAGCGTCAGATATTGCGCCCACTCTTCGTCGGTTACTTCGTCGTAAACATATCCATTGCCCGCTTCTTGGCCGGCAGCTTCCCATGCTGACGCCCAGATGCCATCATCCATCGGTCTCTTGCAATTTCGTTTGGCAAAAATTGCCCGTCGGATCTGATTGACCAAACTACCGCTCGCAAACACCAAGCTCTGCATCGTCCAATGGATCTGACCGGCAATGGCCAGATCAGACAGCTTGCCCTCCGGGTGCACTGGCAAAACAAGGTAAACATGGAACGGCTGATCCCAACGAATTGCCATGGCAATTCGTTCGGCCAAAGTCTTGCCAATAATGTTCTTAGGCAGAGTTTTCCTATGTGGTGCGCCCCCTGAACTGGTGATGCGTGTTGACAGTTCAGAACCCAGCGATGAGATCATGTGCTTCATCGGGGCGGATCTGCGCGCCGCCCCGCTAGCAGACCAAGGGTCGAAAGAAGGATCTTCAAAATCGGTCTGGAAAAATTGATTTTCAATGTAAATGAAGTCTGTGGCACCCCTAATCAGACTGACCATTGTGTCGAGGATCTCATGCTGTGCTTTTACCGCTGCGCCCTTCTTTTTCTCTGCTTCCGATTCCTGTCGGCACATTTTTTCCGGCGCACTTCGAAGTACTCGCACGGCAACCCCGTTGCGGGGATCGCCAGCAAGCAAAGCCTTACGTGGTTGTGGATAAAACTCCTTTCCGATCAGGGCGAGTTTATGGAGTGCTAAATTTTTTGATGCGCTCCACGCTCCGTGCAGGGCCGTGCCAACGGGGGCCAATAGCCCCTCGATTGCTCGCTGTGGATTAAGTTGTTTTTTTGGGGCTGCTAAGTAGCTGGTATTACTCGCGTTCCATCGGCGAATGAAGTTCAGGGCGATGTCGTCTACGGCAGGACCCTCTATGCGGCAGTGTACGTCTTGCCAGGGCTGGCGCGGTTGAGTTTCGCTGAGAACTGAATCCACTGCAGACTTTGTTTCAGGATTAAAGAGGAGTGGGTGCGCTTCCGCGTCCAGCCACGAAACGGCGAGCTGAGCTGCGTAAACGTTTTTGCAAAATCGATTATAGGTTCCGATCGCGTCCTCAAGGAAATCTTGGCTGATCAGGCTAGTCCCTTCCGTTACACCAAGTCGAAGAATCACACCCGCTACCCTTATGTGTTCGCTAACAAGAGCACGGATTTCATTCACTTCAGCGATCAGGGCGCGCTGGAAGACATTCACACCTTCCTCAATTTCTCGCTGGGCATTCGCGGCAGCAGTACGCACCGCTACTTTTGCCTTTTTTGCACCAGCATCCATTGCCGGTCCTATTTCGACGCAAACCAGACGAGTTGCCTCGGCTCCGCGTTGAACTTGCCCCGCTAATGCAGCTGTGGCGTCAATAATAACGTTCGCGCGATTCCGCGCATCGCGCTCCAGTCTTTCGAGGGCGCCTGGAATAGAGGAGTGAGGTGTCGAGCGCACCTTCCTTAGCCTGCTAAGTGGAGACAAAAATTCCGGAATCTGATCGATAACGGAGTTCCAGCCTTCGCGCATGTCTTTTTCGGATTGGCGGAGGCTATCCGGAAGTGTGGATGTAGGTTGAGTGCCAACTTTATATTGCTTGACTCCATTGTAGAAGTCGGGGACTTGCATTGCTGCGCATTGCCTGCTGACTGAATTTGCCGCTGCAACTGCCACATCTAGCGACGCAGATGCTGCATGAGTGGTCGCTTTTGCCGCAACTCGAACCTCGGCAGCGACAGCTTCTTTAGTTTTCTCTATGCCGGCTGCTGCTGCGTTCACTGACTCAACTGCCTTCAAAGAGAGCCATTCCGCTTTGTCCATTGCGCTGCTAAAGAATTTGCTCAGTGCACCCGGTTCGGTGTTGCCACCAATATTCCATTTTGCGAATGTAAAGGTCGTACACAACAAGTCCGTTGCCGACAGGCAGCGCCCATCTTTCGGGGTAATTTGATGCATAGGGGGGACACCAGGGTTGTATCGCTCCTTAAACTTCCGCTTTCCTGGATCAAGCGAAAAGCGTTCGTCATCACGACGGCCGTATGCCAAGTCAATACCGCCTATATAACCGATCTTATTATCTATAACGACCAACTTTTGGTGGTGACTGAACATGCTCTTTTCAATCCCCGTAAAGTCGCACTGGGTCCCCGATGGGCAACAAATCGCTTGTAATGACTTACGCCCAGCATTCAACTGGAAAATTGCGAGCATAGTCGCCAGATCGCCCGTATTCAGGCCAATTTTAGGCGACATCCACGGCATTACGAATACGCGGAAAGACTCTGAGCTAAGTACTTTTTCTCTAAGAAGATCTATCAGTCGCACTCCAGGTTTCAATTCAACGTCCCAATCGATCTGCCACCCGGCAATGAAGATGTGTTTCTTCGCTCCCTTCATCGCATCGTATAGATCGTTGTAGTAAGCCATCCCGGTTGTAAAGCATTTAACTGAATTTCCATATCTCAGGTTGGCAAAAGCCGTCTCGTCCATGAGATCTAACCGATGCGTTTCAGCATGGCTCGCTGCTTGACCAACTACTGTATTTTGTTTCTGGTCGGTGAGCTCGACCGGTGTAAATGGCATGTTCATGCTTAGGTATTCAATTTCTTAAAGAAGTCGTAAGTACTTTTTTCGCCAAGTCCTTGCCCCGCTCGAACGATTTCCTTTTGGCTCGTTTTGGTTGAAATATGCATCCGCGGGACTTCAGAAAAATCGAGTGCCGCTAGTGCATGTAGGGTCTTATCTCCTTGGCTCCAGTCATCCCTCTGTTTGTAGAGTTCAAACGGTCGTGCCATGCCGGGCCCTATTAACATCAGGTCATTTGGCCAGCGTGCTACGGCAACCGATAGCCGAAGTTCTTGCGCAGGTGTCATTTTTAATTTGCCTTGATCGTCTGTGCAGCCTTGGACAATTACGCGGTCGCGAGCTTGCCCGCCAGCCCGTACGATCTGCCAATTACATTGGCTGAGAGGTGTTGCGATGGAGCCAGGCAAGGACGTCAACAACAAGTCGAACTTCAGAGATTCAGGCTTGGTCGCAGACTTCGGTAACTTGGGCAACGAATACTCCAGGCCTTCTGGGCCAATAAAGGACTTTTTGCCTGCCTTGATTTCGATCTTGCCCGGACACTGCAATGTGATGTTGCCGCCATCAATAGTGATGTTTGCGCCACCCACGGTGGACAGACTGATCTTCTTCGCGGCAGCCCAATCGATATGGGCGTTGGAGCTTTTTACGTTGATCACATCGCGTGCCTGCACCAACATTGCTCCAGCCTGTGCCTGCACGTCGATAGGATCGTGCGCTGCGATGACCTGTACGCCGATGTCTTGCTCGCCGGGCTTGACCGCGCCGCCCAACATGCCGATTGCTTGCTGCGTGTGCACGCGCATCTGGCCGCCGGTTGCGAGCTGCGTGTCGGCGCCGCTCATCACAGTTGCGGTTTCGCCTGCGGCCATTTGCAGGTCGCGCGCGGCGCTCATTGACAGGCCGTCCTTGGCGGTGATCGCAATGATCGGATCGGCGCTATGCGGCGACTTGCCCGGTCCAGCGCCGGAGTTGCGCTCGCCGGCATCCGCTTGCGCGGCATCGAGGCTGGCGTCGCCCACCATGCCGGAGACGGCAGTCAGCAGCGATTGCAGTGGCGCTTCCTTTTCATCGAGCGTGCTGGCATTGGCTTTGTGTGCGCCCATGTGGGAGGCGAGGCCTACAGTGCCATGCTTCACCGCGACATCGCTGAAGGTCTCACCCAGCTTGACGGCCTGCTTCATCATCGCGATGCCTGCGGTATTGTCACCCGCCGGTTCGCGCTGCGAGGCGCCGTGCGAAATCTTGTAACTGGTGACCAGCAGGCCCGCACCGGCGCGCACCGCGCCATAAGCATCGGTGCGCAGTTCCGCGCCTTGTCCGCGCAGGCTGCCCCGGTAGTTGTCGGTGTTGTGGACCAGGTGGCCCAGGTTCAGCTCCGTGGTTGCCTGGGTGGTGCGCAGTTGCACGCGGCCCTGGTTGTCGGTGTCGTCGAACATGAGCTGGTTGTAGCCGCTGCCGCCGAATTCCTTGCTGCGCACACCCCACATCGCGGATGCGTTGCGGTGGGCGCCGCTGCCGCCGCCGGCGCCGTGCCATACCGGGCCATTGCCGCCGACCAGGTTGCCCTGCGCCGAGGTGGCATGGTCGTGGGCCTGGCTGAAATGGTCGGATGTTTCCTGCGCGGTGGTGCCGCCAGGCGATGGCGCGATGCCGCTTTCGCCCTGGCCGTTGTACAGGGCGCCGACGATGATCGGGCGGTCGATGTCGTTCTCGATGAACTGCACCAGTACTTCCTGTCCGATGCGCGGCAGGAACTGGCTGCCCATGCCGCCGCCAGCCGAGCGTTGCGCGACGCGCACCCAGCATGTGGCGTCGGCGGAATCCTGCCAGTGGAAGCGGATCCTCACGCGGCCCAGACGGTCACAGTGGATTTCGTTGCCACCCTGGGGCATGTCCTGGCCGTCTTCGCCGACCACAATTGCGCTCTGGGAGCCGAGTGCGGTTGGCTTGGCGTGCTGCCGGCCTTCGCCACCATGGTGCGCCGGGCGCCATGGGACATTCGCCGCTAAGGCCGCAAAGCTGTTGGCATAGCCGCTGGCGGATGCTTTTTCCACCGTGGTGCTGAAGTCTTCCGGCAGGTCGCGCGTTTGCTCCGCCAGTGCTTCCAGCAGCTCGGGAATAGGGCCGAACAGTTCTGCCAGGCCGCGCTTGGCGGCGATTGGCAGGTTGTTGACGCCGACGCCCAGCACGCGCAGGGCGACATAGTCTGCGCCGTCGTCGCTGGAGAGCAGGGCGCCTTGCGTCATTGTGAAGCGGCTGCCTGCGCGCAGCGTACGCACGGTGGAGCGGCCCTGGCATTGCTGGCTGCGCGCTTCGTGCAGCTGCATGTGCAGCGTGGCGTAGCGTTCGGCTTCGGAGCTGTCGC
>JGI25150J39212_1000727_pt1 | contig 11689 bp, 10 predicted proteins | sample AraplaF_Col_mTSA_FD_39212 | JGI IMG/M metagenome (IMG submission 39212)
CATTACGGAAGTTGAAGCATTAACTGGATGGTAAAAGATGTTCAAGAAGTTGTTTGCGGCGTTCAGCGCCAAATCGAAGCTCCGCGCTGACGCGCCGTACGNCACGGAAGAATTAAACACCGTGCACAAGATGCTGTTCGCCGACGATGTCGGCCAGCTGTTTGGAGANGCTCCGGATGCGCGCGTNGTACAGGCCATCGCGCAAGATGCCAACGAAGAATCGCGCGTGCGCCTGCTGGCCGCGCACTGGCTNCGCGCCAACGGCCACTCCCCAGGCACCCCGGAAGTGCTGGGGGTGGTGATCGAGGTGCCGCTGGATGGCAGCATGGACACCCTGGCCGCCTACGCCGACGGGCGCGTACGCTATATCAACCAGACCGGCCGTACCGCCGTTTTCGAAGGTGCGCCAGCCGATGTGGCAGCGCAGGCCAAAGTACTGGTGGCAAGCGCCATCCCGGCCTTCATCAAGGCCTCGCAGCAAAAACCGGTCTACGCGCCGGGTGCCGGCCAGTTGCGCTTTACTTTCCTGTCGCAGGACGGNAATCGCGTGACCGATGGATTCTTCAGCGACATCGTGAGGGATGAACTGGCCAAGCCCGTTCTCGAGCATGGCCAGCGCCTGNTGGACCTGGTNGTCAAGCAGGGGAACGCGCAGTAAGCGCTGCGGGTGCGGACTGCACCCGTCCGATCCACCATACCGCNAACAGGATCAGCGCCGAGGCGATGATGCCGATGGTACCGTAACCCAGCAAATGCCCTGCCGCATCGGTATGCACCAGCAGGCCACCGGCGAAGGCGCCAATCCCCGTCCCCATCTGCTGTACCGCCGCATTCGCGCTGAGGAAAGCGCCGCGCCGTTTTGGCTCCGGGATGGTGGTCAGCAGCGCCTGCAGCGGCACGAAGCGTCCCGACATCGCCACCATGAAGAATGGGAAGAACAGCATGATCACCAGCAGCGGGATCTGCGGCATATGGGTCATGAACAGCGTCGGCGCGACTGAGAACAGCGCCACCCAGCGGAACACGCGCTGCTTGCCGGCCTTGTCCGACCAGCCGCCGATCAGGCGTGAACTGAACAGGGTGGCGATGCCGCCGCACAGGTAGACATAGCTGATCTGCGCCGGCTCGACGCCAAGGTTCCCGACCAGCATAGGCGAGATGAAGGGAATCACCATCATGCCGCTGACCGTCACCACAAAGCACAGCAGGAAACCGCGTAAGTGGGCGCCCACGGCGAACAGTCCGAGCAGCTCTGGCAACACGCGCGCCAAGGGCACCGGCGCGTTCGCCAGGTGCGCCGTCATCGAAGGCAGCGTGCGCGCAGCAACAACCCATACCAGCATCGACAGCACGACCAGCAGGTAGAACGGCGACTGCCAGCCGAAGTGCGCGCCGAGCATGACGCCAATCGGCACGCCGGCAATCGCGGCCATGCTGAAGGAAGTCATCACGACACCCGTGGCGGCGCCGCGGCGCTCCTGCGGAATCAGGTCGGCAATGATGGACATGCTGATCGCACCGAGCACGCCGCCCGTCATGCCGGCAAAGGCGCGCGACAGCACCAGAACGTGGAAGTTAGGCGCCAGCGCGCAGGCCAGGTTCGACAGGTTGAACAGCATGAAAACGACGAGCTGCAGTTTCTTGCGGTCGAAGCGGTCGGCATACGTCGCAGCCAGCAGGCCGGAAAGGCCGGCGCACCAGGCGTAGGCCGATACGGCGCCCGAAACCTGGGCCGCCGATATCGTGAACGCCTTCATCAGTTGCGGAGCGAGCGGCATCATGACCATGAAGTCCATGATGACGGTGAATTGTATGAACGCCAGCAGCCATAGGACTGTGCGTTCGCGTTGCGGAGTAAGTGTCTGGGTCATCAGTCTAGATTGTTAATTTCAGTGATGGCGCGCTTGAGAATAGCGCGAATTGCGTCGACGTGCTCGCGGGTGGTGCGCGGGCCGCGGCCGCGGGTGATCACGGCGTCTTTCAGGGCATGCATCAGGGTGCGCAGGTCGCCGCCGTCTTCGCCGCGCGCGTTCTCGACCAGGCGCGCCATGTAGGCGTCCACCATATTGCGGTTCTCATCGAGGAACTGCTGCCCTTCCGGCAGGATCGAATACAGCTTCTTGTTGCCTTCCTTGACGATGTCGACATGGCCCATGTCGGCCATCATCGACAGCAGCGGGTAAATCGCGCCAGGGCTGGGCGAGTAGCTGCCGCCGGTCAGCGTTTCCAGTTCCTTGATGATTTCGTAGCCGTGGCGCGGTTTATCGGCGATCAGTTGCAGCACAACGTAGCGCATGGCGCCCGCATCAAACATCTTTGGGCCGCGGCCGCCGCCGCGCTGGTGATGGTGGTGCTCATGATGCAGCCGGTGGTGGCCGCGGAAAAAGTGGAACATGGCTTCCTCCTCAAAAGTTAAGATATATCTCAATAAGACATATCTTAACTCATTTTTTGCAAAATGCAAGAAGGGTGGAATGTTAAATCCCGCATGGAAGCCAACCGGTGCGCGCCCCACAATAGGCATCACTGAGGGGAGGCAGGATGGACACGCATAAGAAATACGGCGCGCTGCCGGGGCGCATGGTCATGCTCGGTTTCGGCAGCATTGGCCAGGCAGTATTGCCGCTGCTGTTTCGTCACTTTGAACTAAAGCCATCGCAGGTTACGGTGGTGTCGCGCGGTCCTGACAAGAGCGGCATCGCCGAGGAATACGGAATCGCGTACGAAGCTACCCCACTGGTGGAGGGGAATCTCGAAAGCATCCTCGATCCACTGCTGCAGAAAGGCGATTTCCTGCTCAACCTGTCGGTGGATGTATCGAGCCTGGACCTGATCCGCTATTGCTGGCGGCGCGGCGTGCTTTATCTCGACACCTGCACCGAACCGTGGAAAGGCTTTTACGAAGACGAGCAACTGTCGCTGTCGCAGCGCTCCAACTACGCGCTGCGCGAAGCGGTGCTGGCGTTCCGCCTGGACAAGCGCCACGGCGCAACGGCCGTAGTGACGCAAGGCGCCAATCCGGGCCTGGCGTCCGTGCTGGTCAAGCAGGCGCTGATGAACATGGCGCGCGACCAGCATCTGGAGGTGGAGCGCCCGGCTTGCTACGAGGACTGGGCCAAGCTGGCGCAAATGCTGGAGGTCAAGGTGATCCACATCGCCGAACGGGATACCCAAATCTCCAGCCGCCGCAAGGCGCGCGATGAATTCGTCAATACCTGGTCGGTCGATGGTTTCGTCAGCGAAGGCCTGCAGCCGGCGGAACTGGGCTGGGGCAGCCACGAGAAAGGCACTGGCCGGCCGACGCCGAGCGCCACGGCTATGGCAGCGACGCGGCGATCTACCTGAAGCGTCCCGGCATCGCGACGCGCGTGCGCAGTTGGACGCCGCTCGAAGGTCCTTACCACGGCTTCCTCGTCACACACGCCGAGTCGATATCGATTGCCGACCACCTGACGCTGCGCGAAAACAATGAGGTGGTTTATCGCCCAACCGTGCACTACGCCTACCATCCCTGCGACGACGCCGTGCTGTCGCTGCACGAAGTGGCCGGCAAGAATTGGAAACAGCAGAATGAGCAGCGCATCATCGGCAAGGAAATCGAAACCGGGATGGACGAACTGGGCGTGCTCCTGATGGGCAATCCCAAAGGCGCTTACTGGTTCGGTTCGCGCCTCACTATCGGCCAGGCCCGTGAACTGGCGCCGCATAATTCCGCGACGTCGCTGCAAGTGGTGGCCGGCATCCTGGGCGGCATGGCATGGGCGCTGCGCAATCCCGACTGCGGCGTGGTGGAACCGGACGATATCGACGACCAGCTCGTAATGGAAATTGCCGCGCCCTACCTGGGCGAACTGGTTGGCGTGTATGGCGACTGGACACCGCTGAAGGAACGCAGTGGCCTGTTCGACGAGCCGCGCGACCAGGACGATCCCTGGCAGTTCCTCAACTTCCGCGTTACCTGATATGGGCACGCTGCTGCGCAAAGAACTGGGCGTCATCGAGAACTCATACTATGAGGCCAGCGTGNAGCGCGCAGCCGCCCTGCCCCCGCTGGCCGGCAGTACCAGCGCCGACGTGTGTGTGGTGGGCGGNGGCCTGGCAGGGCTTTCCGCCGCACTGGAACTGGCGGAACGCGGCTATTCCGTTGTCCTGCTGGAAGCCCAGCGCCTGGGCTGGGGCGCCTCGGGCCGCAACGGTGGGCAAGTGCTGCCCGGCTTCGGGAACGACGGCGAGCATGCCATCGAGCGCCAGTTGCCGCGCGACGATGCGCGCCGCGCCTGGGACGCTTCCGTGGCTGGCGTGCAGCTGCTGCGCAAACGCATCGACAAGTACAGCATCGATTGCGACTACAAGCCCGGCGCGCTGAGCCTCGCTGTCAAACCCAGCAAGATGCGAGCGCTGGAAGCGTGGGGACGGCATGTGGAGAAGGCATACGGCTACCCGCTGCACTGGATCTCGCCCCACGAGATCGGCCGTTGGATCGACAGCCCGCACTTCCACGCCGGCGTGGCCGATATGGGGGGCGGACATGTGCATCCGCTGAAGTACACACTGGGCCTCGCGCGCGCTGCAATGGCGGCCGGCGTGCGCGTGTACGAAGACTCGCCAGTATTCCTGCTGGAGCGCGGCGACACGCCGCTGTGCACACCGCTCAAGGCCAGGTGGCCGCGCGCTTTGTGGTGCTGGGTGCGAACGTCTACCTCGCGGAGTACGGCAACCTGGTGCCGCAGGTCAGCGCGCGCATCATGCCGGTCGGGACGTACATCGTCGCCACCGAGGAACTAGGCAAGGAACTTGCAGAGAGCCTGCTGCCGCGCCGCAGCGCCGTTTCAGACACCAATTTCGTACTGGACTACTTCCGCCTCAGCGCCGACCACCGGCTGCTGTTCGGAGCCGGCGACAGCTATAGCGGGAAGACCCCTGCCAACCTGGTCGAACGCATACGGCGCCGCATGGTAGCCGTGTTCCCGCAACTGGCGGACGTGGGCATCGATTACGCGTGGGGCGGCTTCATCGACATCAGCATGAACCGCGCGCCCGACATTGGACGGTTGGGCAGCAACATCTACTACATGCAAGGGTTCTCAGGCCACGGCCTGGCCTTTACCGGCATGGCCGGCCTGCTGGTGGCGGAGGCAATTGCGGGCCAGGCGGAGCGCTTCGACATCTTCGCGCGCATAAAGCACGCCCCCTTCCCCGGCGGCACGCTGCTGCGTACGCCGGCGCTGGTGCTGGGCATGCTCTATTTCCAGATGCGCGATATGTTCTAGTTGTCGAGGTGGGAGATCTGCAGGCGGCGGCTTTCCTGCACCACGCCATTCGCCTTGTGCTCCAGCACCAGCTCGGCGTTCTGCTCGTCCAGCGAGATGCCGACCGACAGGATGTCGATCAGCAGCAGTTGCAGGATGCGCGAGATCATCGACAGGAAGGCGCTGCTGTCTTCCGTNTGNTCGACTGCCAGGCAGACCGTGGCNTTCTTGGCCAGCGGCGACTGGCTGCTGGTGATGGCGATGACGTCGGCGCCGGCATTGCGCGCCGATTCCACCGCNTCCAGCAGCTCCGGCAGCTTGCCGGAATTGGAGATCGCGATNACNACGTCGCCCGGTTTCAGCAGCTCGGAGGCCAGCTTGAACAGGTGCGAGTCGCCNTAAGCGGCAGTNGGGATCCGGAAGCGGAAGAACTTGTGCTGGCCATCCAGCGCCACCACGCGCGAGTTGCCCATGGCGTAGAACTCGACCTTCTTGGCCTTGGACAGCAGCTCGATCGCGCGGTCCAGCGAATGCACGTCCATCTGGTCGCGGAANTTCAGGATCGCCGAGACGGTATTGTCGATCACCTTGGCGCTCAGGTCGTGCGTGCTGTCGGACACGCGCACCTGGCTGTGGCGCACCGGAATGGCCCCGGTCAGGCTGGAAGCAAACTTCAGCTTGAAGTCGGCCAGACCCTGGAAGCCGAGCGAGCGGCAGAAGCGGATCACGGTCGGCTGCGACACTTCAGCCAAGCGCGCGATATCGGCAATCGGTTCGTTCAGCACCAGGCGCGGTTGCTCGATGACGAGTTGCGCCACGCGCTGCTCGGCCGGGGTNAGTTCCGACTTCAGCGACTGCACGCGCTCCATCAAGGTGTTGGCGCCGGTGCGGCCGCGCAGGTGTTCGGACAAAATCGTCGCAACGCCGTAGAAAGCCGGATTCGGCGTGGTGATCACATAGGTCGGGATGTCGGCGAGGTAGGACGAGAAACGGCCCTTGGCTTCAAAGCGGCTGCGGAATGGCGATTCCCTGAACCATTCGCCCATGCGCGGCACGATGCCGCCGCCGATGAAGATGCCGCCGAAGGAGCCCAGCGTNACCGCCAGGTTGGCCGCAGCGCCGCCCAGCATGGCGCAGAAGCANTCCAGTACTTCGATNCACAGCTCGTTCTTGTCTTTCAATGCGCCTGCGATGATTTGCTGCGAGGTCAGGTCGCGCACGTTCAANCCGTTGCGGCGCGCCAGCGCGCGGTAAATGATTTCCATGCCGGGGCCGGAAATCAGGCGTTCGTTCGAAACGTGCGGCCAGGTCTGCCAGGCGTACTGCAGGATCGCGTATTCACGCTCGTCGGCCGGTGCAAAGTTGGTGTGACCGCCTTCGGAACCCAGAGTTACGAAACCGTCGGTGGTAGGGATCACGCCGGAGCAGCCCAGGCCCGTTCCAGGGCCCAGCACGCCGATCACCGAATTTTGCGCCGGAGAGCCACCGCCGACCTGCATCAGGTCATCCGCCTTGAAGCCCGGAATGGCCATCGCCAGCGCAGTGAAGTCGTTCACCACCAGCAGGGTGTGCAGGCCCAGTTCGCGCCGTACTTCGTCGGTGGAGAACTGCCAGTCGCGGTTGGTCATGCGAATGTAGTCGCCATGCACCGGGTTGGCNAGCGCCAGCGCGCCGTGATTGAGGCTGATGTCTCCGTGGTCCGCCAGGTAGCTGCGCAGCAGCGGAACGATGCCGGTAAAGTCGTCGCACTGCAGCACGCGCACGGCCTGGAATTCNCCGGGAGCGGTCTGCAGCGCNAGGCGCGCATGGGTGGCGCCGATGTCAGCCAGCAGGCGGGGGCCGTCCGCAAAAGCGGATCGGTTAGCTTTTGGGTCTGCCTCTATCTGTTTCATTGTCTTTTAAGTATTAGATAACGCCTTAAAGGCGGGAGGATACCCGAAAAACAAGGCCCCGTGCGTAGACGGGGCCTCTTATATTTATACTGCGTAGCCAAACCAGGCGCCGTAGCCTGGCAGTTGGACCTCTTCGCCGGCCACTTCGCCCGGCAGGCCAGGCTGCTCCAGCTTCTGCGCCCCTTTGACNGCCGGCAGCGCGAAGTTGACCGGCGCCGCCCCCAGGTTGAACAGCGCAATNACGCTGCGCTCCCCTTCCAGGTCGCGCCGCAGGGCCAGGACCGGCTCCGGCGCGTCGTAGAACACGATGTCGCCGCGCGTCAGTTGCGGCATGGTCTTGCGCCAGGCGATCATGCGGCGGGCGAAGTTCAGCGGCGAATTCGGGTCTTCCTCCTGCACCGAGGCGGCGATAGCCTTGTGCTCCTCAGCCACCGGCAGCCATGGCGTGCCGGAAGTGAAGCCGCCATGCGGGCCGGTAGTCCAGGCAATCGGGGTGCGGCAGCCGTCGCGGCCCTTGAATTCGGGCCAGAAGGTCTTGCCGTACGGGTCCTGGATCAGCTCATAAGGCACGTCGGCCTCGCTGAAGGCCAGTTCGTCGCCCTGGTACAGGCAAGGCGTGCCTTTCAGCGACAACTGCATGGCCAGCACCAGCTTGGCGAATGCCGCCTGGTTGCTCATGCCGTTCCAGCGGGTCACCACGCGCACCGCATCGTGGTTGCCGACCGACCAGGATGGCTGGCCGTCCTTGACGCGCGCCTTGAAGTCTTCCACCTGCTTGCGGATATGGCCCGCACTGCTGTCGGCAGTCAGCAGGTTGAAGCTGTAAGCCATGTGCAGCTTGTTGCCGCCGGCCGTGTATTCGGCCATCACGGCCAGGGAATCGTCCGCGCCCACTTCGCCGATTGCCACCGCGCCGTATTCGTCCAGCAGGACGCGCAGCTTTTCGAGGAAAGCCACGTTTTCAGGCTGGCTCTTGTCGTGGATGTGCGCCTGCATGCCGTATGGGTTGGCGTCGCTCACGGTGGAGGTGTCGCGCACCAGNGCCGGAGGGTTGCTGCGCAGCTGGCGGTCGTGGAAGTGGAAGTTGCAGGCGTCCATGCGCACGCCGTCGACGCCGCGTTTCAGCCAGAAACGCAACGCATCGAGGTGAGCCTGCTGCACTTCCGGGTTGTGGAAGTTCAGGTCCGGCTGGCTGACCAGGAAGTTGTGCATGTAGTACTGCTTGCGGCGCGAATCCCATTGCCACGACGAGCCGCCGAACACGGACAGCCAGTTGTTGGGCGGATTCCCGTCCGGCAGCGGATCGGCCCAGATATACCAGTCNGATTTCGGGTTGTCGCGCGAAGANCGGCTCTCCTTGAACCATGGNTGGTCTTCAGAGGTGTGCGACATGACCTGGTCGATCATGATTTTCAGGCCCAGGCTGTGCGCCTTGGCGATCATGCGGTCGAAGTCGNCCAGGGTGCCGAACATCGGNTCGACGTCGCAGTAGTCGGCCACGTCGTAGCCGAAGTCGCGCATCGGGGATTTGAAGAACGGCGAGATCCAGATGATGTCCACGCCCAGCCTGGCGATGTAGTCGAGGCGATCAGTGATGCCATTCAGGTCGCCGATGCCGTCACCGTTGGTGTCCAGGTAACTGCGCGGATAAACCTGATAAATGATTGCTTCTTTCCACCAAGGTGTGCTCATATTCCTCATCCCGATCAAAAACAGTTATGTAGATAATATACATGATGAATGAGGGAAGTTCAAATACTATGAATCCTTAAAAATCAAATACTTACGATTTTTGACGTAGTTAAACTACATGTAAGTGAATCCAGTAGTTGCCAACGCAGATGGCTTCGCATAGCATCGCGCCCATTATTTGAAACGGGAGACCTCATGTCGACGCAAGAACTGGAACAGGGTAACGGGCCAATGCCCCGGCAAATCCCGTACATCATTACCAATGAGGCGTGCGAGCGCTTCAGCTTTTACGGGATGCGCAATATCCTGGTGCCGTTCCTGATCAGCACCCTGCTGCTGTTCATTCCATCGGAACACCGCGCCGGCGAGGCCAAGCACGTGTTCCACACCTTCGTGATTGGCGTCTACTTCTTCCCGCTGCTGGGCGGCTGGCTGTCCGACCGCTTCTTCGGCAAATACAACACAGTGTTCTGGTTTTCGCTGATTTACTGCGCGGGACATGCCTGCCTCGCACTGTTCGAGAGCCACCTGCAGGGCTTCTACTTTGGCCTGTTCCTGATCGCCTTTGGTTCGGGCGGCATCAAGCCGCTGGTGGTGTCCTTCGTCGGCGACCAGTTCGACCAGACCAACAAGAAGAAGGCCAAGGTGGTGTTTGACGCCTTCTACTGGAGCATCAACTTCGGTTCCTTCTTTGCCTCCCTGCTGATGCCGATCTTCCTGAAAGACTTTGGCGCTGCGGTTGCATTCGGCATTCCCGGCATCCTGATGTTCGTTGCCACACTGGTGTTCTGGTCGGGCCGCAAGAAATATGTGCACGTGCCGCCGGCGGAACCGAGCAAGGACTCCTTCACCCGCGTCGCAAAGACTGCGCTGGTGACTGCGGCGCCAGGCCAGTCCCGCCCGGGCCTGACCGTCGCCCTGTTCGGCGTCGCTGCCGCAGTGGTATCGCTGGCAATGACGCCTTCCTGGGGCTTCGTCATCGCCGCCTGCACCGCGCTGGTACTGGTCATCGCGTTCGGCGGCGTTGGCACCTCGATGCAGCTGGAGCGCGCACGCGGCAAGCATAGCGACGAGGCGGTCGACGGCGTGCGCGCCGTGCTGCGCATCTTCATCATCTTCGCACTGGTGACGCCATTCCACTCCCTGTTCGACCAGAAAGCGTCGACGTGGATCGTCCAGGCCAATGACATGGTGCATCCGACCTATGAATTCCTTGGCTGGTCGTTCTCCTTCGTGCCGGCGCAAATGCAAGCGCTGAACCCGCTGCTGGTGATGCTGCTCATTCCTTTCAATAACATCGCGCTGTTCCCGCTGCTGCGCAAACTGGGTATCGAGCCGACTCCACTGCGCCGCATGGGTACAGGCATTCTCTTTTCGGCGCTGGCCTGGGTCGTGATCGGCACGCTGCAGGTGGTCATGGACGGCGGCACGCCAGTGTCGATGGCGTGGCAGGTCCTGCCTTATGCCCTGCTGACATTCGGCGAAGTGATGGTCTCCGCAACCGGCCTGGAATTCGCCTATTCGCAAGCGCCGTCTTCGATGAAGGGCGTCATCATGGCGCTCTGGTACCTGGCCATCACGGTAGGGAACCTGTGGGTGCTGATTGTGAACGCCGGCGTCAAGAACGATGCGGTGTCGGCCTACATCGCCACCACCGGCTTCTCGGTCATGGCCTTCCAGATGTATTTCTTCGCCGGCTTTGCGGCACTGGTAGCGGGCTGCTTCGGCCTCTACGCCATGCGCTACAAGATGGTGGACTTCTACCGCAAGGAAACCGAGCCGCAAGTCTGCTACGGCAGCGCGCAGGAGCCGCAAAAGGCATAAGCCGGCGCGGCGAAAATCCGCACAAGNTGTGGCGGAATTCCGGAATTCCGCCACAGCGCCCGCTGCCCGACGTGGCGGTGGCTCAATAAAATCAAGCACTTGCAGCATTCCAATTTTCTGGCATGGAAGCTGCTAATTGCTGGTCAAAACAACCTTTATCCAGGAGACCAGCATGACCAAGCTTAAACTTGCATCCCTCGTCGTGGCCGCAGCTTTCGCCACCGCCGCCAATGCCCAGGAAGTTGTCCGTCTCGGCAATCTGAAATTCGCGCACTACGGCGCCGTCTCGTATATCAAGGAAATCGCACCTAAGTGCGGCATCAAGGTCGAGGAACACGTCTTCGCCAAAGGCCCGGACGTCATGCAGGCCATCCTGGCCGGTGAGCTCGATGTCGGCGCGACCGCGTCGGAAGCCGCCATCCAGGGCCGCGCCAACGGCGCCCCGATTTATGTCGTCGCCGGTTTCGCCAAAGGTGGCGCGCGCCTGGTCGCGCGCCCCGACAGCGGCATCAAGTCGATCAAGGATTTGAAAGGCAAGAAGGTCGGCGTGACGCGCGGCGGCATCCACGAGGTGCTGCTGGCAGCCGAACTGTCGCAGGCCGGCCTGACCTTCTCCGATCAGCCAGGCAAGGATGTGCAGCTAGTGTTCCTGGCCTTCGCGGACCTGAACCAGGCCCTGCTCGGCAAGAACCTGGACGCGATCATGCAATCGGAACCGCAATCCTCGCAAGCCATCAACAAGGGCTACGGCATGGAAGTCATGAAGCCGTATGACACCCCGATCGGCGAGCCGGTGCGCACCATGGTGATGAGCGAAAAGTTCTACACCACCCGCCGCGCCACTGCCGCCAAGTTCATGAGCTGCTTCGTACAGGCTACCAAGACCTTCATCGACGACAAGCCGACCGCTGAAAAATACGTGCGCAACGTGATCTTCAAGGGCCAGATCACCGCCGACGATTTCCAGGACGCGATCGCCAACTCGCCATACACCTACGACATCACTCCGCAGCACATCCAGGTCACCACCGA
>JGI25150J39212_1000746_pt1 | contig 11487 bp, 13 predicted proteins | sample AraplaF_Col_mTSA_FD_39212 | JGI IMG/M metagenome (IMG submission 39212)
CTGTCGATCGATCTCGTCAAGCGCATCGTCAAGGTTGACGGCAGGGAGATCAAGCTGTCGCCGAAGGAATATGACATCCTGCGCGTGCTCGCCCAGCACGCCGGCAAGGTTCTGACACATCAATTTCTTCTGAAGCAGGTATGGGGTCCGGCGGCGGACGTGCAGTATCTGCGCGTCTACGTGCGCCAGCTGCGGCAAAAGGTCGAGCAGATTCCCGATCAGCCACACTATATCACCACCGAGACCGGCGTCGGCTATCGGCTCCGCGAGCCTGACTGATACAGGCCGAAAACAGCATCGAGAATGAAATGAACCTCTCCAACATCATCCGGCCGGAGCACACCTTCATCGGCCTGTCGGTGACGACCAAGTGGCGCGCGCTGCAGGCGATTTCCGAAAAGGCCGCCAAGGCTTTCGAAATCGACGGCCAGACCGTGCTGAAAGCGCTCGAATCCCGCGAGAAGCTCGGCTCTACCGGCATTGGCAACGGCATTGCCGTTCCGCATGCGGCGATCGACGGCATGACGAGCCCACGCGGCCTGCTGATCCGCTTCGCTCAACCACTGGATTTCGATGCGATCGATGATATCCCGACAGACATTGCTTTCGTGCTGCTCTTCGGGGAAAACAATCGCGGGGAATATCTGAACGTGCTTGCCGCCATCGCCCGCAGGCTTCAGTCGGATGGCGCGCTGACCGCCATGCGCAAGGCCAGAAGCGTCGATGAATTCTATTCGGATTTCATCGCAGATTCGCGCGTCTAAGGAAAAATACGCTTCGCGCTTTCGACCTTCTCCCCGCCGTAGCGGGGGGAAGGCAAATCGGAACAAAGGGGCCGCTTCGACCCCTTTTTATTAGAAGTCGCGCTGAAGACGCAGGAAACCGGAGGTTTCGTCGTCGCCGTCTTCTTCGTCGTTGTACTGAACGCTGAGCTTGCTACGCAGATTTTCAGCGATCTGGTAGTCGACGGTGACGCCGGTGGTATAAGCACTGCCGCCGGTGAAGTCGCCATTAACATCGAGATCGATCTTGTCAAAGTACTGGAAGGCCGGGGTAACGGCCCACTTGTCGGTGAGCTTCACCTTGTACTCGGCAGCAACCGTCCACTCGGACTGTTCATAGTAGTAGTTAGCACCGCTGGCCCAGATGCCAGCGAGGCCGAGGGTGCCGGGGCCGATGTCGGCATACAAGATTGCGCGGATAGCGCCTTCTTCGTTGTCGCTGTCGTAACCACCGAGCAGGTAGCCGCTGAATGCGCCGCTCTTGAAGGAAACCTGGGCTGCAACGCCGAAGTTGTTCGGGCCTTCGCCCGGCTTCTCGGCATAGGCTTCTTCAAGTTCGTCGACCGAGATACCGGCTGCGAAGCGGTCGGTCTCGTACTGATAGCGGATCGAATTGTGGGTCGTCTCGTTGCTCGAGAGCGTGTCCGTCTCGCCGCTCAGATCGTCATCCCACCAGCTGTACTGCTTACCAACGCGGAAGCCGGCGATGTCGATGTAACCTTCATCGAGAGTCGTCGTCTGGTTGGTAGCGTTGTCAGCGTTGACACGCAGCGTGATAACGCCGGTGAGCGTGCCATACTCGGTGTCGTTCTTGGTCTGGAAGGTGACCTGACCACGGGTAACGGCATCCCAGTCGGAGTCGTTCGGGTTGGTTGCGGAGGCACCGGCGTTCTGGCCAGCGTTAAGCTGGAAACGGATGTAACCCTCGATCTTCAGGCAGGTTTCGGTGCCAGGGATGTAGAAGTAGCCGGTCCCGTAGGCGTCGCAAACGCGAACGTATTCTACGGGCTCCGGCTCGGCGGCGACGATAGCGTCGGCTGCATGTGCTCCGGAAACCGCTGCAAGGGCGGCAACAGAGCCAAGAAGGATAGTTTTAATAGACATCAGAAAGACCTTTTACGGTTTGAAGAAGGCAAGCAGTGCTTCAAGGGCACCCCTACCATCGGTCGCCGAATCCCAACGACCGGAAATCCATGTAGGCATTCGAAAACGTCAGCGCTGCAAAAGAAGACTAAAAATCGACACACCAATGTCACTTTCAGGATCGAACTGTGGCAGAAAAATCACGACTATGGCGTGGCGCCTTAATTGGCCGCGGCCAACCGTCAGCACGTCCCATTCGCAATCACCCGCTGAAAATGGGATGGCTTTCTAAGGTTGGTCCCCGGAACCGGAACAATCTTCGTTTCATTATACGACCTAGTTGATAGAGTTTAAGACATAACCACGGAGGGTTCCCATGCAGACTTTAAGGCTCACCCGGCTCATCGCGGCCGCGGTCATGGCAGGCAGCTTTGCAATCGGCAGCGTCGCGCCAGCCTTCGCCGACCAGACGCTTCTCAACGTATCCTATGATCCGACGCGCGAATTGTATAAGGATTTCAACGCCGCCTTCGCTGCAAAGTGGAAGGCTGACACTGGCGAAGCCGTAACGATCCAAGCCTCTCACGGTGGTTCCGGCGCCCAGGCGCGCTCGGTCATCGACGGCCTTGATGCCGATGTCGTGACGCTGGCCCTCGAAGGCGACATCAACGCCATCGCCAAGGCGACAGGCAAGATTCCAGCCGACTGGAANACCAGACTCCCNAACAATTCGACCCCCTACACTTCGACGNTCGTCTTCCTCGTGCGCAAGGGCAACCCCAAGGGCATCAAGGANTGGNGCGACCTGATCAAGGANGACGTGCAGGTCATCACGCCGAACCCGAAGACTTCGGGCGGCGCCCGCTGGAACTTCCTTGCCGCCTGGGCATGGGCNAAGCAGGCGAACGGCGGCGACGAAGCCAAGGCACAGGATTACGTCACCAAGCTCCTGCAGCACGTTCCGGTTCTCGACAGCGGCGCACGTGGCGCGACGACCACCTTCGTCCAGCGCGGGCTCGGCGANGTNCTNCTCGCCTGGGAAAACGAAGCCTATCTCTCGCTCGAAGAACTTGGTCCCGACCAGTTCGAGATCGTGACCCCATCCTTCTCGATCCGCGCCGATCCGCCGGTCGCAATCGTCGACGGCAACGTCGACAAGAAGGGCACCCGCAAGGTCGCAGAAGCCTATCTGAACTACCTCTATTCGGATGANGGCCAGAAGATCGCGGCGAAGCACTATTACCGTCCGATCAAGCCGGAAGCAGCCGATCCGGCCGATATTGCCCGCTTCCCGAAGCTGACGCTCGCGACGATCGACGACTTCGGCGGCTGGAAGGATGCACAGCCGAAATTCTTCGGCGACGGCGGCGTATTTGACCAGATCTACAAGCCGGCCCAATAATAGGTCTCATGAGCGCACATAACCCCACACGGTGGCGGTTCAAGCGGCCGAGCGTCATTCCGGGTTTCGGACTGGCGCTCGGCCTTACCTTGATCTGGCTTACCCTCATCGTTCTTATTCCCCTGTCCGGCCTTGCCTGGCGGTCGAGCGCACTCGGCTGGGAGAAGTTCTTCGACATTGCATTCGACCAGCGGACACTGAGCGCGCTGCGCATCAGCTTCGGCTGCGCCTTCATCGCCGCCTGCCTCAATGTCGTCTTCGGCGTTATCCTTGCCTGGGTTCTGGTACGTTACCGGTTTCCCGGCAAACGCGTTATCGACGCCATGGTGGACCTGCCCTTCGCCCTGCCGACGGCCGTCGCCGGCATCGCACTGACGACCCTCTATGCTCCGAACGGCTGGGTCGGGCAGTTCCTGACGCCGCTTGGCATCAAGATCGCCTTCACACCGGCCGGTATCGTCGTCGCCCTCATCTTCGTCGGCCTGCCCTTCATCGTGCGAACGGTCCAGCCGGTCATGGAAGAGATCGACAAGGAAGTGGAGGAAGCCGCCGCCACGCTCGGCGCCAACCGCTTCCAGACCATCGCGCGCGTGCTGCTGCCGGGCCTTGCGCCGGCGGTACTGACGGGCTTTGCGCTCGCCTTTGCCCGCGCCGTTGGCGAATATGGTTCGGTCATCTTCATCGCCGGCAACCTGCCGTTCAAATCGGAAATCGCCCCGCTGCTGATCGTCATCAAGCTCGAAGAATACAATTATGCGGCTGCCACCGGCATTGCGGCGATCATGCTGATCATCTCCTTCGCGCTGCTACTCGTCATCAATCTCATCCAGAGCTGGAGCAGACGGAGGTACGGTTATGGCGTCTGATCCCGTCTCATCGACAGAGCCGCACAAGCTCCATTCGGCGGTCACCGAAAGCAAGGTCGCCCGCGTCACGCTGGTCGCCATCTCGCTGCTCTTCCTGCTTTTGATCCTGCTTCTGCCGCTGGCGGCGGTCTTCGTCGAGGCCTTCCGCAAGGGTGCCGGCTCATTTTTCGCATCACTTCAGATGCCGAAACCTTCTCGGCGATCCGCCTGACGCTGATCGTCGCCGGCATCAGCGTGCCGTTGAACCTTAGCTTCGGCGTCGCCGCCGCCTGGGCCGTCGCCAAGTTCGAATTCAAGGGCAAGGCGTTCCTGACGACGCTGATCGACCTGCCCTTTTCGGTTTCGCCGGTCATTTCGGGTCTTGTCTTCGTGCTGCTCTTCGGGGCCAACACCTGGCTCGGCCAGTGGCTGAGCGCCAACGACATCAAGATCCTGTTTGCAGCGCCAGGACTGATCCTCGCCACCATGTTCGTCACCTTCCCCTTTGTCGCGCGAGAGCTCATTCCGCTCATGCAGGAACAGGGAACGCAGGATGAGGAGGCCGCCCTTTCGCTCGGTGCCAGCGGCTGGCAAGCCTTCTGGCACGTCACGCTGCCGAACATCAAATGGGGCCTGCTCTACGGCGTGCTGCTCTGCAATGCCCGCGCCATGGGTGAATTCGGTGCCGTGTCGGTCGTATCGGGCCATATTCGCGGCCAGACCAACACGATGCCGTTGCAGGTGGAAATCCTCTACAACGAATATAATTTCACCGGGGCCTTTGCGGTCGCTTCGCTTCTGGCCTTGCTTGCCCTTGTCACGCTTGTTTTGAAGACGCTGCTGGAAATGCGCTATAGCGCGGAAATCGCCGCCAGCCGGCGGCACTGAAGGAATTAGAATGGAAGTACGCGTCCAAAACCTACGCAAGGAATTCGATCGCTTTCCGGCGCTGCACGATGTCTCGCTCGATATCCGCTCCGGCGAACTGATTGCACTGCTCGGTCCCTCCGGCTCCGGCAAGACCACGTTGTTGCGTCTCATCGCCGGCCTTGAAAGCCCGACCGAAGGCCAGATCTTCTTCGGTGACGAAGACGCGTCGAGGAAGACGGTCCAGCAGCGCAATATCGGCTTCGTGTTCCAGCATTATGCGCTGTTCCGCCATATGACGGTGCTCGACAACGTCTCCTTCGGCCTGAAGGTGCGTAATTCATCCCGCCGTCCGCCGCAGGCGGAAATCCGCAAGCGGGCGCTGGAACTGCTCGATCTCGTGCAGCTCTCGGGTCTTGAAAAGCGTTATCCGGCGCAGCTTTCCGGCGGCCAGCGGCAGCGCGTCGCCCTTGCCCGCGCCATGGCGGTCGAGCCGAACGTTCTGCTGCTCGACGAGCCCTTCGGTGCGCTCGATGCACAGGTTCGCAAGGATCTGCGCAAATGGCTGCGTGAAATCCATGATCGTACCGGCCATACCACCGTCTTCGTTACCCATGATCAGGACGAAGCGATGGAACTTGCCGATCGCGTCGTCGTCATGAGCCAGGGTGCGATCGAGCAGGTCGGCACGCCGGACCAGGTCTATGACAGTCCCAATTCGCCCTTCGTCTTCGGCTTCGTCGGCCAGTCGAACTGCCTGCAGGTGGAGGTCGCCGGCGGCGATATTCACTTCGAAGGCCGTTCGCTGGGCCTCAACGCCGAGGATGAGGCCGATGGCGCCGCCCAGCTCTATTTCCGTCCTCATGATGTCAGGCTCTGCGAATCGGCGGAGAACTGCATTGCCGGCCAGCCGGTTGCCAGCCGCCGTGTTGCGGGCACTCGGCATATCGAACTCGATATCGGCAAGGACCGCCCGCATATCGAAATCGAGCTTCCGCCGAGCGAAGCCGACCGGCTGGACCGCACACGTGTCGCCTTCAAGCCGACACGCTGGAAGCTCTTTCGAGGCTGATATCATCGCAGCACCGGTTCCCGCCAGAATCGTATTTCGGGCGGGAACCCGTTGGTATTTTTGTGATCTCCGGTTGTTTGTATTTTTGTCACATGCCGGGTAAAACGTTTTCGCTTATCGAAAAGGGCTGGACTAATTCCAATAGGAGGCACCTGGCGTTGAGGGCGGAGATTTCCTTTGGAAAATCCCTGGTCGGGATTTTATTCGTAGGACTGGCAGCCGCGAGCTGCACGACGACACCGAAACCGGCGACAGCGCCGGTCAAAGCCAAATCGAAACAGGTTCAACCGGCAAAGGTCACTTTCAATTACACCACCAAGGATCGCGACTGCCTGAAGCGGGCGATGTACTTCGAATCCGAGCATTCGGATGAGGCCGGCTATATGGCCGTCGGCAGCGTCGTCATGAACCGGCTGACCTCCGGCGCCTATGCCGACTCCATCTGCGGCGTCGTGGCCCAGAAGAGGCAGTTTGCGCCCGGCGTTATGACTCGCGAGCTCAAGTCGCAGGCAGAGCCCGAGCTTGCGACCGCGGCTGATGCGATCCTGAGCGGCGAGCGCCATCCCGCAGTGAAGGACGCAATGTTCTTCCACACCGCAGGGTTGAAGTTCCCCTACAATAACATGCATTATGTGACGGTTGCGGGCGGCAACGCCTTTTACGAGAAGCGCGATGAGGACGGCACGCTCGAGACCCCGCCGCCACTGCCTTCTTACGAAGTCGCGATGAACTATGTACCCGGCGAAAGCATGCTGCCGTCACAATTCGAGGTGCTGATCCCGTCAGCCGTTCCGGTGCCGATTCCAGCTCCCGATCCTGTGGCGACGGCAAGCACACAACCGATACCGGTCATTGAGCCAGTGACGGCGATCGAGCCGGAGCCCGGAATGCCGATTGCGATTCCGACGCCCCGCCCCGCCTATGACAACGTGATGCTGCGCGGAAGCATTCCGGCAAACGGCGGCTGATCCCGGAAGAATGAAGAGCGCTGCAGCATCAACCTGAAAATCGGAATCGATTTTGAGGCCGTGTTTCTTGGCCTCCGCCTCTATCCGTTGTAGCAGAGACTCGCGACACCGATCCCTTGATGGTCGGGGTGAACGAACATCATGTTCAGATGCCCGTCGGGCTCCAGATCGGCAAAGCCAATCGGCGATCTTTCCGCTTCCGCAATCCAAGTTGGCCGGCTTGCCCGGCGCTCCACCCAAGCTGTCGCTCTTCCGCCTTGCCCCAGGCATTGATCTGCGCCGGTGCATAGTCCCAGGATACAATCTCGCGGACCGCACGCAGGAAGATCTCCACCGTGGCATCGCAGTTTAAAGGCAGGTAGCGTCGCACAGTCAGCACGGTCACGAGCATCCCTTTCGCTGTTCGGATGATCTACATTCCCTGTGAAATGTTGTAACGTAACCGATGTTCCGACCCCACGTTGTCCTTGCCGCCCTAATCTGTGATCGCCTTTCCATGGACGAGCAACGGGAGTTTCTCCATGGAGAGTACATTGGAGGTTCTCACGACCAGGAAGCCTGGACGTGAGGTTCACCGGCGATGGCCGGACGAGGTCAAGGCGCAGATCGTTTCGGAGAGCCTTAGGCCCGGCGCAATGGTGAATGAGGTCGCAGAGCGGCATGGCTTAAAGCCGAACCATCTGTCCACCTGGCGAACAATGGCCCGGCAGGGCAAGCTGGTGCTGCCCGCACCCGAAGACCCACTGGACTTCGCAGCGGTGATTATCGATCCGTCTGCTGTGGAGCCGCATATAAAAGAGGCCAATCGCCCCGAGATTATCGTAGGTTCTGTCACGATCCGTATGGAAGAAGGCGCGTCTGCCGCGCGGATTGCCGCCGTCGCGCGTGCTTGCGCGGTTCAGGCATGATCTTTCCATCGAACCGGGTTCGGATCATGGTGGCAACCAAGCCAGTCGATTTCCGCAAGGGCCACGATGGCCTGGCGGCCCTGGTCAAGAACGAGCTGCACAAAGACCCTTTCACGGGAGCCGTCTTCGTGTTCCGGTCGCGCAAAGCGGACCGACTGAAGCTGATCTACTGGGATGGCAGCGGGCTGGTGATGGCCTACAAGCGGCTGGAAGAACATACCTTTACTTGGCCGGGCATCAAGGATGGTCTGATGACCTTGGGCCATGCTCAGTTCGAGGCGTTGTTTGCAGGCCTCGACTGGCGTCGGGTCCGTTCCGTGGAGGCGAAACCGCCGGACGCCATTGAATAGATGCGGCACGATGACTCGGGCGGTAAATTCCGACGGCGAAGCGACGTTGGTTTTGGTAGACTTTCACCATGTTGGACGTCGCCGATCTCCCAAACGACATCGCTGCGCTGAAGGCCATGCTGATCGCGGCGCAAGCGCGTGAAGTTCGCAAGGATGACCGGATCGAGCGCCTGGAGAAGCTGGTTGCCGCTTTTAAGCAGGCAGCGTTCGGCCGTAAATCCGAGAAGGCCGATCCTGAACAATTCGATCTCGCATTGGAGGACCTGGAAACGGCCATCGCGGCCATCCATGTCGAAGATGAAGCCGATAGCCCCCCTGGGAAGCTGCAGACTAAACCCCGTGCCGTCAATCGCGGCTCTCTGCCCGCTCATCTTCCTCGCGTCGAGGAGATCATCGAACCGGAAAGCCTCATCTGCGCATGTGGCGGTGGCCTGCATTGCATCGGCGAGGACGTCTCCGAGCGGCTGGATATTATTCCGGCGCAATTCCGCGTCATCGTCACGCGTCGTCCCAAATATGCTTGCCGTGCCTGCACCGGCGGCATTACCCAGGCCCCAGCACCGGCTCGATTGATCCAAGCCGGTTTGCCTACAGAAGCGACTATCGCGCATGTGCTGGTGTCCAAGTACGCCGACCACTTGCCGCTGTACCGGCAGGCCCAGATCATGAGCCGACAGGGTATCGATCTCGACCGTTCGACACTCGCTGATTGGGTCGGCCGGGCGGCATTCGAACTGCGCCCAGTCTTCGACGCCCTGATCGGCGATTTGAAGCGGTCCACCAAGCTGTTCATGGACGAGACCTGGGCGCTGGCCCGCGATGACCGACCGTGGGGCGGCGGTGCGCCACCAGGTGTCGCCTTCACCTATGCTCCAGGTCGCGGCGGACAGCATGCCGATCGGATATTGCAGGGGTTCACGGGCATCCTTCAGGTGGATGGCTACGCCGGATATAATCGCCTGATCGCACCGGATCGCATTGGTCCCGACATTCAGCTCGCCTATTGTTGGGCGCATGCACGGCGCAAGTTCGTCGAGATCACCCGCACTGGCTCAGCACCGATTGCGGACGACGGCGTGAAGCGGATCGGCGAACTCTATCGCATCGAAGCAGAGCTGCGCGGTCTCGACGCCGACGCTCGCCTTGCCGGGAGGAAAGAACGATCAGCGCCGTTGATCGCAGACATGCGGACTTGGCTGACGCATCATCGTGCCCGCGTCGCTGGCAAGTCGCCTCTCGGCGAAGCACTCGCCTATGTCGCCAAATACTGGGACGGCCTCTGTCTCTTCCTCGCCGACGGTCGCATCGAGATCGACAACAACACCGTCGAGCGAACGATTCGGCCGATAGCGCTCAACCGGAAGAATGCTCTTTTCGCCGGGCACGATGCCGGAGCCGAGAACTGGGCGACCATCGCCTCGCTCATCGAAACCTGCAAGCTCAACGCTGTTGACCCGCTGGCCTACCTGACCGCCACACTCGCCTCCATCGTAAATGGCCACAAGCAGAGCCGAATCGGCGAGCTAATGCCATGGAATTACTCGGGGCGAACAGACGGCTAAAGTCTGCTATCGGCCCATTGCGGCCATCCGAACTATTTCTAGGGCATTGGCTTCTGATTGGGATTCGCGGCGAGGAATTCGCCGAGAGCCGGGTCCTCTGCATGGCGTTTCTGCTGATCGATAATCGCGAATTTGGTGCCCAACTCGACCTGGAGCAAAACCAGAAGCTGGTCCACATCGCTATTGAAGCGCTCGCACCTGGCCTGTGTCCAAAGGCTTGGATCAGGTGGATACGATGGATTGAGGTAGCTAAGATATTCTTGGTCGAGACGGCTGATGAGTGAGTGAACGTTGCTTGGCAATGAAATTTGCGGAGGCACTACGACGTGCCCTTGAAGGTCATAAACGGCGGCATCAAGCGGTCCGACGCCCAATTTGGATCGGGTAGCTTCATCACCCGCCCACAAACAGCCGCCGGCCCCAAAATCAAAGAAGAATCGTAGTGTGCCCTTTGTCATGGCGGGAATAGTCATGTTTTGCGAAATGTACGCAAGAGGCGCATTCCTGCCATCAATGCCGCGGCGGTAGCTTTCGGAACGGCCTACCGCTTGGTCAATATGGGAGGAAAACATCGCTTACGTTGTAACGCGATTCCGGCTGCCAAATTCTTTGGTGCGAAGACACATTGCATCAGTCCCCCGTTCCCTTGCGTGTGGCGCGAAGGTATCTATTGTCGACGAATGCCGTGCGGTTGGGAGTATGTAATGTCGGCAGTGCCTTTCTCAAAGATTTCGACGCCGCTCAACGCGCTGCTCGCCACAATCGGTCTCTTGGTCATTGCCGCACTGACGACGCAGGGCCTTACTGGACAGGAGAGGCTTGTCTTTGAGCTGTTACTTGCGGCAATTTGGCTGGCCTATGTCCTCCAATTGAGCGGCACATTGCTTTCACGGCGACACCGCTTGTCGAGCGGGATGCCGGCCCTCGTGATCGATTTGCTCGCGGTTCTGGTTCCGGCTGCTGCATTCTTGTTCGTTGGCTCCCGTGATCGAAACCTCTATTGCGCCATTTGGCTTCTCAAGCCGTTGCGCGACTCGACCTTCTTCAGGCTGCTGGCAAAGGTGGTCGCGAATGAATCGCGCAATCTGCTTGGTGTGACATCGGTGTTCGGCATCGTTCTTTTTGGCGCTGCGTTGGCTGGCTATATCATCGAGCGAGACGTCCAGCCCGATAGGTTCGGCAGCATTCCGCAGGCGATGTGGTGGGNGGTCGTGACGTTGTCGACGACCGGCTACGGTGACGAGATCCCGCAGAGCCTTGCAGGTCGGGTTCTGGCCGGATTGGTGATGATGAGCGGGATCGGTATTTTTGCACTTTGGGCCGGCATCCTCGCCACCGGCTTCTACGAAGAGGTTCGCCGCCAAGACTTCGTTCGCAACTGGCAATTGGTCGCTGCCGTACCCCTGTTCCAGAAGCTTGGTTCCGCTGCACTGATCGAGATCGTTCGGGCGTTGCGACCGCGCATTGTCCCCGCAGGTGCCGTGATCTGCCGCAAGGGCGATGTTGGCGATCAGATGTTCTTCATTGTCGAGGGGCGGGTCACCGTGGCGACACCCGAGCATCCAGTGGAACTCGGTGCCGGAAACTTCTTTGGCGAGATGGCGCTGATCAGCGGCGAACCGCGCTCAGCGACGGTCAGCGCAGCAAC
>JGI25150J39212_1000749_pt1 | contig 11402 bp, 14 predicted proteins | sample AraplaF_Col_mTSA_FD_39212 | JGI IMG/M metagenome (IMG submission 39212)
ACCACCATCTGCAATATCGAACGCTTCGCGGGCTGAGGAGATTGCCATGGCACGGATGAAATTCATTTGCGACACAGAGCGCTGCATCGAATGCAACGCCTGTGCGACGGCGTGCAAGAACGAGCACGAGGTGCCCTGGGGCGTGAACCGGCGCCGGGTGGTGACGATCAATGACGGCATCATCGGCCAGGAGAAATCGGTCTCGGTGGCGTGCATGCATTGTTCGGATGCGCCTTGCATGGCGGTGTGCCCGGTCGATTGTTTCTACCGCACCGAGGAGGGCGTGGTCCTGCATAACAAGGATGCCTGCATCGGCTGCGGCTACTGCTCCTATGCCTGTCCGTTCGGTGCGCCGCAGTTCCCTTCGAACGGCACGTTCGGCTTGCGGGGCAAGATGGACAAGTGCACCTTCTGCGCCGGCGGTCCGGAAGAAAATGGCTCGCAGGAGGAGTTCGAAAAGTATGGCCGCAATCGTCTGGCCGAAGGCAAGCTGCCGGCCTGCGCGGAAATGTGCTCGACCAAGGCGCTGTTGGGCGGCGATGGAGACGTGGTGGCGGAGATCTTCCGCACCCGCGTCGTCACGCGTGGCAAGGGCAGCGAGGTTTGGGGCTGGGGTACGGCTTACGGCAAACCGGAGGCTAAGTCATGAAAATATATCTGGTAGCGCTGCTGGCGTTGGCGGCTTGCGGGGAGGTGTCGCAGTCGAAGCAGGGCAGCGCGGTGAATCGGGGTGATGAGCCGGCGTACAAAGGCGCGCATGATGCGGAAGTCGCGAAGGGTTGGACTCCGGGCGATAAGCTAGCCTGGGAGCGGCAGGTGCGCGAACGCGGGCAGCTGCAGAACGAGTACGTCAAGACCAACCGCTAGGAGGTTCGCCATGAAACGATGGTTGGCAATGCTGGCCATGGCCATCGCCGCCGGCACAACGCTCGCCGCGGATGCGCCCGCGCCTCGTCCGCAAGGTGCAGCGGCCAGCGCTGGGCAGGGCAGCACGGCTCCGGCGACGGCGGCTGGCGACGCCGGGCCGGCCGTAGCGGCTGGTGGCGCGGCCCCGCGTGTCGAATCGATCGACATCCTCAAGCAGAATCAGGCGGAGCGGACGCGTGATCAGCCGGGTAACAATGCCCCGGTATGGCGGCAGGTCGTATCAGGGCAGCCCAATTACAGCAGCCTGCCATACCCCGAGTCCGGCGTCCTGATCCAGCCCAAAGCCCAGCTTCCCGGCCAGCCGGTCCCGGTCACCGCCGGCGAGGCCTGGCGCCGCTTCCGCAATGGCCCGATGATGAGCATCGGCGGCTGGATGATCCTCGGCGTGATCGCCATCCTGGCCGCGATGTACTTCATCAAAGGCCCGCTCAAAGTGCATGCGCCGCCCACGGGCCGCAAGATCCAGCGCTTCACGCCGCTGGAACGCTTCGTGCACTGGACTACGGCCATTACCTTCGTCCTGCTCGCTGCTTCCGGACTGTGCATGATGTTCGGTAAATTCATACTGATGCCCATCATCGGGCACGCCCTGTTCGGTTACCTGACTTATCTGCTGAAGACGATCCACAACTTCATCGGCCCACTGTTCACGGTCTCGATCATCGTCACCTTCATCATCTTCGTGAAGGACAACTTCCCAATCGCGGCCGACATCAAATGGCTGGCGAAATTGGGCGGCATGTTCGGCCAGGGCCATGCCCCCGCCGGCCGCTTTAACGCGGGTGAAAAGCTGTGGTTCTGGGGCGGCGTGACGGTGCTGGGCCTGGCCGCCAGTGCCTCCGGATTTGTGCTCGACAAGCTGGTCCCCAACCTGGAATACACGCGATTCATGATGCAGGGCGCCAACCTGCTGCACATCACTGCCACGGTGCTGTTGATGGCCTTCGCGCTTGGCCATATCTATCTCGGCACTATCGGCATGCAGGGCGCCTACAAAGCCATGCGTGAAGGCTATGTGGATGACGCCTGGGCGCGTGAACACCACGATATCTGGTACCAAGAAATCGTGGAAGGCAAAGTCCCGCGCGTGCGTGCCCCCGAGCACGATGGCGAGCCCATACCGCCGCCTGCGCCCAAGACCGTATAAGGAGCAAGCAATGAAGAAGTCCGCATTCGCCCTCATGCTGCTGGCCGTCTGCGCGGCACATGCAAAGCTGCCTGCGCCCAGTGAAGAACAGAAGGCCGCCGCTGCCGCCGCCAAGGACAAGCAAGGCTGGACAGACAAAGTCGCCGCCTACAAGCTATGCCTGGCCCAGGACCGCGTGGCCGCCTACTATTTCAAGACCAAGGGCAGCGGGAGCAAGCCATCGGCCACGCCGACGCCGTTGCCGGCCTGCGCCGATCCCGGACCATATGTCGCCCAGGTGGCCGCCTCCAAGGAAGTGGGGGTGGCTGATTCGAAACCCGTTCCGGAGGCGGGCAAAAAGAAATAGGCATTAAAAAACCCGCCGCAGCGGGTTTCCACGGGGGGATGTGGTTGCGGCTTAGCCCAGCTTGTCGTTGGACTTGCGGCGGGACGCCAGGCCTAGCAGGCCTACGCCAACCAGCAGCATCGCGTAAGTAGCCGGTTCCGGAACTGGAGCAGCCAGGTTCAGGTTACCGGCATAGGAACCGCCCATCCCTGCAATGGCGGTGCTGCCAGTGACCGTGAAGCCATAGTTACCTGACATCAGCGCATCAATCGGGAAGAACTCAATGCCGCCCGAATTGCTGAACGTGGTGGACAGGTTGGTCTGGCTGCTATCGGCTTCGACTTTGAAGAACTGGATGCCAGTGATACCAAAGTTTGCCAGACGGGAACCATCAAGCCAGGTTTTACCTACGACAGCGGTACCGCTGGCGTAGCTGGCATTGGTATCCACCGAGAACAGGTAGGTATCGATATAGTCACCAGCTGTTGCATGGAGCGCGCCAAAAATGGCGTTGCCACCTGCATCAAAGGTCAAAGTGGTCTGCGCCATGGCGCCAGAGCTGGCAAACAGCCCGGCGGATAGCATCAGTGTTCCAGCTACCTTACTTAGAAACGCTTTCTTCATGTTAATACCCCTTGAGATAGTGTTGTTGTGAAGGTGAAGCGGGTTGTCAGCGCGCAAGTGATTGCCCGGTCATATCGTCAGTGGCCTGCTGAAAACATAACCTTTCCTGCTTGCCAACGCTGACCAATATAGCCCACCCCCTCTCCTCGATACTTCATTAATGAAGTGTGTATGTTTTCGAGCGAACAGACCTCTGCCGCCGATCAGGGGCACCGTCTAAATCTGAAAATTCGTCAAGCGATAAATTTTTGAGTGCTCGAGTCCGCAAGACCTGCGTGACACATTTCGTAGTCCAATTCCCACAGGAACATGAGCCGAACTGACGGGGGAATTGTGTGCAAACGCACCGTATAGAAAGAGGCCGAGAAATAAGATGGAATCGTGATTGAAGCGCACCAAAGAACAGAATACGGAGGCCTATCATGACCCAGACTAACCACCCATCCAAGTACGTGGTACGGGAGTACCTTGAACGCCGTTCGCAAGCCGTCAAACCACCTCCAACGCCAGAGGAGATTCGCCGTCAGCTGGGCTGGGGCTTGATGCTCTTCGAACCGAAGATGGAAACCGGGCGCTAGGCCGCCGTACCTCCCCGAAAAACCCGCCGCCCGGCGGGTTTTTTTCGTCGTTCGCTGAAATTTTCGCCATTCACCGACCTGCCACCGCCGTTCACCGAAAAGCCGTTTCGCCGCCTCCTGCGCTCCGATAAAGTTCAGCCATCCAATCAACGGGGAGCAAGAAATGAGCAAAACAATGCAAAGCCGCAGCCAACTGCTCTGGGGCTTGATCGTGGTCGCAGTGGGCGTGGTGCTCCTGACCGATATCCAGGTTCCGCCGATCGGCACGTGGTGGCGCTTCTGGCCTTTCCTGGCCATGGCTTTCGGCGCCGTCAAGCTGATCCCGCCGACCACGCCTAAGCATGTGGTGGATGGCCTGTGCCATATCGCCTTCGCCGGCTGGTTCTACGTTTCGTTCGAACACCTGTGGGGGCTGACTTTCCACAACAGCTGGCCGATCCTGGTCATCATCGCAGGCATCTGCATGCTGGCCCAGCCAATTGTGATTAAATACACCGCCAATAAAGAGGAGAAGTAATAATGAGAATGCGTAATCGCCATTACCGTCAGCGAAATACCGCAACGCAGATGCTGGTTGGCGCCGGCGTCATCCTGGCCGGTTTCCTGTTCCTGATCGATAACCTGGGCTGGATCGACCTCGATATGCGGGTGCACTTCTGGCCCTTCATCCTGATGCTGGTTGGCGCTTCGACCCTGGCGTCGGCGCCGCGCCGCGGCAGCGGAGCAGCATTCGCCGGTATTTTCATGATCGGCTTCGGCGCCGTCTCGCTGCTGAAAGGCCTGGGCCTGATCTACATCAGCTGGAAGGTGCTGTTCCCGATCGGGATTATCGGACTGGGCCTGATGATGGTGTTCCGTGCCCACAAGCGCAGCCAGCAGGTGGCCGAGGGCGGCGACACGGCAAGCAACCAGGCAGAATCAATGTTTTGCGTGGATGAAGGCCAAACCGGTGAACGTGTGCTGGACCTGACCGCGATCTTCGGCGGTGTGCAGCGCAAAGTGACGACCCAGGACTTCCGTGGCGGTGACCTGAACAGCATTATGGGCGGCATCGACCTGGACATGCGTACCGCTTCGCTGAATGGCACCGCAGTGCTGAATGTGTTTGCCATCATGGGCGGCATTTCGATCAAGGTGCCGACCGACTGGACGGTGGAGCTGGAAGGTACGCCGATCCTGGGCGGCTTCGACGAGAAGACCATGCAGCCCAAGGAAGCCAACAAGCGCCTGGTGGTTCGCGGTACTGCCATCATGGGTGGCGTGGACATTCGTAACTGATGCAGCGCGTATTGACCAGCCGAAGCGGCGTCCTGCTCTACCTCACGGTCTGGACGCTGCTGGGGCTAGGACTGGGCGGGGCGGTGGCGCAGCTGGGGGACGAGCCCTGGCTGCGCGCCATGCTGTTTGCAGTACCGGTCACGCTGCTGTTTTCCGTCGGTGCGGGTTTTTCTGCCTACTACATGTGCAAGGCCAATCCGCTGCGTGAGCGTAGCCCGGCGGTGATCCTGGTGTCGATGCTGACGGCGGCGGTGTGGGCTGGTTTCCTGTGGGTGTTCCTGATGCGGGTGTGGAATATCGCGGCCGAAACGTTTGGCGCCGAAGGGATCACGATCAGGCCGCAGCTGACGGCGTTGCTGTTCTCGCTCGGCATCCTGATGTACGGCTTGTTGGCGACGCTGAATTACCTGCTCGGCGAATTCGTCCGGGCCCGCCAGGCGGAGCAGCGCGAACTGGAATCCAAGCTGCTGGCGCGCGACGCCGAATTGCGCATGCTGCGTACCCAGATCGATCCGCACTTCCTGTTCAACAGCCTGAACTCGATCAGTGCGCTGACCTCGATCGATGCCAAGCGCGCGCGCGATATGACGCAGCGCCTGTCGGATTTCTTCCGCCAGAGCCTGGGCATCGAGGCGCAGGGCAAGATCACGCTGGAGGAGGAGGTGCGCCTGATCGGGCACTTCCTGGCGATCGAAAAAGTGCGCTTCGGTGCGCGGCTTGGCGTCGAGCAGGAAGTAGACGAGGCGGCGTTGCCTTGCCTGTTGCCGCCGATGATCCTGCAGCCGCTGGTGGAGAACGCTGTGAAGCATGGTATCGGCGGCCTGCCGGAAGGCGGCACCGTGCGCATCGACGCCCGCCGCGAAGGCTCGCTGCTGAAGATTGACGTGGAAAACGATACCGACCCGGACACGCCGCCCCGCAAGGGCAACGGCATTGGCCTGGTCAATGTGCAGGAGCGTTTGGCGGCGGCCTACGGGCATCAGGCCAGCGTGCACTGCACGCACGAAAACAATAAATACCGGGTGGCCTTGATGCTGCCCGTCGAGACCAAGGAGTCATGAATCATGCGCGTCATCATTGTCGATGATGAAGAATTAGCCCGTGGCGTCATGCGGGAGTACTTGCGGGCCCACGCCGATGTGGAGGTGGTGGCCGAATGCGGCAACGGTTTCGAAGCCGTCAAGGCGATTTCGGAACTGGAGCCGGACGTGGTGTTCCTCGACATCCAAATGCCCAAGCTGGACGGCTTCGAAGTGGTGGAACTGGCCGGCAGCAAACCACATTATGTGTTCGCTACGGCCTATGACCAGTATGCGTTGAAGGCGTTCGAAGTCCATGCCATCGATTACCTGCTCAAGCCCTATCCGCAGGAGCGGCTGGACCAGGCGCTGGCGCATGTACGCACGCGGCTTGGTGGCGACCGTCCTGCAGTGGCGCAGATGGCGACTGAAGCCGCCACCCGCAATGGCCCGTTGGAACGCGTCCTGATTCGCGACGGCTCGCGTGTGCATGTCATTGCGGCGGAGCGCATCGATTCCATCGAGGCGCAGGACGACTACGTCGAGATTATGGCCGAAGGCAAGCCCTACCTGAAAAACCAGCGCCTGTCCGAGTTGGAAGAGCAGCTCGACCAAACGCGCTTCGTCCGACTGCACAGGTCCTGGATCGTCAATGTGGAGCGCATCGAACGCATCGAGCAGGCCACCAAAGACAGCCATTGCGCCGTGCTGAAAGACGGCCGCAAGATCCCCGTCAGCCGCAGCGGCTACCAAAAAGTGAAAGGGCTGTAGAAGAGGCTGAGTGACAATGTGTGAGACATGGCTTGTATTGTTTTTTATATACTTGCCATATGAAAAAATTAATTCCTTTGCTGATCGGCTTGGCGGCCTTGCCGGCTTACGCCCAGGTCCAGAAGTTGACTGATGCGAGCGGCAAAGTACATTCTTCGGAGCGGCCGCAGGATGCCGTCAATGCGAAGGAACAGCCGGTGCAGCGCCCTGCGCAGCCTGCCTTGCCGGCGGCTGAAGACTGGCACCGGCGCGAACTTGACTCGCGCGAAAGACGGATGCAAAGGGAGGCCGCGAACCAGGAGGCGGAAGATGCTGTCGTGCGCGAGAAGCACCACCTGAACATGAACCGCAGGCATTAAAACATGCCGGCCATTTTGGCCATCATGCCGAGGATTGCTGTGCCGTAGCCGATTGTCAGGCTGACTAGCCATCGCGTTGTTCTCGATTGTTCCTTGCGTATCTCATCGAGGCTTGCACGGATTTCAGCAAAGCCTCGATCAATGTGGTCGCGTTGTTCAGCAAATCCTTTGTCTGTGCGATCGCGCAATTTGTCGATCGCTTCCCAAATACGAATTTGCCCGGCTTTGATTTCCTGTATCCGTTGAATTGAATCCACTTCAGCCTCTACCTTTGCTAGTCGCTCGCCCACTGCGCAAGGCGATATTGAGCTTGGACAGGGGCTAGGCGGAAAAGTTCCGGGCTTCGACCTGCCACCAGGCGGGCAGCAGGGCCTGGACTTCGGGGCGGGCGAAGCGGTCGTCGATGAGGTGGACGGTGCCGCGGTCGCTGGTGGTGCGGATCACGCGGCCGGCGGCCTGCACGACTTTCTGCAGGCCGGGGTAGAGATAGGTGTAGTCGTAGCCGGCGCCGAACGCGGTCTCCATACGTGCTTTGATTTGTTCGTTGACCGGATTGATCTGCGGCAGGCCAAGTGTGGCGATGAATGCGCCGATCAGGCGGTCGCCCGGCAGGTCGATGCCTTCGCCGAAGGACCCTCCCAGCACCGCAAAGCCAATTCCTTCGCCGCCGGCCTGGAAGCGGGCGAGGAAGGCGTCGCGCGCCGCTTCATCCATGCGGCGCTCCTGGCGCCACAACGGGACGTCCGGGTGCTGTGCCGCGAACAGGTCGGCCACCTTTTCCATGTAATCGAAACTGCTGAAGAACGCGAGGTAGTTGCCGGGCTGGCGCTGGTACTGCTCGCCCATCAAGGTGGCAATTGGGGCAAGCGAGCGGCCGCGGTGCTGGTAGCGCGTCGAGATGTGGCTGGCGATGTGTACCTGCAGCTGCTGTGCGTCGAACGGGGAGGCGACGTCGACCCAGGCGGTATCGGCCGGCATGCCGAGCGTGTCGGCGTAAAAATTCCAGGGGCTGAGCGTGGCGGAAAACAGGGCCACCGCGTGTGCTGCTTCGAAGCGCTGCTTGAGGAAGGGCGCCGGCAGGATGTTGCGGATGCAAAGCACCGAATTGACGCGGCCAGCAGCGGCGCCGCGCCCGCCATCGGACTTCTCGATGTCAAACAGCGAGTGCTCGCCGAAGCTTTCGGCCAGGCGCCCGAACAGCAGCGCGTTGAAATAGAAGTCCAGCACGTCGGCATCGAACCAGGCGGGGTGCTCGGACATGTAGTCGCCGATCTCCGTGCACGCCGTTTGCAGCGCGCCCATGAACTTTTCGGGCAGTTCCGAATGGCTGGCGTATTCGGCCTCCTGCGCCTTTTCCAGCGCGCTCCATTGCCGGTGCACGCGGTCCAGCGGCTTGCGCAGTGCTTCCGGGGCGGTCTTGCGCAGCACGCGAAGGCGGACGTGGTCCATTTCGGCGGAATACATCTTGCGGGCGCGCGAAATCATATTGTGGGCCTCATCGGCCAATACGCTGACCTTCCAGCCGTTCATCTGCGTCAGGCTATACAGCATGGCGCTGATGTCGAAGTAGTAGTTGTAGTCGCCCACCACCACGTCGGCCCAGCGTACAAGCTCGCTCTGCAAATAATACGGGCAGACCTGGTGTGCCAGCGCGACCTCGCGAATCGACGCACGGGCCATCATGTTCTGCTGCAGGGCGGCGGCGCGGGCTGCGGGCAGGCGGTCATAGAAGCCTTGTGCCAGCGGGCAGGATTCGCCGTGGCAGGCTTTGTCCGGGTTTTCGCAGGCGGTGCTCTTGGCCGCCAGTTCAAGGGCGCGCAGCGGCAGCAGGGGCGCGCTGCGCTTGATGGTTTCGACCGCGCCCAGGGCCATGCTGCGGCCACTCGTTTTGGCGGCGAGGAAAAACACCTTGTCCAGGCCGTGTTCGGCGCTGGCCTTCAGCATCGGAAAGATGCTGCCGATGCTCTTGCCGATGCCGGTCGGGGCCTGCGCCAGGAGCGAGCAACCGCGCGCGCTGGCCTTGAACATGGCTTCCGCGAGCTGGCGTTGGCCGGGGCGGAAGTCGGCGTGGGGGAAGCGCAATGCACGCAATTGCTCGTCGCGCGCGGTGCGGTGCGCCAGTTCCTGTTCGGCCCAGGCGACGAAGCGGCCGCATTGCTCTTCAAAGAAAGCACGCAGCGAGGCGGCATCCGCTTCCTCGGTCAGCAACGTTTCCTTTTGCGTGCCGATATCGAAGTAGACCAGGGCCAGGCGTACGGCGGGCAGGCCGCGCGCGGCGCACAGCAGGTGGCCGTACACCTTGAGCTGGGCCCAGTGCAGGATACGGTGGTTGGCGGGCTGGCGCGACAAGTCCCCGCGGTAAGTCTTGATTTCTTCCAGCTGGTTCTGGCGCGGATCGTAGCCGTCGGCGCGGCCTCGCACATGCAGCGGGCCGAAGTCGCCGGACAGGCTTACTTCGCGCTCATAGCCTTCATCGCGGCGGCTGGTGACGATGGCGTGGCCTTCGATGCCTTCCTGTGCAGTCGGTGTGGGCGTAAAGCGCAAATCCAGGTCGCCTTGTTTGGCGGTGAATTCGCACAGGGCGCGGACGGCAATCGTATAGCTCATTCTTGCCACGCCAGGTAACAGACGGAGACCGGCATACCATGCTCGGCGCAGTAGTCGATCCAGCGTAGCTGGTTGTCCTGCAGGCGGTCGCCGGGGCCTTTGACTTCCACCATCTGGTAGCGTCGTTCGGATGGCCAGAAGCGGATCAAGTCAGGGAAGCCGCTGCGGTTGGCTTTGATGTCGAGCAGGATGCGTTCGAACCACAGCTTCAGGTGCGCGGCAGGGATGCATTCCAGCGCCAGGCCGAGCAGCTCCTCGTCGATGGCGTCCCAATACACAAAGGGCGACTGCAAGCCGGACTTGGCGGCGAAGTTGGCGCGGATGGCGTCGCGGTAGCTGCCGTCCTTCAGCCTTGCCATGCAGGCGTCGAACAGCGCGGCGCGGCGGCGCTGGAAGTCGGCGCTGTGCAGATCGGCAGGGCCGTGGTGGAAGGGGTGGAAGAAGGCGCCGGGGATGGCTGCAAACACAGCGTCCCAGCACAACAGGCCAAACAGGGAATTGGCCAGCGCGTTCTCGACGTAGAAGCAGGGCGCTTCGTCCTGCCACAGGTGGTCGCGCACCACGCCTTCCACCCACCATTCTTCCGTGGGCATCGGCAGTACCAGGTCGATGCGCTCGACCGGCGTCGGCGTGTGGGCGGGTTCACGCATGTGGCCAAGCTTGCGGCGCAGGCGCGGCGCCATGCGCAGCAGTTGCTGGCGTTCGGCCTCGCTCTCCGGCGCTGCCTGCGCGCGCTGAAGCCATTCGTAGGCCAGGCCGAGGCGCTCGTCTTTTTCCAGCACGCGGATGGCGCGGGCGCGGGCACCGGGATAGGCGCATTGTTCGTACAGTTCGAATGCCCCGGCCCAGTTGCCCAGTTTTTCCAGCTGCTGGCCAAACTGGAACAGCATCTTCTGGCGGCGGCTAAGCAGCCATTCATTGTCCTCGGCCAGGGCGGGCAGCTCGCGCGCCAGCTGCAGCGGGTCTTCGCCCTCGGCAAACCGTTCGCGGCATGCGTGCAGGGCGAGGTAGTCGTCGATATCGCGGCGCGAGCGGAAGCCGCGCGCGGCAGCCGAGAACTCCACCTTTTCGTAGCGGTAAATGCCAAGGTTGGACAGCACGAATTCGGACCAGTCCTGGTGGAAGTTACCGAAGAAGATCAGGCGCAGCCTGTCGCACAGGGGCTTGGACAGGATGTGGTAAACCTGGTCGCCCGCATCGGCATACCAGCTGGTGAAGCGGTGGCTGCCTTCGTGGCGTTCGCGCAAGGCTTCCAGCTGGTCGGCCTTGCGCGCGCTGCGTTCAGCGCCGCTCAGTGCGAAGACACGCGTGATCTCTGGCTTTTGCAGCAGGTCGAACAGCTCGTCCAGCGTCAGCTCGGGATCCTGCACCACCCAGCCTTGCTCGACCAGCGGCAGGGCCGCGTTCATGGTGCAGCCGATCTCTGGATAGCTTAATTTGGAAGCGCGGAACAGCTCCCCCTTGCGCATGACCATGCGTACGAACAGCGCGCGGGATGGCTGGGGCAGGGTGGGAAAGCAGGTGAGGAAGGCGGCTTCCTCGTCCGTCAGCAGGTCGCTATAGCGCTCGCCAATCCAATGCAGGACCTGGTGGAAGTTGTCCAGGTAGTAGAACGGATTTTCAAGGATCTGGTTCATGCAGGCGAGGCGACGCGAAAACTGTATTTATATAAGGGGTATCCACTTAGCTCCAGCAGTGTTAGTATCACTGTATGGATATCCAGATCTTACCGCCAAAAGCGGGCGTCGACTACCCCAGTGATTGGAA
>JGI25150J39212_1000761_pt1 | contig 11134 bp, 8 predicted proteins | sample AraplaF_Col_mTSA_FD_39212 | JGI IMG/M metagenome (IMG submission 39212)
AAGTTCATCTGGGATGCGCAGGGCTACAAGAAGGATGGCAGCAACCTGATGGCCATGTCCTACTACCCGAAAGAAGGCAACCCTCTGTGGGAGAAGTATTCGACCGCCGCCATCATCCACACCATCGAGCAGTACAACAAGTACAGCCTGGACTATCCTTACCCGACCGCGATTTCCGTCAACGGTCCGGTGGGCGGCATGGAGTACCCGATGATCTCCTTCAACGGTCCTCGTCCTGTAAAGGATAAGAAGACCGGCGAAATCACCTACACCAAGCGCGCCAAGTATGGCCTGATCGGCGTGGTGATCCACGAAGTGGGCCACAACTACTTCCCGATGATCGTCAACAGCGACGAGCGCCAATGGACCTGGATGGATGAAGGCCTGAACACCTTCGTGCAATCGCTGGCGCAGGAAGCCTGGGAAGATAACTACCCGGCCGGCCGCGGCGATCCGCGCTTCATCGTCGACTACATGCGTTCGAAGAACCAGGTGCCGATCATGACCAATTCGGAGTCCCTGCTCCAATTCGGCAACAACGCCTACGCCAAGCCGGCTGCTGCGCTGAACATCCTGCGCGAAACCGTCCTGGGCCGCGAACTGTTCGATTACGCTTTCCGCGAATACGCTCGCCGCTGGAAATTCAAGCGTCCTACCCCGGCGGACTTCTTCCGCACCATGGAAGACGCGTCCGGCACCGACCTTGACTGGTTCTGGCGCGGCTGGTTCTATACCACCGATGCTGTGGACGTGTCGATCGACGGCATCACCGAATATGGCGTGAGCACCAAGAATCCAGAGACGGAAAAAGCCTGGAAGAAGGCGCAGCACGATGCCGAGCCGATTTCCCTGATCGACCAGCGCAACAAAGGCATGGTGCGCAAAGTGGACCAGCAGCCGGAGCTGAAAGACTTCTACAACGAGCATGACGACTACACCGTCACCAACGTTGACCGCAACAAGTTCGCCGAATCGACCGGCGACCTGGAACAGTGGGAAAAAGACCTGCTGGCACAGGGCAAGCACCTGTACCTGGTAGACTTCTCCAACCTGGGCGGCCTGGTCACCCCGCTGGTCCTGGAGATCGAACTGAAGTCGGGCAAGAAGTACATCGAGCGCATTCCGGCTGAAGTATGGCGCTACTCGCCGAAGAAGATCACCAAGGTGATCGTGACCGACGAGCCGCTGGTGTCCCTGGTGCAGGACCCGTACTGGGAAACCGCCGACATCGACCAGTCCAACAACGCCTGGCCGCGCAAGCTAAGCCAGTCGCGCCTGGAGCTATTCAAGTCGCGCCAGCCTGACAATATGATGAAAGACTTCAACACGCCTCTCAAGAAGAAAGACGCAGAGAAGAAAGACGCGGAAACCGATAAGAAGTGATGACACGTTTCAAAGCCGTCCTACTGGCGGCGCTGCTCTGTTGCAGCGCCGCCGCGCAAGCCCATAATTTTCACGTGGGCTTGACGGAAATCAGCTTCAACCCGCGCACGGGCAGCACGGAAGTGGTTCATACTTACACAGCGCATGATGTGGAAGCGCTGTTAATGAACCTTTACCAGCGCAACTTTGACCTTGGGTTGGAGGAGGACCAGGCCGTGTTCCGTCGCTACCTCGAAAAGCAGTTCCGCATCACCGCCAACGGCAAGCCTTTGCCGCTGCATTGGGTTGGCATGCAGGCCAACGTGGACAGTATCAACGTCTACCAGGAAATCGAGAAGACCGAGTTGCCGCCCGGCGCAGTGCTGCTGGATGGCGTGCTGACCGATTTCCTGCCGCAGCAAGTCAATAACGTCAACGTTAGCGGCCCTGGCCGCCCGACAGTCTCAATCATCTTCAACCGCGAACGCCGTGAACAGCCGCTGCCTTAAACGTCGGCGCTTGCTTGCGCTGGCATGCGTGCTGGCGCCCGCGACCGCATTCGCCGACGATCCCTTCATGCAGCGTGTGCTGGTGGAAGGCGCGCGCGCCAGCCAGGTGGGCGTTGCCGATTCCGCCGGCATGGGCAGCGTATCGCAGCGCCAGCTGGAGGCGCGCACCATTTACCGTCCCGGCGAACTGCTGGAAGCCACGCCCGGCCTGGTCGCCAGCCAGCATAGCGGCGAAGGCAAGGCCAACCAGTTTTACCTGCGCGGCTTCAACCTCGATCACGGCACCGACCTGCGCACCACGGTCGACGGCATGCCCGTCAACCAGCGCAGCCATGCACATGGCCAGGGTTGGACCGACCTGAATTTCATCATCCCCGAACTGGTGGCGCGCCTTGATTACAACAAAGGCCCTTACAACGCCAGCACGGGCGACTTTTCCTCGGCCGGCGCCACGGCCATCAATTATTCCAGCCGCCTGGCGCAGGACCGCGCTGCGGCCACCGTCGGCGAGAACGGCTACGGCCGCGCGCTGCTGGCAGGTTCGCGCGATGCGGATCTCAGTGCAGACCGCCCCGGCGCCTTGCTGTACGCGCTGGAGGCCGTGCACAACGACGGCCCTTTTACGCGCGGCGATAATTACCGCAAGCTTAACGCAGTGCTGCGCTACAGCGCGGGCTTTGCCAACAATGGCTATACCATCACCGCCATGGCCTATCGCGGCGCGTGGAACGCCACCGACCAGATCCCGCAACGTGCGGTGGACAGCGGCTTGCTTGGCCGCTTCGACGGCATCGACCTGACCGATGGCGGGCAGGCGCGCCGCTACAGCCTGTCCGCCGCATGGGCACGCAGCGACGAAAAGTCGACTACGCATGCCAACGCCTACATCATCAACAACCGGCTGCAACTATTCTCCAACTTCACCTATTTCCTGGACGACCCGGTGCATGGCGACCAGTTCGCCCAGCCGGATCGCCGCGTGACCAGCGGCTTCGAAGCGAGCCACAGCTGGCATGACCATATGGACGATATGGCGTGGAGCACCACCTTGGGTTTGCAGGCGCAGAACGACAATATCTTCAACGCGCTGCAGCATACCGAAGCGCGCCAGGTGCTGGATACCGTGCGCTCCGATCACATCGTCGAGACCAGCGCCGCACTTTACTTGCAGCAGCGCCTGCGCGTCACCACCTGGCTTCGCGGCGAGGCCGGTGTACGGCTGGACCGCTACCGCTTTGCCGTCGGCGACGCGGCGCGCGTCAACGAAACGCTCGCCAGCCCCAGCATCAGCCTGGCCTTCGGCCCGTGGTCGCGCACCGAGCTTTACCTGAACGCGGGACGCGGTTTCCACAGCAACGACGCGCGCGGCGTGACGCAAGCTCAGGATCCGGCGACGCCGCTGGCGCGCTCGCGCGGCCTTGAATTCGGCCTGCGCAGCGAGGCCGTGAGGGGCTTGCAGACCGTGCTCGCCGTCTATCGGCTGGACTTCGATTCGGAGCTGGTCTACCTGGGCGACGCCGGCAGCACCGAAGCGGGCCGCCCTAGCCGCCGCTACGGCATCGAATTCTCAAACTACTACAAGCCGGCCAAATGGCTGTCGCTGGACGCCGACCTGGCCTTTGCGCGCGGCCGTTTCCAGGGCAGCGAAGCGGGCGGCGACCGCATCCCCGGCGCCGTCGAAGGCGTGGCGCAACTGGCCGCCACCTTCACCCCGGCTGGCCCCTGGTCCGGCTCCCTGCGCCTGCGCTGGTTCGGCCCGCGCCCGCTGGTGGAAGACAATTCCGTGCGTTCGAAGGCCAGCACCACGGTCAACGGCCGCCTGGCCTACAAATTCGACGCCCGCACCACGCTGGAGCTGGAAGGCTTCAACCTTGCCAACCGCCAGGTGTCAGCGATCGACTATTACTACGAATCGCGCCTGCAAGGTGAAACGGCGCCCCGGGAGGACATCCACTTCCACCCGATCGAATCGCGATCTTTCCGCCTCAGCTTGAATGTCGCATTCTAGTTACAATAGGGGACATGATGACGCCCCTGCCCCAATTGATCCACACGCTGCGCAGCGCCGGCTACGCCCTGCTCAAGCCGGCCGACGTGGCCAGCCTCGCCGGCTGCACGCTGGATGAACTGAATTCCCTGGTCCCCAGCTGGGACGACCTGGCCACCGACAATTACCTGAAAGACGGCGGCCGCTACCGCCGCCGGCGCCACTCCTGCTTCGTGCAGGACGGACTGGCCCTGGACCAGACCGAGCACCGCGCTCACTGGCAACCGGTCGAATACAACGCCCTGCACGGCGGCATGCGCCGCCTGTTCGAGCCAATCGCCTCCCAAACGGTAGCCAATCCCGCCTGGAACAAGCTGCTCACCGCCATCGGCCAGGCCTGCGCCCAGGTGCGCGGCCAGCACCCATGGTATGTGGAGGCCCACCAGTTCCGCATCGACACCACCGACGGCATCGGCCGCCCGACCCCGGAAGGCGCCCACCGCGACGGCGTGGACTTCGTGGCCGTGCTGCTGGTCGGCCGCCATGGCATCAAGGGCGGCGAAACCCGCGTGTTCGAGGCCGATGGCCCGAACGGCAAACGCTTCACCATGACCGAGCCGTGGACCATGCTCCTGCTGGACGATGCGGCTGTCATCCACGAATCGACCCCGATCCAGCCGCTCGCCGGAAAAGGCCACCGCGACACCCTGGTTATCACTTATCGTGATGGTGGTTTCCAAGGCGGCTAAAAAAACGGTATAGTCTGAACACCCAACCATTTCGGAGGTGCTTTGGACTCCAGCTATGAGATCGCGCCCGATGAGCTGGAAATACTCATCGTCGAAGACAGCCCGACCCAGGCCGAGCGCCTGCGCCGGCTGATCCGCTCTTCGGGCTATCACGCCAGGGTGGCAGCCAACGGCAAGCTGGCCCTGGGCGAAATCCGCGAGCACAAGCCGCACCTCGTGCTGTCGGATATCGTGATGCCCGAAATGGACGGCTACGAGTTGTGCCGCGCCATCAAGGCCGATCCGGCATTGCGCGATATTCCGGTGATCCTGGTCACCTCGCTGACCGACCCCAAGGACATCATCCGCGGCATTGAATGCGGCGCCGATAACTTCATCCGCAAGCCTTACGCCGAGGACTACCTGCTGAACCGCATCGGCCAGATGCTGGTCAACCAGAAACTGCGCCGCAATTCCAGCATGGAGGTCGGCATCGCCCTGTACCTGGGCGACCAGAAGCACTTCATCAACGCCGAACGCCAGCAGATTCTCGACCTGCTGATCTCAACCTACGAGCAGGCGGTGCAGGTGAACAGCGAGCTGCAGGCGCGCGAGCGCCAGGTGATCGAGCTGAATATGCGCCTGGCCCACCACGCGGCCGAACTGGAAACGACCAACCGCGAAATCGCGCTGAAGAACCTGGAACTGGCGGAAGCGAGCCGCATGAAGTCGGCCTTCATCGCCAATATGTCGCACGAGCTGCGCACGCCGCTGAACGCCATCATCGGCTTTACCGGCGCGCTGCTGATGAAGCTCCCCGGCCCGCTGACCGATGAACAGGACCGTCAGCTCACCACCATCCGCTCTAGCGCACGCCATCTGCTGTCGCTGATCAACGATATCCTGGACGTGGCCAAGATCGAGGCCGGCAAGGTCACGCTGTCCCTGGAGCCGGTGCATTGCCAGCAGTTGATGGGGGAAGTGGCCGATACCCTGCGCCCGCTGGCAGGGCAAAAAGGCCTGCAAGTTTTCATCGACATGCCCGAGCAGCCCATCATCCTGCAAAGCGACCGCCGCGCTTTGGCGCAGATCATGATCAACCTGGCCAACAACGCCATCAAGTTCACCGAAAAAGGCATGGTCAAGCTGGCGCTGACCCAGCGCACCGACGAGGAAAAATCGCTGATCACGGAATTCAGCGTGACCGACAGCGGCAGCGGCATCAAGGAGGAAGACCAGGCCAAGCTGTTCCAGGCCTTCTCGCAGCTGGATAACACCTCGACCCGCCATGCGGAAGGCGCGGGCCTGGGCCTGTATTTGAGCCAGAACCTGGCTAACCTGCTTGGCGGCTCGCTGTTCTTCAGCAGCGATTTCGGCAAGGGCAGCACTTTCACGCTTGCGCTCAAATGCCGGCCCGCATCCTGATCATCGAAGACAACCAGGCCAATATGGACCTGGTGACCTACCTGCTGCAGGCTTTCGGCCACCATCCGCTGTGCGCCACCGACGGCGCCATGGGCGTTGAAATGGCCCAGCGCGAGCGGCCCGACCTGATCCTGTGCGACCTGCACTTGCCAAAGATCGATGGACTTGGCGTCGTGGCCCGGCTACGCGCTGACCCGGCCACGCGCGCCATCCCGATCCTTGCCGCCAGCGCCCTGCCCGTCACCGACGGTTGCGCTGCGCTGCGGCGCGCCGGCTTTACCGGCTGCCTGCCCAAGTCGCTGGAACCGGACGTGCTGCTGCCGTCGCTGGAATCCTTCCTGCCCGAACACCTGCGCGCCGGCGCCGTAGCGGCCAAGGCCGCCGCTGCGGCCGCGGCCGTGGCCCCAGCGCACTCCGGCACCGGGGAGGCATCCCCCGGCGCAGCCCGTGCACGCGTGTTGCTGCTCGATGCAGCACCAGAAAACGCAGGCCTGGTGGCTGCCATCCTGGCGCATACCGGCTATACCGTCAGTACGGCGTCCAATCCCATGGACGCGGGTGCGCTGCTGGACGGCCATGTCTACGATGTGGTCTTGTGCGAGCTGGGTTTACTGGAAGCGGGCCGGCTGTCTTTCCTGGCCGACGCACTGGAAATGGCGCCCGGCCTGCCGGTGCTGGTGATTCGCCCCGACGACGAAGACGACCTGGATGCGCTGGGTGCCGGGCGCCGCCGCGGCTTGCTATCGCATCCGCTCGACCCTCAGCAGCTGGTAGCGGCGATCGACGGCTTGCTGGCCTGAATGCGCCGGCCAGTTCAGGCCAGCATGAACCAGCCGAGGAAGACCAGGCTGACGACCACCGTCACCAAGGCCATCGTGTCTTCCGAGCGTTCGTCGTCGCCGATCATTTTCCAGAGAAACTTGAGCATTTCCGCCTCCGCGGCTTAGTGCTTACACCAGGTTCAGTGTAGGCCCTCCCGGCAGATTGGGGAAGGTGCGCACCAATGCGCTGGCATTCAACTGGAGGTGGCGCTCCGCAATATGCGCCAGCACGCGGCGGAAATCCGTCGTTACAGGCAGGTCGCGACCTTCGTTCAGCTGGGCGTCGGCCAGACCTTTCCACTCGCCGGCCACCTTGCCGCCCTGGACCTTTCCGCCCAGCAGCCACATGGCGTTGCCGTGGCCATGATCGGTGCCGCGGTTGCCGTTCTCGCGCGCCGTCCGGCCGAATTCCGACATCACCACGATCACCGTGTCGTCGAACAGCGGGCCAAGGCGCTGCGCCAGCGTGGCCAGCCCTACTCCCAAAGGCTGCAGGCGGTTGGCGAGCTGGCCGGTGCCGGCGCCCTGGTTGGCGTGGGTGTCCCAGCCGCCCAGCGCGATGAAGGCCAGCTGAATATTCGGCTTGTTGCGCATCAGCGTGGCCAGGCGGGCCGCGTCGTCGGGAAAACCGTTGGGCAGTGGCGCGCCATTGTCGGCCGCTTGCATCTCCGCCAACATGCTGCCGCTATTCGCGGCGGCCATGACTTCTTCATGCGCCTGGCGGCCGTCCAGGTAGACTTTGCCGAAGCGCTCATTGCCGGCGTAGAGCGCATCGAAGGCTTTGGCAATCTGCGGCCGGTCCAGCGGCGTGGCGCGCGTACCGGCGGCGCCGTTGGCCAGGTTGGTGGCCGGCAGTGCGCCGGACAGGATGCGCGGCATCACGGGACCGATGCTGAGCGCGCGCGTCGGCGGCGCCTCGCCCGGCAAGGCGCCGAGCAAACGGTTCATCCAGCCGTCCTGCGTGCTCTTCACGCCCGGCGTGGCGGATTCCATATAGTCTTGCGCATCGAAGTGGGAGCGGCTGGCATCGGGCGAACCGCTGGCGTGGACAAAGGCCAGCTTCTTCTGCTGCCACAGCGGCAGCAGCGGCGCCAGCGCGGGGTGCAGGCCGAAGCAACCGTCCAGGTTCAGCGCGCCATCGTCGGCCCCCGGCCTGGCCAGCGCGATATTGGGCCGCAGGCGGGCATATTCAGGGTCCGCCACCGGGGCTACCACGTTCATGCCGTCGACCGCGCCGCGCAGCATGACCACGATCAGTTTCTTGCTGGTGGGCGCCGTGCGGCCGGGTGCCATGGTTGCGGCCCAGGCATGCCGGCCAAGCGGCAGCATCAGGCCGGCGCTGGCGGCAAAGGCGTTCAGGAATTGGCGTCGTTGCATGGTGATCGGTCCTTAGCGTTGCATGCTCAGTGCTGCATAAAGTCGGGACTGCCGAGCAGCATGCCGGCGCGCAGGCGCTCATTGCTCTCAGCGACGATGGCGGCGGTGCGCTTCGATACCGATGCGCCCAACGCGTCCTGTACTGCGGCGGCGTCGGCGCCATTGGAAATCGACAGCGCATAGCTGATGCGGCGGCTCAGGCCATCCGGGTTCAGCCAGGCCGCTTCCGTGTTCTTGTAGCCGTCCGGGGTCTGGCAGCCGTACAGCGGCATGCCGAGTCGCGCAAGGATGCCCACCAGCGGCTTCACTTCCGCCACCGGCATGGCGGACGCGCGCGAAGCGGACACCACGAACTGGTAAGGCGTCTTGTACTTGGCGCCTGCATATTGCTGGTCCATGAATTCCGGGCTCGCGAACATGGTGCGCAGTACGGAACGGATATCGCCATTGCTGCTGATCCAGGCCTGCGCCATGCGCTCAACCAGCGCCTGCGGCGGCTGGTCGGCTACGAAGTATTGCGCCAGCTCGCGGCTGATATTGCGGGCGGTGGATGGATGCACGGCCAGAACGTCCAGGGCGTACTCGCCTTCGTTCACGCCGCGTGCGGTGACGGGCTTGCCCAGCCAGGTCTTGGCGCCGTTATCGTGGCGGCGCGGGTCGAACACAAATTGCGCACCGCGCCGAGGGGCATAGGTCCAGCCGGTCAGCATGCGCGCCAGCTCGGTCACATCCTTTTGCGTGTAGCCGCCGTCCACGCCCAGCGTGTGCAACTCCATCAGCTCGCGCGCATAGTTTTCATTTAGCCCGCCGGCCTTGGAGACCCAGTTATCCAGGTAAAACAGCATGGCCGGGTGGTGGGCAGTGGCGCCCAGCATCTGGCGGAAAGAACCGAAAACATAGGGACGGATCGCATCGCGTTCGTAGCTGGCCACCAGCACATGGTCCTGCCCTTTGCCGGCAAAGACGTTGAAGTGGTTGTACCAGAAGTCGACCATCACCTCTTCCAGCTGGCGCGGGCTTTCGATGGCGCGCAGCAGGCGTGCTTCGGCGGCCTCGGACGCCATCTGCTTCACCAGTTCGCGCCGTTCGCCATCCTTCTCCTTGCGCGCTTCCTGGAAGCGGGCCAGCGCATCGCCGGCGCTCAGGTGCAAAGTCTCCAGCTTGTCGAGCCGCTGGCTCAGCGCTACCGGCAGGGGCGCAGGATTCAGCTGCTCCTCTATATAGGCCTGCACGCCGATCTGGCGCACCCTCTCGATGTCGCCCGGGCGCGGCCCGTAAGCGGCCCGGTTCAGCACATGCACGGCAGCTTGCTCGCCCGCCAGCGGCGCGGCCCACAGGGAGGCTTGCGGCAGCGCCAACGCGGCGACCAGCAAGGGGGCAAATGCGTATCGTCGCATGATGTCGTCCCAATACAATGTTTTACGGTCTTTTCTTTATACGCTAGCGCCCGAATCCAAGGCAAAGAATCCTTTGTATCAGGATGTTAATTGTTTGATTTGTATGCTTTAATTCATGTTGCGCAAAATGAAAGGACGGCATGAAGAGATATCAGGTCCCGCTAACCGTGGTGGCCGTGCTGGCGCTCAGCGCCTGCGGCTTGACCGGGCCGGCGACTAAAGTCGCGGCGGACGAGCCGCAGCAGTGGCAGGCGCCTTTGCCGCACAATGGCAGCACCGGCGAACTGGCCAACTGGTGGCAAAGCCAGTCCGACCCGCTGCTGGTCCAGTTAATCGAAGCCGCACAGGCGGCCAGTCCCACCATTGCCGGCGCCCAGGCGCGCCTTGCCGCTGCCAGTGCAGAGCGCACTGCCGCCGGCGCCGCCCTCGCTCCCTCCCTGACCGGCGTCCTGACTTCGACCCGGATGAGCCAGCAATCCGCCAGCGCTCCGATGAATACCACCACCCAGCTGCTGGCCCAGGCCCAGTGGGAGATCGATTTGTTCGGCGGCGGCGGCGCACGCCGCAATGCCGCCATCGCCCGCCACGAAGGCGCACAGGCAGGCTGGCACGAAGCGCGCGTCACCGTGGCTGCGGAAACGGCCAACCAGTATTACAGCCTGCGCGCCTGCGAACAGCTGCTGACGGTGGCGCGCATGGATGCGGCATCGCGCGCGCATACCTCCCGCCTGACCGACATCACGACCAAGGCCGGCTTCCAGTCGCCATCGGCCAACGCCCTGGCCCGCGCCAGCGCCGCCGACGGCAACAACCGCGCCGTGGCCCAGCGCGCGGCATGCGACAGCGAACTGAAAGTGCTGGTCGCACTGACCGCCATTCCCGAACCCGATTTGCGCTCACGCCTGTCCAGCAGCGCTGCCAACGCCGTGCTCTCGCCAGCCGCCGGCATCGCCATCGAATCCGTGCCGGCCCAGGTGCTGGCGCAGCGTCCGGACGTCTTCAACGCCGGCCAGGAAGTCGCCGCGGCCAGCTATGACGTCGCCAGCGCACGCGCCCAGCGCTGGCCGCACCTTGGCCTGAGCGGCTCGGTGGGACGCGGCCGCCTGCATGCGGACGGCCAGGACATCACCGCCAATGTCTGGACCCTTGGCCCGCTGCAAATGACCTTGCCGATCATCGACTGGGGTGTGCGCCGCGCCAATGTGGAGGCATCGCGCGCCCGCTACGACGCTGCCGTGTCGAGTTACAAGGCCAGCGTTCGCCAGGCGGTATCGGAAGTTGAACAGGCCCTGGTGGCCCTGCAAAGCACGCAGGAACGGGCAGCAGATGCGCAGGCCGCGCTGGACGGCTACCGCACCTTTTTCACAGCCACTGAAGAACGCTACAAGAACGGCCTTGCCAGCCTGCTCGAACTCGAAGACGCCCGCCGCACGCGGCTGGCCGCAGAAAACACAGTCGTGAACCTGCAGCGCGAACGCAGCGCCGCCTGGATCGCCCTGTACCGTGCAGCAGGCGGCGGCTGGACCGC
>JGI25150J39212_1000782_pt1 | contig 10887 bp, 9 predicted proteins | sample AraplaF_Col_mTSA_FD_39212 | JGI IMG/M metagenome (IMG submission 39212)
GCAAGGCCCGCTGCAGGTGCAGAACTACGGCGACATCACGCCGGGCAAGAGCGGCCAGGTGCTGGCCTACAACCCGGCCGAATTCCGCACCCTGATCCCGGGCGTGGAGCGCGTGCATACCTCGCTGCGCGGCACCCTGAAACTGAATGGCGACACCGAAGCCTACGCAGAAGGCCTGTACGGCTATTCCTGGGCGGAGCAGACCTTTGGCGCGCCCCTGACNGTGGGCAGCGGCCTGCGCGCCTGGAACAACAGCAAGCAGGCACTGGATAACATCGGCGTCGTGCTGCCGGTGGGCCACCCGAACAATCCCGGTGCAACCGCGCTGCCATTCACTGCCACGCTGTTCGACCTGGGACCCCGCATGAAGCAGGACAAGGTGGACTTCTACCGCGCNCTGACCGGCATCAAGGGTGTCTGGAGCGGCTGGGAATACGACGCCTCGATCGCGCGTTCGGGCAGCAAGCTGAAGGAAACCGTACAGAACTTCGTCAACCGCTACGAGTTTGAAAAAGTGCTGGCGGACGGCAGCTACAACTTCGCCGACCAGTCGAAGAACAGCGAAGAAGTGCGCAACCGCCTGCGCCTGTCGACCCTGCGTCCTGCCGAATCCACGTTGACCGTGGCCGACTTCAACGCATCGAAGGAACTGCTGGACCTGCCGGCCGGCGCGCTGGGCTTCGCCTTCGGCGGCCAATGGCGCCAGGAAGAAATGAATTCCAACACCTCGACTGCCGTGTTGTCCGGCACCGAACTGCGCCCTGCGATCAATATCATCAAGGGCAAGCGCGAAGTCACCGCGGCCTTCGCCGAATTCAACGTGCCTGTGCTGAAAGACCTGACCGTCAACCTCGCCGGCCGTGCCGACAAATACAGCGACTTCGGCTCCGCNTTCTCGCCGAAAGCCAGCGTGCGCTACCAGGCTGCCCCGTGGCTGCTGCTGCGCGGTACCGTGTCGCGCGGCTTCCGCGCGCCATCGCTGCCGGAGATCACCAATTCGACCTCGGTCAGCTACGGTTCCGTGATCGACGCGAAAGACCCGATCACCCCGAGCCAGCCGCGCGGCGTCACCAATATCACCGTCGCCAATACTGAACTGTCGCCTGAGCGCTCGAAGAACCTGAACCTGGGCTTCGTGCTGTCGCCATCGGCCAATAGCAGCGTGGGCGTGGACTTCTACCATATCCGCACCAAGGGGGTGATCGACACGGAAAGCACCGACACCATCCTGGCCAATGAAAGCATCCACCCCGAGAAAGTGGTGCGCGACGACCAGGGCCGCATCCTGACGCTGTACCGCCAGTACGCCAACCAGGGCGAGCGGGTGGTGAGCGGCATCGACGTCGACCTGCGCTACAAGCTGCCGAAGACCGCTTACGGCAATGTGACCCTGAACGCGCAGTTGAGCCGCGTGTTCAAGTACGAGCAGCCGCTGGCGAACGGCGAGCCGCTGACCAATGGCGCCGGCACCAATTACTTCGGCTCCATCCCGAAATGGCGCGGCACCACCAGCGCCACCTGGGAACTGGGCCAGTGGAGCACCAACGCCGCGTGGAATTATGTTGACGGTTACGAGCAGACTACCCGTCCGGGCGAGCGCGTGAAGCCTTACGCCACGGTGGACCTGAACGTGGGCTACAAGATCAGCGCGGCCACCAGCGTGAACCTGGTCCTGGCCAATGCGTTCGACCGCAAGCCTTCGTGGGATAGCTCGTTCGCCTTCTTCGACTTCACGCAAGGCGACCCGCGCGGACGCTTCGCCTCAGTCAAGCTCAATCACAAGTTTTAATGATCGAGGCGCGATAGCTGCTGGGAGTGGTNCCCATCCGCTCGCGGAAGGCGGTAGCNAAATTGCCGGCATTGGCAAAGCCCAGCAGCAGCGCGATGTCCTGCACGTCCATGTCGGTATCGCGCAGCAGNTGCATGCCGCGCTGGATGCGCGCTTCGCGGATATAGGCAAACACGGTCATGCCGGTGTGGGTGCGAAACAGCTGGTTCAGCTTTTCGCGGTAGGTGCCCACGCTGGCGGCGATTTCCGCCAGGCCGGGCAGGGCAGCCAGGTTGTCGTAGATCAGGCGCTTGGCAGCGTTGACGATGACCGAGTCGGTGTCGATCGGCTCGGGCTCCGCGGCCTCCACCGGGGGACGCTTCATCAAATTCAGGTGCACGTGGATGCGTGCCGCCAGTTCACCCGGCGTAAACGGCTTGCTGACAAAGTCGACGCCGCCAAGCTGCAGGCCCATGATGCGGTCTTCCACNGCNTCGGTGCCGCTCAGGAAAATAATCGGGATNTCGCGCGTGGCCGGGTTGGCCTTNAGTAAACGGCAACAGGTGTAGCCGTCCATATTCGGCATGCGCACGTCCAGCAGGATCAGGTCGGGCTGGCCGGACAGCGCCAGTTGATAGCCCTGCTCGCCATTGAAGGCCACCGACACCCGGTACGGCATTTCGCTTAACAAGTCGACGAGCATGCGCTGTTCGAACGCGGAATCATCCACGATCAGGATATTGCGCACTTGTGCATCGCTGGTCAGGTACATGGTTGCTCAGGGTGGGGCCGTGTTGCTTATTATGCCCATGTTTAAAAAAATGTTGCGCAATTCACATCTGGCAAAGGCATTCTCTCCTCTGGCAAAAGTAGTGTGCGCCGCAACAACGCAGAATGGAAAGAAGATAGCGACGTTCCTTGCAAGAGTGATTTTTGGTGAGTCTTTTAGGGGTGTTTTCGCGGTTCAATTGAGTCTGAAGCATTCAACTGGTTAAACCAGACGATCCAATCAACTAGGAGGCAACATGAAACATACCGACTTTGGCCAAATGCCTTGCCCGATCGCGCGTAGCCTCGGCAAGGTAGGCGAGTGGTGGAGCATCCTGATTCTGCGCGATGCGTTCTATGGCCTGACCCGCTTCGACGAATTCGAGAAGAGCCTGAAGATCGCGCCGAACATGCTGACCCGCCGCCTGGCCGGTCTGGTCGAGGGCGGCCTGATGGAGCGCCGCCAGTACAGCACCCGTCCGCCACGCTATGAGTACATCCTGACCAAGGCTGGCCGCGACTTCAAACCTGTGCTGCTGGCTTTCATTGCCTGGGGGAATGAGCATCTGTCGCCGGAAGGCGCCAGCTTGCTGGTGGTGAGCCGTGAAACCGGCAAGCCGGCCGACCAGGTTCTCGTCGATGCGAATAGCGGCCTGGCCATCAATGATGAGGACTATATGTTCGCGCCAGGGCCTGCTGCACCGGAAGTGATGCGTAACCGTATCACCGAAGCCGGCCGCCGCATGCCTAACTAAGTTACGGCTGGAGCTGCTCGTAGACCGCGTTCGCGATCTGCGACAGCTCTTTCTTACCGACGGCAGCTGACAGCGCATAGCCGAAGCTGCCGTCGATCCAGTAGAACACTCCCACATTGCCTTCTTGCGCGAAACGGAATCCCGTGTCGCGGTTCTGCTTTTGCCCGGAACTGACGTAGAGCGTCAGGCGCTGGCCGCCTGTATCGGCGTACATGAACTGGGCGACGGGGCCGTTGTCGCCCGGAAGCAGCCGGCCGCCCACCAGCTCAAATCCCTGCCTTGCCAGTTGCGGCGGGCGCAGTTGTTTGCCCAGGCGTTTCGACAGCCAGGCCACCAGGTGCTGTTGCTGGTCTGCGCCGACTTCCACCGGATGCTTTACTTCCGGCGTGTAGACCGCGTGGGCGATGGCGGCCTGGCGCGGTAGCGCGGCCAGGGCCTGCGATGCACCGCTGGCCGCGAGACCGCCGCCGCTTTCCGTGCCGGCGCCGCGCAGCGTCCAGCCGGCCGTGCCTCCAATCAGGCCGGCGCCGACGGCCACCACCAGCATGGCGGCCATGCGGGGCCAGGCTGGCTTGCTGGCGTCGGGCCGCGGCGGGACGAGCTTCCTAGGCACCTCGGCGTCGAGGAGGTCATCGAACAGCGCATGCAGTGTGGCGTTCTGCTCGCAGTAGGCTTGCAGGCGCGCGGCTTCGGCGGGGTGGTCGGCCAGGTAGCGTTCGACCGCCGCCTGCCGATCCGGCGGCAGCCGGCCATCGACCCAGGCTTGCAATTCGGCTTCGTTCATTTCACTACCTTTAATGTGGCGGCGGGCGCCTGGCCGGTCATCAACCGCCGCAAATTCTCGCGTGCGCGGCTCAGTCGCGACATCACCGTGCCAATCGGGATATCGAGCATGGCCGCCACGTCTTCGTAGCGCATCTCTTCGAGCGCCACCAGCAGCAGCACCTCGCGCTGGGCGGACGGCAGCTGCTGCAAGGCGCGCTCCAGGTCGCGCATATCGAGCGATCCAGTGGAAGCCGCAGCCGGCAGATCGCCGTCTTCCAGTTCCACGCAGGGCGGCGGAGCGCGCCGCAGCTGGTCGATATGCAGGTTGTGCATGATGCCGAACAGCCAGGCGCGCATGTCGCCATCGGGCCGCCACTGGCCGATGCGCGACCAGCCGCGTTCCACGGTGTCCTGGACCAGGTCGTCCGCGCTGGCGCTATCGCCGGTCAGCGCCCGCGCGTAACGGCGCAGGCGCGGCAGGCAGGCCAGCAGGCGCTCATGCAGCTCCTGCATCCACTCAATCCTTCACGACGTGCCAGATGTCTTTCATATTGTCGCCGGCGCGGTCGCCGGCTTTCTTGTCGCCTGCGAACAGGTAGAGCGGTTTGCCCTTGTAGGCCAGCTGCTTGCTGCCGTCATCGCGGGTGATGGACGACCATGGCGCGGCGAGGTCGCCGCTGGCTGCAACGGCGGGCCAGTTTTTCAGGCAGCCATCGACGCAGGCGCTTTTGCCGCTGCCGGCAACGTCCTTGTCGAAGGTGTAGACGGTCATGCCGGCGGCGTCCACGTACACACCGTCAGCCTTTTTCAGCGGCTCGGCGGCGGTAGCGGCGGTGCTCACCAGTGCGGCCAGGGTCAGGGCGATCAGTTTCATTGCAAGTCTCCTTAACAGTTGGGAAGTATTGCGTATACGTAGCGTGTGGGCGGCTTATTCCATACCCAATAAAATTATTTTCTGCCTATTTTGTCACGGAGAATACGATGAACAATTTCATGCGTGTAGCTGTGTTGTCGGCCCTGCTTGGCGTGGGAAGCGCCTGGGCGGAAGGCCTCGCCAAATCCGACCAGAAACTGCTGACCGACCTTGCCATGGCTAACATGGCCGAGATCGAGACTGCCAAGCTGGCGCTGCAAAAGACCCAGAGCGACCGGGTCAAGAGCTTCGCCCAGCAAATGGTCGACGAACACACCAAAGGGCTGGACGAGGTGCGCAAGGTCGCGGCCGCGCGCAGCCTGACCCTGCCAACGGAACTGGATTCCAAACACAAAGCCATGGCCGCCAAGCTGGAAAAACTGTCCGGTGACAAGTTCGACCGCAGCTATATGGAACAGGCCGGTGTGCAAGCCCACAAGGAAGCGCAGCAGCTGGTCTCCAAGACTGAGTCGTCCGCCCAGGACAGCGAGCTCAAGTCGCTGGCAACGCGCCTCAAACCAACCATCCACCAGCATTTGAATAATGCCGAGCAGCTGAACGCGGCAATTCACGGCGGCGCCGCGGCAGGCAGCAGTGGCACGCAGGCGACAACCGGGCACAGCGATACACATCAGGATGAGGCCGGCAACCGCACTCCGGGAACTACTGGCGGTAACAAGCCGGATGCGAGTGTTCGTAACGAGAAGCCGGAGCGCCGCTAAGCGATATTTAAGCTACTTGAACAGCGAAAAGTCCGATCGTGCTGTATGATTCTTGGGAGTAACACCTATTTCAAGGATATCAAGTAGTGGAATTGTTCGCGCTCGACCAGGAGCTGGCCCAGTGGGAAGCGGAATTGCCCCTTGCGGAGGGCGAATCGCGCGTGAAGCTGTTGTTCCGCCTGGCGTGGCATCTGCGCCAGCGTGATGTTGCAAAAGCGGCACAGTACGCCGACGAGGCAAAAGCACTGGCTTTTCTTTTGCCCGCGGCGGAAAGGCGTGTGCTGGCGGCGCGCTGGGAACTGGTGCGCGCCGAATCCTGCTGGCTGTGCGCCGACCTGGATGCGGCGGCGGACATCGCCGAACGGGCCATGCTGGAATTCGCGCGCCAGCATGACCGGCTGGGCGCGGCCGACACCCACGGCCTCCTGGCCTGGATCGCGGTCGACCGTGGCGATTCCGCCGCCTGCGAAAACGAACTTGCGCTGGCGATCGCCGATGCGCGTGCGGCGGGGGATGCCATGCGCCTCGATATCTTCGAAAGCCTGGCCGCGCTGTTCAGCGTATTCCGCAATGCGCCGGCAGCGAATGAACGCTGGAGCAAGCGCTTCCCGCACGAACTGGCAGGCCGCCATCCGGTCGTGGCAGGATGGATTTCCGATTACCTTGGGACGGCCGCTTTCCAGTCGGCAGAATTCGGCCGCGCCATCAGCCACCTGATCGCCGCCTATGAAGCGGCCCGCATGTCGGGCCAGGTACGGCGCGCCATCGTCCTCGCCACCAATATCGGCAATGCCTTCNCCCGCCTCAACGCGCACGACGCGGCGCTGGAATGGATGCAGCGCGGGCTGGCATTGTCGCGGCCGACCGGCTGGCCAATGTGCATCGGCCTGACCCAGATGCAAGCTGCGGAAACGCTGCGCCAGCTTGGACAGCGCCAGGCGGCCAAAGGCTTGCTGCGCGAGTCGCTGCAAATGCTGGCGCCTTTGTCCGGATCGCGCGCCTTCGTCATGGCGCTGGAATACCAGGGCGACCTGGCGCTCGACCTGGGCGATCATGAGGCGGCGCTGGCCAGCTTCCGCGAACTCGAACAACGCGGCCATGCGTTGGCGCAAAACGATTTCCAGAGTGGCGCGCGGCGCGGCCAGGCGCACGCGCTGGCGGGGCTTGGGCGGATGGAGGAGGCACGCGAGGCGGCCATGTCGGCGCTGGCGCTGGCGCGTGAACTGGGCGACCCGTTCAGCCAGATCTCCGCCTTGCGCGTGCTGGCCGACATCCATGTGGGCCATGCCATGTCCGTGCTGCAGTATCTGCGCGAAGCGCTGGCGATTGCCGCCACCATCGATGGCTATATCTTGCCGGGCGAGCTGCTCGACGCGGTGGCGCGCGAATATGCCGCAGTGGGAGACTTTGCGCGAGCGTACGAATTCTCGGTGCAGGCCAACGCTGCCCGCGACCGCACCCATAGCCAGGAGGCGACCAACCGCGCCATCGCCATGCAGGTGCAGCACCAGACCGAACGCGCACAGACCGAGGGCGAACACCATCGCCAGCTGGCCGCCGCCGAAGCGGAGCGTGCAGAGGTGCTGGCCCAGACCAGCGCGACCTTAAGCCACTTGTCCGCCATCGGCCAGGAGATCACGGCGCAGCTCGACGCCTCGGCCGTCTTCCGCGCGCTGGACCGCCATGTGCATGGATTGCTCGATTCGACGCACTTCTCGATCTTCCTGCTGCAGCCTGATGGCGAATACCTGCACTGCGCCTTTGGCGTGGAAATGGGACTGCCGCTGCCTCCAGTGCAGATTGCGCTGACGGACGAGAACTTCAATACGGCGCGCTGTGTACGCGAGCGCCGCGAGATCCTGATCGAGATCGAGGATAAGTCCGATACGCCGAACCTGATTCCAGGCACGTTGCCGACGCTGACGCTTTTGTTCGCGCCGCTGACCATCGGCGAGCGCGTGCTGGGCGTGATGACGGTGCAGTCGCTGCTGCCGCGCGCATACGGCGAACGCGAACGCCTGATTTTCCGAACCTTGTGCGCTTACGGCGCGATTGCTTTGGACAATGCAGCCGCCCAGGCGCAGCTGCTGGAAAAGAACTTGGAGCTCGAACGCGCGTACAAGGCACTGGAAGACGTGAGCTTGACCGACCAGCTGACCGGCCTGCGCAACAGGCGCTTCTTCTTGCAGCACGTGGAATCGGACGTTGCGCTCAGCCTGCGCGGCTACGATGGCCTTGCTGCCGGCGAAGAGGCTTCCGGCCGCGACCTGGTGTTCTACATGGTCGACCTGGACCACTTCAAGGAAGTCAACGACCGCTATGGCCACGCGGCGGGCGATTCGGTGCTGGTGCAGATGAAGGATCGCTTGCGCGAAGTGTTCCGCGAATCGGACTACCTGGTGCGCTGGGGCGGCGAGGAATTCCTGGTGCTGGCGCGCGCGACGGACCGCAGCGGAGCGCATGTGGTGGCCGAACGCATCCGCCAGGCCGTGTCGTCGCGCGGCTTCCTGCTGCCGGACGGCACGCAGCTGGCGCGTACTTGCTCGATCGGCTTTGCGGCATACCCCTTCCTGCCATCGCAGCCACGCTTGATGTCGTGGTCGCAGGTGGTGGAGCTGGCGGACGTGGGCCTGTACATCTCCAAGCATTCCGGGCGCGATGCCTGGACGGCGCTGCAGGCCACCGGGGCCGCGCAGCCCGCGGAATTGTTCGCGCGGCTGGTGCACCAGTTGGGCGCTTGCGTCGAACGCGGCGAGGTGCGGATCGTGACCAGCCTGGGGGAGCGCACTATAATCTGCCCATGAGCATACATCGCTGTTCCTGGGCCAATCCAAACAATCCGCGCTACATCGCCTACCACGACCAGGAGTGGGGCGTTCCTTGCCGCGACGAGCTGCGCCTGTTCGAGATGCTGAATCTGGAAGGCGCGCAGGCGGGCCTGAGCTGGGAGACTATCCTCAATAAGCGCGAGAACTATCGCGTGGCTTTCGATGGCTGGAATGCCCGCAAGATTGCTGCGTACGGCGAAGACAAGATCGCTGCGCTGCTTGCCGATCCGGGCATCGTGCGCAATCGGCTTAAAGTGAATGCCGTCGTCACCAATGCGCGTGCCTACCTGCGTTTGCTCGAGGAGGGCGGCAGCCTGTCCTCGCTGCTGTGGGGATATGTGGGCGGCAAGCCGATTGTGAACCGCATTGTCGCGCAGGGCGACCGTCCGGCGCGTACCGAACTCTCGGACCGCATCTCCAAGGACCTGGCCAAGCGCGGCTTCAAGTTCGTCGGGTCGACGATCATTTACGCTTACATGCAGGGCATCGGCATGGTGAACGACCATGACCTCGCATGCTTCCGCCACAAGGAGTGTAAGAAAGGTGGCTGATTCCCGCCACGCCGTCCTCGATACCGCGTTCGGCAGCGGCGCCGGTTTCCTCACCTCCCTCGCCCGCCACCGCGCCGCAGCCGAGGGACGCCACCTGCATTACCTCGCGATCGCGCCGTCCTTACCGTCAGTGGCCGCGCTGTCCGCCTGGGTGCCAGGCCTGGCCGCGCAATGGCCGGTCGACGTGCCAGGCCTGAATCGCCTGCATCTTCCATCCGAGCGCTTGACGCTCGACCTGCTGGTCGGCCCCGTCGATGCATGGCTGTCCGAAATCGCCGCCCGTGTCGACGAATTCATCATTCCGGAGCCACTGAAGCAAATCCGCGCCTTGCAACGCCTGGCGACGCCCGCAGCCACCTTGCGTATTCGCCTGCCGGACGAGCATGCATTGCGCTCCCTGCGCGCCGCAGGCTTCAGCTTGGAAGGCGAAATCGAAGCGGATGGGTGGCAGCGTGCGCTCTACACCAGCCGCAAGCCGCAGCCGCCCCGAGCACCGATGCCGGAACGCCGCGCCATCGTCATCGGCGCCGGCGTGGCCGGTAGCGCGGCCTGTGAACGCCTGGCGGCACGCGGCTGGCAAGTCACCTTGATCGAGCGCCATGACAACCCCGCGCAAGAGGCCTCCGGCAACCGCGCGGGCATCTTCATGCCACTGCTCTCGAAGGACGACAACATCCCGACGCGCCTGACGCGCGCAGCCTATCTTTACGCCCAGCGCGCCTGGCAAAACCTCGGCGGCATCGCTCCGCACGCACCTGGCCCCGGCGCCGCCGCGGCTGTGGACGGACCGACGATCCGCGGCGACCAATGCGGCGTGCTGCAACTCGCGCGCGACGCGGAGCACGCGCTGCTGCAGAAAGAAGTCGTCGATACCTGGCGCTACCCCGAGCAATACGTGCGCTGGCTCGACGCCGGCGAGGCGAGCGCCATGCTCGGCGCACCGACACCATACGGCGCCTGGCACTTCCCGCAAGGCGGCTGGGCCACACCCGCCACCGCCTGCCGCGCCATGCTGCAAGCCTGCGGCGATAAATTGCATCGCATCTTCCACGCCGAAGCCCTGCGCATCGAGCGCATGGAAGCAAGCGGCTGGCGCGTTCTGGCCGCCGACGGAAGCTTGCTGGCCAGCGCCCCTGTCGTCATCATCGCCAACGGCGCCGGCGCCACTGCCATCGAGCAAGCGCGCGAGCTGCCCCTGTACACCATGCGCGGCCAGGTTACCCACCTTCAGGAAGGCAGCTTCCCGAATTTGCCAATGGTGATTTGCCGGGAGGCCTACATGACGCCATCGGTAGAGGGCATCATCAGCGTAGGCGCCACCTATGACAAATCCAGCGACCGCCAACTCTGGCAATCCAGCCAGGATGAAAACCTGCAACGCGCGGAAGAAATTCTCGGTAGCCCACATGCGGCGGGCGCACCGCTGCAAGGCCGCGTAGGCTTCCGCACCATGGCCCCCGACCGCTTGCCGCTGGTCGGCCAACTGCCCGACAGCTCAAGCGAAGGCCGCGCCGAACGCCTGCGCGACCTGCCGCGCCACCAGGGCCTTTACACCTTGCTCGGCTACGCCAGCCGGGGCCTGATCTGGGCCCCGCTCGCAGCGGAAATCCTGGCCTGTCAACTGGAAGACGAACCCCTTCCCATCGAAGCAACACTAGCCGCCGCACTGGACCCCGGACGCTTCCTGCTCAAGCATCGCCGCAAGCTATAATGGATTCCTATCCAACGGCTGGAGAATCCATGGAAGACCGCGCCGGCTCGCCAGAGCTGTTCATGTTCCTCGCCTCCACGGTGCACGACATGAAGAATTCCATCAG
>JGI25150J39212_1000786_pt1 | contig 10849 bp, 9 predicted proteins | sample AraplaF_Col_mTSA_FD_39212 | JGI IMG/M metagenome (IMG submission 39212)
AGGGCGACGTCATCAAGCCCCAGCATGTGGTCGAAACCTTGTGGAACCTGACCAAGGACGCCGACACCTACATCACGTCGGACGTGGGCCAGCACCAGATGTGGGCCGCGCAGTACTACAAGTTCAACGAGCCGCGCCGCTGGATCAATTCCGGCGGCCTGGGCACCATGGGTGTAGGCATTCCCTATGCCATGGGCATCAAGCTGGCCAAGCCCGACTCGGAAGTGTTCTGCATCACGGGTGAAGGTTCGGTGCAGATGTGCATCCAGGAGCTTTCCACCTGCCTGCAGTACAACACGCCGATCAAGATCGTGTCGCTGAACAACCGCTACCTGGGCATGGTTCGCCAGTGGCAGGAAGTGGAATACGCCGGGCGCTACAGCAGCAGCTACATGGACGCGCTGCCCAATTTCGTGAAACTGGCTGAAGCCTATGGCCACGTCGGCATGCTGATTGAAAAGCCGCAGGACGTGGAGCCGGCACTGCGCGAGGCCCGCAAGCTCAAGGACCGCACGGTGTTCATGGACTTCCGCACGGACCCGACCGAAAACGTGTTCCCGATGGTGCAGGCCGGCAAAGGCATTACCGAAATGCTGCTGGGGTCGGAAGACCTCTAAGCCTCACGCTGCCACACCATCCATCAACCGTCACCTGACGAATCTATTGCCTGCCGAGCCCGCGCATTACCGTGCGCGGGGGAGGGCAGCGAAAAGAGGAATCTTCTTATGAAACACATCATTGCAGTTTTGCTGGAAAACGAGCCTGGCGCTCTTTCCCGCGTGGTCGGCCTGTTTTCGGCGCGCGGCTACAACATCGAAAGCCTGACCGTTGCCCCCACCGAAGATCCGAGCCTGTCGCGCATGACGATACAGACCACGGGCTCCGATGACGTCATCGAACAGATCACCAAGCACCTGAACCGTCTGATCGAAGTGGTCAAGGTGGTCGACCTGACCGAAGGCGCCTACACAGAGCGCGAGCTCATGATGGTCAAGGTGCGCGCGGTCGGCAAAGAGCGCGAAGAGATGAAGCGCATGGCGGATATATTCCGCGGGCGGATCATCGACGTCACCGAGAAAAGCTACACCATCGAGCTGACCGGCGACCAGTCCAAGAACGATGCCTTCCTGGAAGCCATAGACCGCAGCGCGATCCTGGAGACGGTGCGAACCGGCTCCAGCGGTATCGGCCGCGGAGAGCGAATTTTGCGGGTTTGATTGAAGCCGTCCGTGCGCGCGTTTTCGACAGGCGGGGCGCGAACGGACTTCCAAGTGGCGATATGCGTTTACCGTTCGCCCTGAGCCTGTCGAAGGGCATTTTCGCCAATACCTATTCTGGAGAGAAAAATGAAAGTTTTTTACGACAAAGATTGTGATTTGAGCCTGATCAAGGGCAAGACGGTCGCCATCATCGGCTACGGCAGCCAGGGCCATGCCCACGCGCAAAACCTGAACGACAGCGGCGTCAAAGTGGTCGTCGGCCTGCGCAAGGGCGGCGCTTCCTGGCCCAAGGTCGAAAAAGCCGGCCTGAAGGTCGCTGAAGTCGCGGAGGCGGTCAAGGCTGCCGACGTGGTCATGATTCTGCTGCCCGACGAGCAGATCGGCGCGGTCTACAAGAACGACGTGGCCCCCAACATCAAGCAGGGCGCTTCCCTGGTGTTTGCCCACGGTTTCAACGTGCACTACGGCGCCGTGATTCCGCGCGCCGACCTCGACGTCTGGATGGTCGCCCCCAAGGCGCCCGGCCACACGGTGCGCAACACCTACACCCAGGGCGGCGGCGTGCCTCACCTGGTGGCGGTGCACCAGGACAAGTCCGGCAAGGCCCGCGACCTGGCCCTGAGCTACGCCATGGCCAATGGCGGCGGCAAGGCCGGCATCATTGAAACCAATTTCCGCGAAGAGACCGAAACCGATCTGTTCGGCGAGCAGGCCGTTCTGTGCGGCGGCACCGTCGAACTGATCAAGGCCGGCTTCGAAACGCTGGTGGAAGCCGGCTATGCGCCCGAAATGGCCTACTTCGAATGCCTGCACGAGCTCAAGCTGATCGTCGACCTGATCTATGAAGGCGGCATCGCCAACATGAACTACTCGATCTCGAACAACGCCGAGTACGGCGAATACGTGACGGGCCCCAACATCGTGACTTCGGCCACGAAGGACGCCATGCGCAAGTGCCTGAAGGACATCCAGACGGGCGAGTACGCCAAGAGCTTCCTGCTGGAGAATCAGGCTGGTGCGCCAACCCTGCTGAGCCGCCGCCGCCTCAATGCCGAACACCAGATCGAAGTGGTGGGCGAAAAGCTGCGCGCGATGATGCCCTGGATCGCCAAAAACAAGCTGGTCGACCAGACCCGCAACTGATGGGGAAGGCCCGCCAGGGCCTTGTCCTGCAAAAAGCCGCGCAAAGTTCCTGCGCGGCTTTTTTTCTGGGAAGCTCAAACTCGGGCGTGTTCCGGAAATTTATGGGTTGCCGATCTTGGTATCCTTGGCGCCTTGGACCGGCAATTGAAAGCCCCTGGCGGGCGGGCCGGCTTCCCTGTGGTGTCCTCGGATGCTATGATTTTGATAGCTATTTGCGCGCACCAGCTGTGCTTCAGGAGTTTTTTATGCATGATGGCGAAGAATCCGCGGGTAACGACCAGGAGGTCGTGATACGCAAGCGCCGCAAGGGCATTTACATATTGCCCAACCTTTTCACGCTGGCCGCCTTGTTTGGCGGCTTTTACGCCATCGTCATGGCGATGAACGGGCGCTTCGACCAGGCCGCCATCGGCGTGTTTTGCGCCATGGTGCTCGACAGCCTGGACGGGCGCGTCGCCCGCATGACCAATACGCAGAGTGCTTTTGGCGAGCAGATGGATTCGCTCTCGGACATGGTGTCTTTCGGCGCCGCTCCGGCCCTGATTGCCTATGTCTGGGCTTTAACCAGCTTGGGTCGCTGGGGCTGGATAGGCGCGTTTGTGTACTGTGCCTGCGCCGCGCTGCGCCTGGCCCGTTTTAACGTGAACACGGCGGTGGTCGACAAGCGCTTCTTCCAGGGCCTGCCGTCGCCGGCCGCCGCGGCCCTGGTGGCCGGCTTTATCTGGCTGATGACTGATGCCGGCATCAGTGGGATGGAAGTGCGCTGGGTGACTTTCGGCCTCACGCTTTACGCGGGCCTGACCATGGTCACCAATGTGCCGTTCTACAGTTTCAAGGACGTGCAGATGAAGCGCAGCGTGCCTTTCGCGGCTATCGTGCTGATTGCCCTGGGGATCGCCGTGATCAATATCCACCCGCCTACCGTGATGTTCGGCCTGTTCGTGCTTTATGGCCTTTCGGGCTATGTGCTGTACGGCTGGCGCAAGGCCAAGGGCCTGCAGACCAGCGTGATCTCGACGTCCACCGACGAACCGGACGAACGCGGCCTCCACAAATAATTGTGGTACATTGACCAGATGAAACAAATTTCGCTAGCACTACTGCTATCTGCCAACGGGCGGAGACGGTAGCGCACGCGTACACCTGATTCAACGGCCCGTTTGCACCAGCAACGGGCCGTTTTTCTTTGGGTTGCTGGTTCTTGATTTCGGATTTCGAGAGAGGAAAACCATGTTGAAGCAACCTGCCAGCAAATATCCCGCCTTCGCACCCATTGGCTTGCGCGACCGTACCTGGCCCGACGCTGTCCTGACACAAGCACCCGTTTGGCTCAGCACCGACCTGCGTGACGGCAACCAGGCGCTGATTGAGCCCATGGACATAGCACGCAAGCTGCGGATGTATGGGCAGCTGCTGCGGATCGGCTTCAAGGAAATTGAGGTCGGTTTTCCGGCCGCGTCGCAGGTTGAGTTCGATTTTGTCCGCCACCTGATCGACAACAACATGGTTCCCGACGATGTCACCCTCCAGGTGATGACGCCCGCCAAAGAGCCCTTGATACGCCGCACCATGGAAGCGGTGGCCGGCGCCAAACGAGTGATCGTGCACCTGTACAACGCCACCTCGCCCTTGATGCGCGAAGTGGTCCTGGGCATGGATCCGGACCAGATCGTGGAATTGGCGACCAGCCATGCGCGGCTGATTCAGGATCTGGCGCGCACCCAGCCCGATACGCAGTGGATTTTCCAGTATTCGCCCGAGCATTTCTCTGGCACCGAATTGGCGTTTTCCAAGCGTGTGGTCGATGCGGTCACCGAGGTGTGGCAGCCCACGGCCGAACGTCCCTGCATCATCAACCTGCCGACCACGGTGGAGCATTCGACCCCCAACGTTTTCGCCGACATGATCGAGTGGATGCACCGCCACATCGCCAGGCGAGACGCGGTGGTGTTGTCGGTGCACCCGCACAACGATCGCGGTACTGGTGTGGCGGCCGCCGAATTGGCCTTGATGGCCGGCGCGCAGCGGGTTGAAGGCTGTTTGTTCGGCAACGGTGAGCGCACCGGCAACCTCGATATCGTCAATGTGGCGCTCAATCTGTACACCCAGGGCGTTCCGCCCAATCTCGATTTCTCCAGCATCGACGAGATACGCCGCACGGTGGAGCATTGCAACCAGCTGCCGGTGCATCCGCGCCACCCCTATGTCGGTGAGCTGGTCTACACCTCGTTCTCCGGCACCCACCAGGACGCCATCAAAAAAGCCTTCGCCGTTCAAAAAGAAGGCGCCGCCTGGGCCGTTCCCTACCTGCCCATAGACCCGAAGGACTTGGGACGCAGCTACGAGGCGGTGATTCGCGTCAACAGCCAGTCGGGCAAGGGCGGCATCGCGTATTTGCTGGAAAGCGAATACGGCCTCGAATTGCCGCGCCGGCTGCAGATCGAATTCAGCCAGGCCGTGCAGTCAGTGATGGACAGCGAGGGCAAGGAATTGACGGCGCAAGATCTCTGGCAGTTGTTTCAGGACGAATACGGCATGGCCGGCGCCGCGGCGCCGCAGGTCCAGCAAAGTGTGTCGGCGGACGGCGTGGCTTTGACGGCCCAGGTGCAAATCGCCGGCCAGACGCGACAGATTGCGGGGCAGGGCGCCGGGCCTATCGAGGCCTTCGTCAACGGCTTGAACGCCGCGCTGGGCACCACGGTGCGCGTGCTGGACTACCATGAGCACGCCCTCGGCTCCGGTGCCGATGCCCGCGCCGTGGCCTACCTGGAATTGCGCGTCGACGAACGGCATACGGTGTTTGGCGTCGGCATGGACGCGAATATCGTCTCGGCGTCCTTGAAGGCCATCCTGTCCGGATGGCAACGCGCGCAAATGCGCAAGGCTTCGAGCGAAAATACGTCTTGCGCCGCTTTGGCCTCGTCCAACTAAAAAATCTTCAGCTTCAGGAGCCTCACCATGACCGACAAACTCATTATTTTCGACACCACCTTGCGCGACGGCGAGCAGTCGCCCGGCGCCTCCATGACCCGGGACGAAAAGCTGCGCATCGCCCGCCAGTTGGAGCGCCTGAAGGTCGACGTGATCGAAGCCGGCTTTGCCGCCAGCTCCAACGGCGACTTCGAGTGCGTCAAGGCAATCGCGGAAGTCGTCAAGGACTCCACGGTCTGCTCGCTGGCGCGCGCCAATGACAGGGACATTTCCCGTGCCGCCGAGGCCTTGAAACCGGCCGCTTCCGGGCGCCTGCACCTGTTCCTGGCGACCAGCCCGCTGCACATGGAAAAGAAGCTGCGCATGACGCCCGACCAGGTGTTCGAGCAGGCCAAACTCTCGGTGCGTTTTGCCAAAAACCTGATGGGCGATATCGAGTTCAGCCCTGAAGACGGCTATCGCTCCGAGCCCGATTTTCTGTGNCGCGTGCTGGAAGCCGTGATCAAGGAGGGCGCGACCACCATCAACGTGCCCGACACCGTGGGCTACGCCATCCCCGAGCTTTACGGCAACTTCATCAAGAACCTGCGCGAGCGCATTCCCAACAGCGACAAGGCCGTCTGGTCCGTGCACTGCCACAACGACCTGGGCATGGCCGTAGCCAACTCGCTGGCTGGCGTGAAAATCGGCGGCGCGCGGCAAGTGGAATGCACCATCAACGGCCTGGGCGAGCGCGCCGGCAACTGCTCGCTCGAAGAAGTGGTGATGGCCGTCAAGACCCGCAAGGACTATTTCGGCCTGGAGCTGGGTATAGACACCCAGCACATCCTCGCGGCCAGCCGCATGGTGAGTCAGACCACCGGCTTTGTGGTGCAGCCGAACAAGGCTGTAGTCGGCGCCAACGCGTTTGCGCACGCCTCGGGCATCCACCAGGACGGCGTGCTCAAGGCGCGCGACACCTATGAAATCATGCGCGCCGAAGACGTGGGCTGGAGCGCCAACAAGATCGTGCTGGGCAAGCTGAGCGGGCGCAACGCCTTCAAGCAGCGATTGCTCGAGCTCGGCGTCGCCATGGAGAGCGAGGCCGACATCAACAACGCCTTTGCCAAATTCAAGGAACTCGCCGACCGCAAGAGCGAAATTTTCGACGAAGACATCCTGGCGCTGGCCAGCGATGAAAGCGCTTCCCACGACAACGAGCAGTATGGCTTTGTGTCCCTGTCGCAGCACAGTGAAACCGGCGAACGCCCCCAGGCCTGCGTCGTGTTCACGGTGGCCGGCAAGGAAGTCAAAGGCGAGTCGGACGGCAACGGCCCCGTGGACGCTTCCCTCAAGGCCATCGAATCACACGTCAAAAGCGGTGCCGAGATGGTGCTTTACTCTGTGAACGCCATCAGCGGGTCGACGGAAAGCCAGGGGGAAGTGACGGTACGCCTGCAGAACAGCGGTCGGGTTGTCAATGGGGTAGGCGCCGATCCGGACATCGTGGTGGCCTCGGCCAAGGCCTATCTGAGCGCCCTGAATAAGCTCCAAAGTAAAGCTGATCGGGTGGCCGCGCAGGGTTGATGTAACAATTCGGNAAATAAAGTCGTTTAAATTCAACGACTTGGCGCCGAGTCTGGGTGCAAATCGGGAGGCTAGGCGGAAAAATCGCACGAATTGAGTGTATTTTTAGGAAAGTCACGCAAGTTTTTGATATTGCGTGACTTTTTCTATTTGTATACACTCCAGCCATCCCATCATTGCAATCCACGCAGGCAATATTCACCATGTCTCATCAGATTTTCAATCGCGCATTAAAAATCGTTGGATTCGTGGCTTTGATAGCCGCCTTTGCAGTGCCCGCCGCCAATGCGGCGACCGCCAAAAATACCATTGTCAAAAAGCAGCATGCCTCTTCGAAGGCGTCGGCTTCCAAAAAAGTTGTCTCCACGCGCAAGAGCGTACGTTTTGTTGCAGCTACCAAGCGCCGCGGCATCATCCGCGCTTCGGTGCCGGCGAAACCGTCTTTCGGGCAGATCGCCGGCTTGCACAGCGCGCAGGATCCACTCGAGCTCAAGTCCAGCGTGGCACTGGTGATTGACCAGGACACGCGCGAAGTGCTGTTCAGCAAGAACGACCATGCGGTGCTGCCTATCGCGTCCCTCACCAAACTGATGACCGGCGTCATCATCAGCGGCGCCAAGCTGCCCATGGACGAGATGATCACCGTGACGCAGGATGACGTGGACACCGAAAAGGGCAGCAGCTCGCGCCTGAAGGTCGGCACCACGCTGACCCGCGGCGAACTGCTGCACCTGGCTCTGATGTCTAGCGAAAACCGCGCGGCGCACGCCCTGGGCCGCACCTATCCCGGCGGGATGGCCACCTTCGTGAGCCTGATGAACGCCAAGGCCAAGATGCTGGGCATGACCGACACCAGCTACGTGGAGCCCACGGGCCTGTCCAGCCGCAATCAGTCCAGCGCGCAAGACCTGGCAACGCTGGTCAATGCCGCCCACGGCGACCCCATGCTGCGTGAACTGTCGACCTCCACCGGCTACCAGGTCGCCGTCGGCAGCCGCACGCTGCAGTACAACAATACCAACCGCCTTGTGAAGAACCCCGATTGGGACATTGGCCTGCAGAAAACCGGCTACATCTCCGAAGCCGGCCAGTGCCTGGTCATGCAGACCAAAATTGCGGGCCGCAAGCTGATCATGGTGTTCCTGGATTCCGCCGGCAAGCTGAGCCGCCTGGGCGATGCCGAGCGCGTGCGCCGCTGGGTGGAGTCCAATCCGGTGACCGAGCCCAAGGTCAACGTCAGCGCTTCGGCCAAACAAGCCAACGGCTGAGTATTTTCGCCGCGGGCAACGCCAAAGGCGGCTCTCTTTCTTATTTGGGCCTGTAGCCCAGCGCCGCTGAAATCTCATTGGCCGTTGCCTGCAGTTTGGGCAGCCAATGCTCGTCGAGCCGGTCCGCCGGCGCCGAGATCGACAAACCCGCCACCAGCTTGTTCTGGTCGTCATAAATGCCGGCGGCCATGCAGCGCACCCCCAATTCCAGTTCCTCATTGTCGCGCGCAATGCCGTACTGGCGCGCCTTGGAGAGTTCGCGCTCGAGCACCGGCAACTGGGTGATGCTGTTGCGCGTCTGTCCCGACAGCCCGGTACGCGTCGCATAGGTGCGCAGGCGCTGGGGATCGTCAAAGGCCAGGAACAGCTTGCCCACGGAGGTTAGATGCAGCGGCGCGCGGCCGCCTATGGCGCGCACCACCTGCATGCCGGAGCGTTCGCTGTAGGCGCGCTCCACGTACACGATTTCGTCACCCTGGCGCATGCTCAGGTTCACCGGCTGCTGCGTGATCTTGTGCAACTCGCGCATGGGGATCAGTGCCGCTTCGCGCACATCCAGGCGCGCCTTCACGAGGTTGCCCAGTTCGAGCAGGCGCATGCCCAGCCGGTAGCTGCCCGCCGCGGGGCGGTCGACAAAACGTCCGGTGGCCAGGTCGTTCAGGATGCGGTGGGCCGTGGAGGGGTGCAGGCCTGATTTTTCGCTGATTTCCTTGAGCGACAAGGCCTCCTCACGGTTTGCCAGGATTTCGAGCAAGGTGAACATTCTCTCGATGACCTGAACGGTCGGTGTGGCGGAAGGGGCGGAGTCGGGCTTTTTCATGTGCAGGCTTTCTGCTGCAAATTTTACCCTGTGAAATGCAGATGCGTCTGGTGACGCATGCGGGGCGGCGGGCTCAGGCCGGGTCGGGATGTTCGCTGGCGCCCGGGCTGGCAGCTGCAGGTGTTGTGGAGAGCACCCAGCGGCCGCTCAGCAGTACTTCGTTGGGTTTGAACCCCGCCTTGTAGTTCATCTTGGGGCTCTCGGCGATCCAGTAACCCAGGTAGACATAGGGCAGCTCCAGGCGCCGTGCCTGCTCGATCTGCCAGAGCACGCTGTAGTTGCCGTAGCTCGCGCGGGCGTCAGGCTCATAAAAAGTGTAGACCGCCGAAATGCCGTCTTCCAGCACGTCCAGGATGGACACCATCTTGAGCGCGCCCGGCTCGCCGTTGGGCAGGGTTTCGCGGAACTCCACCAGACGTGAATTGACGCGGCTTTGCAGCAGGAACTGGGTGTACTGGTCGATGCTGTCGTGGTCCATGCCGCCGCCGGCGTGGCGGCCGTTCTGGTAGCGCAGGTAGAGCTGGTAGTGCTCGGGCATGAAGCACAGCTTGAGGATGCGGGCGTGCAGCGCATGGTGCCGCTTCCAGGCGCGGCGCTGGCTGCGGTCCGGGCTGAAGAGCTTGACGGGCACCCGCAGCGGCACGCAGGCCTGGCAGCCGTCGCAGTAGGGGCGGTAGGTGAACATGCCGCTGCGCCTGAAGCCGTTGGTCACCAGGTCCGAATAGGCGTCGTTGTGGATCAGGTGGCTGGGCGTTGCGACCTGCGAACGGGCCTGCTTGCCTGGCAGGTAGCTGCAGGGGTAGGGCGCCGTTGCATAGAACTGCAAGGTTTGCAGGGGCAAGTCTTTGAGGTGCGTCACGGTAGGTCTGTCATTCCCGTCGTCAGAAGCTGATTCCAGTATACGGGTTTGAACTCCCAGAGGGGTGCGGTTTTGTTCACGTTTGCGGCGAGATGGGTGACAAATTCCGCGCGGCTGATTTCACCCGCGCCAAGCGAGGCCAAGTGCCGGGTGTTTTGCTGGCAGTCGATCATGGCCATCTCGCGGGCGCGGCAAAAAGCTACCAGCGCTGCCAGCGCGATCTTGGAGGCGTCGGTCTGGTGGGCGAACATCGATTCGCCGAACACCATGAGGCCCAGGTTGACGCAGTAAAGGCCGCCGGCCAGCTCGCCGTCCACCCAGGTTTCCACGCTATGGGCATGGCCGGCCCGGTGAAGGCAGGTGTAGGCCTGCACCATGTCCGGGACAATCCAGGTGCCCGGCTGGCCCTCGCGGGGTTTGCTCGCGCAGGCATGGATAACCTGCTCAAAAGCGCTGTCAAAACGAATCTCGCAGCCGGTCTGCGCCTGGAAGCGCGTCAGCGTTTTGCGCAGCGAACGATGCAGCCTGAAATGCCGCGTCTGCAGGACCATGCGCGGATCGGGGCTCCACCACAGCGGTGGCTGACCCAGGCTGAACCACGGAAATATGCCTTGCGAATAGGCCTGTACCAGCGTGGGCACATCCAGCGCGGCGCCTGCAGCCAGCAGGCCGGGGGCGGGGTCGTGATGTCCCCAGGCTTGTTCAAGCGGCGGAAAGCTTTCTCCGGCGGCAAGCCAGGGGACAGGGCGCGGGAGTTTTCCCATGGCTTAAAAGCGCATGGGCATGAAACCGCGGAAACAGCAGGCCGGGAAGGGCATGCGCACATGGTAGCTGAGTGGGATGCGGCGGCAAGGCCTGCAGGCGATGGCGCTGTGTGCGCGCCGAGCGTGCGGATTGGTACCGCGGAAAAAGAAATGGGCACCGCAAGGGTGCCCATTTCGGAAATTCACTGGCTCCTCAACCTGGGCTCGAACCAGGGACCTACGGATTAACAGTCCGGCGCTCTACCAACTGAGCTATTGAGGAATGAAGCCTTAGATTA
>JGI25150J39212_1000787_pt1 | contig 10838 bp, 7 predicted proteins | sample AraplaF_Col_mTSA_FD_39212 | JGI IMG/M metagenome (IMG submission 39212)
AAAGCCAGCGAGGCTTGCCTGCCGACCATCCAAGTCATTGCGACGTCTGCTTGCAATCCATGACGCAGATCTGCTTGCCGTCAGGNCGTTTGTACATCAATGGTTTCACCGGGTCGGAGAATCGGGCGAAGCCAACTTCTTCCTGGCCAAACCATTCCACCTTGTTTTTTTCTTCGCGTTCAGCGTTGTATGCAAACTGGGGCGGAGGAGAGGTGTGCAGCATGCCGATCCCTGGCCAGCCCTGCGACAGGTTTGCCGAGCTATAGCAGCTTTCCTTGGACGTGGACGGACACATGGCCGGGAGGCTCGGTTCGAAGTAGTTCAGGAACTGCCAGGTAGCCTTGTCGCGCTTTGCCCCGTCAGCCGGTGCAAGGTAGATCGCATTGCCGACCTTGAAGACCCGGTCCCCGGTCCGCTTGCCGGTTTTTGCGCTCATCGCAAACCCGTCCTTGTCAAACGCGACCTTGAAGAAGACGTTTGGCAGNTCCTTCTGGGNGACNAGNTAGGGGTTACGTTTTGCCTCGTCCAGGAGTTCATCGGTTTCTTCCCCAGGCATGCTTCCGCCTGCGCTGGCCAGCCAATATCGGATCGGCCAGTTAGTCTCTGGCTGGTACTGGGCGCCCGAGATGAAGTCACTGCGGCGTACCCAGCCCGCCTTGCCCTTGATATTGCATCTTACCCAGCCATCTTCGCTCTTGCCAAGGCAGGTGTCGGCAAAGCCGGTTGGCCCGACCGCGTAGTAGGCCAGGTCGTGAAACTCGGCGAGCGGCTTGTCGTCGTTTTTTGCCTTGTAGACTTTCANGGTTCCGTTTTGCGGAAAAATTGGGGCCTTAAGGTCNGGACCGAACAGTGTATATGCCTGCGCAGCGGGCACCAGTCCGGCCAGTGCGAAGGTAAGGGCTAGTGCTTTAACGTCCATGTCCAAGTTCTTCATCAAATACGGTAATGTGCAGGTGGTTCCTGTGCAGGGTTTCNTTGCCTGTCTTNAGCCTGTTTGGTGCTGGGCCAGCTTTATCCGCGGTGTTGTCTTCCATCTGCCATGGATCGAAAGTCTGCCGCACTTCAGTGTTGCCCCTTAGCTTGCTGGTGAAAGTTTTCAGGTCGCTATGCTCGTTGGCGGAGATCGCGTCCACGGCCTTCTTCGCGGCGTCGGGCTCTTCGACCTTGATCTTGTTCAGGCGCTCTTCTTCTTCCGGAGTTCGATTCTTCTTCTTGAGCAGGCCCGCCTTTTCCTTCATNAATGCGGAGTAGGTATTTTCCGCCGCTGTCGCAGAACGATTGTAATTGCGGTCGCTTCCGGCAACACGAATTCGGCCGACATCCAGGCCAACGCCAATGCGGTGCAGCACAGAGCCAAGCATTGGGCGCCAGCCGGAATTGATCTCCAGTTCCTGGGCGTCCAACTCGAATGCGGCCTGCATGAACGCCTGGTAGGTATTNGGGTGCACGCGCGGCATCGCTTCGCTCTTCGCGGATTCCATNCCGGTGATGACCGTAACATTCTTCTTGCAGTTGTCGAACGCATGGCTTGGCCAGATGATCTTCATGGTCGAGCCGTTCGGTTTCAGAACGTCCAGGGTGATCTTGTTTTGTCCGGCCTGGGGCTCGCCTTTGTAGATGCTGATGACGGCCTTTTGTACCTCCGCACTGGCTTCCTTGGTCATTTCCGCTGCCTCTTCGGCAGTGTATTTGTGGCTGAAGTTCAGCCAGGTATTGCCATACATCGCTGCCTGATACGTCCTCTTCGTTCCGCTTTCGTCTTTCAACGCTGGTTCTTCCAACGCAGCGTCATAATCCTTGCCGTCGGTTTCGTTGATCTTGACGACGATATCGGTCAACCCATTTTCCGCCGTAACGCGGAAAAGCGGCTTGGAGCGATACTTTGCTTTTGCGTCGCTTCCGAGGAAGAGGGCGACTTCTTTGCCGAACGGGACCTTCTGCCTGATCTTGTTCGGATCACCAAGCAGTTGAACGCGCTGCCCNTCNTACAGGGCGCTNGCTTTGGTGCCGTTCATCACGGCGATGAAGTAAGGAAGGCCGCGCAGGTTCTTCTTGGAACCCTGGGTGGTATCGAACTGCCAGGTGACAAAGACACCGGGCTCTTTCACGATCTGGGATACCTTGTTCTCGGCTTTATCGACGGTCGAAGAAGCCTTGATCGCGCCTTGCTGCTTCACCTCCGTCACGGGAGCTGCAGGCGGCGGTGCATCCTGTTTTTTCTTGGCTTGGGATGCTGCGGCAGCGGGCGGAGCAGCCTTTTTCTCAGGGGCTTTTTCTTCCGCCTTGGGTTCAGTCTTCTTGGCCTCGGTCAAGCACTCGTCGGCATTCCCGAACGCGAATGCATACCAGGGCTTCGACCTGACAGTGGCCGCTTCTACCGTTTTCGCCGGTGCGGAGCTCCCTTTTGCTTTAGCACCGGTGCCTTTGAGGGATTGGCCAGGATCGGGGCGCGGCAGATTCAATGTGACCGACGAGCGCTTTTCAGTCACGGCGACGTCCGTTTTGCCATCTTTATCTGTTTTGCCTTTGATCTTCTTCTCTTCGCCGCTGCTGGTGAAGAAGCTCATGATGTAGCCGATACCGGACAAAGGCTTGCCGTCGACACCCTTCAGCGCAAATTGCTGGGCATGGGGAATCGGCTCGACTTTTCCTGCCTGCCATCCTTCGACCCGCTCAATGGCACCCATGAATTTGTCAAGCTCGGCTGGGGTCAAGTCGCCGATTGTGCGGTCACTCGCCAGGCCGGTGAATTTCTTCACAAGTTTGGTGTAGTGCTCCGGATCGTTGTTGTCGGTGGAGGGGGCATATTTTTCGAAAACCTTGTCCAGCCGCTTCTCCTTGTACACGGAGAGCAGGACGAACTTCAGCGCCGCCTTGCCGGTATCATGGTCCGGGAAGACGGCAAAGGGCCCGCCAACGCCGATGGCCAGTCCGCTCTTTTGCGCTTTGCTCAAGTTGCCCGGATTATTATTGCGCCAGGCGCGCGTGCCGCCTGAATGCAGGTATTCGCTGCCATCCTCGGCAACGTAGATCACTGANTTTTTTTCGCCGTCGCGCGCGGATACATACTTCGGAGTGGTCATCTAACTTACTTCCCCATGCGGTAAAGGCCAGCTTCCGTGTCAAGCGCCGTGTTCACGTCGCAATAGCTCGCCTGCGTTGTAACTTTGGCGGTTTCATGGAAGTAGAGCGGCGGCGTATCCAGGTCTTCCTCCAAATTTCTCTTGAGATCCATGACGGTGAAAGTAACGCGGCGCTTGTCCGCCCAGTTGCCGTCCCGTTGCGCATACACGACGCGCATCCGGTTTCCCGATTTGAAAGCGCGGAAACCCGTCATTGCGCAGTCTGCGCCAGATCGCAGCTGAAGAATCGGCTCGAAGCGGTCATTGATCTCGAAGGGAACATGCTGCGCCGGGCCTTTGGGGTTGTTGCGAAAGAAGGTCAAGGTGTCGATCGGGTGCGCATTATTCTTGTCGATGTGCGTGTACAGCATCGATAGCTCTTCGCCATCCAGGGAAATGGCCGTGATGTCGCGTTGAGGCTTAATTGCGGTTTGTGCATGCAACGGTGNATTGAAGGCCAGGAGCAGCACGCCCAGGCACTTAGCAATGTGTATGGTCTTCATCATCAGAATCTTCTTCGCAGACCCANTGCAGGTCTCGGTCAAAAATAATATAGGTTGCTTCACTATGCTCGGTGTCGACCAGTGAAGTCATGCCTTGTGCGTTCGTCTTGCCGCGGATCTCTTGCTGATCGGCGACGTAGATCGTATACGGCTCTTCTTTCAAGGGCAGGCCATCGGTATCCAGCAATTGGAACCGCTGCGCGAATTTCATGTCCTGCCGCGAGAACTTGGGAAGCTCCGCCTCGCCGCTGGCTGGCCCGCCCAGCTCTTTCATGCTGGCCTTGAATTCGATCTTGCCCGGCGCATTCAGCGTGATGTCTCCGCCTTCGATCCTGATCGCGGCGCCTTGGGTCGTCAGCAGCACGTGCTGTTTGGCCGCGACATTCACTTCGGCCTGGACACTGGCAACAGTGACCGCTTTATCTGCGGTGAGCATGGTCGCGGCTTCCTGGCTTTGGCTGCTGTATTTGCCGCTTGCCGCATGCAGGTGCAGGCCGGTTTCCTGGTTCGGCTTTTCCTTGGCGTTGGCTTTGCCGTAGGTGAACAGGCTGATGCCGCCGGCTGATGAATGCAGCAGGTTTGCCTGGGCGGCGAAATTGATGTCCTGGCTGGCCGTCACGCTGCTGGAGCCTTCGGACGCAAACAACGCGTCTGCCGGAGTGGCCGCGACGACGCCTGAGGGACTGTCGATCTGCAGCAGCGGGGCGTCGAAGGCCGGTGCGCCACCGTCGGTGCGTGCCGCCAGCGTGTCGGCGGTGCGTTGCAGGCCTGCTGCGACAGGCAGATTTTCAGGCGCATCCTGCCTTGGCAAATCGGCCTTGTGGGTCTTAGCCTGCCCGGTCAGCGATACCTGCAGTTCCCTGGCGTTTTCCACCTGGTTCTGCGCGGGACGGGCATCCAGAACGTTGCCGCTGGCGCCGCGTGCCGCGTGCGTCGACAGCAGCATGCCCTGGCCCGAACGCAGGGCGAGCGCATGTTCGGTTTTCAATTCCGCGCCGAAGCCGACGGCATGCAGGCGCTGGTTGTCGCTTTGGTGGCGCAGGTGGCCGAGGTTCAGTTCTGCGGTGCCCTGGTGCGGCTTGGCGTGGCGCTGCAGCGCCACGCGCGATTGGCCGGGCGAATCGTCGAACACCAGCTGGCTATAAGCGCCGGCGCCGGCCTGGCTGCTTTGCATGGCCTGGCTCTTCAGGCCGGACAACGACGCAGGGTGGGCATGGCCGCCGGATTCGCCAGGGAACCATGCAGGTGCGTTGCCGGTGGCAGCTCCGGTGCCGCTGGCGACCTTGTTGTGCTGGGCGTCAGCCTGGCCGTCACCGTTGTACAGGGCGCCAATAATGACGGGGCGGTCGATATCGCCTTCGAGAAAATCGACCAGCACTTCCTGGCCGACGCGCGGCAGGGTATTGCTGCCCCAGTTGGCGCCGGCGATCGGCGCCAGCGGCGTGGAAACGCGCACCCAGGTGCCGGCGCTGTCGTCGGCGGGAGCGCCGGTGTCGCCGGCCTGCAGCGAAGGCGCCAGCCGGCTATGGCTGTTGTCGCCGCGCTGCCAGTGGAACTGCACTTTGACGCGGTGGTCGCGGTCGGTGTGGATCGGGGCGCCGGAAGGGCCGACTACGATGGCCGTTTGCTGCCCTTGCACGGTCGGGCGTTTCCAGGGCGCGGTGCTGCGATAGGGCAGGGCAGCTTCGATGGCGTCGATGCGGTTGCGGTAAAGCGGACGTTCGGCAATCGCATTGCCGATTGCGTGGTGGCTTTCGGCCAGGTCGCTGTCGTTCAACAGCTGCAGCGCTGCCTGGCCCAGCTCGCGCTGGATATTCGAGCGCATTTGCGCCGCCAGGTTGTTGTGCATCAGGTGCAGCACGCGGATGACAATGAAGTCGCCGCTGTCGCCGGTCACCGGCTCGCCTTGCAGGGCGAAGCGGGTTGCCGGCGCCATGGTGCGCACCGTGCCGGCGCCAGTCATGTTCTTGCGCGCGACGTCGAGTGCCTGCAGGCGGCGTTCGGCCAGGCGCTGGCCGTGCTCGCGGCTGGTATAGGCGTAGGCGCCCGGTACGTCGCGCGCTGGCAGCGCGATGCCGCTGCCCTCGGCGCCGGCTGCATTGGCTGTGCGCTGGTCCAGCGTGCGGTAGTCCCAGCTTTGCAGGGCGACTTCATTGGTCAGCAGGCCGGCCTGCATGCGCCAGCGGTCCATGCTGTCCTCGCGCATCACTGCCCCNGGCTGCGTATAGCGCACTGCCGCTTGCGCGTTCGGCTGGAAGGCGCCGTTGTGGTCGGCGATCACCAGTACGTGGCCGTCGCTGCGGTGTTCAAAGTAATAGAACAGGCCTTCTTCCGCCATCAGGCGTTCGGCGAAGGCCCAGTCGCTTTCCTGGTATTGGGTGCACAGGCTGCGCTTTGGATAGACCGCGCGGTCGGCCAGTTCGAAGCGCCATTCGGGCACCAGCTTGCCCTGGCCCTGCCAGCTACCCAGCACTGCGTCGAGGACGTCGCAGACCGACAAGTCCTGGAAAACACGGCTGTCGCGGTTTTGCGCGAGGAAGGCAGTCCACGGCTCCAGCCGCACGGAATAGCGCGCCAGGCCGCCATTGGAGCCGCTCAGTTCAATCGCGGTGATATGGCCGTGGAAGGGGCGCAGCGCTTCCGGACCGGCGGCAGTCACCAGTTCCAGCAAGGCGGGTTGGCCAAGCAGGGACTTGAGCGGGATCGCGGCGTCGGTGGACAGCGTTGAAATGTCGAAGGCGAAAGGCTTGCCGATCGCCTCCTCGCCGCGCACGCATTCGACCAGTAGCTGTGCGGCGCCCTGCGGCGTGGTCAGTCGCAGCAGGCGAGTATCTTGAGTGAGGCGGTCCAGCATGAGATTGTGTTTTCGATAACCATACGGACCGCCATTACAGCTTAGAAGTTCTTTTGAAGCAAGAGAGATTCAATTGAATCGCTATACTTGCAAAATGGTAGTTACTTGGGAGCGTGCGAAGTCGGCCAGTTCGCGCGGGTAAAAGATGTCGTCGCGGTAGGATGTGTCGTCGATGCCGAGGATGACGCTGATGGCCGCTGCTTCGAAGGACCAGTAGCCGAAGAACTGGGAGCCCTTGCGGTTGTTGCCGAAGTAGGGCTCGTCCTCGCTCATGCGGTACCAGGCCTTCAAGTATTCGGCCATCATGGCCGGGCGCTTATCGGGCGCTGCTGGGAACATCGGCAGGGTTTGCGAGTAGGGTTTGCCGCGCGTGCATTTCTTCGGCGGCGCTTCGCGGCCCGGCAGCCATGGCGCGACCAGGTGCTCCAGCAGCGCGTCGCGGCGGCGGTTGCCGTAGTCGAGGATGGGCATGATGCGGGACAGCTTGTCCTGGTGGCCCAGCAGGATGGCGAAGCACACCAGCGACAGGCCGGTGTGGTAGTCATCGTCTTCCAGGTCCAGCCAGTGCTTGTAGCAGTCCTCGTCCCCGTCGTCCTCCGACGGAGTAGATGGCGTTAGGAAGCGCGCGTAGTTTTCCCAAAAGCTGAGAGCCAGCGGAAAAAAAGTATTGAGGTCCTCCAAAGCATGGCCTGCGCTATAGCTGTTGCGCATGTGGTTCACCGATTCCCGTGCCAGCCAGCTGGCGCCGTCGTAGTGGTCCGGATCGGCGCAGTCGTAGCACACCTTGTCGGTAAACAGCGCAAGGTTCTCTTCGTAGCTGCCATAGTGCATGCGGCTTGAGCGGCGATGCTGCTCGAAGTCGGCCGGGGACAGCTTTTTGTGCCTCCAGTATTCGGCCAGCTCGCGATCGTTCCCGGCGGCGTCAATTCTGCATTTTCCTCGACGGCCGGTGCTGAATAGGCGGGCATCCTTCCGGCATTGGCCTGGCGCGCGAAGACAGCCATGTCTGCCGGGTAGTAGGGCAGGTTGCGATAGCTCGTATCGTCGATGCCGAGCACCAGGGTGATGGCGGCAGCTTCCCACGACCAGTAGCCGACGAACTGGTAACCCGATTTGTGCAGGTCATAGTAGTTCTCGCGGCGGCTCGCTTCGTACCATTCGGTGAGGTATTGGGCCATCAGTGCCGGCCGTTCGGATGGCAGCGCGGCAAAAATCGGGAGCGTTTTCGAATAGGGCAGGTTGCGGCGGCAGATGCCGGCAGCCGGATCGCGGCCTTCGACGCAGCAACTGAGCAGGCGCTCGACCAGCGCATCGCGCTTTTCATTGCGGTAGTCGATCAGCGGGACAAGGCGATGCAGCACGTCCTGCTTGCCGAGCAGGATGCCGAAGCAAACCATGGTCAGCGCCTGGTGGTATTCCGGACCGGCCAGCGCAACATGCGGCCACGGGGTTTCGCGATCGTTGCTGTCGTTGTAGGCCTGGTTGTAGTGGGCGTAGGTTTCCCAGTGTTCGACCGCACGGTCGTAGAANTCCCGAAGCTGGGCGATGTCATGNCCGCCGCTATAGCAATTGACCAGGAATGCCGTGGCGTCTGTCGCCAGGCGCTTGGTGGTGTTCATCAGNTTATAGAGCGGGATCGCCGAGATCATCTCCGGCGCTTGCTGCAGGCGTTCCCTTACATGCTCGAACGTCTCGAGCTGGTCATGGAAGTTTTCTTCGTAGCCGTAATACCTAAGCAGGGGTTCGCGCAGGGACTGGTGAAAGTCGCTTTCTGACAGCGGGGCGTGCATGGGTGTTGCTCTTTCAGTAACGGTGCGGACCGCCATTACAGCTTAGAATTTCGCGAACGGCAAGAGTGATTCAATTGAATCGGGGGTGNCGGGCGAAAAAAAGCGGGAAGAGCCCGAAAGCTGTTCCCGCTTTGTTGTATTGCTTAGACGCTCAGGCGTTCTTAGCCTTGCTTTTCGTCGTCNCCGGCAGTCGCTGGGTATGGACGNTTGACCCACAGGATCCAGTAGCGCGCCAGGTCGGCACGGCCGTCGGCGCCTTGCACCGATTCCAGGATCTTGATCGCTTCTTCCTTCTTGCCGGCCATGGCGTAGGAGTAGCCCAGGCGCAGCTTGGCGTCTTCCGCATTTTTCAGGCCGCCCTTGGCGATACCGTCCTGGATCAGCTGGATGCCCTTGTCGTACTGGCCCATGGTGACNAATGCGTAGCCCAGGTTGACCATGCCGGTGCCGTTCTTGGCTTTGCGCGCCGAAGATTCGGTGGAGGCGATGTTCTTCACGTCGTCAGCAGCTTGCTTGTCCAGTTCGGCCTTGAGTTTCTTGATCTTGGCGTTCTGGGTGACAGCACCGTTGGCGATGCCGGCATCCAGCGCGGCCTTGCCTTCGATGAACTGGCCTTCGAGCTGGTCGACTTCGGCNAGTTCCACGTAGTCCTGCTCTTCCATCTTGGTGGTGGCCATTTTCTGCAGGCGGATGATGTCAGCCGAGAAGCGGGTAGAGTAGTTTTCCTTGCCGCGGGTGCGGTACAGCATGTCCGACCAGTAGCGGTCACGCGGATGCCAGCGCACCAGGCCTTCCAGCGCGGTCAGGTAGGTGGCCTTGTCTTTCAGNCGGTGCGATGCGTCGGCCAGCATGTGCAGCTCTTCGCGGGTCATTGGCTGGTTAGCCTTGATGCCGTCGTTCAGCTTCTTCAGCAGGTCGGCTTGCACGCCCTTGTAATCACCCGATTCGAAACGGATCGCCATGATCTGGCGCGCCACTTTCGGGTCGCCGCTCAATTCACCGTACTTCTGCAGGTTCTCGATGGTCTTGGGGTAGTTTTTCTGTTCCTGGTANTAGCCGGCCAGCGCCTGGGTGAACTTGGTCTGTTCGGCCTTGTCCAGGCGGCCGGAGCCCAGGATGTACTCCAGCATCTCGATCAGCTTCGGCTTGTCGCCCATGCCCAGGGCGGTGGCCAGGCGCATGCGGTTGATGATGTACTGTTCGTACGGGGTCTTGTTCGGCATTGCGTCGGCCTGGTCCAGCAAGGCTTTCACTTCGTCATACTTCTTGGCTTCCAGCAGCGGGCTCAGGACTTTACCGTCCAGGAACTTGACCATATCTTTGCGCACCGTCTCTTGTGGAGCAGCGGCAGCCTGTTTGTCTTGCGCGTGTGCGGTCTGGACCAGCGCCGGGACGGCGCCCAGGCCGATGGCTGCNAGCAGCAGGCCGATACGTGCGAAACGATGTTGGGTCATGGTAGGTGATCCTTCTTGTGGTTGAGGCAAACGTCTATTCTCCCATAATTTCGTCATGGGTCCGGATTTCTGAAGTAGCCAATTGTAACGATTTATTATGGCCGGCCGAAAGCCGCGCCATTTGGGCCAAACAGCATGCAGCGCTCCGGCGGCAGGAACAGCGTGGCCGGCGCACCAGGCGCCGGCACGGGCAAATCCTGCGCCAGTTTTACTGCCAGTGGCTCCGGCATGCCGGGCAAGGCCGCGTAAACAATTGATTGATCGCCAAGATACTCCACATGGCTGATCGCTACAGCGGCCGCATTGTAAGCCTCTTCCCGCAATTGCAGGTGTTCCGGACGCACGCCAAGCGTGACGCGGCTGCCGCGCTCGACGTCGCCAGGCAGGGCCGCGGCTTCGACGATGGCGCCGCCCGGCAGCAATACCGCGACGTGCGTCGCGCCGACGGCAATCACCTCGCCGGGAATGAAGTTCATGCGCGGCGCCCCAAGGAAGCCGGCCACGAACAGGTTGGCCGGGCTGTTATACAGTTCCTGTGGCGTGCCGGCCTGTTCGATCCTGCCCCCATTGAACACCACGATGCGCTGGCCCAGCGTCATGGCCTCCACCTGGTCGTGCGTGACATAGATGGTGGTGGTGCCCAGTTCCTTGTGCAGTCGGCCGATTTCCAGCCGCATTTGCACGCGCAGGCCGGCNTCCAGGTTGGACAGCGGTTCGTCGAANAGGAATAGCTGCGGCTTGCGCACGATGGCGCGGCCAATGGCCACGCGCTGGCGCTGGCCGCCNGACAGTTCCTTGGGCTTGCGATTGAGCAGGTGGCCGATCTGCAGCGTGACGGCGGCGCGTTCCACCGCCGCCCGCAGCTCGGTAGCGGGCATGCCGGCCAGCTTCAGGCCGAATGCCATGTTCTCGTACACCGTCATGTGCGGGTACAGCGCATAGGACTGGAACACCATGGCCAGTCCGCGCTGGGCGGGAGGCACGTCGTTGGCGAAGCGGCCGCCGATGTGCAACTGGCCGCCGCTGATGTCCTCCAGCCCGGCGATCATGCGCAGCAGTGTCGATTTGCCGCAGCCGGACGGGCCGACAAACACGGTAAATTCACCGTCCGCGAT
>JGI25150J39212_1000801_pt1 | contig 10691 bp, 10 predicted proteins | sample AraplaF_Col_mTSA_FD_39212 | JGI IMG/M metagenome (IMG submission 39212)
CAGCTGATCCAGACCTACTACCAGAGCGGCAAGCTGAACGAAGCTGCCAAGGAACTGCAAGGCGCCAAGTCCGAAGGCAACCTGCAAATGCTGGCCAACATCCAGCTGAAGCAGAACGACAAGGCCGGCTACGTGCAGACCCTGGAAAAACTGGCGGCATCCTATCCAAAGGCATCCTACTGGGCTGACCTGCTGAACCGCGTGGTGGGCAAGCCAGGCTTCTCCTCGTCCCTGAACCTGGACGTGATGCGCCTCAAGCTGGCCCTGAAGCAGATCGCCAAGCCTGCTGAATTCATGGAAATGGGCCAGCTGGCCCTGCAAGCCGGCAACCCGGCTGAAGCCCTGAAGATCGTCGACGAAGGCTACAAGAAGGGTGCCCTGGGCACCGGCGCCGACGCCGGCCGCCACCAGCGCCTGAAAGACCTGGCCACCAAGACCTTGGCCGACCAGCAGAAGAACGCTGCCACCCAGGAAGCCAACTTCCGCAAGGAAAAGGATGCTGACGGCCTGGCCAACCTGGGCTACGCCATGGTTTCCGACGGCAAGGCCGATGGCCTGAAGCTGATGGAAGAAGCGATCAAGCTGGGCACCGGCCGCAAGCCTGAAGAAATGAAGCTGCACTACGGCGTGGCTCAGTATGTTGCTGGCAAGAAATCTGCAGCCATCAGCACCCTGAAGTCGGTGAAAGGTACCGCTGGCGAGCCGGAACTGGCCCGCTACTGGACCATGTACATTAACAACCCGGTCTGATCAAAGCCGGGCTGAGCCAAAAAGCGCTGCCTGCAACCGCAGGCAGCGCTTTTTTACTTTGAAGCCTTATAATCAAGCATTTGAGCCTGACAGCAATATAAATGAAGGTATTTCGCGGACTTCCCAATGCAGCGGCGCGTGCGCCCTGCGCCCTGACGATTGGCAACTTCGACGGTGTCCACCGCGGCCACCAGGCGTTGCTGGCGCGCGTGCGCGCGGCCGCCGATCGCCTTGGACTGGAATCGGCCGTGATGACCTTCGAGCCCCATCCCCGCGAATTCTTCGCCCACAAGATGGGCGATATGTCGAAAGCCCCGCCGCGCATCGCCAACCTGCGCGACAAGCTGCAGGCCCTGGAAAACAATGGCGTCGACCGCGTGATCGTCGAGCACTTCTGCGACGCCTTCGCCGGCCAGTCGCCGCAAGCCTTCGTCGAAAAGGTGCTGGTCGAAGGCCTGCACGTNAAATGGCTGATGGTAGGCGACGACTTCTGCTACGGCGCCAANCGTGCCGGCAACGTTGCCATGCTGACCGAAGCGGGCAAACAGTACGGCTTTGAAGTCGAAGTGCTGCCGACCGTGCGCAATGGCGAAACCCGCATTTCCTCTTCCGCCGTGCGCAGCGCGCTGGCGGAAGGCGACTTCCCGCACGCGCAGGCGCTGCTGGGCCATCCCTATTCGATTTCCGGCCATGTGATCCACGGCGCCAAGCTGGGGCGCGATATCGGCTTTCCGACCCTGAACCTGCGCGTGCCGCACCGACCTGCCCTCTCGGGCATTTTCATCGTGCAGGTGCACGGCCTGGACGAGAAGCCGCTGCCGGCTGTCGCCAGCCTTGGCGTGCGCCCGACGGTGGAGGACGCCGGCCGCGTGCTGCTGGAAGTCCATGTCTTCGACTTCGCCCGGAACTGCTACGGCAAGGTGGTGCGCGTCGAATTCCTGCAAAAGATACGTGACGAAGAAAAGTTCATTGACCTGCCTACCCTGGTCAAGGCCATCGAGCGCGACGCCGGCCAAGCGCGCGCCTTCTTCGCCGCCAACTCCGTCACCGACCGAATTTAGGCCTTGCCCAACTCCGCAAGCGCCTACCGAAATACAAACTTAAAGCATTCATCATGTCTGACAACAAACCGAAGAAACAAGAGAGCAAATACCCGGTCAATATGACCGAAACCTCCTTCCCGATGCGCGGCGACCTGGCCAAGCGCGAACCGGGCTGGGTCAAGCAATGGCAGGACAAGAAGATCTACGAACGCGTGCGCAAGGCCGCTAAGGGCCGCCCGAAGTTCGTGCTGCATGATGGTCCTCCCTACGCCAACGGCGACATCCACATCGGCCACGCCGTCAACAAGATCCTGAAAGACATCGTGGTCAAGTCGCGCACCCTGGCCGGCTTCGACGCGCCTTATGTGCCGGGCTGGGATTGCCACGGCATGCCGATCGAGATCCAGATCGAAAAGCTGTTCGGCAAGAACCTGCCGACCGCCGATGTGCTGACCAAGGCGCGCGCCTACGCGCACGAGCAGGTCGAGCGCCAGAAAAAGGACTTCATCCGCCTGGGCGTGCTGGGCGAATGGGACAACCCTTACCTGACCATGAACTACGGTAACGAAGCCGACGAGCTGCGCGCCCTGGGCAAGCTGCTGGAGAAAGGCTATGTCTACCGCGGCCTGAAGCCTGTGAACTGGTGCTTCGATTGCGGTTCCGCCCTGGCGGAAGCGGAAGTGGAATACCAGAACAAGCGCGACCCGGCGATCGACGTCGGTTTCGCCTTCCATGAACACGACAAGCTGGCAGCCGCCTTCGGCCTGCCCGCCCTGCCGGCCGGCGACGGCTTCGTGGTGATCTGGACCACCACCCCTTGGACCATCCCGTCCAACCAGGCCCTGAACATGCACCACGAAGTGACCTACGCGCTGGTGCAGACCGAGCGCGACGGCAAGCCGCTGCTGCTGATCCTGGCCAAGGACCTGGTGGCCTCCTGCCTGGAGCGCTACAAGCTGGAAGGCAGCGTCATCGCCACCGCCACCGGCGACAAGCTGGCCGGCATCGCCTTCAAGCACCCGCTGCACGCCCGCGACGCGTTCTACGACCGCCTGTCGCCGGTCTACATCGCCGACTACGTGACCACCGAAAGCGGTACCGGCGTGGTGCACTCGGCCCCAGCTTACGGCCAGGACGACTTCATCTCCTGCAAATCGCACGGCATGAAGGATGACGACATCCTGAAGCCGGTGATGGGGGACGGCAAGTACATCCCTTCCCTGCCGCTGTTCGGCGGCATGAGCATCTGGGAAGCCTCCAAGCCGATCTGCGAAGCGCTGCGCGAAGCGGGCGCCCTGTTCGAACTGAAGATGTTCGACCACAGCTACATGCACTGCTGGCGCCACAAGACCCCGATCGTCTACCGCGCCACCTCGCAGTGGTTCGCCGGCATGGACATCCAGCCGCTGGACGGCGGTTCCACCCTGCGCGAGACCGCGCTGGAAGGCATCGAAGCCACCGAATTCTTCCCTGACTGGGGCAAGGCGCGCCTGCACGGCATGATCGCCAACCGTCCGGACTGGACCCTGTCGCGCCAGCGCCAGTGGGGCGTGCCGATGGCGGTGTTCGTCCACAAGGAAACCGGCGAGCTGCACCCGCGCACCGCGGAACTGCTGGAGCAGGTGGCCAAGCTGATCGAGCAAGGCGGCATCGACGCCTGGCAGGCGCTGGATCCGGCCACGCTGCTGGGCGCGGAAGCCGAACACTATGTGAAGAACAAGGACACGCTGGACGTCTGGTTCGACTCCGGCTGCACTCACCAAACCGTGCTGCGCGGCTCGCATCCTGAGCAATCGCATTTCCCGGCCGACCTGTACCTGGAAGGCTCGGACCAGCACCGCGGCTGGTTCCACTCCTCGCTGCTGACCTCTTCGATGCTGAACGGCCGTCCGCCGTACAAGGCGCTGCTGACCCACGGCTTCGTGGTCGACGGCGAAGGCAAAAAGATGTCGAAGTCGATCGGCAATACCGTCGCGCCGCAGAAGGTGTCCGACACCCTGGGCGCCGATATCCTGCGCCTGTGGGTGGCCGCCACCGACTACACCTCCGAGCTGTCGATCTCCGACGAGATCCTGAAGCGCGTGACCGAGTCGTACCGCCGTATCCGCAACACCCTGCGCTTCCTGCTGGCCAATACCTCGGACTTCGATCCGAAAGCGAATGCCGTGCCGGTGGCCGAGCTGCTGGAAATCGACCGCTACGCGCTGGCCAATATGGCTGCGCTGCAGGCCGACCTGTCGCGCCATTACGAGCGTTACGAATTCCACCCGGTGGTGTCCAAGCTGCAGAACTTCTGCTCCGAGGACCTGGGCGGCTTCTACCTGGACATCCTGAAGGACCGCCTGTACACCAGCGCCGTGGATTCCAAGGCACGCCGTTCCGCGCAGACCGCGCTGTGGCACATCACCCAGTCGCTGCTGCGCCTGATGGCGCCGGTGCTGTGCTTCACCGCCGAAGAGGCGTGGGCATCGTTCGCCGGCGAAGAATCGTTCAAAGCCAGCGACGANACCATCTACACCCAGACCTGGTGGCAGCTGCCGNAACTGGCGGACGCCGAAGCCCTGATGGCCAAGTACGCGACCATCATCGCCGTGCGGGCCGACGTGACCAAGCAACTGGAAGAACTGCGCGGCTCCGGTGCGATTGGCTCCTCGCTGCAGGCGGAACTGGAGATCAAGGCTGCCGGCGACAAGTTCAAGGCGCTGGCATCGCTGGACGACGACCTGAAGTTCATCTTCATCACTTCGCTGGCCAAGGCTGTCGAAGTGGCATCCGAAGCGGATGAAGCCGTGAACGTGGCGGCATCGACCGCGCAGAAGTGCGAGCGCTGCTGGCACTACCGTGCAGACGTGGGCTCGCACGCCGACCACCCAAGCCTGTGCGGTCGTTGCCACTCCAACCTGTTCGGCGCCGGCGAGTCCCGCAAGTTCGCCTAACCCAAGTCTGCGGCAGCCGCCGGCCGGGTCTGACCCTTGGGTCAGACCCAGGTTCACCGGGTTCCGGCGAGCAGCAAAGAAAAGAAACCATGGCCACCAAAAAGACCACTACCTTCAGCAGCAAACCCTCCGGCAGCATGGCCCCATGGCTGGGCATCGCCTTCATCATCATCCTGCTGGACCAGCTAAGCAAAATCACGATCAGCAAGCTATTCGTGTATGGTGAAGAAAAAGTCATCACCAGCTTCTTCAACCTGGTCCTGGCCTACAACAAAGGCGCCGCATTCAGCTTCCTGGCCAATGAAGGCGGCTGGCAGCGCCACCTGTTCACCGCCATCGGCGTCTTCGCCGCGCTGTACATCATCTACCTGCTGATGCGCCACAGCGGCCAGCGCATGTTCTGCTGGGCCNTGTCCCTGATCCTGGGCGGCGCAGTCGGCAACGTGATCGACCGCATCTGGCACGGCCACGTGATCGACTTCCTCGATTTNCACTGGAGCGGCTTCGGCCACTTCCCGGCCTTTAACATCGCCGACACCGCCATCTGCATTGGCGCCGCACTGTTCGTACTGGACGAACTGCGCCGCGTGAACAAGTAGGAGCAGCAAAATGGAANTGACTGGCAAGAAAATCGTCCTCGGCCTGTCCGGCGGCGTAGCCTGCTACAAGGCCGCTGAACTGTGCCGCGCGCTGACCAAGGAAGGCGCCTCGGTGCAGGTCGTGATGACCGATGCCGCGACCCACTTCATCACTTCGGTGACGATGCAGGCGCTGTCCGGCAAGCCGGTCTTCAGCAGCCAGTGGGATCCGCGCGTGAACAACAATATGGCCCACATCGACGTCACGCGCGATGCCGACGCCATCCTGATCGCGCCCTGCTCCGCCGACTTCATCTACAAGCTGGCGCACGGCGTGTGCGACGACCTGCTGTCGACCATGTGCCTGGCCCGCCCAAGCCGCGTGCCCTTGCTGATCGCGCCGGCCATGAATGTGGAAATGTGGTCCAACCCGGCCACCCAGCGCAATGTTGAACAGGTGCGTGCAGACGGCATCACCGTGTTCGGCCCTGCCGCCGGCGACCAGGCCTGCGGCGAAGTGGGCCTGGGCCGCATGCTGGAACCGGAACAACTGCTGGCGGAAATGATCGCAGCCTTCCAGCCGAAAGTCCTGGCCGGCAAGCGCATCCTGGTCACCGCAGGCCCGACCTTCGAAGCCATCGACCCGGTGCGCGGCATCACCAATCTGTCCTCGGGCAAGATGGGCTATGCCGTGGCGCGCGCCGCGCGTGAAGCGGGCGCCGAAGTGACGTTGGTGTCCGGNCCTGTCGCGCTGGAGACGCCGTACGGCGTGGACCGCCACAACGTCAAGAGCGCGCAACAGATGTTCGACGCGGTGATGGACCACATCGGCGGCCAGCACGTNTTCATTTCCGTGGCCGCNGTGGCCGACTGGAAAGTCGTGAACCCGAGCGCGCAGAAGGTCAAAAAAACCGGCGACAACAGCGTGCCGGAACTGAAGTTCGAACAGAATCCGGACATCCTGGCCAGCGTGGCCACCCGTACCAGCCTGGCCGGCTGGCCTTACTGCGTAGGCTTCGCCGCCGAATCGGAAAACCTGATCGAATACGGCGCCAGCAAACGCGAACGCAAAGGCATTCCCCTCCTGGTCGGCAATATCGGCCACAACACCTTCGGCCAGGACGACAACACCATTATCCTGTTTGACGAGAACGGACATACCATCCTGCCGCGCGCCGACAAGCTCACGCTGGCGCGCCAGCTGATTTCCGAAATCGCCAAACGTATCGACAAGAACTCGCTATTCCAATGAAAACTGTAGACGTCAAAATCCTTGACCCGCGCATGAAAGAACAGATGCCGGCGTATGCAACTCCCGGTAGCGCCGGCCTCGACCTGCGCGCCTGCATCGATGCACCGCTCGTGATCGAGCCCGGCCAGACTGTGCTGGTGCCAACCGGCCTTGCCATCCATATCGCCGACCCGGCTATGCGGCCATGATCCTGCCCCGCTCGGGCATGGGCCATAAGAACGGCATTGTTTTGGGGAATCTGGTAGGCTTGATTGACTCCGATTACCAGGGACAATTAATGGTGTCTACCTGGAACCGGGGCTTAAACACGTTTACGCTGAACCCAATGGAGCGCCTGGCGCAATTGATCATCGTGCCCGTGCTGCAGGTTGGCTTNAATGTTGTCGAAGACTTCGAGGCCAGCGACCGCGGCGCCGGAGGTTTCGGCAGCACTGGCAAGCACTGAGGAAATATCTATGGCAGTAGAGCAACGCTACAATTCAAATTCGCCGCTGACCTGGCCCGCGATTGCGGCCGCGCTCCTGCTCTCTGCCTGTTCAACCATCCAGCCNGGCGGCGAGCCTGCCGCGCCGGAACAGCCGATCCAGCCGTCNGTCCCNNCAGCCCCGGTGGTAACACCGCAAATGCAGGCCGCACGCGACAACCTGAAAGTGATCGCCGGACTGCAGGAGCGCCTGTACCGCATTGCCGCCCCGCTGCTGATCAATAACGCAGACCTGTGCAAAGCGCAGGCGCGCAACCTGCTCGGCTTCACCGCCAAGAATAAATACTCCTACCCCGGCGAATACGCCGACGCTTCGGCCGCCGTGCTGGGCTACGACGACGTGCTGCAAGTGTCCGGCGTGCTGGCAGGCAGCGGCGCCGCCAAGGCNGGCCTGCGCAAGGGTGACGACCTGGTAGCCGCCGGCGGCAAACCGCTNCCGCGCGGCCGCGATGCTGAAAGCAAGGCTGCGGCCGTCTTCGGCCCGCTGACCGCCAACAGCGCCACCCTGAGCATGACCATCGCCCGCAATGGCGCCAACCAGACGCTGAACGTGCCNGTGACCCGCGCCTGCGCCTTCCGCGTCGACCTGGGCAACTCGGACAATGTGAACGCCTACAACGACGGCAGCCGCGTGATGCTCACGCGCGGCATGATCAACTTCGCACAAAACGACGAAGCGGTGGCTTACGTGATGGCGAAGGAACTGGCGCATAACATCCTGGGCCATGCGGGCACGATGCGCAGCACCGCCACCATGTCCAGCATTATCGACAACCTGGCGTCGGTGCGGCCCGACCTGACCATGCTGGTCGGAACTGCGGGCGTGCGGCCTATGCCTGCCGATTACGATGTGGCGGCCGACAACCTGGCGCTGTACATGCTGGCGCGCGCCGGCTACAACATCAGCAACGCGCATGGTTTCTGGCAGCGCCTGTCCGGGCAATATCCTGCTACGGCGCTGAACGGCTACACCGCGATCCACCCGAATGTCACTGCGCGACTGGCCGCGATGGACCGCAGCGTTTCCGAAATCAAGGCCAAGCAGGCCGCCAAACGCCCGCTGCTGCCATGAAAACGGTGGTCCTGATGCTCGCACTGGCGCCCTCGGTGGCGCTGGCGGCCCCCTGGACCACCCTCTCCAAGGACAAGGACAGCACCCTCCTGTTCGACAGCAAATCCGTGCGTAAAGAAGGCGAAGGCCGCAAGGCCTGGACCATGGAAACTTTTCGCAAGCCGCAGACCGCGCCCGACGGCAAAATGTACCTGTCGGTGCGCTCGCTGCACCTGTATGCCTGCGGTGCCGGCACCCGNACCCTGCTGAGCCAGACTTTCCACGCCGATGTCCTGGGCAAAGGCGAGCCGGTCGGCACCTTCAAATACGAAGCCTACGATCCTGAAACAATCGCNCCCGACAGCCTGCCCGAAAAGGCCCTGAAGGCCGTCTGCAAAAAGCGCTGACCCTTGCTATAGTTCGGTGCATGGACAGCATCGACCTCGAAGTACTCAAGACTTGCTCCGCCTGGCTGGCGGCTGGCCACCGCTGCGAACTGGTCACGGTGATCCGCACCTGGGGCTCGAGCCCGCGTCCGATCGGCGCCACCCTTGCCATTTGCGACGACGGCCGCGTGGTCGGTTCAGTGTCCGGCGGCTGCATCGAGGATGACTTGATTGACCGCGTGCGCAAGGAAGGCATCGTGCGCGAACTGCCCGAAGTGGTCAGCTACGGCATTACCGCCGACGAGGCGCATCGCTTCGGCCTGCCCTGCGGCGGCACCATCGAACTGGCGCTCGAGCCGCTCGGGCCAAACAGCCGCATCGACGAATTGCTGGACCGTCTGGCCAGGCACGAACTGGTGGCACGCACGCTCAATGTGAGCACAGGCACCGTCACGCTGGAACGCGCCCGTCCCGGCGCCGTGCTGGAGCGCAGCGGCGACCTGCTGGTCACCCAGCANGGTCCNCGCTGGCGGCTGCTGATCATCGGCGCCGGACAGCTCTCGCGCATGCTGGCGCAGATTGCCACNGCCATGGATTACCACGTCACTGTCTGCGACCCGCGCGAAGAATACCGCGCCGGCTGGGCCCTGCCCGATGTACCNCTGGTGCATGCCATGCCGGACGACCTGGTGCTGGAGATGCAGCTCGATTCCCGCAGTGCCGTGGTGGCGCTGACCCACGACCCCAAGCTCGACGACATGGCCCTGATGGAAGCGCTCAAATCCGACGCCTTCTACATCGGCGCCATCGGCTCGCGCGCCAACAACAACAAGCGGCGCGAGCGGCTGTTGCAATTCGACCTGACGGAAGAGCAGATTGCCCGCCTGCACGGCCCGATCGGCCTGTACATCGGCAGCAAGACGCCGCCGGAGATTGCAATTTCCATCCTGGCCGAAATGACGGCGGTAAAGAACGGCGTACCCGAAGTCCTGCAGATCAACCACGCCGCCGCCCTGGCCACAGCCCCCGGCCCCGCCTGCCCGACATGAATTCAATAGCAAGAACCAGATCGCCCTATAGACGAGCCTGTGTCAACCTTGGGGTCAGGCTCTTTAGTTGACACGGCCTCAGCCACTTGCAGATGAGACTGTGTCAAGCAAAGCGCCTGACCCCAAGGTTGACACGAACTGAACCGTATGAATACTTCAAACCTTCTCAAACTGATTTTGCTGGCTGCCATCTGGGGCGGCTCATTCCTGTTCATGCGGATCGCGGCGCCGGTGCTGGGGCCGGGCGTGCTGATCGAGTATCGCGTGACGTTTGCGGCCATCTTCCTGGCGGTGGTGGCCCTGGTGCTGCGCAAGCGCCTTGACCTGGGCAAGCATTGGAAGCATTACCTGGTGCTGGGATTCTTTAACTCGGCCCTGCCCTTCCTGCTGTTTGCGTTTGCGGCCAAGACCCTGACGGCTTCCGTNCTGTCGGTGCTGAANGCGACGGCGCCGATCTGGGGCGCGATCGTCGGCGCNGTCTGGCATCGCCATATGGTTTCAGGGCGCGTGATGCTTGGACTTGCATTGGGNACGGCNGGCGTCGCGATGCTGGTCGGTTTCGATCATGTCAGCAGCAAGGATGGCGCCGGCCTGGCCATCGCNGCCGCCACGCTGGCGGCNTTCAGCTACAGCATCGCCACTACCTACACCAAAGTATCCANGGCGGCACAAGGCGTGGAGCCTTTTGCCAATGCCCATGGCAGCATGTGGGCGGCGGCCTTGCTGACCATTCCGTCGCTCGCGATTTTCCCGCAGCCTGGCGAGCCGACTGTCGGCATCATGGGGGCGGCTCTGGCGCTGGGTGTGCTGTGCAGCGGCATCGCTTACCTGCTGTATTTCGGACTGGTGCGCGATGTCGGGCCGACNTCGGCGCTGACCGTCACTTTCCTGAATCCTTTGTTCGGCATCCTGTGGGGNGCCCTGTTCCTGCATGAGGTGGTGGGCTGGTACACGGTTGCCGGCGCGGCCATNGTCATCACCGGCACCATGCTGGTCACNGGCTACAAGGTCAAGCTGCCCTGGATGCAAAAGACCGAGGCCGCATGAAGCATTCGNTTTCNCTTGCCCTTCCTGCTGCGTATCGCGTGCAGGACGTCCTGTCCTTCCATAGCCGCGATGCCGAAAGCGTCGCGGAACAAGTGAGCCCCGATGCGATCCGCAA
>JGI25150J39212_1000820_pt1 | contig 10462 bp, 9 predicted proteins | sample AraplaF_Col_mTSA_FD_39212 | JGI IMG/M metagenome (IMG submission 39212)
GCGTTTGTTGCACGGCCGGTGCCGAGTCGCTCGGCGTCGTCGGGCCGACCTATCCCATCGCCGAGGAACACCTGTTGAAGATGATCGAAGCGCGCCTGCGGGCCAAGGAGCAGAACGGTGAGCTGGCGCGTATTCAAGAGCAGATTGTTTCACGTGGAAAGCAGGCCGTTCTGACGCCACCACCCTTGCAGCTCCCGGCCGTGGCCGTACCGCGGACGTTCTATGTCGATCCGACCTACGTGCTGGACCGGAATATCGCCGATGGTGGTGGACGTCTATTGTTCGCCGCCGGGACCCGTGCCAATCCGCTCGATATTGTTTCGATGAGCCGAAAGCTGTTCTTCTTCGACGGACGCGATGAGCGCCAGGTCGTCATGGCCGAACGCCTGGCAAAAGGGGAAGCGGGGAGGACCAAACCGGTGCTGGTCGGTGGTTCGTATCTCGATCTGATGCGGCGTTGGAAGGTTCCAGTGTATTACGACCAGAAAGGCGTACTGGTAAAGCGTCTGCGGATTGAACGCGTGCCGGCCATGGTGTCGCAGGAGGGGCGCCGGTTGCGGGTCGACGAACTGGTGCCGGCCTCATGACAGGGAAGGAGAGACGCGATGAAGCTGCTTTTGTCCAGGCTTATATTTCAAGGACTGTCCGGTTCAGCGCGCGCGCTGGCGCGAGGCGGCGTGGCGTGGCTGCTCGCCTTGGTGGCCGCTACGGCGCACGCCGCCGGCGTAACGACCTGCCAAGGGCGTTTCCCGAACCCTATCACCGACATCTGCTGGAGCTGCATTATGCCCATCTCGCTCGGCGGCGGCACGCTGGCCAGCATTGGTGAGCAGGAAGATATCGGAAACCCCGGTTCTCCGATTTGCAGTTGCGGTGTCAATCCGACGATCGGCCTGTCGATCGGGTTCTGGGAGCCAGCCCGTCACGTGGAAGTGGTACGTCGTTCGTTTTGCCTGGTCTCGCTGGGTGGCGTCGACCTGAATCCCGGTATCGCGGCACCGGATGCCGGCCGCTATACCGATGGTACTGGCGATCAGAACAGCTTCTACCAGGCCCATTTCTACGTGAATCCCGTGCTGTACTGGCTGCAGGTCGTGGCGGACTTTCCATGCCTGGAGCGCGCGTCGTTCGATTTGGCCTATCTCACGGAAGTTGATCCGCTGTGGAATGACGATGAGCTGACACTGATTCTCAACCCCGAAGCCGCGCTATTCGCCAATCCCGTCGCCCTGGCGGCCTGCGCCGCCGACTGCGTCGCCGCCACGGCGGGTTTTGCCCGGTCCGAACTGTTCTGGTGCGCCGGGTGCCAGGGCAGCCTTTACCCGCTGGACGGGCACAGCATCTATCACCTCGGTGGAGTACGGACGGCCGAATTGCTGATGCAGCGGCTGACCGCCAAGATGCACCGCGAACTGCTGGCTTGGGGGAGTCATGGTGCGGCCGGCCTATGCGGTCCTTACTTCCTCCCGGTGATGGACAAGGCCGCCTACAAGACCCAGTTGACCTTTCCGATTCCGAGTACCGGCAAGATTCTTGGGCGCTGTTGCCAGCCGTTCGGGCGTACCACGGTGCTGTGGGGCGCAGGCAAGGAATATCCGGTCAAGGGGGAGGATTTTGCATTCATGCTCTTCAGGAAAAGGAATTGCTGTGTTGGCTACTAACCAATCTTCCGTGAAACGGTGGAAGGAAGTGCTGGTGCTCGCTGCCGCTGGTATTTGCGTCGGTACTGCGCAACCAGGCTTTGCCGGCGAGGGCCTATCAGGTGCCGCGAATCCAGTGCAGTCTGGTGCGACGAAGTCAGGCCAGGTTACCGGCTCCCCAAGGCTTGAGCGTTTGCCCCAGCCGATGCAGAGCCGTCCAGTCGACGTCGCGTCCATCGCACGCGGGTTCGAGGCAGCGGGGGCTTCCGCCGCCGGTGCGATGCTGGAGCAAGGCCCCCAACTGCTTGTCTTCGTCAGCTTGTCGATGCCCGAGGGGGCGCTGCGCAAGTTGATTGAACAGGCTCAACGCACGCGAGCAGTCCTAGTGCTGCGCGGCTTGAAGGACGGCTCCATGGTCAAGACGGCGGTCGCCGTGCGTCGGCTACTCGGCGAGCGCAAAGCTGCGCTGCAGATCGATCCGCAAGGCTTCGACCGTTTTGGCGTGAACCAGGTGCCAACGTTCGTGCTGTTACGTGACGGCACACAGGCCCAGCTATGCGCGGATGCCAGCTGCGTGGCCGCGTCTTCCTACGCCACGCTGGCGGGTGACGTGACCATTGACTATGCGCTCGAATGGATCGAGACCCATTCGTCCAGCGCGCAGCGCGAAGCAAAAGTGCTTCTCCAACGCCTACGGGAGTGATCATGCGCCGAATCGTTGCCCTGATTGTCGCCTGCAGCTTTCTATCGACACAAACCCGGATGGTGCATGCCCAAACGGACGCGGACCTTGCCGCAGCGCGGGCCGCGAATGCCATGGTGCGCAGCGGCGTCAACGCGACATCGGCTGCGGTGGTGGTTCCGGGTTACACGACTGCACCTCCGGAGACGGCATTGTATGGCCGGACTGACCTGGCGACGGAAGCAAGGGCACGGCTGATGCTTTGCGCTGCCATGCCTGGAGACCCGATTTGCGAGGGACAGCGCAATGCCGCGACGTCGGCCGCCATCCCACGCCCACCTGTCACGATGGGAGATCCGCAGGTTGCGGGCGCCAATGCCGTTGCGCGGGACCCGCTGTCAGCGGAATCGGGGCTGACTGCAATGTACGCGGGGTGCCCGGCCAGTGGCCCGTGCATGCCCACCGCTTTCTGCCTTGGAGCCCGTTGTTTTGACACCTCCAGCGTCAATGATCCCGACTTTGCCAAGGCGATGAGCTACCTTGAAGCCGCCCGTGAGGCCGGCGTCTATCTCGATCCCGCCACGATGCGCGTGTTCAGCGGGGAGGATAACCGTTGCCGGGACAGGTTGCTCAAGAACTGCTGCGGCACCGATAGCGCCGGCGCCGGGTTCCACAACCAGTCGCTATTTGGGACTGGCTCGCGGCTGGTGTTTGACATCCTGATGAACTCTAACAACCGGAGTTTCATCATGCAGGGTTTCAAATCACTGTTGATGGGGAGCGGATTTTCGGGCGCGTTCTCGACCTACGGCGTTACCGTTGCCGTCAATGGCGCGGCACTGCCGGCAGGTTCCGTCACGCTCATGGCAGGGGATTCCATCGTCATTGCCATCACACCCTGGACGCTGGCCATCGCAGTGATCTTCTATGTGGTGATGTCGATGATGTCCTGCAATGAGGAAGAAGGAAAGCTCGCCATGAAAGAGGGCGCCCGGCTGTGCCGGTCGATTGGCACCTGGTGCTCCAAGTGCATACGTGTCTTGGGCAAGTGCGTCAGTTGCATTGAGCACACCACCTCGAAATGCTGCTTTAACTCGAAACTGGCGCGCATCCTGAACGAACAGGGCCGCGCCCAGTTGGGGATGGGCTGGGGTGGGGCGCAGAACCCGTCCTGTTCGGGATTTACGGTGGAGCAATTGCAAGCGCTGGACTTTTCGCGGATGGACCTGACGGAGTTTTACGCGTCGATCGTTCCGACTGTGCCGGCGGCGAGCACAATCCAAGCCGCGGCCAGCGCGCGCGCCCCGACTTGCTATTTTGGGAGGGGGAAATGCTGAAACCTGTGCTTTACGGAATGATGGCGTTAGCCAGTTTTCCCGCATTAGGACAAAGGGACGGAGTGCTACGGCGCCCTGTGGAGGAAGTCCGGCCCCTACTAATTGAGGCCATTGATGCGCCAGCTGGTGAAGCCCATGGGCGCCTTACTGGCCAGATTGCCGACGCCATCGGACGGCAGTTCAAGACCGCTGAACCCATTTACGTCGACGTCACGACGCTCATCCGCTATGCGGAAGACGGGTGCCGCCGCCTTTCCGTCCTGTTCTGGCAGGACGGCGTGCAATTGGGTCAAGGGGTACCCGTCAAGCGCCAGACAGTCGAATTTGGCATCAACTATTGCAGAACCGGGATGCCGCCGCGCAGCCTGGAAAAGTCGGTGCAGCCATGAAGCTCTCTATGTTGACCTGGCTGCTCTGCCTGCACGCTGGAGTCGCTCTGGCACAAACCGGTGAGGGCCCCGCCCCCCAAGCCGCGTTTCATAGCATTCCGCCTGAAACACCCAGCCGACGCGGCTGGCATTTCTACGATGACCCATTGGCCGAGTTGCCGCTCCAGCCGCTACCCAAGGTCAGCCCGCGAAGCGTGGATGCTGCGCCGGCGATTCGGCCGGAACTTGAACGATTTCGCCAACTGCAGCGCGAAGTGGAGGAGGTTCGCGCGATCGCCATCATCCGTCCCACGGAAGAAAATGTCCGGCGGTACATGGAGCTCGAATCGCGTGTGGTGCGCAATGCATCTCAATTTGCCGATCTGGCACAACGCATCGCCTGGGCGAACCCCGACCTTGATCCGTCGACGCAGGGCCGGCCGGTCAATGCCAGCGCGCTGGAAGCCTACGAGGAGAGCCAGGCGCGCAATCGCGGAAGCACCCTTGCCGCACTCTCCAATGACCATGCGCTGATCTTCTTCTTCCGTGGAGACTGTGGCTACTGTCACAAAATGGCGCCTTTGCTGAATGCTTTCCGCCAGCGCTACGGCTTTCCTTTGATCGCGGTCAGTGTCGACGGTGGTTCGATTCCTTCACTGCCCATGGCACGGGCGGATAACGGAATTGTGCGGGCGCTGAAGGTGGCGCAGGTCCCCGCAGTTTTTCTGGCACAGCCCTTTACAGGCCGGATTCTGCCGGTGGGTTTTGGGGTGCTGTCGGAGTCCCAATTGGTGGAACGGATCATGGTCATAACAGACAGGAAGCGGAGCATGGCGTCGCAAGCGGGCCTGTTCTGGCCGAACTAAGGAGGTGGAGCGATGGATACTTTGAAACGCGTTTTTACGGCAGTTGCACTAGCCGGCACGGTGTTGCCAGGGGTATGCCTGGCTGGCGATCTCAATTCCGAGGTCAACAAGATGTTCAACGACCTGGGCGCGATCGGAAACTACACTGCGCCAGGTGCCTTCCGGGGGCAAGTGTATAACACTTATACCGGCGGGAGCATGATGCTTCGCACGCAAAACAAGACGTACCAGCTGGTTGCGATTGACTTTCCCGAGGCACGCGCCGGTTGCGGGGGTATTGACGTATTCGGTGGTTCCTTCTCGCATATCTCGGCCACCGAGTTCAAGAATATGCTGAAGAACATAACCGCTGCGCTTCCGGGCGTGGCCTTCCAGCTCGCGCTCGAATCCGTTTCGCCGCTCTTGGGTGGGGTAACGAAATGGACCAAGAACCTAGAGAGCATGCTGACAAACGCAAACATCAGCACGTGCAATACCGCCAAGTCTCTTGTGAGTTCGGCGATGGAGGCCACAGGGGTAAGTACGGATAAGGTCTGCGAGGATCTGGCCGTTGCGATGGGGTTGGAGTCGGACTATGCGGCTGCCAGGGTGCGCTGCCAATCGAACAAGAGCTCCGTAATGAGCAGCGCGCGGAGCTCCAGCGATCCATTGATCCGGAACAAGGCGCCATTTGTAGGAAACCTCACGTGGAAGGCGCTGAAACTGGCTGGTACGAATCTCGATGACCAGGAGCGGGAAATGATCATGAGCATGGTGGGGACTGTGATCTATTACGAAGGACCACGAGACCCTAATCCCATTGCGCCGACGCTTACGTCGATCAACAGACTTCTTTATGGCAGTGCGGACGCGCCCGGTGGTGGCGTGAGGCAGGAGATGCTGAGGTGTAACAATTACACCGAGTGTGACGAAGTCTCTATCGATACCAGTTACATCCACACGCCGTTCACGGTAAAGGTCGAGCGACTGATGCGCTCGATTGCCGAGAAGATCATGTCGCGAACTCCTATACCGAATGATTCGCCGGAGATCGGTTTCGTCAATCAGACAACAGAGCCTGTCTATCGAATGCTGTCGGTAGGCGCCACCGTACCTGCGGTGAGCGTAACCGACAACCTAATCATGCGGTTCCGTGATGTTATCGCTGCAGATTACGCCTCAGTATTCCTGGAGCGAAATCTGAGAATAGGATTGAACGCCCTGGAAAAGGACTTCACGCTCAATTCGCTGCAAGCGGCACGATCGCGCGAACTCCGCCGCCGGGTACAAGACTTGATGGCTCAGCTAACTCTCGAAAAGACGGCGTTGTATCAAAAAGTCGGCTCGGTCGGCGTTGTCGCAACAAGTATCGAACAACTTGAGCGACAGCTTCGTACAAGCATGCCTCAACAGATCCAGGACCTACTGGGTCGTCGTGCGGCCTATTTGCGGTAGAAGAAGCGAATTGGAGCTTTCGTATGTGGGAAATCTATGCATACCAGAACAGCGACAGCCTGTTCGGCATCTTAAACGCAGTCGCCGCCATTGCTGGCGCAAATGACTTCAAAGGGGCGCTCGCAGTTGTGGGCTTCTGCGGATTCGTGGCGGCAGTCATTGCCTATGCAGTCGCTCCACAAAAGCTTCAAGGGTGGCAATGGCTTGCGTCGGTCACCCTGGTTCTTTCCATCCTCTTCGTTCCACGTGTAACGGTTGGCATTGTCGATAAGACGGGGTCAAGTGCTGTCGCTATAGTCGATAACGTACCGTTTGGGCTGGCTGTCTTCGTGTCACTATCTAGCACAGTCGGCAATACGCTGACCGAACTCTATGAAACAGCAATGCAGGTGTTGCCGGGGCGTGCTAATCTCCCTGCCGAACTAGCCTATCAGAAGAATGGACTCTTGTTTGGGAATCGTTTAATTCGAGAGGCAAGTCGCGTCGTATTTCAAGAGCCGACTTTCCGTACTGACCTAATCAATTTCATCAACAACTGCACTATGTACGACCTCGCTTCAGGGGACATTGCCCCGGAAGCGTTCGCGACTTCGGGTGACGTTTGGCCCCTCATGTCAAATCCGAACCCCGCTCGATTCACACCAATTTCTGATTCTTCAGGCACTCCGACAATTGCCCCGTGCCCTCAAGCGTATCAAGCGCTTAACGCGCGACTACCCACACAGGTGAACAGGATTCAGGCTTTACTCGCACAGCGAATGAATCCCACACTGCCAGGAACTGTCGCCGCATCGTTGATTGCAGGGCAGATGGAGCAAGCGTACATCCGAAATGGGATCGCCACTGCAGCAGCAAGCGCCGCTGACTTGATTCGTCAGAACGCGTTGATCAATGCAGTAAACGACACCAGTTTGCTCGCGGGGCAAAGGGTCAATGACCCTGCCTCAATGCTGTTAGCCGTTGGCCGCGCGCAGGCTGTGGCTCAAACGAACGCCGCCTGGATAAACAATGGGAAATTGGCAGAACAAGCGCTTCCGGTCATAAGAAACACCATCGAAGCAATCGTTTATGCCATCTTCCCGATAGTGGTTCTGCTACTTCTGATGACCGGCGGACGCGAGACGATGATGGGGCTGAAAAATTACATTTCGGTTCTCATCTGGATCCAGCTTTGGCCTCCTCTTTACGCCGTTCTGAATTATATGGCGATGGTCCACGCTTCGCGCGAGCTAGAGGCAGCTGCTTCAGTTGGTGGTGGGGTTACAGCGTTGTCGTTGATGACTTCTTCCTCAATCTATTCAGGCGCCATCTCGGGTGAGGCAGTTGTGGGCTACCTGACGTTGAGCATTCCGGTCATAGCTTGGGCGGGCCTGAAACGCATGGAAACGTTTGGAAGTGCGCTGATTGGAAATATCCCGGCATTTCAAAGTCTGATTGGCAGTGCCACAGCGCCAGCGGCAAGCGGAAACGTAAATTTTGGGAACACGAGCATGGACCAGGTGACGGTCTCGCCCACGAGGTCCTCAGCATTCTTTGGTTCAAGGCAGGACGATACATCCGGTAATACCTACACAAGCAATGTATTGAGCGGCCTCACCGCCATGAAGGCGCTCGCTAACGAGGGACCGGTATCGAGAGTGGTAGATACCAAAGTGTCGCAGCAGCATGTAAAGGCAGCAAATAGGTCGGTCTCAGCCGCCAAAGCTGAGTCGAGTGCTGCATCTAACGAAAAGGCTGCTGCGTTAAGCGAAGTATTGATGAATGCAGCAATGCGGACAGCTACCCACAACGCGTCTGCAACAACCGTATCAGGAAGTACTGAAAGTGAAGGGGAACGAATAGGAGAACTGCAGCAGATTGCTAAGAATGTATCCAAGGCGACCGGTGCAACCGAGCAGCAAGTGGCCACAGTCGCATTTGGTGGAAGCGCACACGTAGGTGCCGGTATTCCAAGCGCAATTTCTCCAGTTGACGGAGGAGCCCTGATTTCGGCTACCGGTCGTAAGAACTACTCGGCGTCGATCCAGCAACAAGACCAACTCATCACAAATGCGCTTAGTAGCGAAGACAAGGCTAAGTTCAAGGCTTTTGCTGATACGGTCACTAAAAATACCGGAGTGGTTGATTCCCTTGTATCGGACTCTAAGAGTGGACATGAGTTATCCGCCAAGCTCGCCCGGACGGTATCCCGGTCCGAACGCGCAGATGCGAACTTGAGAAAGCAGGTCGAGTTCTCCGAAAGTATTTCGGGAGCTTATCAGCGAGGCGAATCTATCAGCAAGGACGTGGCGAAAGACCCTCGGAACATCAAAATGTTCGAGGACCTGCTTCGGTTGGAGCGTGCAGGAAGCGCGGCGGAGTTGATAAAGATGGAATCCTATATAGGGAACATCACCTCTGTTCCGCACCAACTGTCAGCGAGCAGCAGTCTACCGCAAAGTTTTGATGACATCGAAAGTGCACACAAGCGAAACGTTGATCAACTTCCAGGGAATAATATTTCAGATCAATTCAAAAAGGACGGGGCCCAAGTCAAGAACGCGAAGTTTGGACCACCATCTTCTAGAACTGCGTCGAATCATGGCCAGGCCACTTCAATGCGATCGGAAATCGCCAAGGTAGGGAGCGACACCAAAGATCTGGTCCGCGATGCAGAGAGTGCTTTCCATTCGAAGGCCGGCGTGGTGGTCGATAAGGATGGACATATTCTCGCACACCGGTCCCTGTTTGGTGACGCGAACGAGCAAGTCATGAGTGACCCAGATGTCGTTGCAGAGAAAGCGAAAGAACTAGCGCTGCGGCTTGCAAAAATGGCGAGAAAAGGAGAATGAAGCAATCTCTACCTACCGCCCCGCCAGAGCCAGGAATGAATCATGAGATTTCCCTCTGCATCAAAGCCGTTTAGGCTCCGACGCACATCAGCTTGAGAGGAATCGGGATCTGATTGGATGTCTACGTTTTTTGCCAGCTTGACTGCGACTAGTACGAGCACGAATATGATTGAAACTGCGACAGCACCAAGCGCGCCGGCAGCCACGATTACAGAGAACTCGCTTTTGATAGCAAGTAGCGCAGCAAAAAGGAACGCTATCGCGGCCGTGAAGATCCACAACTTGAGATATCGCATTCTATGGGTCCTTCAACTAGTTGCATTTAAATAGTAGGAGAAATCATGAAAACGCTTTTTGCTATTCTAGTCCTTCTTCTCCCTTTTATCAGTGCTCAAGCGGTGTCTCTCTCCGGGCGTTCGACTGATGAAACGGTTTGCGACCTCTCGCCATCCACGTCCTATAACCTTACGAAGAATGTTCTGTTCGTTGAGGCCGGCACTCGGGATGAGGCCGAGATCTACACCCGCATTGCGTTGCGCTTTATTACGTCTAGATGCCGCGATGGGCAGGTACTCATCATGCACTCTGACTTCGGAGATCCTCTCGATGATCGGTTCTTCAGAGACGTCTCCGCTCAAGTATGCAGCGCTTCTAAGGTACAACGGGAAGCCACTAGCACTACGGAAGCGCCCCAGTCATTCCAGATCAAGTGTCCGATCAGCAAGCTGAGGGATGCTGCTTCGCACTTGAACGCCATTGAGCGAGAGAAGCCTACCGAAGCGAAGATTGCTGAAGGGGCGCCAACTCATCGGCCAGACAGCGGAAACGAAAGTCAACCAAGGAAGGACTGCAAAGGAAGTCTGAGTTTTGGGCAGGTTGTTTTGGGAATGGGTGGAAAGTGTTCGGACTGACGAGATCTGCAGATGAAGGAGTGGAGTGATGAGTACGAATGTTAATTCGGCTGCCGAGGGCAATTCCGATTCAATAATCATCCAGTTGTTGGCGGAGATGCGTGAGCAACGACGCGCATATCGGGAAGAGCAGCTGCTGGCGGCCAGGGAACGGCGCTCCGTACACCGATGGAATCTGGCCTTGAAGTCAGTTCTGATCCTCGGTCCGCTAGCGGGTGCAGCTATGTATTTCGCGACGGCGACTGGCTTTTCGTTCGGCCCATTTGGCGACGTCATCGGCGTGGTAGAAATTAAAGGCGAGATCAAGGACGGTGCGTTGGCTTCAGCCGATAAGATCGTGCCAGCCTTGGAAGCTGCGTTTAAGAACACTCGCGTAAAGCAGGTAGTTCTAAA